>Ga0255053_10000148_pt1 | contig 35902 bp, 33 predicted proteins | sample JV7_2_22_MG_FD_188635 | JGI IMG/M metagenome (GOLD analysis project Ga0255053, IMG submission 188635) | Seawater microbial communities from Jervis Inlet, British Columbia, Canada - JV7_2_22 | ecosystem: Environmental > Aquatic > Marine > Inlet | place: Canada: British Columbia | collected... | reverse complement strand
CCCCGACAGGCGGTGATAGCGATCGTAGGAGGACGAAGTCACCTCGCCTTTTGACACCGCGACGCTACCGCTGCGGGCGACAGCTGCCAATTCGCCGATTTCGGCCGCGTCGCTGACAAACTCGTCTATCTCGGCGATACGGCCGGTCAGTTGCAGCGTGCAGCTGGATTGATCGTCGTCGAGGATCTCCGCATTGAATTTTTTGGCCAGAGTCATTGCCCGTGCCAATCCACCGGCTGCCAGTTTTAGTTTGATGATCGCGAGCTCGCGCTCGAAATGATCGCCCAGGGTCATGTCGTGAATATTGACGACATCGACGAGCTTTGCCAGCTGTGCATTCAACTGCGCGATCGCGGCGTCCGAGCCGGTTACGACCAGCGTCACCCGCGATACGGTCAGGTCGTTAGTAGGCGCAACGTTCAAAGACTCGATGTTGTAGCCCCTGCTCGAGAACATGCCGGTCACGCGCGTCAATGCGCCGACTTCGTTCTGCAGCAATACCGATATCGCGTGTCGCATCGCCTCTCAAACCTCGTACAAATAGAATCGATTGAAACTACATCGCCCGCCAATTGCGCGCATGTTGGCCCGTCAAACCGAGTATTGCAATGCAATAAAAATTAGTAAACACTCGCCGAAAATCCAGCACTTGAGCGAGCAGCGGCAGGACAGTGAATAAACAGGCCAGCGTAGAGCAAACAGACGGCCACCCCATGGCCGGTATGGTCATGAGCGGCGCCGATATCATCGTTCAGATTCTCGCCGACGAGGGCGTCGATACGATCTTCGGCTACAGCGGTGGAGCAATTTTACCGACCTACGACGCCGTCTTCCGATACAACGACGAGCATCAGCGCGCTGACGGTAGCGCCGCGATGCCACTTATCGTGCCCGCGAATGAGCAGGGTGCGGGATTCATGGCCTCCGGGTACGCGCGAGCCAGCGGCAAGGTGGGCGTCGTCATGGTGACCTCGGGCCCCGGCGCGACCAATACGGTCACGCCAGTGCGCGACTGCATGGCCGACTCGGTTCCAATAGTCGTCATTTGTGGCCAGGTACCCAGAGCCGCTATCGGCACGGATGCCTTCCAGGAAGCGCCGGTCTCCGCAATCATGGGGGCCGTTGCCAAGCATATCCTGCTCGTCACCGAACCCGAGCGCCTCGAAGAGACGGTGCGCAGCGCGTTCGAACTCGCTCGTACCGGGAGACCGGGCCCTGTCGTCATCGATGTTCCGAAGGACGTGCAAAATTGGCAGGGCAAGTTCAGAGGCTGTGGCGCGCTACCTTTGACCGGCTACCGGCGCCGTTTGCAGGCGATCAACGAAAACGAACTCAGCGACGATTCGTGTGAGCGCTTCTTCGCGATGCTCGCGGAGTCGGAGCGACCGCTGATCTACGCTGGCGGCGGTGTCATCAATGCCAATGCTGCGAAGTCGATGCGGCGACTCGCCTCGGCGTATGGCATTCCGGTCACGACAACATTGATGGCACTTGGCGCGAGCGACACACATCACCCGCTGGCTCTGCACATGCTGGGCATGCACGGACTCGCCTCGGCGAACTACGCGGTCGAGGATTGTGACTTTCTGATTGTGGTAGGCGCACGATTCGATGACCGTGTTGCCGGCGACCCCGCGAACTTCGCTCCGAACGCAGGAAACATCGCACACTTCGACGTCGACAGCGCAGAGATCGGCAAGGTCAGGCGCGTTACATGGCACCAGGTCGGTATCCTCGACCGTGACCTCGACGACATGCTTGCCTACGGTCAGCGCATCGGTTTCGAGAAGGACCTCTCGACCTGGCATGAAGAAATTGCGCATCTCAAGAAGGAGCATTGCCTCGACTACGATCGCGACAGCGAGTTGATCCAGCCCTACGCAATCATCGAGGAGGTCAACAAACACACCAAAGGCGATGCCATCATCTCCACGGGCGTCGGGCAGCACCAGATGTGGGCCGCACAGTATTTTGACTACCGCGGACCTCGACTTTGGCTGACATCGGGTAGCATGGGCACGATGGGATTCGGTCTGCCAGCCGCGATAGGCGCTCAATTTGCGCAGCCGGAACGCGTCGTCATCGACATAGACGGCGACGGTAGCATGCGCATGAACATCGGCGAACTCGAAACTGCAACGACTTACAACCTGCCCATCAAAGTTATCGTATTGAACAACTATGGCGACGGCATGGTCCGCCAATGGCAGAAACTTTATTACGACAGCCGCATGTCCGGGAGCGACAAGTCGCTACACAGCAAGGACTTCGTCAAAGCCGCCGAGGCGGACGGCTTCAAATACGCGAAAAAGCTGGACCGCAAGGAAGACATCCAGAGCGTCATCAGCGAATTCATGGCATTTTCCGGACCGGCGTTTCTGGAAGTCATCATCGACCCCGATGCCGGCGTCTACCCTATGGTCGGGCCGGGTCTGTCTTATGACAAAATGATTACAGGCGACTTCATCAAGAGCCGCAGCAAACCCGGGGACGATCAGGCAGGTCCAAGCGAGATGTTCTAGGTAGTTACCGGAATTCACCGCCATTACCGCCCCTGCTAACCTGATTTGTCAGGCTTGGTGCATCTCCATGGCGACACAAACCGGCAAGACGCGCACGATCACGGGCTTCCTCGCGGACCTGCTCGAGTACCCGCGTTGGATGATCGAGCGTGACGTCGATTTCACCAACTGCAAATATGAAGGCCATTACAACGAGTTTATTGCCGACTGCAAATACTGCCGTTTCGGGCCGGCATGCCGCTGGCTTGACAAAAATCGCACACCGTCCATCGAATGCGCGAGTATCGAAGAACTGAGCGACGCCCTGGAGGCTGCCATCAAGTACCTGCGGGCAGCCCACCCTCATGAACGGCAATGCGGCTGCAAGACCTGCCGCTGGCTGCGCGAAGCCCGTCATTTCAAACGCTCACACCTCAAATAAATATGGGCGCGACAACACGGCCGATGAGACGATCGATACGACCTGGGCTGCATTGACTCCCTGATATGATGCAGGCCCTCGGACGGAGAGCGAAATGAGCGATATCACCTTATCGGGTAGCTGCCTGTGCGGCTCGGTTGCCTACGAGTTGCAGGGCGACGCCAGGCGTTTTTTTCACTGTCACTGCGAGCGCTGCCGCAAGTCGAGCGGCGGTGCTCACGCCAGTAACATCATCCTCAAGTTACGCGGAATCACGTGGACGGCCGGCGAGCAACTGACGCGCCGCTACAAGGTGCCCGAGGCCGAGCGCTTCGCCGTGGTCTTTTGCAGCGAGTGCGGCAGCCCGCTGCCACGGGTATCGCCGGACGGTCAAATCGCTGTCGTACCAGCCGGGTCGCTGGATCACGAGCCCGGCATCGAGCCCCAGGCCCGGATATTTGCCGATTCCCGTGCTGAATGGTCCTGTGACGGCAGTGAAATTCCGACCCACGCGACATACCCGCCGCGGTCCTGAACCATCGCCAGCCGCTATCGGACGGGATTTCCGTACTCCTCCACGCTCCGGTATTATGTGAACCGGCGCAAGGACATTTAGCCCGGACTGAGTGACAGTGAATTCCTCTACAGCCCGGGCGCCGGGGATAAATTGATCACGCCGCAACGCGACAATCTGAACAAGATCGTCATCCTCAACCCCAAGGGGGGTTGCGGCAAGTCGACGCTCGTCACCAATATCGCCGCCTGCTACGCCTCGCGGGGACCTGCGCCTGCCGTAATGGATTACGACCCGCAAGGCTCGACCATGGCATGGCTCGAACGGCGCTCGCCGGAGCGGCCGACCATTCACGGCATTGCGGCGTACAAGAAATCGATGCAGGCGACGCGTAGCTGGCAGCTGCGCGTGCCGAACGAGACTGGCAATCTCATTGTCGATTCCCCGGCCGGAATCAATCACGATGACCTCAGGGAGTTGACGCGGGACTCGTCAACGATCCTGGTACCGGTATTGCCGTCCATGATGGACACGCATGCCGCGTCGCGGATCATCGCGGACCTGCTGCTGGTCGCGAAGATCAATCGCAACGAGCGCAAACTCGCTGTCGTTGCGAATCGCACACGCAAGAACACCAGGAGCCTGGCACAGCTGATGCGCTTCCTCGACTCACTCGGAATTCCGATCATTGCTGTATTGCGTGACAGCCAGTGCTATGTGCATGCCGCGGAAGAAGGCATTGGCGTTCACGAGATGCAACCATCGCGCGTTCGTGATGACGTCGAGCAAATCGACCGTATTGTGACGTGGCTGGACGGCTGGGAGCAGCGTCGGCAAAGAGGCATCGAAATCACCAACGTCCGCCGACGTCCTCTGTCAGCGGCGGCGCTGGCTCGATAGTCTCAGTTCGCTCCTTCCTGCACCGACGCAAACAACTCCAGATCGACATTGCCGCCGCTCATGACGATGGCCGTCGTTTTTCCAGCGGTCGCGATCTTGCCACTGAGAACGGCCGCGAGTGAGACGGCGCCCCCGGGCTCGACCACGAGCTTGAGATTCTGAAATGCAAATCGCATAGCCTCGCAGACCTCCTCATCGGTCACCGCGAGCCCTTCGGCGAAGAAGCGCTGGTGAATCTCGAATGGCAGCTTGCCGGGAGATTCGGCGAGCAGCGCGTCGCAGATGGAGCGTGCATCGGGCGCCACACGTAACCTTTCCCCGGCGACCAGCGAGCGCGCTGTATCGTCGAACGCTGCTGGTTCGACGGTGTGCACACTTACGTCCGGCAAAAGGGCTTTCAGTGCGACAGCGCTCCCGGACGAGAGTCCGCCGCCGCCACAGTTGATGAGCACCTGATCGGGACGCAGCCCGAGTTCCAGGGATTGTTCTGCGATCTCCAGACCGACCGTACCCTGGCCTGCGATGATGTGGTCGTGATCGTAAGACGGTACGAGTTCGGCGCCCCGCTCTGTAGCAATTTGGCGAGCTATTGCTTCGCGGTCACCCGTATAGCGGTCGTAGGTGATAACTTCACCGCCCAAGTGGCGCGTGTTGTCCATTTTCGCCCTGGGGGCGTCTTCGGGCATGACGATCGCTGCAGGGATTCCCAGCAACTTGCCCGCCATCGCAACACCTTGCGCGTGGTTACCGGACGAGAATGCGACGACACCGCTTTGCGCGGCACTGGCCGGCAATTGGCTCATCAGGTTGTAAGCGCCCCGTATCTTGAACGATCCCACAACCTGCAAATTCTCGGGCTTGACCAGGACGTTGCCGCCAGCGATGCGATCGAGTTCGTCGTTTCGAATCAGCGGTGTTCTGACGGCAATGCCGACCAGCCTCTCGGCGGCGGCTTCGATGTCCGCGATGCCGATCATTCGACGCCGGAACTCGCAGCAAGGCGGTCGATCTTGGCCGCGCATATGAAATCATTGTCCGACAAACCGTTGATGGCGTGAGTAGTGTAGCTGACATCGCACACACCGTAGGCGACGGTCAGCACCGGATGGTGGCCTTCGACAATCGCGATCCAGGCAACCGCGTTGGCAAATCCGAGGGTCCGGCTGTAAGCCTTGAACAGGAAGCGGCGCGTAATGCTCAGGCCATCCGCACTGAGCATCCATGCCGGGTCCAACGCCTGCATAAGTTCAACACATTGCTCGGGTTGCAGGGGTTCGACCCCGCCTTCGCAGGGTTTGCAGCGTCTATCGGCGAGTTTTTTTGACATCGCATTACTATAGACCAATCGCGCTTCGAGAAGCGCTCCAACGAAAAAGGCCGGCCCCGAAGAGCCGGCAACATGGAGACTCGTGAAACGCTATCAATTCGGATTGGCCGCGAGCGAAGGCGAATTGTCAATGAACAGGGTGAGACTGACACGCCGCTCCAGGGCATAGCTGTCGACGGACTCGTCCTGAGCCGGTGACTCGCCATGCGCCGCCGCGCTGATGCGAGCGTTGTCGATACCGGCCATTACGAGCTGGCTGCGGACGAATTCGACGCGCTGCTCTGAGAGTTTCTGATTGTAGTTCTCGTCGCCGCGCTCGTCGGCGAAACCATCGAGCTGCACGTGGATATCAGGCATTGACGCAAGCGTCGTCGCCAGATCATGCAAGCGAATTCCAGTGGTGTCGGCCAGAGCTGACTCATCCGTGCGGAATAACAGATCCATGGCGATACCGGCCTGCAACAGGCTCACGACCTCGGGCCGTGCAACGCGTTGCATCCGCACGAGTTCACTCGTGAGAGCGTCGATATCCGTATCCAGCTCGTCGATGTCGCGCTCGAGGCCCGAGACCTGTGTGCGCGACCGATCCAGCGATGCCGTCAACGCTTCGATCTCGCCTTCATTCTTGTGAAAGTTGTCGCCGATTTTCGCGCCTATCGCAGCACCGATAATCAGACCAACCGGGCCGCCGGCAGCGGCACCGACGATGGCACCTGCGCCAACACCAACGTTTTCCTGTTTGGATGCGCTCGCATGTGCAGCGGCGGGCGCCAGGGCAATCAGGCCAAGTACCGCGATTACTGAAATTGTATTACGCATTGCATTTTCCTCCGTTAACTCTGGCCACCCTCGCGGCCTTCGACGGTTTCATTACAATGCGCAATAGCGGTGCCGATGGGCCCGCATCATGCAAAATCGGGGATCAATTGTGGCGAACAGTGCGCCTTTCAGCGGTCCCAGTTGGTCAGGGCAACGAAGGTGCCGCCGTTTCTCTCACACAACACACGCATGAGTTGCGAAAATTTGTGGGCGGTCGGTGGAATGTTGCCGCCGCCGCGGAACAGGAACGGAAATCCGACTGCATGAATTCGCACCATGCGATTGCCGTCGGCATCTTCCCGATTAATGGCGTCGACCTGTCGGACGACATTTTCGACAGAACGTCCGCTGAATTCATCGCCGAATACGTAAATACTGATTTTCTTGTCGGCAGACCAATAGGTGCTGATCGCATAGATGATGCCATCGACAGGGTTACTGTCGCTGAACGGCCGCCACAATCGCATTGTATTCTTGATGGCTTCGCGACGTCCCGGCGTATCCGGAATCCACTTGCCGGCATACTGCGAGAACATGTAATTGCCGTTGTCATTCATGATCTGCAGGCCCTTGACCTGCGGATACACATCAAGCGTTTCGTTGAGCTTGCTCTGTACGCGATCCCAGTTGTACTGCTGCATACTGCCGGATGTGTCGATGATGAAAATTATGTACTCGCTGTCGACCGGAATGCCCGCAACAGAATCGTCATCCGCTCGCTTGTAATACGGTTGCAGACGTCGCATCTCCGCCGTGAGCCGCTGCTTGGCAGACGCCAGCGCGCCTTCGTCGATCGTCGAATCTGAGTCTTCCTGGGACGCTTCGTACTGGCCTTTGACCGTGTTCAGCTCACCTTGCAGACGCGCAAGCTGGATTTTGGTATCCGAGGTCTGTTCGCGTACGTCCACGAGATCACGATTGAGGACAGCCGTCTCGCCGCGAATGTCGAAGAGCTCTTGCTGCAACAACGCGATCAGCGACTCGAGATCATCCTGGGTCTTTTCGATGATCATCGGTTCATAGATCTTGGAGAGCACCAGCAGCAGGATAATCGCGCCGAAACCACAACAGATGCAGTCGAGAAACGACAGACTGAATGCTTCAACGTTACGACGTCGCCTGCTCATGACCTCTCCATCACACTACGGCCAGTCATGGCTTACGGCCATGAATGACCCGCCAGTACCGTAAGCCAGTGTCCAGTAGGCGATCGCCGCATCGAAATCGCCTTCCATCGGGAACAATAGAATATTGACTGGAATACCGCTCGGCAGTTCACGGATCGAGCGGCCGTGCATACTCATTCGATCGCGGCCCGTGACCATCCTGCGATTGGTAGTCGACTCCATCATCGTCGGCAAACCGTCGACGAGCAAAATGATGTTGTCGGGTCGTGGCGTCAGCTTCGAGGCGATTTCATAAGCGGCGCGTATATTCGTGCCGTTTTCCGGTGTTGTACGACGCAGCACCCTAAGGGCCTCATCGAGCTGCACTGCGTCATCGGCTTTTAGCCAGGTACCATCGCTGCCTTTGATAACCGGCTCGACATCGTTGTTGAACATGTAAATCTGGAACTCGCTGCCTGGTTTGAACTGCGAAGTCAGCCAGTCGACACTTGCCACTACCTGGCGCCACTTGACGGCGCGTAATTTGTCAGCGGTCGACATGTTGCGGCGGCGGATGATATTGACAATCGTATCGTCGAGCATGCTCGCCGAGCGATCCACCAGGATCAGCGTGCGATCGCCGCCCAGTTTCAATCCGGTCAGATACTGCCGATCACCTTCACCCTTGAACTCGCGAATCCTGGCGCCCTGGTTTTCTTCCTCGGCTTTCAGCGCCAGCAGGCGCTTGACCTCTTCCTCGAGAGACTCGATATCGCTTTTCAGCGCTTCGACGCGTTCGATTTTTGCAAGCGTCTCGGAGTCGTACTGTGCGAGTTCCTCGCGCAACTCCTGAATCAGGCGGAGTATCTGGGCGATCTTGCCTTCCGCCGACACTTTTTCCGTCTCGAGTGTCTCGATCGTGTTTTTCGCGAACACGAGATTCTTGCGGCCGTCGAGAATCTCGATTTCGAGTTTCTTGGTCTCGGCCATGAGATTCGAAGGATCATCCTCGGTCGTTTCCTTGACCTGGGCATTGATGATCATGAAGAACAGGATCACCGCACCGAAACCGCAACTCATGCAGTCGAGGAACGACATGCTGAAGACTTCGAATTGCCGGCGTTTACGCGCCACCGTCAGACTCCATCATGATCAGGCGCAACTCATAACCCGGGCTGCCGAGCCTGATCAGGTCACCGATCTGCAACACCGCGGAATCGTCGATCTTGTGGCCGTTGAGAAACGTGCCATAGCGGCTGAAGTCCTGCACGACGCATTGCCCATTCTGGCGCACGAGAGTGCAGTGCCGCCGCGATACACCGGGCATGTCGGCTTGCAGATCGATCCAGCGCTCGCCCGGCGCCGGCTGTGAGCCGAGCGTCAAGGGCCGATCGTCGATCGCGTAGGCCGTGTTGTCGAACAACGCGTGTGTTGGCAGCCCTACAGTCGTGGGCGCGTCGTCTTTTCTGATCGCAACCGCAGACTGATCCCAGGGCAAAGCCCGAATCAGGCTGACGCCGCCCTCACCTCGCTGCATGTCCCGGCAGCGTGTCAACAGTCCACGAGCGGTCGCGCCGGGCTCGAGCAGGAATACCTCTCCTCCGACGCGCGCAGCCAGCATATCTGCAAGCCCCGGCATGCGTGCGGCACGGTCGCTCAGCTGAATTGCGGGCGTTTCCTCGGCCCGATAGATTGCTCGCAGCTGGCTCGCGATGCGCTGGTAAACAGGGGCGGCGGCCGAAATCAGGTGCAGTGAGTCAATCTCGGCTTTGTGCGAGATGCCCCGGTACTCGACGTCCAGCACCACTTTGTCGCCGGACGAAGCCGCTGCCAGCCATCCGTTCAGGCGATCGAGCAAAAGCTGCTCTGTCTCCGCGGTGTGCAGGGGATCGAAACGTGATTGCTTGATGAGCGCATCTGCAATGACACGTATCCACGCGTCATAGAGCGTCATCATTCCACCGCCTTCGATGACCGCGTTGCGCTCGAGTTGCGCCTGCCCGTTCTGGGCCAGCCGTGACAACGTTGCAACATGCAGGCTGAGATCGACGTGCACGGGCACCGCGCCCTTGTATTCGCGGCGCGTCGCGGCGACCGACGCGTCGACGAGTCCCGCAATCGGTACTTCGAGTTCGTTGGCAATACCCAGGAACAGTCCGAGGTTGTCGCTGTTCATATAAGCAGGCACGGCAACCGCGAGCCGGTCGCCTGAGGAGGAAATCTGTTGCCACACTTGCTCGAGCTGACGGCTGACGAGGTCGGCGGCGCTAAGATGCTGAAAACGCCGATCGGGAAGCGGATCGGTCTTTAGATCCGACCAGAACCTGTTCTGGATTCTGCGTGGCTTTACGCGCGCATTTTCGAACGCCCTCGTGCCAGTGGTGAGTTGGTCGTCTTCCAGGAGCGCAAAGCCGGGCTCGCGGTACAGCATGCGATCGGCGCCAAGCACCGATATTCCGGCGTCGTTGATGTGCGCTGATAGTAAGGTCACGATTTACTCCGGCCTGCGATCAGTCCGCCTTCATATGGCGAATCAGCTTATCGTCGAGATACACCTGCGTGTCGAACACGAGGCGTTCCTGCAGCAGTTGCAACTGATAGACGAGAAACATCAGGAAAATGCTGATTAACAATGCGATGAAGGTGGAATTGAACGCAACGCCCAGGCTTTGCGTTACGCCTGCGATGTCACCCTGAACCGCCTTGTCCGCCTGCGCGAGCGCTTCACCGATACCGCGAACCGTGCCGATGAAGCCAATTGACGGAATTGCCCAGGATATGTAGCGAATCATCGACAACTCGGACTCGAGTCGCTCCGCCTCGGATTCGGTAACTGTGTTGGTACTGCTCGATACGTCCTGAATGTTGTGCGTCGAGTTGAAGCGGCGTAACGCGTTCAGTAATGCGCGGGGCAACAGCATCCGTTGCTGTTCCTCCGGTAACTGTTGTACCTGGCGCGAAAATTCGCGCGTGTCCTCCGGCAGTATTCGCATCCCTTCCGCGACGGGCACCAGATCAACATCGAGTAATCGTCGCTCGGCGACGATTGTCACGGCCTTGTAGCCCATTATCGCCAGAGCCCAGAACATAAGAATGAAACAGGCCTCCTGCTCCATATCCTTTATCAGCACCGCAACCCGTCGCTCACGCACGTAGCTCGGATCGGCGGCCGCCGCAATATTCTGCTCCTCGATGATCTGCGCAGCGTTCGGTCGCACTAGTGAAACGTAAAGAGCGTGCACGACGATTATCGAGATGATCAGTGCGAACATCTGGAAAACGAATTCAACAGGAATGTTTTTCTTATTCATAGATTGTCACGTCAGTAGTAAGAAAATCCGCGAAGGAGTGGCGGGCTTTTAGATATCCGTTGGAAAAGGAATCGACTGATCGGCAGGAATGTCCTCGGTCGGCACGAAATCCTCTTCTTCCGTATCGGCATAGCTTTGCTCGTCGAGGTCGGAATCATCCTCCTCGGGTGCCTCGTCATCTGCCGGCGCCTCGGTCGACGTTTCCGCAACCTCGGTTTCGTCGCCAGGGTCCGCGTCCTGCGGCCAGGCGATCATGCCCGGAAGCACTATCAACGAAATCGTCAGCAGTATCGTCAGCAGTAACGTCAACAAGTTACGATGCATCGGCGGTCCTCCGTCATATCACCAGTGTTTGACCGCAGTCGGGCGCAATTGTCTCACGAAATCTAGTCAGCATATCGCGCCACGCGGAAGCCGACATCGGGGCGTGCATCGCTGCCGTAGTCGCGAAAAGACAGGCGTAATTCCGTCGCACCGGCGTGACGCCAGCTGGAACCCCGGATCACGAAGCTGTTGCCACGCTCGGGACCGACAGGGTCCACAAGCGGCGTCGTGATTCCCGGTGTCGGCACCGTGTAGAAATCATTGACCCATTCAGCGACGTTGCCGGCACCGTCGAAGATTCCGATCGCGCTGGCCGGGAACTTGCCGCCCTCCGCCGTCGACGCGAAGCCATCGTCATAGCTCGGGATAATCGATGGCACCAGATCCACGGCGGACTTGTCCGCATAGTTGCCGGCATCTCGCCGTGGCGGCCAGTCCTTGCCCCAACTGAACTTCAGGGCACCCTGACCGCCCTGGTAGCGAATTGCCCAGACCCATTCGGCCTCGGTCGGCAAGCGGTAGCCGTCCGGGAATGGCCGGATTGCCACCCACTCGCCGAATTCCTCCTTGTAGACAGGCGTCAGTCCTTCGCGTGCGCTGAGCCAGTTGCAGTACTGCGCCGCATCGGCCCAACTGACTCTGGCTACCGGATTGTTGTCGCCCGCCATCGACGCGTGGATATCCGAACCCGAATCGTGATTCTCCCTGAACTGGGCAAACTCGCGATTCGTAACCTCTTTTACGCCGATCAGAAAGGGTCGAGTCAGTTTCACGGGCACGATGACTTCATTGGCACGCCTGCCCCGCTCACTGCGGGACGAACCCAGCGTGAACGTGCCCGGCTCCACCAGGCGCATTACCTGGCCTGCCGCCGTCGTGCGCTCGATGGCGACCGATTCACGCGCTATTGCCTCGAGCGAGCGCAGCCGCGCAGTCATTGTCTGCGGGTACCCCGGGCGTGGCGTCACTGTCCGCGACCAGCTCTCATGGCCGCTCTTGCGAACCTCAATCCTGTGCGGCGCCGAACTCAGCCGCAGTGTCGTGCTGCCCGTGCCCCGCGCGCGGCCATCGACATACACGGTTGCGTCGGCCGGCTGTACGTTCACGGTCAGTGAGCCCGTCCTCGCCGTCAGGTCCAGAGTAATGGAATCGCTTGCAGCGGCTGCCAGGCGCACCTTGCGACTGGTGGTGCCGTAGCCAGCCTTCGAAAGACCGATCTCATAATTGATGTCCGGCGCAAGGTCGAGGGTAATGGGCGACTGACCGCGATAACGGCCGTTCACCGTGACATTTGCGCCGCGTGGGATCGAATTGACGAGCAGCTTCGCGTTGGCCGGCTGCAGACGAATCAACGGCAACGCCTGGTCGACATTCGGCGCCGCGGTGATTATGCCGTCCCAGGCACGAAAGCCGTCGCTGACGACACTGATCTGATGGGTCCCTTCGAGAAGTTCGATCGTTGCAGGCGTCCTGCCAACCTCGGTATCGCCTGCCAGTATTCGCGCCCCCTCCGGTTCAGAGTTGATTTCGACGTTCGCCCAGCGCGGCACGAGTTGCACGCTCATTTGTTCGTGCATGCCGAGCCCGGGCACGCTCACAGTCCCGTTGAACGGCAAATATCGCTTGGCACGAACGCTGATACTGTGCTCACCCGGCTGCAATTCGATCGGTCCGAAAGGCGCGGGCCCTACTTTGCTTTCATTGATCGATACCACTGCTTCGGCCGGCGAGCTGGTCACAACGGTAACGTGTCCGGGCAACTTCCGCATGCTGATTCCGATCACGACGTTCTGCTCGTCGCCGACTTCGAAGTTTTGACTCACATCGTAATAACCCCGCTGCGAGACCCGCACGGTGTAGCTCCCCTTGCGCAACAGGACCCGATCCCCCAGCGGCATGCGAAACCAGCCGCCGCTGATCGAGAAATCGTCCGGTTCGCCGGGCGAGACCTCGAACTTGACGGATTTTGCCGTAAACAACAGGAACGATACGGTCAGCAATACGACCAGGCCGATAGTGACGATCGTGCGCAGCGAACCATGCTTTGCCGTATCTGCGGCAGCCGCGCGTGTCTCCGCCGCACGCTTGAATGCGGTTGGCGCGATTGTCTCCTCAGCGGCTTGATCGCCGGCGGCAGCGAGTTCGGGCGGTTGCGTGACGTAGGCGCTGTCCTCGAGCCGGACCTCGAGCGTTAATCGCTCGTCCTGCAGCCGCACGCCGATGCGACTACCAAAAAACTGCAGTTCATCGCCGTCCACCAGGCGCCGGCTCGCGACCAGTGACTCGCCATTGATCGCCATCGACTTGTCACGGCCAACGGGCTGCACGAACGGCGCATCGTCGAGCAGGTCGAGCAACATGACAGGGCCGCCACCTGGGCCAGGCAATCGCAGCTGACAGTCGCTGCCCGTGCCGACGCGTAGCGGCAAACCGGCCGCATCGAATCGTCGCTCGCCTTCAACATCCCTGATGAAAAGCTTGAGACTCAAATTTGTTCCTCGCAACGAACGACGATTGGCTGCATGTCTATCTCAGGTGCGACACGAAACTCAAGCCGCACGTCGCGAAAACCCGGACGTATGCCGACGGCGACGTACGTTCCAGGCCGCAATTCGAGCTCGTGTGTATCGAAGCTGCCGAGTTTACCAATTTTGTAGATGGATACGTCGGTGAGGTTATCCGAGACGAGCCTGACCGTGAGGGGTGTCGCTGCACGTTTTAACAGTCTCGATAACTCATCGCGCTGATCGGCGAGGCGCGGACCAATGGTCTCCATGCGCGTGATATCGAGTAGTAGCTTGGTCGCAGACTGCATCGTCGATGGCCGGCTCAGGCTGTCCGGACTCGCGATCAGGGTTTCCAGCGTGTCATGCAGGGTCTCCATCTGTCGGGTGCGATTTAGCCCTTCTTTCGCGAACGCCAGATTGTCATCGAGCTCCAGTATGCTCGTGTAGGTCGAGGATGCAGCACTCCATTCTTCACCCTGCTCCTGCGACCAGGCGTGCTGCTCCAGTGCAGCGATATTGTCGAGGCGGATGCCCTGGTCTACCTGCAACAAACCATCAGCGGGTTCCCGCGAACCAGGTTTGAGTTGCTGCGCCATGCGAAACGCGGCTCGTGCCCCCAGGTAGTCGCTCTCCGCCAGCGCCGTCAGACCTTCGGTCATGCGCTGGTCGAACTCCATTTGATTGATCGTTTCGAGCACTCGCTCGAGTCCGACCCGGGCCGGATCCCAATCAGGGTCCAGATCTACCGCCCGTGCCAGACTCTGCCGTGCAGCCTCCATTTCCAGGTTTTTCTCGTACTGCAGGCCTTGATCGGTTAGCGACAGTACAGTTTCCAGATTGCGGGCCCGGGCGAACCCGAGCTGCGCATCGCGATGACTCGGGCTGATAGCAACGGCGAGATCGAACAGTCTCAGAGCCTCGACCGTGTCTCCCGCTGCGAGGGCCACTTGCGCCTCCTCGAATGTTGTCCGAAACACCTCGTTGACTTCATCCAGCAACGGTTCGACGATCTCGATCGATTCGCGGTATTTTTCAGAGGCTGTCGCATAGTCACGAGCGAGGTACGCTTCGTCGCCTTCCGCATACACGGCCTGGGCGCGCGCAAACCTGAGCCCGCCCCAGCGCTGTACGGCACGTCCCTCGAGTGTGTCCATCTTCGCGAGCAACTCGCCAAGAACCTCTTCGGTCCCGGACCGGTCCTGTACTCTCTGGTCGCGCCCGCTAAGGTCGTCGATGTTCTCGCTGAATTCGACGCCGGACTGCGGATCTTTGCCGTCTGCCTGAGCGGTATTGTCCTGCGCGGCCGTTTCCGCGTCCGGCTCCGGGGCCTGCCGCGTAACGGTTCTCGGCAACACAAATATGACGCTGATCAGAATCAGCGACAACACGGCAAGACTGATGCCGAGCGTTCGAGGGCTCATGCCGCTCGCAGAAGACACCGTCGAAGCTGCTGCGGCTGCCTGCCGCTTATGCTGTGCCGGCCTGACCGTATCCCTGGTCTCTATCACTTCGTCGCTGACCGCTGTCGCCGATGCGAGATAGCGCTTTGGTGCAGGCGCGGGCGCAAAACCCATGGCTTCGAGCTCGCTCACGACCGTCGCCGCATCAGGCCGGCGCCGTGCGTCTTTGTCCAGCATTCGAGCGACAAGCGCTTGCAGCAGCGGCGGCACCGCGGAACCATCGGCCGCCTGCAATGGCGGCGGCGGCATGTCACGAATGTCGTCGGCTGTCGTCGTCGAACCGTAGGGGGAGCGGCCACTGACGAGTTCGTAGATCAGTCCGCCCAGCGCGAATATGTCATCCGACGGTTGTGGTGCCTCGCCGGCAAGTTGCTGTGGGCTTGCGGCAATCAGCGACCCCCCACCGACATCTTGCCCGCGCGTTGCGGCGACACCAAAGTCGATCAGATAGGGCGCACCGTTGCGATCGAGCAATATGTTGGCGGCTTTGACGTCACGATGGACGACGTCTTTGGTATGTGCATAGCGAAGTGCATCCGCGATGAGTGCGACGGGCGGCAGCGACTCAGCAGGAGGCATAGCGCTAAGTACGCCGATATCCGGACCATCGACAAACTGCAAACTATAGAACGCGCCCTCGTCATCGTCGTGAAACTCGAATACACGAACAATGTGCGCATGCATCAGACGAATGGCGAGCTGCCATTCACGCCGCAATGCGTCGGCGCCCGTGCATTCATCCGCAAGAATCTTGATGGCAACCGACGCGCGTGTCATGCGATCAGTCGCGAGCCAGGTCTCGGCCGCGCCTCCTCTGCCTAAGCTGCGGGCTAAGGTGTACCGATTGGCGAGCCGTGTTCCTTTACGCAATTCTCGCGTCGGTGGTCTTTCACTCATCCAGTTGGTTCAGCTTCGCGCTCGGGCGATCCCACTTCGACGGGTGTCGGAAAGCCCGTCTCGGCATCGTAGATTTCCTTGAGGAGGCGGCGCCAGCTCTCATACTGTGCGGCAGCCGTGCCGGTGAGACGGCGTGTCTCGCCCTCCACATCGATGACCATCGGTGCCGCCTCCGAGCCAAAAGACTCCGACAGTTCCTTGATGGCTTCGACGTGCAGCGAGGCCTCCGAACGTCGCGAAAAGCCGGCAAAAATCTGGTCGATACCCTGCGATATGCCGATGCTCTGTATGCTCCGCTGCATGCGCTGTTTCGATGAACTCGAGCTGTCGGTCTCCATGGCCAACGAGCCGGCGAGTACGACCACGCCCATCAAAGACTGCAAGGTCGCCGAGCGTTTGACTTGCCGGTAGTTGATCGCCTCCTCGCGCGACGTCTTGCGCCACGCGTGATAGGGAATCGCAATGCCGTAGTAGAAGTTGGCGTAATGCTCGTTCAGGGTGTCGACAACCAGTCGGTCACGCTCGCGTATCTGGCGCAGGCGGGCAACGGCGGGATCGTTCTCCGCCGGCAAACGAACGACCGAGACGATGCCGTCCTTGTCGGTCTGCAAGTGACCACCATAAGCCGCCGGCGACATGTCGCCGAAAAACTGCAACTCTGAGACGCGCCGAACCTGTGAAATCTCTTTCTTCGGCAAGGCTGCCACGTAGGCCTGCAGGTCGTTGGCGATCTCGTTGAACACTTTCTGATACGGGTCCAGACTACGATCACGACGTTCGGAGTAGGACGAAACGCCCGTCTGAGCCGTGTAGGTCTTCGAATACCAGTGGCGGCCTGTCGCGTCCTCGATGACAACATTGAGCTTCACATACTCGCCATCCGACTTCTCGATGTCGCCGCTGATGACGATATCCGTAAATGCATTGCGCGACGGGATCACGCGCACGGCGCCCCAGTGCCCGGTACCCTGCAGCGTCGTCTTCAGGTGGTACGGCAGGTAGCGCGATTCGGCGCCCCTGATTTCTTCGTAGACACCCGAATCGATCGGGTTGTTTTTTTCCGGTACGCCGTCTTCGAATTCCACAATGCCGATGTCGAGAAGCATGGACTCATCCACTGTTTCCTCGGCGACGATCAGTTCCGTTTCGTCGGCAGTAATGACTTCATTGACGGTGCAGCCCTGCCCCGCAATACAGGCGAGGGCAATGAGCGGCGCTGGGCTCCTCGGCAATAGTCTCCTCATGTGTCGCAAATCGACTCCTTATTGTTTTTTCATCGAGTACTAGATCCCATTGTACTTGCGATATTCTTCCCAGAGGCGCTCACGCAACTCGTCGTCCTCTTCCGCCAGCGCCGCTTCACGCAACTGTCTCGCGATGATGTCATCGTCGACCAGCACCGGTATGTCGTCTGGCGTACGCTCCCGGACTTCCTCGTCGCTCATGCCAACGACTGGCGATTCACGCCGCTGGCTGGGCTGATTGGCCACTACGACCGAGCCGCCGCCGGTTCCGCCAGCCGCCTGTTCGCCGAGGCTGACACCTCCAGCACCGCCGGCCGAGCCACTGCCACCACCGAAGCCCTCGGTATTGCGGCCGACCGATGCGATCTCGCGCTGTTCTTCGCTCAATACCTCATCAAATCCGCCAATAGATTCTTCGAGTTCCCGTCCGAGGCGTTCGGCACGCTCGGCGTCTGACTCCCCCGGGAACTGGCCGGCGCTACCTGCACCACCGGTGCCCGTACCGTCACCACCGCCTTCGGCGCCTCCACCCCCGCCTGCGCCACCATCACCTTGCATACTCGCTTCCGCGCCGCCGCCTGCACTGCCGGACTCTGCCGAGTCGCTGGCGCTGGCGCCGCCGCCACCGCCCAGGCATTCACCGGCCTGACCCATGCCCCCTACGCCACCGGGCAACTGGCCCGTGTCGCCACAATCACTGCTGCCTTCACCGTCGCCATCACCATCGCCGCCGGCGGTACTGTCGCCTCCCTCGCCGTCGCCATCACCACCGCTCATGCCCGGGACTCCCCCCGGCATCGGGAATTCGACCTGCGGAACGCTGCCAACACCGCCAGACTGGCCACCATCACCGGACGAGCCGCCACTACTGGACGAGCCGCCACTGGATGAACCACCACCGGATGCACCGCCGCCGGATGCACCGCCGCCGGATGCACCGCCGCCGGATTCGCCACCGCCGGACTCGCCACCACCAGACTCGCCACCACCGGATTCGCCACCGCCAGACTCGCCACCACCGGAAGAACCACCGCTCGGTGGCGGCGGCATGCCGCCGGATGGCGGTGCCGGCATACCTGCACCCCCGGGTGGCTGAATGACTGAGGATTTGCAGCCGGCGACTAACAGCGTCGCTGTCATGATCACCAGGAATGGCCTGAGCCAGGTGAAACTCGATTTGGCTGGTTGATTGCGGTTCATTGTCATGTGCCTCTCGGTGGCAAGAATCGAGGCCCGGCTTTTGTTGGGATAGCGAGCGCCCGAATCGTCCGGTATTCCTAGGTTTGAGCAACAAACGCTTGCCTGAGTTCCATTGGAATATCAGGGGCGATCGCGCACCGTAAGGCTTCGCGGAACCAGTACGACGATAATACGCAGGCAATGCTCAATCAATAGCGAAGTGCACTGCCAGCGAGTTACCCGGACTGCTGTCGCAGCCCAAAAGCAAGTATCTGATTTTGTTAAGTTTTGCAGCGCATCAAACCCCGGGTCAAGGCCGTCCTTACGCACGGCTGCGTCGCGGTTGATGCTTGCGAAACACAATGAGCGACAAATCGTCGGGTTTTGACGGGTCACTCGAGCTGCCCGATGCCATTCTCTGCCTGGCCAGATCGACGATCGCAGCGGCCGAGGATTGCAGCGGCCCTTTGCGCACGTGCTCAATGATCTCGTCCAGGTGCACGTTGTCGGTGAGGCCGTCACTGGCGACAAGCACCGTGTCCCGTGGCCGTAATTCCACGGGTGCACCGACATCGATGCTCATTTCGTTCGTGCCGAGGAAATTGGACACCAGGTGTCGCTCTTCATGATGCAGTGCCTCGCGTTCATCGAGAAATCCGGCTTCGACGGCGAATCCGGTCGGAGAATGCGCCGTCGTCTGCAGTTTTAGTCGTCCTCGCTGGCCGACCACCATCGCTTCCGAATCACCAATCTGGTACGAGCGGGCCTGCAGCCCCTCAATCGCGACCACCGTCATCGTCGTGGCCGAGCCGTTGGCCAGTTGCATGACGGCTTCGTTTGCCGCTTCGATGCCATTGAGGATCGCGGTGCGGAGCAACATCGTTTCGGCCATCGCGACCGCGAGCGACTCGGCCAGTGACGTAACCGCGGTCATAGAGGCACGCTTGCCCGCTGGCAAGCCGCCGGCGCCATCCGCTACAACGAGCACAGCCGCCTGCGGGCCCCAGGGAATCACGGCAACCGTATCCTCGTTCTCCGTATCTTTGTCCGGGGCTCGCGATGTATAGGCGACCATGGAGCCACCGCCAACGTCTGCGTGCTGAAGATCGGGCTCGAACGCGCCGTCAAGTACCAGCAGGTCGTCAATGAAGTTCGACAAGACGTTGCTCCGGATACGGCTATCCGCGCCGCACCGGCTCCCGGCACCAGGCACAGAAATTCCAGAAATCGCGTGCAATTCCCCAGCCGCACGCTCTGCAGGCGCAACGGCTGCCCGGCAATTTCCAGGCGCGCCTGACCTTCATGCGACACCAGGGACAGTAGCGCATGAACGGCATCAGTTTGCCGCGGCAGCGTTTGTTGCTGCAACGAGCCATGTAACGCTTGTCGGGGTATTGGCGCGTTGTCTCTTCGATGAAACCCGGTCCGTAGCACCACGGACAGTAGTCCCAGTCATTTTTAACGCCGCGCTCGCAGCGCGGGCAACTCGACGGCATTGCGGACTCCGAGCTGCGCGCTGGATTATCGAAGCCACACCATGGACAGGCCTGCATGGTCTCTGCAACAGGCCCTTCACAATGTCGGCATTGATGGCGGGTATCGAGCACTTTCCTGAATTGACGCTGGAATTCACGCCATTGCAGTCGCCGCCAGGTTGAGCCGGCCTTGCGATCGCTGCGCGCCCGGCTGCGTTTTTGCCGCCGCGCATGGCTCTGCAACTGCTCGAAAGCGGCCTGCATCTGCACGGCGTCCCGGTAGCGCTTCGCCGGATCCAGTTGAGTCGCCTTCCTGAGCATCTCGATGAGTTCCGGCCGAACTCTCGCAGTAAGACGATCGTGACCGACCATCGGCCATGTGAACGGCCACTCCGGCAACTTGCCGGAGAACAGCCGGTACAGGACGAGCCCGAGCGAGAAGACATCGGACTGAAACTTCGGCCGGCCCATTGCCTGCTCAGGTGCGATGTAGTCGATCGTGCCGGAGCCCGACGCTTTCAGTGTGCGCAGGCTGATCTTGGCGAAACCGAAGTCGCACAATTTCAATCGATTGTCGGGGAACAGGATGTAATTCTCGGGCTTTATGTCGCAATGTATGACCTTATGCTCATGCGCATGAGCCAGCGCGGCAATCGTCTGACCGGCGAGATCGAGTGCCCTGGCTGTCGAAATTCGACGCTCGAGGCGATCAGCCAGCGATTCTTCGCCGAGCTCCATTGCGATGACAAAATGACCGTCGATGTAACTCGCGTTCCATACGGAGAGAATATTCGGGTGCTGCAACTTTGTCGCAACCCGGACCTCATGTAAGAACTCCTCGTCGCCCGTATGGTGGTTTACCTTGGGAATCTTGAGCGCAACGCGTCTCTTCTGGATCGTGTCGTAGGCGCGATAGACATCGGCCAGCGGACCCGAGGCAATCCGCCCGAGAATTTTGTACTTGCCGATTTTCTGCCGGGCTCTGAGCAAGGCCGGTTACTCTCCGTTATTGCTTGTTGTCGCGGGCTGGATTCGCACCGCAATCATTGGGCGAGATCGAGGCTCAGTCAAGCGCAACATAAAATCATCCAGCCTCGAGGTAGCGGTCGCGCCATGTTTGATTACAATGCTCAGGCACGAGGGAGAGAAGCGGATTTGAGTAAACCCGGAAACACAGGTCTGAAACGGCTGATTCTCGCCATGCGGTATTCAGCGCAGGGTCTCGTGCACGCCTGGAAGCACGAGAGCGCGTTCCGTCAGGAGCTGATAACCGCAGTGGTAATGGCGCTAGTCGCTCTATGGTTGGGCCGCAGCGGCTACGAGCGGCTGTTACTGATCGCCCCGTTGTTGCTCGTAATTATCGTCGAACTCCTGAATTCGGCGGTAGAGACCGCGATCGACCGCGTTGGCGACGAGCCCCATGAATTGTCGGGACGCGCCAAGGACCTCGGCTCCGCAGCTGTTTTCGTCAGCCTGATGTTGGTCGTTGCCGTCTGGGCGACGGTCGCCTGGGCTCGTTTTCTCGCCTAGTTCTCTCGCCTAGCTCACCAGCGCAATGCTTGACGTCGCGAGCGCGGCTCCGATGGTGCCACCCACAAGTACGTCACTGGGATAGTGCAGCCCGAGGACGATTCGGGATGCTGCGACCAGGGCAGCGAACGGCGCCATCACGATGAGCATCATCGGCTCATAGGCGCCGTAAAGAACCGTCAGGCTGATCGCGTGCAGCGTGTGGCCGGACGGAAAGCTATAGCGGTCGAGTGGCGCCGCGCCGCAGACAATTTCGCCATGCGTCACGTAAGGACGCTCGCGGACCAGTCGCTTCTTCAGCACCTTGTAAACAATGATACCGGCGCCGGCGGTGGCCAGGGCGTGCAGGACGAACGGTATGGCGTTATCGCCCTGCCCAGCCGCGCAGATCACACCGAGAATCACCCAACCAGGATAATCACCAAGCCACGATACGCCGCTAAAAAAACGCCTCAGGAGCACGATACGACTAAGGGCGTTGACCCGAAGGCACACCCTCAGCTCCAGATCGTCCAGGTACTCAACCATTGTCCAAACTCCGTTCATACGGATCTGCAACGGGATACTGCGCGTCGTTAGCGACAGTCACATGATTTTTTCGTGACGGATTTGTGATAAGCACCCGGCCATTGTAAACCCGCCGCAATCAGGCGGTTAGCTCTAATTCACAGGCTTCCGGCAACGGTGCCGCGCACCCGGCCGACAGCTTCGGCCCAGCCCGAGAGTAGCATTTCGCGCTGATCTTCGGACATCGACGGCTCGAACACGGTGTCACGGCGCCAGAGCCTGGCGATCTCGTCCGTGCTCCTGATAATGCCGCATTGATACGCCGCAAGGTACGCCGCCCCGAGCACCGTCGATTCGACATTTTCTGGCCGCTCCACGGTGATGTCGAGAATGTCGGCCAGAAATTGCAGAAACCATTGATTGGCGACCATGCCACCGTCAACCCGGATCACGCTGGGTGCGATGCCGTCGTCGGCCATCGCGTCAACCAGGTCTCGCGTCTGGAAGGCAACTGCCTGCAACGTAGCAGTGACTATCTGGTCACGCCCGCTACCCTGTGTCAGGCCGACGATCGCGCCGCGTGCATGGGGATCCCAGTATGGCGCGCCGAGCCCTGCAAAAGCGGGCACCACGTATACGTCATCGACGATGCCTGTCCGTTTCGCAATGTCCCCGGACTGCGGCGCGGAGTCGATGATCTGCAGCTCGTCGCGTAACCACTGCATTGCCGAACCCGCAACGAACACGCTGCCTTCCAGACCGTAGCAAACGTCTCCGTTCAGGCGACTGGCAATCGTCGTTAGCAACTGGTTATGTGATTCGAGCGCCTTGTCGCCCGTGTTCGCTATGGCGAAGCAACCCGTACCGTAGGTGCTTTTGGTCATCCCGTATTCAAACCCGGCCTGCCCGATCAGTGCAGCTTGCTGATCACCGGCTATACCACAAACGGCAACTGCGCCACCCAGTACCGTGTCGTCGGTGGTGCCGAATTCCGCTGCGCAGTCCATGACCTCCGGCAACAATGCCGGCGGAATATCGAACAATTTGAGCAGCTCTTCGTCCCAGGCCTGCGTATGAATGTTGAACAACATCGTGCGCGATGCATTGGTCGCATCAGTGGCATGCACTCGCCCACCGCTCAATCGCCACAACAGGAAACAGTCAATCGTTCCAAACGCGAGTTTGCCACTGACCGCCAGCTCACGCGCGCCATCGACGTTATCGAGAAGCCATGCAATCTTGGTAGCGGAGAAATACGGATCGAGCCGCAAGCCGGTCCGCGTGATTACCACGCTCTCCGCACCCTGCTGCTTTAGCGCATCGCAATGAGTTGCCGTGCGACGATCCTGCCAGACGATTGCGTTGTAGATACATCGGCCGCTCTGGCGATCCCAGATCAACGTCGTTTCACGCTGGTTGGTGATGCCGATTCCGGTGATATCCGCTGCTTTCGCGCCAGCCTGCTGCATCGCCTCTCGTGTAACGACTTCTACAGACGACCAGATCTCCTCAGGATCGTGCTCAACCCAACCGGGTTGTGGATAGATCTGGGTAAACTCCCGCTGCGCGCTGGCAACCACATTGATTTGATCGTCATACACGACCGTACGGCTGCTGCTCGTACCCTGGTCGATCGCGAGCAGGAATCGGCTAGTCATCGGCAACCTCGCCGCGCACGATCTCGAATCCGGCGATTGTATTCTTCAGCAATCCTGCCTCCTTAGGCGGTCGATAACTCGTCGATCTGTCGAAAGTATTCGAGTGCTTCTGGATTTGCCAGCGCTTCGGTGTTTGCGACCTCTTCACCGTGCACGACAGAGCGCACGGCGATCTCGACGATCTTGCCACTCTTGGTACGCGGAATGCCGGCCACTGCGACGATTTTCGCGGGCACATGCCGCGGCGTCGTGTTTTGCCGGATTTCCTTGCGAATTCGGTTGCACAACTCATCGTCGAGATCGACGCCCGGCCGCAAGACGACAAACAGCACGACACGCACATCGTCTTCCCAGTTCTGCCCGATCGCGATGCTCTCCACGACCTCGTCGAGTTTCTCGACTTGTCGATAGATCTCGGCTGTACCTATGCGCACGCCGCCGGGATTCAACACCGCGTCAGACCGGCCGTAGATGACAACCCCGCCGGTCTTGCGCAACTCCGCGAAATCGCCATGCGCCCAGATGCCCGGAAATTTTTCGAAATAGGCTGCTTTGTACCGAGCGTCTCCCTCATCATTCCAGAAACCGACCGGTGCCGAGGGAAACGGCTTCGTGCACACCAATTCGCCACGCTCTTCGAGGAGCGCGTTGCCGTCGTCGTCGAAAAACTCGACTGCCATGCCCAGCGCCCTGCACTGGATCTCGCCACGGCGCACGGCCAACAACGGATTGCCACCGACGAAACAGCTAATGATGTCGGTACCGCCTGCAATCGATGCGAGCTGCAGATCGTCGCCGATCGCATCGTAGACATAGTCGAAACTCTCGGGCGCGAGGGGTGAGCCAGTAGACAATATGGCACGCAGGTCCGGAATCCGGAACTCATCCCGCGGTCGGACACCGGCCTTCTCGAGCGCCGAAATATATTTCGCGCTCGTACCGAACACCGTCACTCGTTCGCGCTCGGCCATTTGCCACAGCACGCGACCGTCATTGAAAAACGGGGAGCCGTCGAACAATACCAGCGTCGCTCCTGTTACGAGACCGGTCACTAGCCAGTTCCACATCATCCAGCCACAGGTCGTGAAATAGAACAGGCGATCATCGGAACCGATATCACAATGCAACACATGTTCTTTGGTCAGTTGCAACAATGTGCCGCCATGGCCATGCACGATACATTTCGGTACGCCGGTCGTGCCCGACGAGTACATGATGAACAGTGGATGGTCGAATGCGACGGCTTCAAAATGCAGACGTGCATCCTCCACCGAAAATTCGTCAATCGAGACAGCATTCGCAATCGCGGACAAATCCATGTCGTCATCCACAAAAGGCACGACGACCGTACGTTCTATGCTCGGTATTGCCTTGACGATAGCGGCGACGGTGGCCAATGAGTTGAAACGCTTGCCGTTGTAAACGTAGCCATTAGCGGTAAATAGAACCTTCGGTTCGATCTGCCCGAAGCGATCGACCACGCCGTTGACACCGAAGTCAGGCGAACACGACGACCAGGCCGCGCCGATACTGGCTGTCGCAAGCATTGCAATGATCGCTTCAGGACAATTCGGCAGGTAACCGCCGACGCGATCGCCCTTTACGACACCGGCAAGACGCAACCCCTCGGCGACGCCGGCAACCGCTCGCCGCAACTCGTCGAAACTGTACTCGCTGCGATCACCGTTCTCAGCCGAAAACACGAGGGCAATGTGATCGCCGTCGAATCGCAGCAGATGCTCGGCATAATTGAGTTGACCGCCGGCGAACCAGCCGGCATGCATGATGTCATCTCTGCGTTCGATCGTGCTCGTCGCGTCTCTGGAGAAACGAATATCGCAGAACTTGCACAATGCTTCCCAGAAAGCGGCTGAGTCGTCGATCGACCAGCGGTACAGGTCATCGTAATTTTCGAAACCCTGTTGCTGCATGAAACGGTACATCGCCGACGCTTTTCGCCGGTCTTCGCCTGGAGTCCAGAGAATCGGATTGTCGCCCATCGCTATCGTTGTAATCATGGTCGGGCGTGTCAGTATGCACATAACATCAACGCTGTCCATGTCCACCGAGGCAAGCAATGACGCACTCCGTCCCCGATATCATGAAAGCCGTTGCGATCAAGGCTCCCGGCGGTCCGGAGGTACTGCAACTTGTCGAACAGGCGTTACCAGAACCCACGGACCGGGAGGTCCTCATCCGGGTCAGCGCGGCCGGCGTGAATCGACCCGACGTGTTGCAGAGACTCGGCAAATACCCGCTGCCGCCGGACGCCAGTCCGCTGCCGGGGCTGGAGGTTGCTGGTGAGGTTGTTGCTACGGGATCTGAAGCGACACGTTGGCAAACCGGTGACCGCGTCATGGCGCTGACGCACGGCGGCGGCTACGCGGAGTATTGCTCTGTCAATGAGGGCCATTGTCTGCCCGTACCGGCATCAATGACGCTCGTCGAAGCTGCCGCGGTTCCCGAGACCTACTTCACGGTCTGGTACAACGTGTTCATGTCTTGCCGGCTCAGAGAGGGCGAGACGTTTCTAGTACATGGAGGTTCCAGCGGCATCGGCACGACCGCGATTCAACTGGCCAAAGCGAAGGGCTGCGAGGTTTTGACGACCGCGGGCAGTGACGAAAAATGCCGTTTCTGTATTGATCTCGGCGCCGATGTGGCGATCAACTACCGCAGCGACGACTGGCAGGCTATTGTCGCTGAACGTACCAACGGACGCGGCGTGGATGTACTTCTGGACATGGTGGCGGGCTCTTACATGCAAAAGAACATGGAGTCGATGGCGCTTGACGGACGCTATTCGATCATTGCGTTTCTGCAAGGGCCGAGCGCGGAGCTGAACATGCGTGTCGTACTCGCGAAACGGCTCTGGATTACAGGCTCCACATTGCGACCACAATCGACGCAAGAGAAGTCGGCGATTGCACAGAGCCTCGCAGACAATATCCTGCCTCTACTTGAAACCCGGCGAGTAAGGCCCATCATTCACGAAACGTTTCCACTGGCGAATGCGGCAGCGGCACACCAACTGATGGAAAGCAGCCACCACATGGGGAAGATCGTGCTTACCGTTGACGATGCAGCACTGGAGAATGCAAGAAATGACTGACGTATGGATCTGGCTGATTGTTGCTGCGCTCGTCGTGGGCATCGCCTACCTGTTGTATCGCAAACGACCGTCCCGGCCGGTCCCCAATGTCCTCAGGCGCGGCCAGCCGTTGCCGGATTTCAGTGCGGTGGACGAACAAGGCAAACCCGTGCGCTCGACCGACCTGAAAGGCACGCCCGCAATAATTATTTTCGTGCGCGGCAACTGGTGCCCGTTTTGCAGCAGGCAGGTGAAAGACCTGACCGCTCACTACAAGGACATGGTTGATCTCGGCGCGAGGCTGATCTTCGTTACGCCGAAGCCACAGGAGACGACGCGGCGTGTCGCGGAGTTCTTTGAAGTCGAATTCGAATTCTGGCTCGACGAGTCGCTGACCGTCACACGAAAACTCGACTTATTGATGGAAGCGGCCGTGCCCGAGAGTTACGCCCGGGAGTACGGGGCCGACACGATATGGCCGACGTCGCTCGTCGTCGATGCAAGCGGCATCATTCGCTTCGTGGAACTCTCGAAACAGATAATCGACAGGCCGGAGCCGAAGACGCTGCTGCGGGAATTGCAAAAAGCCATCGGGAATTGATTCAGGCTGCGGCGGCGTCCGCGATAATTTTTCGGGCCATACGGTCGGCGATGACGTTGGTGGGCTCTCCGGTCCGCGACGCTTCCTCGAAAATACCTGCGAGTCGCGGTCCGATTTTCGCGACGAGTTTCGTAACGCCATCGTCATCAACGTCCCCGGCATACTCACAGGCAACGTTGATGATGCCACCGCCATTGATCACGTAATCGGGTGCATACAGGATGCCGGCGTCGGCAACACGTTGGCCATCCGCGTCCGACCGCAGCTGATTATTCGCTCCACCGGCGATAATCGAGGCCTGTATTCTCGGGATCGAATCTTCGTCGAGTATGGCACCGAGCGCGCATGGCGCGAGCACATCGACGTCCTGATAGAGAATCTCGCTCGTGTCGACGGCCGTTGCGTCGAATTCATCGCATATACGTGTCACACGTGCCTCGTCGATGTCGGCGACCAACAAGGACGCTCCGGACGCGCGAAGTAGTTTGCAAAGGTAGTAGCCGACATGCCCGGCGCCCTGTACAGCGACGCGCAATCCGCGCATGTCCTCTCGCTCCAGCTTCGCACGTAGCGCAGCTTCGATACCGCGGTAGACGCCGTAAGCTGTCTTGGGAGACGGGTCTCCGCCGGCCATACCCGCATCGGACGGCAGTCCGGTGACATAGCGTGTTTTGCGGGCGATGGTCTGCATGATATCCATCGTCATACCCACGTCTTCGGCCGTGATGTAGGCGCCGCTCAGGGTGTCCACGAAGGCGCCAAAACGTTCGTACAGCGCGTCGCTGCCGTCGAAGTCAGGTGTCTGCATAATGACGGCCTTGCCACCGCCGAACGTCAGGCCGGCCATCGCGTTCTTGTAACTCATCCCTTGCGACAAACGCAGCACGTCGTGCACAGCTTCCGCGTCGTCGGCATACTTCCAGAGCCTGCACCCTCCCGCCGCAGGGCCCAATGCAGTCGAGTGAATAGCGATGATCGCGAAAAGGCCGGTGGCATCGTCGCGACAAAACAGCACACGTTCATGATTGTCGAACGCAGGGTCACTGAACACTGTCATGATTTCGATCCTTCAGAAGGGAACGCCAACAGCTTTGCAGAGAAAGCGCATGAAAGGCGCAGCGGCAACGAAAGATGTCTCCACTTTGCGTTGAAACTGCGGATTGAGGCAATCGGCCACGTCGAGATTCCTGACGGCCATGAAGCTCTTGCGCTTTATGTCGTCGATAAACTCGTGCTCCTTGTCGAAACCACGTGGCGGACGCATCAACGATTCGCCGTCGAGATTGAAGTGACGCCGGAAGTCTGTGTCGTCACGCGCCGTTTTCCATTCTGTCGGCTTTGCAACGATGCGCTCCCGAATTGCGCGCAGCGAATCCGAGTCCGGTCGCCACATGCCGACGCCGAGAAACACCTGGTCGGAATCGACGTGCACATAGTAACCGGGTGAATGCACATCCCTCGCTTGTTCGTGCCGAAACTGGATGCCGATGTTCGTCTTATAAGGCGATTTGTTCTTCGAGAAGCGCGTATCGCGATACACACGCATCAGCGAGCCGCTCATCCGCTGTGGAATCGCCGTGAAATGGGGTGCGAATTCCGCAAGCGGGTCCTGCATCGATTGGATAAACCGTAACGCGACATCCAGCACCTGCGCCTCGTAACGAGCTTTGTTTTCCTTGAACCAGTCGCGATTGTTATTGGCGGCGAGTTCTTCGAGAAACGCAATCGTCTGCTTTTCGAAGACAGCGTATCGTGGCGCCGCCATCAGCAGTGTCCATCAGGCGAATCCGCGTTCGGGTTGGCGAACATGTCCGACTCATCCTCGCCTTCACGCGGTGTCAGGCATGCATAGTCTTTCTCGACGAGTATGCTCAGTTTGTCGCCGTCGACGAGTACTTGCTCGCCTTCGATCGTTATCTGTTCCGTCGTAGCCCAGGCGAGCACGGTGGACTCGGGCAGCCGCACCGTGAGCACGTTGTCGGAAAAAAACGCGGCTGGCGTGACGCTGGCCGGACTGCTTTCAACTTCATACCGAAATTCCCGGCCGCCCGGAAAAGCGGTTCGCGCTGACACAACGCCCTGTTTTTGCAAAGCCTCGACTTCGCTGCGCATCAGCCGCAGGCGTACGGAATTGTCACGGATTCGTAATTTCACAATCGTTTCTTTTTATCAGCCCAGCCGCCACTGCCAGACAGCTGACCAGCAGGTGTCTCGATCGGGTCACGCTCAACGGGTTTGCCGGTAACTCGCGCAGTGGACCGACATTGCAACGCCTACTCGGGGATGACGTTTTCCGCTTGCGGTCCTTTCTGGCCCTCGGTCACTTCCATCGTGACCTTCTGACCTTCCTTCAGTGTTCTGAATCCTTCCGAAACGATCGCGCTATGGTGAACGAAAACGTCCTTGCCATCCTCACGTTCGATGAATCCAAATCCTTTATCGTCGTTGAACCACTTAACGGTTCCCGAAACTCTTTCTTCTGACATAGTTACCTCAATGCAACCCACCTGCCCGACACGGAAGATTTTCACCGAGTCGGTGCACGGCGCACATCCTACCTGCAATTCCTGCGCGAGGCCCGTAATTGGGAGCGACCATCCTGCGTTCGTAATGTCGCAGAAATTATAAGGGCTTTTTTTTTGTGGATTTTTTGAGTTATTGCGCTGCAACAGAAATCCGTCGCATTTCTGTTTCTGTCATCGAATTGCGCAGCTTTGCGCAACGTGGCACGTGTCAGCGGCGCCGTTGCACATGACTACGATCGAGTTTAGCGACGGAGCTGCAGCCCGCAAGCATCATCGTACGCTCGAACTCGGACCGTAAGAGCGATAGCGAGCGCTCGACACCGGCCTGACCACCGGCTGCAAGACCGAACAGGTATCCGCGACCGATACTGCAGGCGTTTGCCCCGAGCGCCAGTGACTTGACGATGTGATTGCCCCGACGAATGCCGCCGTCGCAGATTATTTCCAGCCTGTCTCGCAACGCATCTGCGACAGCAGCAATGCAATCCACGGGTGCGGGTGCGGATTCGAGTTGCCGGCCACCGTGGTTGGACAGCATGACCGCCGTCGCACCCGCATCCGCCGCCTTGCGGCAGTCCTCGACCGTTTGCACGCCCTTGATCACAAGTGCGCCGTCCCATCGACTCCGCAACCATTCCACGTCCTTCCAGGTCAATGAACGATCCAGTTGCTCGTCAAGGTATTTGCGAATGCCGCCCCTCCAGTCTCTCGCCGCCGGGTTGTCGCTCGTGATATTGACCATCTCGAGATCCTTGCGTATCAGCACCCGGGCAAGCCATGCGGGGTAACGAGCGAAGCTCGCGATCTGCCGAACCCGTGACCTCGGCACGGTGCCGAAGCCGTACACGAAATCCCTTTCCCGATTCCCGGCGACCGGCGTATCGACAGTCAGGATAATAGCGATATAGCCTGCGCTCTTGCAGCGCTCGATCCATTCCTCGGTAAACCCCCGGTCCTTGAAGATATAGAGCTGGAACGCCATGGGACCCTGCGCTACCGCAGCCGCATCCTCAATGGTCGTCGTGCCGAGCGTCGACAAGCTGTACACCATGCCGAATTTCCCGGCGGCGCGAGCAACCGCTGGCTCGCCTGTGCCGTGGAATAACTTCGACGCACCGGTCGGCGCAAGCATGACGGGCCAGTCGATCTTCTGCCCGAATAGCGTGGACGTCAGGTCCACGTTGCTGACATCCGAAAGCTGCGACGCCAGCAGTTCGTAGTCATTGAATGCCTCCGTGTTACGCGCCAATGCCACTTCGTCGTCCGCACCGCCGTCCAGGTAATGAAAAACCGGCGTCGGCAATCGCCGCTTTGCGATGCCTCGAAAATCCATGATGTTGTTACAGTCTTTCAATCTCATGCGGCGAGAATATCACGCGACGCAACACCGCTTGCACAGCTGCTGGTATGATTGCGCGCCTCCCTTTCGTGCGAATGTTGTTGGACCAATGAACGAGCTTCAAGTGAAATCACAACATGACCGGGCTGTGGCAATTTGGTTGCTCATCTGTTGCGGCATGGTGTTTGCAATGATCATCCTTGGCGGCGTGACGCGCCTGACAGGTTCAGGACTATCGATGGCTGAATGGCGACCCATCATGGGCGCCATACCGCCCTTCACGGACGCCGAGTGGCAGCGCGTCTTCGAAATCTACAAACAGACGCCGGAGTTCCTCAAGGTCAACTCACACATGGATGTGAACGACTTCAAGGGGATCTTTTGGCTCGAGTTTTTTCATCGTCTGCTGGGACGCCTTCTCGGCTTCGTGTTTGCGCTGCCGCTCGCATTCTTCGTGGTCCGCAAGTACATACCGATGCGCCGTTTGCCATGGTATTTACTATTGCTGGTGCTTGGAGGCCTGCAGGGCCTGATCGGCAAAATCATGGTCGCCAGTGGTCAGGTCGATGCGCCTCAAGTGAGTCATTACAGGCTGACGGCACACCTCGCGGCGGCCATTCTTGTTTACGCGCTGATGTTCTGGACATCGCTGTCACTTTTGAGACCGCAACCCCCGGGCGGGCGGCACGAGTGGTTCAATCGAACGCTGGCTCTGACCGTACTCGTTGCCGTGACGATACTGTCGGGCGGCTTCGTTGCAGGTCTCGACGCCGGTCTGATTTACAACACCTTTCCGATGATGGGCGAATACTGGGTGCCGCCCGGATTGTTCGCACTCGAGCCGTTCTGGCGCAATATTTTCGATAACCTGACAACGGTGCAGTTCGACCACAGGCTACTGGCTATCACGACCTTCGTGCTGATCGTCGTGTACTGGCTGCAGGCGCGCAAGACCGGCTTGCCCGAGCGCGCACGACGCAGCGCAAATGCCCTGTTGCATACGGCTGTCCTGCAAGTTGTACTCGGCATCTCCACACTATTGCTGACCGTACCTGTCGTGCTTGCAGTGAGCCACCAGGCGGTGGCCGTATTGCTGTTTACAGTGGCCCTGTACCTGCAGCACAGCCTGAGGAGGGCCTGAGCGCAGCCCCATAGGGGCAAATACCGATATAATCGGGACTTCAGTTCGGCCAACATTCGCGCCATGAAACCTGTACCTGCAAGCACAACTGTCAATCCGGCCATCTGCTTCGACCAGGAATTGGTCGAGCGCTACGGTGGCCGTGGTCCCCGCTATACGTCATACCCGACCGCACTGCAGTTCAGCGAGCGGCTGACCGAGTCGGACTACCGGTCGAACGCCATTGCAAGCAATGCCTCCGGGGCGCCGTTGTCGCTATACGTGCATATCCCGTTTTGCCACGCGCTTTGCTATTACTGCGGCTGCAATAAGATCGTCACCCGCAACCAGGTGCGAGTCGACCGCTACATGGAAATGCTGCATCGCGAAATCGGCATGCAGTCCGAGCTGTTCGAGCGCGAGCGCCAGACGCGTCAGCTGCACTTCGGCGGCGGCACGCCGACCTACCTGGAGCGCGAACAGATGGACACGCTGATGGCAGCACTGCGCGGCGCGTTTACTTTCGACGAGAGCGACGATCGCGAGTTTTCGATCGAAGTCGACCCGCGCACTGTGGACAGTGACGGGCTCCGGCACTTGTCGGACCTCGGGTTCAATCGCCTGAGCCTCGGCATTCAGGACTTCGACCCGGTGGTCCAGGAAGCGGTCAATCGCATGCAGTCGGCCGACGAGGTGTCAATGCTGGTCAACACCGCACGCGATACGCAGTTCAAGTCCATCTCATTCGACCTTATCTACGGTCTGCCTCACCAGAACGTGAGGAGTTTCGACGCCACTCTGGACATCGCGATCAACATGCGGCCGGATCGACTGGCCGTCTACAACTACGCTCACTTACCTGAGCGGTTCAAGGGTCAACGGATGATCAATGCGGCAGATATCCCGTCGCCCGAAACCAAGCTGGATATCCTGCACCACACGATCGATCGGCTTGCCGATTCTGGCTATATTTACATCGGCATGGACCACTTCGCCCTGCCCGAAGACGACCTCGTGCAGGCGCGCGGCGACGGCACGCTACAGCGTAACTTCCAGGGCTATTCGACCCACGGCGAGTGCGACCTGGTCGGTCTCGGCGTCAGCTCGATCAGCAGTATCGGCAACGTTTATGCACAGAGTGCGATTACAACGATGGAGTACGAGACACTCATCGAAGATGGCCACCTGCCGATCAGGAAGGGTATCGCCGTCGATGCAGATGACCTGCTGCGCGCCGAAGTCATTCAGGCACTAATGTGCTACGACCGGCTCGACTTTGACGAATTCGACGCCGCCCACGATATCGAATTCCGCAATTATTTCGAGGAGGAAATCGCGAGCCTGAAACCGCTGGCCGATGATGACCTGATCGAACTCGACGCGGACAGTGTCACGATAACGCCGAAAGGTCGGCTGCTCTTGCGCAGCATCGCGATGGTCTTCGACCGGCACATCGACGAAGTCGGGAACGAAAAGCGTTTCTCGAAGGCGATTTAAGAAACTTCAGTTAGCCAGCCGTGCGTGTCCGGCGCATCGCCGTACTGAACCGCCTGCAAGGCGTTGCGGAGTTTCTCCACGTTGGGACCTGCGCCGCCATCTCGAACGAGGATTTCCTCGTCCCTGTAAACGAGTGTTCCTACCGAGGTGAGTGTTGCAGCAGTACCGGATAGTGCAGCCTCGTAGGTTTGCACCCACTCCAGCAGTTCCGTCACCGTAAAGTTGCGTTCGTTGACCCGGTAGCCGAGGTCCTCGGCGAGCGCCAGGATCGAGGCGCGTGTCATTCCGTGCAGAAACGAGGTATCGAGAGATTTGGTAATGACCTCGTCGTCACTGAACAACAGGAAGTTGGCGGCGCCAGTCTCCTGCACGTCACCGTCCGGGCAAAACAACAACTGGTCGGCGCCGTACCTTTCTTTCGCCTCCAGCGTCGGTCCAAGCGCCGCGGCGTAATTGCCGCCCGTCTTGGTGCTGCCGAGTTGCTCTGTCGAACGCGCAATCGTGTCGTCGACCAGCAGTTTCAGCGGCCGTGCGCCGCCAGCGAAGTAGTCGCCTACCGGCGAGGTGAGCACGAACAGCATCGCGTCACTGGACGGCGCTGCGGCGGCGCCAATGTTCGGCGACGTGCCGATCAGCGTTGGCCGCAGGTACAGCGCACTGGGCGGTTCGGGAATGTCTTCGAGCTGGCTGCTCACGAGGTCGATCACCATGCCCGCGAGCATGTCAGCGTCCGGAACCGGCAGACGCATCGATGCCGCGCTGCGCTGCATGCGCGCAACGTGATCGGGGAGGCGAAACACCCGCGCCCTGCCATCCTGCCAACGATAGGCCTTGAAGCCCTCGAAACAGGTGCTGGCGTAATGAAGGACGTGAGATGCCGGGTGCATCGGCAACGGTGCCAGCGGTTCGATTACCGCATCGCCCCAGCTGCCATTCTCGAACCGTGCGACCGAGATGTGGTCGCAAAAAACGGTGCCAAACTGAGCCATTGGAATTCTAATCGGGATTAAAAATCGAGGGCGCTAACTTTGCCACTAATACACCACGGTTGGCCAGCCCTAATATCAGAAACTTGGGGGCGTACAGGCTGAAATCAACTCGCAGGCCTCGCTGCCGGGATTCAGAAAACTGTGTGGCTGGCTGCTCCTGAAATAGTACGCGTCGCCCGGCCGCAGAATCGCCGTCTGCTCGCCGACGCTCACTTGCAAGCGGCCGCGCAAAACGAGACCGCACTCTTCACCTTCGTGGGTAATTTCGTGTTTGCCGGTTCCCGCGCCGGGCTGGTAACACTCCTTGATAAACTGAATCGCCTTGTCGTGCAGATTTGCCCCTACCTGCAAATAGCTGACGCCACCGTCTGCAATTTCGGTCAGCTCATCGGCACGGAAAAACACCCGGTCCGGCGTTTCCGGAACGTCGCTGAAGAACTCGCTTAGCCGGAGCGGAATACCATCAAGCACCTTCTTCAGCATGCTCACGGTCGGGTTCAATTTTCCGGCCTCGATTTGCGAGATCGTCGCGTTCGCGACGCCGGACTGCCGCGCCAGCTGGCGCTGCGACAATTCGTGTCGCAGGCGGATTTGCCTGAGTCGGCTGCCGATCGCCTGGTCCATGTCAGAGTCTCGTTCTTGTGTTTAGCTTACTGAACATTCTGCAACACCACCTCAATTAGATCAATAGCTTACAGGGATACATGTAACTCGTTGTTTAACATAGCTACTCGGGCGTACACTCGTTTGTTTGACGCAGACAAAAACGGAGAGCCCCTCCATGAGCGCAGCCGCCGACAAACTTGACGCCTACTGGATGCCATTTACGCCGAACCGCGACTTCAAGAAAGAGCCACGCATCATCACGGGCGCGAACGGCCATTACTACACGACCCGGGACGGCGCAAAGGTCTACGACCTGTTCGCTGGGCTATGGACGTCGGGCGTCGGGCATTGCCACCCGAAGATCGTCGAAGCCGTACAGCAACAGGTGGCCAAACTCGATTTCGCTATGTCGTTCCAGGTCAGCACCGACAAGTCATTCGCCCTCGCGGAGCGT
>Ga0255053_10000145_pt1 | contig 36040 bp, 31 predicted proteins | sample JV7_2_22_MG_FD_188635 | JGI IMG/M metagenome (GOLD analysis project Ga0255053, IMG submission 188635) | Seawater microbial communities from Jervis Inlet, British Columbia, Canada - JV7_2_22 | ecosystem: Environmental > Aquatic > Marine > Inlet | place: Canada: British Columbia | collected... | reverse complement strand
AGATTCCTGCCTTCCCAGGCAACATTTCTTGAATTTTCTCCCGCTGCCGCATGGGCAGGGATCGTTGCGGCCAATAGCCGGGATTTTCATGCTGTTTTTTTGCGATTGCTCTTTGACATGGTTAGATTGCCATTGCACAGTTCGTGCGACGATTTGCGCTTCATAATGAATAATAGCAATAATTCAATCGCTTAAATATTGCACACACGACCATATACCGCCTTCGCCCCGAAAACCTAACCGCTATCCGAGGCTAATAGACCGGTTGGCGTCTGGGTCTTTGCCTGCTCCAACAGCGTGCGTGAGTTTTGCGTGAATTGGAATGATCAATGATCTTTTCAAATTCTCGCGACACGACATGCGGTAATTTCAATAACCCAGTCGTCTGGTACCTGCTGAGGCGCTATGATTGGCTGGCTCCGATTCAGTTGTTGACACGGAGTGCCAGAATCGGCCGCACTGCGTACTCAGAGTATCGAACACGGGCAGGGAGTATCCAGATCATGCCAACCGTCAGTTTGGACCAATTGCAGAATGCCATGGAATGGGCGTCAAGTGATTTCCTGGATAATGAAGCCTACATATGTCGACAGACAGGGAAGATCTATTGGATAGCCGGCGATCCCGGAATGATCGATGAAGAAGAAGAGATTCCCGAAGATATACATAACGGCGACAGGTACCTGCCTGTTCCCGACAAGCGGGATCTCGATCTCGGTAACCAACTGGCGTTCGATTTTGCTACGCGATATCTGGCGCAACACTACGATGACGTTCGAGACATGTTTCGCCGCCAAGGTGCCTATCGGCGCTTCAAGGACTTTCTGGAGCGAAAAGATATGCTCGAGAAATGGTATGCCTACAGTGACGAACAGGCAGCGAAAGCACTGGGAGAATGGTGTGAAACGGAGGATCTTTCACTCGGGCCCTGAAGGAAACTGTGGATTACGTACAAATCAACGATTCGGTGCCTAACCCAGGTCACTGAATTTTGGGCTTGCAATGCGACGTTTGCCGGGTGTTAAGGTTTGGTGAAGCTGGTCGATGCCCGTCGTAATGAAGCTTCACGTCCTTAGCGACCTACATACAGAATTCGCAGACTTCTCACCGCCTGGAACCGACGCCGACGTCGTGGTTCTCGCCGGCGACATTGGTGTTGGGTTGGGCGGTATCGAATGGGCGGCTGGCCGGTTTTCGAAAACGCCGGTTATCTATGTGCCGGGAAATCATGAGTTCTATGATCACGACATCGGATTGACTGGTGAACTGAAGGTTGCCGCGCCGGCTAACATCCACGTCCTGAACAACGACACGCTCGATGTCGGCGGCGTTCGGTTTATCGGCAGTACACTGTGGACCGACTTCAGGCTGCACGGCGAAGGGGAGGCCTGGTTCGCTCGGCAACATGCAAAGCGGTTGATCGAAGACTTCGCCTCGATTAGGAACGGCAAACGGCGATTTACCCCGGAGGACTCTGTCGCGGTCCATGAAACGAGTAAGGCATGGCTTGTGGGCGAGCTGGAAAGGAATTTCGAAGGGCCGACGGTCGTCGTGACACACCACCTCCCGGCACCAACATCCGTAGCCAAACGATACGCAAATGACCCGTTGAACCCAGCATTCGCCAGCCGACTGGAAGACGTGATCGAGAAATATCGGCCCAAATTTTGGATTCACGGGCATACGCACATGCCCTGCGACTACGAGCTTTTCGGTACTCGAATAGTCTGCAACCCGCGGGGCTACCCGAAAGAGGCGTCCGGTGACGGGTTTGCGCCAGATCTAGTGGTGGGAATTTGAATCGATGGGCTAGCATTGACATACCCAATTCGGGTATTATAATACCCAGATTGGGTATGCTCATGAAAACGACTGACTTATCTCCGGGAGCCAAATCCCAGCATAGAACTTCGGCCAGCGAACAAGCGTCGCTCGCCGGCGCTTTGTTTACATTGACCCAGCAGAAAGTTCTCGGATTATTGTTCGGCCAACCCGATCGAAGCTTCTTCGTCACGCAAATTATGGCGCTCGCGAACGCCGGGCGGGGAGCCGTGCAAAGAGAACTGCACCGACTCGAGGTTGGCGGCCTGGTAACGGTTCAAATGCTCGGTAACCAGAAGCATTATCAAGCCAACCGCAAGTCACCATTGTTCGATGAGCTCTGCAGCATTGTCAGGAAAACTGTGGGGCTCGAAGAACCGCTTCGAGCGGCGGTAGCCTCGCTGCCCGGCAAGGTCATCCTCGCAGTGATTTATGGGTCGGTGGCAAAACGTACCGACACGTCGGCGAGTGACATCGACCTGTTGATCGTCTCGAACGATCTGACGCTGGAGGATGTCTATGCTGCCGTGGGGCTTGCCGAGAAGCTCCTGGATCGACGCGTGAGTCCGACACTCTATACAGCAGAAGAATTTCAGCAGCGACGCAACCGCAAGAACCCGTTTCTCATGCGCGTGCTAGATGGTCCGAAAATCGTCTTGACGGGGTCGATCGATGTCGCATGAGAAGCTGGATAATCTCGTCAAGATTCGGCAGCTCAAGTCTGAAGAAGCGTCACAAGAAGAGATCGCCGGATTGTTGCGATCGGGAATCGTGCGCTTGGAGGACTCGAAAAACAAAGACCTAAACAGGGAATCCCGCTTCGACCTTGCCTACAATGCTGCGCACGCTTTGTCATTGGCTGCACTCAGGGCCGCCGGATACCGGTCTGAGAATCGTTATCTCGTATTCCAATGTACCCAACACACTTTGGATATCGAGCCCGAACAATGGCGCGTGCTCGATGAAGCCCATCGCAAGCGAAACCTCGCAGAGTATGAAGGTGACATTGATGTCGACGACCAACTCCTGGATGCGCTAATACGCGTAGCCGATATGATTGCCGTCAAGCTGCGAGAAATCGGGACTGCTCACTGAGCATTGTCTGCGTGAGTTTTGCGGAAATCAGCTGTGCACAGTTCTGCACAGTGATGCAAACTAAGCAATGGACGCCCTGGTAACTTGTTGAAAAATAAGGCTAAAGAGCTTCGAGCTCCAAACTGAAAATCCGCGTGTCGGTGGTTCGATTAATTCGGATCGGCTTGGGCCGATCCTCACCCTTCGGGCAGCTGCGCTGTCCTGATTCGCTTCGCGCATCGGTCCGCCCCTGGCCAACATTTACTAACAGTGGCTTACGTCTAATTTCTCTTTCATCGGCCTTCATAGCTGAACCCTCCGTGTGATTCAAATTACACGAAGTGTCCAAAAGGGTCCTACATTTCTACAAAGCGTTCGAACGTGGTGTGAGTGATCATCTGGCGATTATTGGAGCGGTGGTTTACGGCTAAAGCAATGTCAAACCCCGAGCAGACTTTCCAGACCGACAGTGACACCTGAATCCAGCGAGCCGATTTCGCGCAATGATAAAATGATGCCGGGTGCGAAGCATTCGTAATCGGGTGGCTGCTCTGGCAACTCACTGCCGGAGAGGCGATCGGGCTCGCTGCAATGGTAGGAATCTCGGCCTTGGTCTATGCAATACGTATTGTGGGTATACGGGTACTGGGTGGAAAAGAATCGTGAACTGTCAGCGACCGTGGCTTTTTGCGGGCTGACGATTGTTTGCGGAAAAAGACGTGAGCTCTGGGTCAATGCTGTTGAAAGAGTCGGTTCCTGAGGTGGGCGTGTTTTTATTTGCGTTCTGATCGATTTTTTATACTCTTTATATGAGGGGGTAGTAGTAGTCATATGAAAATCCACCCAGGAGCGCCTCAGAGGCTGCAACATTGCCAATGGGCTGCGCGGACCGGGCGCAAAAAATTCACGCGAATTTTGTGGCTGATGCAGAACCGGCTTTTTCAACAGCATTGGCCATAAGCGGACCATCGCGAAGCATGGAGAACGATAGGTTGCACGGCGACGTTACATTGCTACGTATCTTCGCCACTTGTGGCTGCCGTTGTTTTCTCTGCGAACAATTCCGTAAAACACGAATCCGGGTACTTGGAAATGATGTCGGCAAGGGTCTGCATTTCAACGTGCTTGTCGTAGAGTCGGGGCTCGGGTCTTCGCAGGTGATGATGCCTGAAATGCCAAAACGATGTGGCTACTGCGGCATATACTGCAAAGGTCTTCAAAGTTTCTCGTTCGACTGACTGTAGAGTTATCTCTTTCTGATAACCTCGTATAAACCGTCCCGCTTTTTCGAAAGAGATTCCTTTACGATCTCGGCAAACACCAACAATCACCATTCCCAGATCAAAACCGCGGTAGTAGTGGCAGGCTTGTTCGAAATCAATGATTGCGATGAGCTGATCACCCTGGACAATCATGTTATCCAAGAAGACGTCACCGTGAATCAATGCCATCGGTAGATGCTGAGGAATGCGTTGTTGCAAATAACTATTCTTCTCCGATAACCAGTCGATATAAGCATGACCAAGATTGGAATTTATCACCTCGGGGAAATAGCTACGACCATAGGGAAACGATTTAGGTAGGTAAGAAGGCGCGGAAATCTCATGCAACCGAGCCATTTCCTCGGCCAACTGAACGAGTAGGTTCCCAGTTAAGTCGGCCGCGATGCCTCCGTCGATGTAATGTTTCAATATGACGGGTTTTTCATTGTGCAGAATCACAATGGGCCCTTTCGGTGGCACAACGACTCGCGATGTGCGAATACCGTGGTCGGTCAAATAGACCAGTAAGTTCGCAAGGTTAGTTACCTCCTTTAACGATTGTTGATCGCAAATCGTCAGAACGTACCGTGCCGAGCTCGTTTCAACGCAATAGCTGGTGTTCTCGTGTCCGCCGTCTATGACAGAGATATCTGTAATGTCGCCAATCCCGAACCGACGAGTGAGGCCCTCGACCGCGCTCCTGTCCAGACAATTATAAAGTGCCATCTTAAAACGTGCCTCGGTGACCTTAGTTAACTCTACGAAATCAATGAAAAGGACATCTGTAATGGTCATCGTACCGCGCGCAGGATCGCGGCTGGACGATTCTGTGGCTGTCATGACACGTCCCCGTATGATAATGAGGACCTGTATTTATATACAGTAAAATGTCACTAATCAATGTATATTCAAATACTTATAATAGCTCAATAGGCAGGCTGATGACTGATTGGCACGCGCGCGAGGCCACGGTGTTCGGTACTGTCGCGAGCCGTGTACGGCAGAACTTCGATGATTTCGCCGGCCTCATGCCGTTGTTTGAGATGTGTCCAGTATGCGGGCGTCAACAGGTCGCCATGGTGATCGAGAAACGCTTGCTTTGCATGCGACTTGAACCCCAAAAAATCGATGAACTGCTCCGGGAAGATGTCGTTGGGGCCGACATAGAACCAGGCACCTGCGCGCATCTCGTCCACATCGTCCTGCGGCTCGGGCAAGCGTCGGAAGTTGCAGTCGGTGACCAGACAGAGCTCGTCATAGTCGTAAAAAATCACACGCCCATGACGCGAAACGCCGAAGTTCTTCAATAGCAGGTCGCCGGCGAAGATGTTGCTTAACGCGAGATCGCGTATCGATTGACCGTACTCGATTGCTGCCGCTACCGCCTGTTCATCGTTCGCGGACTCCAGGTACAGATTGAGCGGTACCAGGCGACGTTCGATGTAGGCTTGTTCGACAACCAGGTCATCGCCGTCGATGCGGCAGGCGATGGCACATTCCTTCAGTAGATCGCCGAGGAGGTCCGCGTCGAAGCGATCGCACGGAAAACGCAGACGCCGGAATTCCTGTGCGTCGACGAGTCTGCCTGCACGATCCCGCATAAATACCAGGTTGTACTTTTGCATGACGTCGTCGCGACTGCTGGTCTTCGGATAATCGAAGTGGTCACGTATGACCTTGAATACGACATCGTAGGAGGGCAGCGTGAATACCTCCATCACCATTCCCTTTTCGCCACGCGCGCGCACGAACTTGTCAGTGGATTCACCGAGGTGATGAAAGAGCAGGCGGTAGCGTTCGGTCTTGCCCTGTTTGGCACGGCCGAGCACGGTGTATATTTCGTCCATCGGTTTGCGCGGCATCAGGCGCTGCAGGAAGCCGACGGTTGCTCCAACATGCTCGAGATCTGCATGGAAATAGGAACGCGTATAGCCAAATAGCATGCTTACGTCGTTTTCGGCCTGAATAACGGCATCCGCGACAATGCCTTCATCGCTGTTCCGCAATGCTATGACGATCGGCGAGACCCACTCTTCGCCACCGACGCGCCCGACGATGAAAGCGCGGGTCGACCGGTAGAAGACCGGCGTCAAAAACTCGACTACCTCGATGTCGCGGTGGGACCCGCGCGCCGTCGAGAACGCGTCGATCTCGGCGGCGATGAAGCGGATCGTTTGTTCCCGGTTTCGATACGGCACGCCAAAGCTGAAGTCCGCGAGTACCTGGTCGAGGAGCAGCCGCAAAGCACCTCGGTTGTAGTAGGTGTGGACATCCTTGTCGTCCAGCAACTGCTCCATGGGGACGACGTCGGACGCCAGGAATTCAACATCCGCGTCGACGCCGACCGTATTGAACACGCGACGCGTGATCGAGCTGAAGAACGTCTTGAAGAAGGCGCTGTCAGCGTATTCCCCGATGCGTTCCGCGTAGCTACGCTTTACGTCGGCCCAGAATGTCCGCGCCACATCAGCAAGGTCGACATCTGCCCCAATGCTCGCGATCGCACGTGACACGGCGAGGTCGTAGAGCTCGATGCGCTGCACGGCATTTTCCCGGTTTTGCCGCCAGTCACGGCGCTCGAAACACTGCGCTGCCCGCCGTGTTACTTCGCGAAAATCGTCGTTGTAGCGCAGGAATGCAGCGACGAGCTGTGCAGCGACCGCGGATGCCTCGTCGATCGATTTCGGCGGGCTCTGCATCGACTGCCTGCTACATATTCGCGATCATTGCGTCGCCGAATTCGCTGCACTTGACCTTGGTCGCACCCTCCATCAGGCGAGCAAAGTCGTACGTGACAGTCTTCTTGCTGATCGTTGCGTCCATGCTGCTGATAAGATTGTCAGCAGCCTCGGTCCAGCCCATGTAACGTAGCATCATCTCGCCCGAGAGGATCAGAGATCCGGGGTTGACGACGTCGAGATTCGCGTATTTCGGCGCGGTCCCGTGTGTGGCTTCGAACACGGCATGCCCGGTCGTATAATTGACGTTGCCGCCCGGCGCGATACCGATGCCACCCACCTGCGCAGCCAGCGCGTCTGACAGGTAGTCACCATTCAGGTTCATGGTTGCAATAACGTCGAATTCCTTCGGCCGCGTCAGTACCTGCTGCAATGTAATGTCGGCAATCGCGTCCTTTACCAGGATCTTGCCGGCTTCGAGAGCCGCGTCCTGCTCGGCGTTGGCCGCATCGGTACCTTTGTCTGCCTTGGTGCGATCCCACTGGTCCCAGGTATAGGTTTGGTCGGCGTACTCCCTCTCGGCGAGTGCGTAGCCCCAGTTGCGGAATGCGCCTTCCGTGAATTTCATGATGTTGCCTTTGTGCACGAAGGTCAGGCTCTTGCGGCCGTTCGCTATGGCGTACTCGATTGCCGCTCGTACGAGGCGTTCCGTACCGTCCTGAGATACCGGCTTGAGGCCGATGCCGGAGCTTTCGGGAAAACGAATCTTGCTGAACTCAGCCGGGAAATTTTCCTTGAATACTCTGAGGAATTTCGCCATCGCGTCGGAGCCGCGCTCGAATTCGATGCCCGCGTAAATATCCTCGGTGTTCTCGCGAAAAATGACCATATCGACGCTGCCGGGATCCTTTACTGGCGACGGCACGCCGTTGAACCAGCGTACCGGGCGCAGGCAGACATACAGGTCCAGCAGTTGCCGCAGCGCAACGTTGAGGGAACGAATGCCACCGCCGATCGGCGTGGTCAGTGGTCCTTTGATCGACACCAGGTATTCGCGGCATGCGGCCACGGTTTCATCGGGGAGCCAGCTGCCGCATAAGTCGAAGGACTTCTGGCCAGCATAGATTTCCATCCAGTGAATCTTGCGCTCACCGCCGTAGGCTTTTTCGACCGCGGCGTCCAGTACGCGAACCGTCGAACGCCAGATATCAGGACCTGTGCCGTCGCCTTCAATAAATGGCAGGATTGGGTTGTCAGGCACCTGCAGTTTGCCGTTGTCGATGGTTATCTTGGCACCACCCTCGGGCGGTGTCGGTGTTGCATCAGCCATTATGTGCTCCGCTTGGTGTGTTCTTCTTGGCCGCCGGGAGGGCGGGGCGCATATTATGAGGGATTTATCCGCCAGTCCCAAGAGATCAGCGGAATGAATTCAGCCAATACTGCAATTCGATGAACAACTCCCTGCCGCGGGCAGGGTCGGCACTACGGCGAGCGTGATGGTCACGCCCCGGCAAATCAAAGCGAATACCGAGAGTTGCGATAAATGAATCAATCAGTGACCCAGTGGCACCAAATTCTTATGGCTATCTTACTGGTCTTCTCCACAGCCGTGGCTGCGGATGAGGCGAGGCCGGATGGGGATGCTACGACAATCGAGCGGCCGCGAGTAGGGCTGGTGCTCGGTGGTGGAGGCGCCCGCGGCGCCGCGCACATCGGCGTTTTGCGGGAACTCGAGCGCATGCGAATTCCCATCGATGCCATTGCGGGCACGAGCATGGGTGCGATTGTCGGTGGCCTCTATGCCTCGGGCATGAGTCCGGCTGAACTGGAAAAGCTACTTGTGACCACGGACTGGGTCGATGGCTTGACCGACGAACCCGAACGCAGCGATCTTCGCTTCCGGCGCAAGCAGGACGAGCAACAGTTCCCGGTCAACCTCGATGTCGGACTGCAAAACGGGGAACTCAAGCTGCCTCTCGGCGTCGTTCAGGGCCAGAAGCTGGACCTGATTCTGCGTGAACTGACGATGGACGTGGCACACATCAGGGAATTCGATAATTTGCCGATCCCGTTTCGGGCCATAGCATCGGACCTGGAGACCGGCAACGCGCACGTAATGCGTGAGGGCGATCTGGCCCTCGCTATTCGTGCCAGCATGTCGGTCCCGGGCGTACTGGCGCCCGTGCGACTCGATGATCGCCTGCTGGTTGATGGTGGGCTCGTCGGCAACCTGCCAGTCGACGTAATCCGGACGATGGGCGTTGACATCATTATTGCAGTCGATGTCGAATTTCCACTTTATTCGATCGAGGAACTGCAGTCGGTGATCGCGATTTCGGAACAGATGCTGACGATTCTGATCAACAAGGAGACGGTGCGGCAAATAGAGTCGCTGGGCGAAGACGATATCTTGATCCAGCCGCAGCTCGGGACCTACGGATCGGCCAATTTCGCCGACATTCTGCAAGCGATCGAGCCCGGAGTCGTTGCGACCCGGGCTGTCGAACCGCGCCTGGCGGAACTCGCTGTCGACGAGAATTCGTATACGGCGTGGCTCGATGAGCGCGCCGACCGGGAGCGCATCGACGGCACGCTCGCGTTCGTGCGTGTCGAGCAAGATAGCGGCATTGCGACAGACGTCATCGAGTCTCGCCTGTCTATCGCTGCGGGCGATCCGATTGATGCCGACCGCCTTTCTGCCGAAGCGAACCGGCTGCACGGTCTAAGTGTATTCGAGAAGGTCAACTACCGACTCGTCGAAGAGCACGATCAAACAGGCGTCGAATTTGACGCCCGGACGAAGACCTGGGGACCGAATTTTCTGCGCTTTGGAATCGCTTTGGAGGATGATTTCGAAGGTTCGACGAATTTCGACATGCGTGTGCGCCTGACGCGACCGGCGATCAACAGTTACGGCGGCGAATGGCGTGCTGATCTGCACCTGGGCACCCAGCCACGGTTCTTTAACGAGTTCTACCAACCGTTGGCCTTCGATACTCGCTTCTTTGTTGCGCCTTACATCGATTTCGACCAGTCAAACATCAACCTCTTCGACATGCAGGATGTCGTGGCGCGGCTCAGGATCACGGAGCTGACCGGCGGCGTCGATTTCGGCGTGGAAATCGGCAACGTCGGTGAATTTCGCCTGGGCGTTTTTCGTGGTGGCGGCGAGTCTCGCGTTATCGTCGGCGACCCGTCGATCCTGAATCCGGATTTCGAAACCGGTGGAATTCGGGCCCTCATGCGCTTCGATACGCTCGATCGTCCGTGGTTCCCGCGCCGCGGACTGCGTGCCGACTTCGAATGGAAGCAGTCGCTCACCGGGCTGGGCGCGGACAGTCGTTACGACACAATCAACGCGAAGTTCGAAGCGCTGCGCTCGAGAGGCAAGACCACGCTGGGTGTCGGCGTCGAGTACGCGACCACATTGAGTTTCGATGGTGCGTTGCAGGATTTGTTTTCGCTGGGAGGTTTTCAGCGATTGTCCGGTTTCGAGCGTGACGCAATCAGCGGTCCACATGCCGCCGTGGCGAAGTTGTTTTTCTACCGGCGTATTGGTGATTCCGCTGGCGCACTGTTCGAAGCACCCGTCTATTTCGGTGCGACGCTCGAAGCTGGCAACGTCTGGCAAACGCGCTCCGACATGTCGCTCGATTCCACTTTGCTGCACGGCAGCCTGTTTGTGGGCGTGGACAGCTATATCGGGCCCTTGTTTCTCGGCGCCGGCGCAGGCCAGAACGGCCACAGCAATTTCTACCTGTTTATCGGGGCACCGCCGCAGTAGCTTTGCCCCGTACGCGATCTCACTGCATTAGCGATGTTCACCCCGGTCCGACGCGCCCTCCCGATCAGCCCACCCCAGCACAACCCGGGTCACGAACAGGTAAGGTGGCTTGACGATGCGCATCCAGAGTTTCGACGGTAGCGACGGTCTCGCGAGAATCGTTCGCTCGCGGTTTGTGAGCAGCTCGGGGCAGTAGGTTCGCTTGTGCTTGAGGACATGTCGCAAATCATCGTGCGCGAGTATTCGAAACAGCCGGCCGCGGCGGGGTGCAAACAGGGCGAGTTGAAAGTCTATGAATGCCGCCTCGCCTTCGGGAGTGACGAGCAGGTTCGGTTCCTTGGCAAGATCGTTGTGTACGACATTACACGTATGAAGTCGTCGTAGCAGCCTGAGCGCGTGCCTGAAGTATTTGGCTTCCTGTGGCCGCGCGTGGTGCATGGGTGTACCTTCGATGTAACTTCGCTGCAGGCAATCGTGATCAACGCCAATCAGATCAGGAACACCGTCGAGCTCCGTTACGGCCGCGAGCGTGCGCGCCTCGCGCCTCAGGAGCCAGCGCGCGATCCATCGGATCCACGGGCGTGCGGGGCGCGCGTCGCGAACGATTCGTGGCTCGCTGCCGACGATTTCCCGGCGAACTTCGCCAAACAGGTCCTTTTTCAGTAGTCGGGACTCGCGCATGATAGGGCCGGTATGGTTGCCAGAGGCGCTGTGTGCGGGCAATGTGAACCTGCTGGCGCTTCTGGTATTTGCAGAGAATACATCAGCACAAGACGACGGCATCGACATTGAGCGGCAATTCTGACGAACAGACGCCCGGAGGCGGGACTCCCAGGGCCGATACGACAGGCGAATTTTTCAGCGTCGGTACGCCTTTGCACGCCGTTCGCGCCGGCTACGTGCGGCGCCGCGCGGACGACCTGTTGTACGAGGCGGTCGTCGCAGGGCGCTATGCACATGTCATCGCGCCGGATAAGAGCGGCAAGTCCAGCCTGATTGCCGCCACTGCGGCGCGACTCGAAGCCAACGGCTTCAATGTGGCGATCCTGGATCTCAATCAGATGGGTGTGCGTGACGCCGGCAGCGATGCCGGGCGTTGGTACTACAGCGTGGCCTACCGCATATTGAGACAGCTGCGCATACGCTATGACCTGCAATCCTGGTGGCAGGACAAATCGATCCTGGGCAATCGGCAACGACTGCTCGAGTTCTATAACGAGATCGTGCTGCAATTCGTGCAGGAGCGAATCGCAATATTTGTCGACGGCATTCAGCACATCGGCGAACTGTCTACTGGTGATCAGTTGCTGGCGAGCATTCGATCGGCCCATAACGCGCGTGCGACCGATCCGGATTTCGGGCGCCTGACGTTCGTGTTACTTGGCGAGTGCGACCCGGTGAGTCTGATCGACGAGCCGGAGCGTTCGCCATTCAATGTTACTCAGTCGATACCGCTTGACGATTTCACGCGCGAAGACCTTAATCTTTTCGCGGCCGAACTCAATCTGTCGACGGATGACGCGCAGGCCGCTCTGGACCGCATTTATTACTGGACGCATGGCCAGCCTTACCTGACCCAGAAACTCGCGCGCGCGACCGCAAGAGAACAACTGACCGTCGATATTCGGGAAAATGTCGATCGCATCGTGAAGCAACAACTTGCAGGGCGTGCTGCGTTGCAGAGTGAGCCGCATCTGAGCCACATCCATCGTGAGGTGCTCAAGGACCCGAAGCAGAGCGAAGCGCTGCTCAACCTGTACGGCCGCTTGCGGAAAGGCGTCGATGTATCGACGGACTGGGGCTCACTGCTGCAGCGCAGACTCATGGCCGTCGGTTTGCTGGGCGTCGATGAAAACGGTGACCTGTACGTTCGCAATCGAATTTACGAGGCTGTTTTCACGGCACGCTGGGCGAATGAAAACCTGCCGACGCGCTGGCGTGCACCCGTTGTTGCACTCGCAGCGATGCTGCTCATGGTCGCCATACCGCTCCTGTACACGCAATGGTTGCCGGTGGCATACGTTGGGGTTCTGACATCGGAGACGATCGAGCTCGAGGTTGCGGAAACAGCCTGGCTTAACATGCGGTCATTCCCCGGCCACGCGAGTTCCGCCGATAACCTGTACCGCAACTTCGTGCAGACGCGTGCCGCTGTCGCAAAAGACGTTAGCGAGATTGAAGCTATCGCCGTGATGGCTGCGGAGTTGCCGCGCGCTGGCAGACTGCCCGATGAACTGCGCGCCGCTTTCTGGGACCGGCGTGTCCGCGAAACCACGCGACTCGAGCAACGTGATGCAGCGTTGCTTGCCTCGCTGGAATCGCTGGTCTTGTCCACGCCGCAACGCCGGATTCGGGCGGCAATGCTGGTTGGCGACGACTATCCACTGTTGCAAGCGAGTCTACCGGCCCACCAGGCGGCAGGTGTGGTTTTCGATCCGGGCAATATGTTGCTGACAGCCACAGAAGGCTCGCAGGTCACTCAATGGTCGCTGACGCCGCAAGGTTTGCAGGGCTCAGAGCCCTGGAACATGACCGCGCTCGAAGTTTCGCCACTGGTGCGTCGTGTGATCGTGGATCGCGAGGGACAGGTTAACCGAATCGGGCTGACGCTGAATATCAGTCATCCCCGATTCGCCGATCTGCGCATCAAACTCATCGCGCCGTCGGGCCGCGCCGTCGAAATTGAAGCGGATCGCGAACGAGCGTCGAGTAATGACGACATTCGCGTTCCGTCCGCTCAGCTGAAAGATCTGATCGGCGAGCAACTGAACGGGACCTGGAGCCTGTCCGTGCGCGATGAAACACTCGGGGTTGCCGGTCATCTCGTTGGCTGGAATTTGACGTTGAATTCCCAGGGCGCCGTGGAGGATTTTCAGCGCGGCCTGCATATCCCGGATCCGGTCGAGCGCACCACCGAGAACTTCTGGATCAGTGAAGACGGCCGGCACGCAGTCGCAAGGGCAATGCAGAGCGATAGCGCGCGAGTATGGGATTTGGCATTTGCCAAGCCGATTCGTGCGATCGCCCTGAGTCAGAACGAACAAATGATTGGCGTTGACCCGAGTGCCCGGCGATTGATAACGGCAACGCTCGAGACCGTCAACGTGTGGGACACAACAACCGGTGATCGTGAAGGTACGATGCGGCTGGGGGGTGCGAGCATGAATTCGCGCCTGACGGCTGACGGCCTGAACTTGTTCGCGCAGCACAGCAGTGACAGCGACACCCGATTGGAACTCTGGTCTCTCGAAGAAGCCAGCATCAAGGCGGAACTCGACATTGCCGGCGTCCCCGCGCTGGTGGCGCTGAATGCCGCCGGCACTCGCATCGCAGTCGCGGATTTCGATCGGGCAGTACGTGTCTGGGATTTCCAAAGCGGTGACATGCTGGCGCAGATTGACTTGCCCGTGCAGCCGAGCGCCATCAGCCTGGCCGCAGGTGGCGATGTTCTCGGCGTGGTCTACGGGGAGTCTGGCGTGTCCCTGTGGCACGTGGATCGACCGGCGCTGCCATTGCTCGAGGAGCGTGGCCAGGGGCGCTGGCAGCTGGCATTTTCCCCGTCGGGAACCAGCGTCGTTGCCGGACGATCGCGTAGTGGCTACCAGATCTATCGCACCAGCGACGGGCACCAGGTTGGTGCGGCGATCGGCGCCGGCGGTACCGGGGCGGCCGCTGGATTGCTCTTGTTCAGCAGTGATGAGCGCGTCCTGCTGAGCGGTGGACCGGACAGTGCTGTGCGGTTCTGGCGGGTGCCGACTGAAGTCGCCCCTATCGGCGTGGCTGGCGGTGACGCAACGCACGCGATATGGACACCTTCCGGCGACGCCGTGGTCACGGCAACGCCGGACGCAAGCCGCATTGTCATTGGTGATCGTGACGGGCATGTTCACGTGCTGCCCGCCGACGTTTCTGCCGAGGCCCTGGCGGCCACGGTCGAGGACGTGAGTTTCCTCGGACACGACGCGTCGATCCGGTCGCTGACCGCCAGCTCCGACGGTCGCTTCGTTGCGAGTGCCGCGACGGATGACACGGTACGTGTCTGGGATCTGTCGGACGGACGGCCATTGCCCTACAGGGCAGACATGCCGGGTGGGTCGATTCACGCGCTTGAGTTTTCGCCGGACGCGTCGATGCTCGCCGTAATGAGTGGCGGCCGTGTCGTGCTCCTGGACGTTGCCAGCGGTGATGTCATTGTCGAATTCGTGCCAGGCGAGAATCATGCCGGCGCCGCATTTGCCGACGACGACCATCTCTACATCGGCGGCGTCAGCGGCGCTCTGCGCGTTATCGCCAGGGACGCAGCCGGCGTCTGGCGCATGCAACAAATCTGGCAGGGCGCGGCGGCAATTCGCTGGCTGCGAGCGTCGCCACGGGGCAACTACCTGGTGTTGGTCGACACAGACAACCTGGCGCAGCAGTTCAGCCTTGAAGAGGGTCGCATCGGTAGCCTGTCCATCACTTTGCCGGATACGGCCGAAGATGTTGCTTTCAATTCGGCGGGATCGCGGGTGATTTTCCGCACGTCGCGCTGGTTACATCGCGCCAGTTCGTCGTCAAATGGTTTGATCTGGCTCGACGCGATTTTCGGGCCCAAGCCGATGCACGGGGCCGGCATCGTTGTTGGCACTGGAACGTCGACGGGCAATGTAATTCATATGCCCATTGCGCGGGCCGGGTCTGTGAGTGTCGCGAAATTACAATTTGCTGCGACCGATGGGCCGGGGTTATTCGGCAACATGGATGAGTTACTGGACGAGTGGCGAACAAGGCTGGGCCTGGCCGCCGACGTCGGAGCGGAACAGGTTACGGTCGGGAACGAATCGACGGATGATTAGCGCAGGTCGCCCCGCAAGGTTCGAACGAGCATCTCGAGTTTCGCGGCAGTAACCTCGCCAGGACTGACCGGCTCGCCAATAATGACCGGCACCTTGGCAAACAGGCGACCTGGAATCTTGCGAACAACGCCACTCTTTCTGCGGCTGAACCAGCTGCCCCAGAGACGACCGAGCGCGACCGGCACGACGGGCACGGCCCGATTCGCAATGACCTTTTCGATGCCACGCCGAAAGCGCTGTATCTCGCCGTCGCGGGTGATTCCGCCCTCGGGGAAGATACAGACGATATTGCCTTTCTCGAGTTCCGCGTCGACCTTGATGAACGCCTCGTTCATCAATCGTATGTCCTCACGTGCCGAAGCAATCGGAATCGCCTTCATGTTCTGAAAAAAGAACCGCAGCAGTGGCAGCTTGAAAATCTTGTGGTACATCACGAAGCGCATCGGCCGGCGAATGGATGCGGCCAGAAGGATGGGGTCCATGTAACTCACGTGATTGCAGACGACTATGGCGGGGCCTTTGTCCGGGACGTTCTCAGTGCCGGTCGGCCGGATCCGGTAAATGATATTCACCAGCATCCAGGCCAGAAAACGCATCAGGAACTCCGGCAGCAGCGAGTAGATGTAGATCGCGACAATAGCGTTCAGTAGTGCCAGCACGAGAAAAAGCTCGGGTATCGAGAAGCCCAGACTCTTCAGGACCAGGATCGAGAGTCCGGATGCGGCAACCATGAAGATCGCGTTGAGGATGTTATTGGCGGCAATTATTCGTGACAGGTGTTTGCGTTCCGAGTGCTGCTGTATCAGCGCATACAGGGGCACGCTGTAGAAGCCACCGAAGGCGCCGAGCAGTGCGATATCGCCGAGTATGCGATAGGTCCCCGGTCGACTCAGGAATTCACCGACCGTGGTCACTGTGCTGGTAAGTGCGACAGGCTCAGCGAAATAGAGATCAATCGCAAATACGCTGAGACCGATCGAACCGAACGGTACCAGGCCGAGCTCAATGCGATGCCCGGACATACGTTCACAAAGCAGCGAACCAATGCCCACGCCGACCGCGAATGCCACCAGCAGGCTTGTCGTGATCGCCTCGTTGCCATTGAGGATGACAAGCGTGTAGGCCGGCAATTGTACGGTCATGGCAGTGCCGAAGAACCAAAACCATGAAATGCCGAGTATCGACAGGAACACCACACGTTCTTCGCGCGCGAATCCGACGATGCGCCAGGTCTCGGTCCACGGATTCCAGTTAACGGTAAGTTCGGGATCCACTGCTCGCGTTATCGGTACCCGCCGGCTCGCCAGGTAACCGAATATCGCGACACCGACCAGGCAGGCGCCAAGCAGCGTCCGCGACCCGGGGCCCACGGCGACGACCAGACCGCCGATGATCAGACCGAGGATTATGGCGACGTACGTGCCGGCCTCGACAAGCGCGTTGCCGCCGACCAGTTCGTGAGTGGCCAACCGCTGCGGCAGATAGGCGTACTTGACCGGGCCGAACAATGTCGACTGGCATCCCATCAGGAAAAGTACGAGCAGAAGCAGGACATGGGCTTTGGTGACGAATGCGGTCGCAGCAACGACCATTAGGCCGATTTCAAGCAACTTGATGCGTCGCATCAGCATCGACTTCTCGTATTTGTCCGCCAACTGTCCGGCGGTAGCGGAAAACAGGAAGAACGGAAGGATGAACAGGATGGCGGCTACGTTCGCAAGCTCGCTGTGATCCATGCCGGCGACGAGCACGCCCTGAAAGGTAACCAGGATGACGAGGCCGTTACGAAAAATGTTGTCGTTGAGGGCGCCGAGGAATTGCGTGACGAAGAATGGAGCGAAGCGGCGTTGACCGAGTAACCGGAACTGACTCTGATCTGACACGTTACAGTTATTCCCGGCAAAATCCGCCGCCACTATATCACCGTCCAAAACTGCGAACTCGCGTCGCTCGTCGCACTTGACAGCGATGCTATGATTGCGGGTGCAGAACGCTGATATTTATACCATTTAGCCAAATATGTTCATGAAATGACCTATAAGCAACTGACAATCTGTATCGGGGCCGCGATTTTGCTCGGTGCATGTACCGAGCCGCCGCCGCCACGCTCAGTCGCGGAGTTCCTGGAGAATCCGATCGTTCTGGAGGCGGCGCTGGTGCGTTGTGCGCAGAACCGTTCGGAGAACCGCTACGTGGCCGAGTGCGTCAATGCGCGCGAGGCGAACAAGCTGGTCGCTGCACGCGAAGAAGCGACGCGTAGCGCCGCGTTCGAGGAGCAGTCAGAGCGCAAGCGTGAGGCGCTCAGGCGTACCCAGCAGGCTGCCGCGGAGGCACGCCGCCGTGCCGCCGCAGCACAAGAACGACGTGAGGAGGCCGCGTATCTCGCGCAATTTGGCGAGTTGCCGCCGGACGTCACGGAAGATTCGACGCCAATTGACACCGGCAATGTGCCGCTGGCGGTCATTCCGGAACCGGTGGAAGAGCCCGGGTCCACGGGGGGCAGCGTGTACAACGAGTCGGATGTCACACCGCAGTCTGACGCGAGCAATGCGCCGATAGCCGAGACCGAACCCGCGAAAGACCTCGACGAGATTCGTGACGAGCTGCGACGTCGCAACGAAGACTAGATAGTTCCTGCCGTCCGGCAGGACATTTACGTGACGACCTGAAGTAAATCAGGGGGCGCTTGCAGCCGGCATGCTGCGCACGTGCAGATCGCGCTGCGGGAACGGAATCTGTATATCGCTGGCCGCGAACGCCTTGTACACGGAGCAATTCAGCTCATGCATCAGGCGACCGCGATCGATGGGGCGATTGATCCAGCAAAGCAATTCGAAGTCGAGGCTCGAGTCGCCGAACCGTCGAAAACGCACGCGCGGAGCAGGGTGCTCGCACACTTCCTCATTGTCCGCGGCAACCTGTTCGAGCGTGGCGATCACCTTGTCGATGTCAGAACCGTAGGCGGCACCTACAGCGGTACGAATACGGTGTTTTTGCGACGGTCCCCCGGCTTCGTTGATGATCTTGGCGTTACCAATGACACCGTTCGGAATTGTGATCTCGACGTCGTCGCGCGTCATCAGGCGTGTGCTGCGCAAGCCGATATGCGTAACGATGCCGCGTTCGCCCGATTCGATGATGATGAAATCGCCGGTCTTGTACGGCGCGTCTGCGACGATTGACACGCCGGCGAACAAATTCGACAGCGTGTCTCTGGCGGCGAAACTCAATGCGAGACCGATGATGCCGGCGGAGGCAATCCACGCCGTAAGGTCAATGCGCCAGGCGAGAAAGATGAAATATACGAACAATGCAAACATCGCTACTTTGACGACGTTTTGCAGTAACTGCAGCATGCCGGTCTGCACCAACTTGCTGGTTCTGCGATCGCGCACGACTTGTACGGCGAGGTTGGTGAACTGACGGAAGAAGTTGTACCAGACCAGAATCGCGATGGTCTTCAGCGCGCCGATGGTGGCGAATTCGGCTGCGCCGGGCAACCCGATTCGCCGCGTGGCCATGCCCAGGCCCAGCAGTACGAAGGAAATGAAAATGGGCTTATGGGATAGCTCGACCAGCTTGTCATCAAGCTCTGTCGATGAGCGTCTCGCGACGCGCCCGATCATGCGCGACAGAATCCACTCGGCGATCTTGCCGACAATGACGAATACCAGCGCTATGAACGCCGCCTGCACGTACAGGTTCGGGCCGAGCAGCTCGGCCGCTTTTTCGATCTGCGCAGTGACTTCGTTCAAGGCCGGGCGCTGGAAGTGGTCTCAAAAAAATTCATGGTCGCGAAGCGGCCTTTAGTAATTCGGATCGTACAACTCGTCGCTGGCGTTATCCGAATCGTCGGGGTCCGGCATGCCGAAGGTTTGCACATTCGACTCCGGTTCGCTTGCGTTGCCGGGGGCAGTGCCTGCCAGCATTCCCGGCGCTTTCGCGAGCCGAGTGGTCTGCGTCGTGAGGATCTGCACGAATCGATTGGCAATATCCGGCGCAATATTCGGCGAACTCGCGAAAATATTCTCCGGCGTCATACTCGGTGAACTGTAAAACGCCACGTTCGCCTTACGATCCATCGTCACCCCGGATCCTGCCAGAGCGACGCCCGCAAATATTCCCCGCGCGCGCGAGTAGGATACGATTTCTGCCTGGAAGCGTATGTCTGTCGCGCCTTCGACGCTGCGGCCCACAGGGCCCGCCGCGATCGATGCATCTGCACCGAGCGTCAATTTGCCGTTTGCAATATTGTCGACGCCCCTGCGCGTCTTGAAGACCAGGATGACATCGGTGGACTGCACACCTGCCTGGAAGCCGAAGCTGCCGCCGGTCAGGGCGATGAACGCGGGGTTACTCCAGGAATTGTCGTCCTGGCGAATCGTCAGAACACCCTTGCCACGGCGCGCACCGAGTCCAAAACCGATCCTGACGACGTTCGGCACGACAGCGATCGCGTAGGCCCGTGACAACAGGGCCGCCGGAATGCTTTGCTCCGGTATGCGGAGAAACTGATCGAGTACGTCTGCAGAATCGGCAACGCGCCCCTCCTCTTTCGTTGCCGCGGCTGCAGGCAAGGCGAGCAGCAATACAACAACGGTCAGACAAGTCTGAATTCGTCTATTACGCATAATATTTATCCAGATGCCGGAACTGGCGCTCCCGCGCCGTTGTTCCATGGGTGCCCAAATCGCTCAGATGCCCAATGATACGTCAATTCAGGGCGTTGCTCACCGTTCAGGGGTTGCGGCCCCCGTCAGCAATGGTGGCAGCGGCACGTCCAGCGATGCACAAATTGTTCGTATCAGTTCGGTCTCTGCCGTTGTGACCTGACCGTCATGTACCGCGACGGTCGTGATCGCCTTGAGCATCGCGCGCCGGCCCTTGCCATTGAGCGCGGCAAGAACATCGAGACTGCGATCGAGGGTTCTCAGGGAGTAGTGCTGTTTCGAGCTATATGTGTGCTCCTCGGCCCATTTACCGAACAGTGCCTTGCCGGCATCGAATGCCTGGCCGCTCAGGGTATCGTTTTCGTTGCCATAATCAGCCAAAACAGTAATCAGGTCGATTGCGGCCTGGCGCAGGTCGCGTCGTGCGACGCGGCTTGGGACTTGTCGCCCGGACGGGTTCACTGCCTGGCCCAGGCTCGTGCGCAGCACCCGGTAAAAGCAATACTCGTAAAGATCGACCTCGCCGTCGACGTCAATCATGCGACTCGTGAGTTGCACGAGGTATTCCAGTTGTGCCTCGGGGCGAAGTTTGAGCGCGGGAAACGAGATTTCCAGCAGCGGCAAACGGTATCTGGCATCCGTTTGCGAGAGTTCCTCGTACAGGCGCCGGATGACGCGTGTGCGATCGACACCGAGCTGTTCCTCTGCAAGCACCAGCTGACGCTCGGTCGACTGACCGCTACGATCGAGCACCAGCGCAGTGACCAGCAGCAGGGCGAGTTCCGCCGAGTGTGCGGCATCGTACAACGAGTCGGGAATCGACCGCCGGAGTTGCTGTGCGAACGCCACGTGCTCGGCGTCGGGGCGACCAGCGGATTCGACGAGTGCGTCGGGCAAATCCGCGGCCGTGGGGCCGGATGTTGGCGCCGGCGCGGCGGCGGCCATCGCGCTCACCGAATCGTCGGCCATCGTGTCACTCATGGAACGCGATGTGACAACGGGATAGTCGGACTCCTTGAACGAGGGATCGATTGCGCGGATCCGTTCGGTCAGCGGCGGGTGCGTTGCAAACATGCCGAAAAACTTCGCGCCGCTACCGAACAGCATGTGGCTGATTTCCTCGGGATCGGCTGCACTCAGATACGACGACTCGCTGTAGCCGCCGATTTTCTTCAACGCGTTTGCGATTCCGCCCGATTGTCTCGTGAACTGCACCGCCGATGCATCGGCAAGAAACTCGCGCTGCCGCGACACGCCCGCCTTGATCAGGCGCGCGAAAAACACGCCGATACTGCCGAGGATGGCAAGGCCGAGACCAATGATCAGTATGATTGGCGCGCCGCGATCCCTGCGTCCGGACATGAGGCGTACATGGTAGCCACCTCGCACAATCATCTTTCCCATCAGGCCGAGTACCAGGATGCCGAACAGGACGCCCATCAGCCGGATGTTCAGGCGCATGTCACCGTTCAGTATGTGGCTGAATTCATGTGCAATGACCCCCTGCAATTCATCCCGATCGAGCAATTCCAGCGTGCCGCGTGTGACTGCGACAGCCGCGTCGCCCGGCGCATAGCCGGCGGCGAAGGCATTGATGCCGCTTTCCTCCTCGAGTACGTAGATCTCCGGCACGGGCACGCCGGACGCAATGGCCATTTCCTCGACGACGTTACGGAGGCGTCTGCGCAGCGGGTCATGTACATCGGCAGGCACCAGCGTACCGCCCATTTCCTGGGCGACGCGTCCTCCGCCCGCCGCAAGAACGCTGGTCTTGTAAATGCTTGCACCGACGATAAACAGCGTCGTCGCCGCGGCGGTGATGACTAACGGGCCGGGATTGGCCGCGAGCATGTCAGTGAATGAATAGCGATGGCCGTCCATCGACGTCCCGAACAGCGCGAAGCCGACGATCAGCGTCACGCCAAGCACGATCAGCGCCGTGGCGAGTACGTAGACGATGATCAGCCAGCGGGTTGTCTTGCGCGCCTGATCCTGGGCTTCGAAAAAATTCACTGCTTAGGCGGTGAAAGAGACTTCCGGAACGTCACGTTTTTCCTCGGACTCGATTTCGAGGAAGCTCGCGAGCTCGAATTGGAACATGCCGGCGATAACGCTGTTGGGGAAATTCTCGGCCGTATTGTTGTAGCCCAATACCGAATCGTTGAAGGCCTGGCGGGCAAAGGCGACCTTGTTTTCGGTGCTGGCGAGTTCCTCCTGGAACTGCATCATATTTTGATTCGCTTTCAGATCGGGATAAGCTTCCGATAGCGCAAACAAGCGCCCGAGTGCGGCTCCCAGAGCGCCCTCGGATGCGCCGAGTTTTTTGATTGCTTCGGCATTGGCCGGATCCGCCTTGGCGGCATCGAGGCTCGAAGAGGCTGCGTTGCGGGCGTTGATGACGGCTTCGAGGGTTTCCCGTTCATGTTTCATGTAGCCCTTGACCGCTTCGACAAGGTTCGGAATCAGGTCGTAGCGACGCGTCAGTTGAACGTCGATCTGGGCGAAGGCGTTTCTGACGCGATTGCGCTCGTTGATCAGTCGGTTGTAAATGCTGATCGCCCAAAACACGGCCGCGGCTATGATCGCGAGGATTACCAGTAATGCAGTCACTGTCCCGCTCCTTATCGAAGATTTGTGGAAGCAAGCATTTCGCTCGCATAAGGATAACGTTAGGAATAATAGCGGTTTTTTCGATTTCAAGCTCGGTTCAGGCCGAATGGCACGGCGATGCGAGGCCGAAGATGGGCACCGAGGTCAGTGTGTATCTATGGCATGAGGACGCGGTTACGGGCGAGGCGATCATCGAAGAAATTTTTGCGGAGGTCGATCGCATCGACGAACTGATGAGCACCTACGTGGAATCGAGCCGCATATCCGAAATTAACCGCCGGGCGGCCGCAGAACCGATGGTGGCCGGCGACGAACTTTTCCAGTTGATACAGCGCTCACTCGATATTTCCGTATTGACGCGAGGCGCGTTCGATATCACCTATGAAAGTGTGGGTCAGCACTACGACTTCAGGGAACGACAACGGCCGGACGAAGAGACGATTGCCGCCGAACGGCAACACATCGACTATCGGCTCGTGGAACTGGACCAGGCAGCCGGCACGGTTCGGTTTCTCGAGGATGGCGTGCGCATCAATCTCGGCGGCATCGCCAAAGGCTACGTTGTCGAACGCGGCGTCGACCTGTTGAAGAAACACGGCGTCGAAAACGGCATCGTCACAGCGGGCGGGGATTCCAGGTTGCTCGGCGATCGCCGTGGCAGGCCCTGGATGGTGGGAATTCGCGATCCGCGCAACGACGGGCAGGTGGCGATCTCGGTGCCGCTCGAGGATGAGGCCATTTCGACTTCGGGCGACTACGAGCGGTACTTCGAGGAAGACGGCGTTCGTTATCACCACATCATCCAGCCGCATTCAGGCCTGCCGGTCGAAGGGGTGCACAGTGCCACGGTGATTGGCCCTGACGCGGTCCTGACCGATGCTCTGTCAACGTCCGTTTTCGTTATGGGTGTCGACGAGGGGCTCAAGCTGATTGGCTGCCTGCCGGACTACGAGAGCATCGTCATTGACGCCGACAGCCAAATTTATTATTCGACGGGTTTGCAGCAGCCGGATGCCATCACGAGCGATGCGCCACCCGCCGCATCGACAACGGGTCCCTGTTGATTCTCACGAGTGCAATCTGTCGCAAAAAAACTATCCATCTGTCGCTGAAAGGCGACGAATTTTCACTTTAAATTCAGCTTGATACGCCTATCATAGGGTGTCCGTAGCCATTCCCTGCCAGGGTTGCCGCTGCGGCCAGATCGCGGGTGCCGACGCGTGCCCAAAAAACTGGAAAAGACAGCGATTTAACGTAATCTTGACCGTTTACGCTGGCAAGCTGTCTGATTTGAAAACAAGGCGAGGCGTCGATTTGGGCCCGATTCACTCAATTTCCGCTGCACCAGCGGCGGTAATTATGTTCAGAGGTTTCGAGGTTTGTGTGACGATAATCACGGCCCTGTGCGGTCCTGACTGTCACCATTCCAAGTCGATGTCCGGCGCCTGCCGTCGCTACCGGCAGGCTGTGGCGGCTGCGCTGTGCTGCCGTCCGCTGGTGCGGGCGCGGAGCAAGTGCTGCAATCAAGGAAGAAACAAGACGTTATTACAAGGAATGACATCATGAAGATCAGGAACATAGCAGTAGGTCTAGTTTTCAGCGTCTTCGCCGTGACGAGCCTGGCGTCGTCCGGTCTGGCCGGTCGGCCGGCGCCGGATTTTGCGCTAAAGAGTTCATCGGGTGAGAACCTCAGATTGTCCGAATACCGTGGCGATGTCGTCATGATCAATTTCTGGGCGACCTGGTGCGGCCCCTGCCGTCAGGAGATGCCCTTGCTCGACGAACTCTATTCACGATACCAGCGTGTGGGTTTCAGCTTGCTCGGCGTGAACATCGATGACGATTCGCGGCGCGCCATGGACATGATCAGCGAACTCGGCGTCAGCTTCCCGGTATTGTTCGATACTCGCAAGGAAGTCAGCCGCCTGTACGAAGTGGACGCCATGCCCGTCACAGTGATTGTCGATCGTGAAGGCAACGTCCGTCATGTACACCAGGGCTACAAGCCCGGATACGAGCAGAAGTACCTCGACGAAATCCGTTCGTTGTTGCGAGAATAAGCGCGCAAGGTCCGCAGGAGAGAAAAGGTGACAAACAAGCTATTGATCAGTCTCATCGCGGGTGTCGTGCTCGTCCTCGGAAGCTCGGCGATCGCACAGGATGCGGCGCCAATGGATGCGGAGAAAATGCTCGCGGGCTCCATGCAGGCCGAAGCAGCTGCAGCTGCATCTCGTGGCGAGTTCCGCCAGCTGGACCAGGATGTGCAGTCGTTGAAAAAGGAAGTGCTGGACCTGAATCGCGACCTGTTCCTGCTCGAAGAAGAACTGTTGTTTCCCGCGAACTCACAGGTTGCGTTTTTTATATCCATGGACGTCGGTGAGTACTTCGATCTTGACTCGGTCAGCCTCAAGATCGATGGCAAGGAAGTCGCGAACTACCTGTACACGGAGCGAGAGGCCGGTGCGCTGTTGCGCGGTGGTGTGCATCGGGTGCATATGGCGAACCTCAAGACTGGAAATCACGAACTGGTCGCAATCTTCACAGGTGCAGGGCCACACACGAGAGACTACCGTCGCGGCGCAACGATGAATTTCTCGAAGGGAATTGGTGCCAAGTACCTGGAACTCGAGATTACCGACCGCGTGCAGAAGCAACAGCCGGAATTTGTCATCAAGGAATGGGAGTGATCATTGATCACTCGTTGCTCAATCATCGTTTTCTGTTTCGTGTTTCTGGCATCGGTGATGCCAATAACACCCGCGCTTGCGGCTAAAGACGATCCCGAGCCCATCGTAATCAAGGACGCGCACTACGGCGAGGTCCTGTACTACTTCTTTCAGGAAGATTACTTCCCGGCCATCGTGCGATTGCTGGCGGCACAGAATCGCTCACAGCTCGAAGACCACGTGGACCAGGCCGAGCTTCTGAAGGGCGGTTTGTATCTGTCCTACGGCCATCATCTCGAAGCGGCCGAGATTTTCGAACGCCTTCTCGCGGACAACGTCAACCCGGAGATACGCGACCGCACCTGGTTCTTTCTTGCCAAGATCTGGCGCCAGCGCGGCTATCTCGACAAATCACAGCAGGCCCTCGACAACATCGAGGGTGAATTACCGAAGAACCTGCAGCGTGAAGCGACAATGCTGCAGGCGCAATTGCTGATCGATGGCGGTGATTACGGCCAGGCGATCGCACTACTGCAGAACTGGAAAGGCAAGACCGAATGGTCGCGGTATGCGCAGTTCAACCTGGGCGTGGCACTGGTTCGCAGTGGTCATATCGAGGCGGCGGCGGACATCCTCGATGAGTTGGGCGATATCGATCCCTGGAATGAAGAGCTGACCTCCCTCCGTGACAAAGCCAACCTCGCGCTCGGTTACGCGCTGTTGCAGAGTGGCCAGCCGCACCTGGCGAAACGCCCGTTGCAGCGTGTGCGTCTTGAAGGCCCGTTCTCGAACAAGGCTTTGCTGGGTGTCGGCTGGGCGGACGCCGAACTCGATCGTTACGACAGGGCGCTGGTGCCGTGGATGGAGTTACGCGGCAGAGACCTGCTTGATTCGGCGGTGCAGGAGTCGATGCTTGCGATTCCTTACGCTATGGCGAAGCTCGACTCGATCAGCCAGGCCGCCGACCACTACCTCAACGCGATTGAGGCCTTTTACGAGGAAACGAATCGCATCGACCGTACGATCGGCCACATCGAGTCCGGACAGTTCTTCGACGACTTCATTTCCGACGACCCGCTCGACAGTACCGGCTGGTACTGGCGTATGGAAGAGCTTCCCGAAGGCCCGGAGGCGCGGTATCTTTTTCACCTGCTTGCGACCGACGAATTTCAGGAAGGCCTGAAGAATTTCCGTGACCTGAACTACCTGTGGAATAACCTCGACAACTGGCAGCAGAGCATCGAAGTATTTTCCAACATGCTCGAAACGCGCCGGCTTGCTTACCAGGAACGCCTGCCCGAAGTCGAAGCCGCGCTCGAGCGCGCCGATTTGGACGGCATGGTCGACAGGAAACTTGAATACGACTCAGTGTTGAACGACATCGAGCAAAGCAATGATTGGCTCGCGCTTGCCAACAAGCGCGAAGTTGAAATGTGGGGTGAGATCACAGGCCTCGAAAACACGCCGGCACTGCGGGCAAACATCCCCGAAGCCGATGAGGTTCGCGACAAGGTCGCGCTGCTCAAGGGTGTGCTGCAATGGGACCTCGAGAAGGATTTCAAGAATCGCCTGTGGCATATCCGACGTGATCTTCGGCAGACCGGTGAAGCGCTCGTCGAAACACAGCGCTCACGACGCCAGGTCGATCAATCCATGCGGCAGCAGCCACTCGATTTCGAGGCCTTCAGCAAACGGGTGTACGGGCTCGAGCCGCGTATCGAGGGTATGAAGATGCGGGTCGGGGACACGATGGCCGAACAGCGCGCATTCCTGCAGGCGATCGCCGTCGGTGAATTGCAGGCTCAGAAGCAACGCCTCGATATTTACACTGTGCAGGCGCGATTTGCGCTCGCCGCAATCTACGATCGTGCCGCAACGGTCGGCGAGGCGTCGATCCAGTGATGCGCGATCGCTTCATAGCCCTGGTTGCAGGCCTCGTGCTGCTGCCTGTTTGCGTCGCATTGGCGGACATCAAAAAGAAAGACACGATCAAGAGCCTCGACAGACAGGCCGTAGAAATCAAGCCCGGCAAGGTCATCGTCAACAGTTCTGACCTCGCACGTGATAACTATCGCGCGTTTCTCGACCTGGTTTCGGACGATCCGCTACTCAGTGCCGAGGCAATGCGCCGCCTTGGCGACCTGGAACTCGAAGCGACGGAAGAGGCGCAGTTGATGGAAAACATCGAGGCGCTCGAGCAGGCAACTTACGACAATGCGGTCGGCCTGTACCAGCGTCTGCTCGAGGCTTATCCGAGTTATCGTCGTAATGACACCGTGCTATATCAGCTGGCCCGTGCCTACGAGATCGGTGGTCGCACGGATGAGGCGCTCGATGTTCTGAATGAACTCGTCGGCAAGTACCCGGCGACACCGTTGATTGAGGAGATACAGTTTCGCCGTGGCGAAATGCATTTCCTGCGCAAAAACTACTACGACGCGGAAATCGCTTACCAGGCCGTCCTGGATCACGGCGAAGCATCGAGATTCTACGAGCAATCGCTTTACAAGCTCGGTTGGTCGCAGTTCAAACTCGCTTCGCACGGCGACAGTCTGCAGGCATTTTTCGAATTGCTCGATCGCAAGATCGGCGGCATTGAACTAAAGGAAGGTGACGATCGCCTGTCCGACCTGAGTCGTGCCGAACAGGAGATGGTAGAGGATACGTTCCGCGTGTTGTCGATCAGTTTCTCCTACATGGACGGCGCAGCCAGCATAGGCGAGTTCCTCGACTCACGCGGTCAACCCGAGTACGCGTACGTTATCTACATGAACCTGGGCGATCTCTATCTTGAAAAGGAACGCTTTGTCGATGCTGCAGAAACGTACGAAGCATTCGTCGACCAGGACCCGGACCATCCGAAAGCGCCGCTGCTTCAGGTCGAGGTCATCGAAGCTTACAAGCGCGGCGGTTTCCCCAGCCTCGTGCTTGAAGGCAAGAAAGGCTTCGTCGAGCGTTACGGCATCGACAGCGAGTTTTGGACTCGTAATCCACGCGAGCAAAATACCGCTGTCGCCGCGCATCTTAAAGCCAATCTCAACGATCTTGCACAGTACTATCATGCCGAAGCGCAAAAAGACGGCAAGCGCAGTGACTACCAGGAAGCCGCTCATTGGTACCGTAAATATATGGCGTATTTCCCGGGCGAACCCGACACTGCGAATACGAATTTCCTGCTTGCGGAAATCCTGTTTGAAGGTCAGGACTTCACAGACGCGATGACCGAGTACGAACGTACTGCCTACGCGTACCCGATGCACGACAAATCGGCCGAGGCCGGTTATGCGGCTCTGCTCGCATATCGAGAGCATGAAAAGGCACTCGAAGGTACGGCGAAAGCCGATTGGCATCAGCAATACCTCGATAGCGGTCTGCGTTTTGCTGATACCTATCCGGAGCATCCGGAATCCGGTGCGGTTCTGACAACGGTTGCCGAAGACCTGTTCGCGCAAAACCAGTTCGACCTGGCCATCGCGGTCGGGCAAGCCGTCATCGTCAAGCAACCCCCGGTCGAGGCACCGCTTGCGCGTACGGCCTGGACCGTCGTTGCACATTCGCAATTCGACCTCGGCTATTTCGCCGACGCCGAGGGTTCCTATTACAAGCTGCGTACTGTGACGCCGCCGGACGATGCCGAGGCTGCTCAGGAAATCAAAGACCGCATTGCGTCATCGATTTACAAACAGGGTGAACAGGCGCGCGACGCCGGCGATCTCGACACGGCCGTTACGCATTTCACTCGCCTCGGCGAGGCAGTGCCCGACTCGGATATCCGCGCGACTGCGGAATACGATGCAGCGGCGGCGCTGATCAACATGGCGGCCTGGGGCCGAGCGGCCGGCCAACTAGAGAAATACCGGCGCGACTATCCGGATAGCGAGTTTGCCGACGACATTACCCAGAAGCTCGCGGTCACCTATATGGAGACGGGTCGCGATTCGGAGGCAGCCGCCGAATTCGAACGCATCGCGGTCGCTGATAGCAGCAGTGACGACGTGCGTCGGGAGGCTCTGTGGAAGGCAGCCGAGTTGTACGAGGTGGGCGGCACTACGAGCAACGAAAAGCGAGTCCTCGCCGATATCATCGAGCGCTACCCGGATCCCCTGTCGGAATCGATCGAGGCGCGGTATCGTCTGCTGCAGATCGCCGAAGCCCGTGGTGATAGCGACGGCGTGACGGCGATCCGGCGGGAGTTGATCGACGTGGATGCTCGCGCCGGTGCACAACGCTCCGATCGCACGCGGTACCTTGCAGCGACGTCGTCGCTGCAGCTTGCCGAACCGGCGCGCAAGCGCTTCGAGGTCGTGAAACTTACGCAACCGCTTGCCGACAGCATGAAGTTGAAGCGTGCGCTGATGGAGGATGTCATCAAGGCCTACACGGATGCGGCCGAGTACGGTGTTGCGGAGGTCACGACGGCTTCCACGTTCCGCCTGGCACAGGTGTATGAGTCATTTGGTGCCGACGTACTGGCATCAGAGCGCCCGTCGGATCTCGATGCCGATGCGCTCGAGCAATACGAATTACTACTCGAGGAACAGGTGTTTCCGATCGAGGAAAAGGCTATCGATTTGTACAAGGCGAATACCGACAGGACCTCGGACGGCATCTGGGATGAGTGGGTCGAGAGAAGTTTTGAACGGCTGGCCGGCCTGATGCCGGCGCGATACGCGAAGATGGAGCGCAGCGAAGATGTGGTTACAGCGCTTTACTGAATGGCTGCCTGTGCGGCTGACGTTGCTGGTAGTGATCCTGGCAATGGCGGGTTGTGCGTCGCCAGGATCCAAACCTGCTGCGTCTGACCGCGGGCAGGATAAAGGGGTGGCCGGCGGCGCGGACATGGCCCTCGATATTCCGGCACCGGTGTTGACCCTGTACGAGCAGGCTGTCGCGGTCATGGCGTCCGGCGATTTCCTGGATGCGGAGCTGCGCCTCAAGGAATTTCTGCTGCAGTACCCGGGTTACCCGGGCGCATATGTGAATCTGGCGATCATTCACGTCAACAATGAGGACGAGCTGGCGGCGCAGGCCGCTATTGACACTGCGCTGGGCATCAATCCCGATTACGCCCCGGCGCTCAACCAGCAGGGCATGCTACTTCGCAGAAATGGCAAATTCCTCGAAGCAGAAGCCGCATATTTGAAGGCCATCACAGCGAGGCCGGACTACGCCTTGGCACACTACAACCTGGGTGTCCTCAATGAACTGTATTTGCAGCGTCTCGATGCCGCACTGCAACATTTCGAGCGTTACTACGAGATCGTTGGTGAGGACCCGCAGGTCGAAAAGTGGATTACGGATCTGAGACGCCGCGTGGCGGCGAATCAGCGCACGGCAAACGTGGCGGAATGAAGGGTATGAGAGCTGACACACGGAAGCTAATCGGCGCCGGATTCATGCTTGCCACGTTATTGGCAGCGTTTGCCGCGTTTTCGCAGGAGGTTCGGGACGAATTGGAACCGGCCGTGGATACGTCGGCCGCGGTCGAGGAGGCGGACGCACTTCAGCCCGCCATCGATACATCGGCGGATGAGCGCGATGCTGTCGAGCCGGCTGTGCCGGCTCAGGACATCACGCGACGCGAATCGTCGAGCGGCGTCATGGACGAGATGACACTGGGACGTACCGAGATTACGGGCAACCAGGAATTGCCGAAGGTGCTGTACATCGTGCCGTGGCAAAAAGCGGATCCGGGCGACCTAACAGGCCGACCCGTGAACAGTCTGCTCGACGAGGTGCTGGCGCCGCTGGACAGAGAAGAATTTACGCGTCAGGTCGATTACTACAGCGACCTGTACGGTGAGTAGGAGCGTGCCTCGGCGCGCGATTTTTCGCGGTTAGGTCCGCGACTGCAATTTGAGCAAGACAATGATTGATTTAAGAGGAGCAATCAAATGGGCACAATAGTGCGATTTTTTCAGGATGGCGGTGCATTCATGTACCCGATCCTGTTCGTGTTCGCGATCGGCGTCGCAATCGCCGTCGAACGCTGGATGTATCTGACAATGTCAGGCGCAAGTAACCGCGCCCTGTGGAAAAAGATCGTGCCGTTTCTGAAGGCCGGCAATTTCCAGGAAGCGGCGGCTCACACGGCGAAGTCGAAGGCAGCGATCGGTTCGATCCTGACCTACGGTCTGTATCGCGTGAAGTCAGCTCGTCGCCGTGACGATATCGAGAAAGCGATGGAAGAGAGCCTCATGGAGGTTCTGCCTCGCCTCGAGAAGCGCACGCATTACCTTGCGACGCTGGCGAACATTGCCACGCTGCTGGGTCTGCTCGGCACGATCATCGGCTTGATTCGCGCGTTCACCGCGGTGTCGAATGCCAATCCGGCGGACAAAGCTGATCTTCTCTCAGCATCGATTTCGGTCGCGATGAACACGACCGCTTTCGGCCTGATGGTCGCGATTCCGCTGTTGTTGGTTCATGCGTTGCTGCAGACGAAGACGAACCAGCTCGTGGACAGCCTCGAGATGGCAAGCGTGAAATTCCTGAATGCCGTAACCGAACGCCAGTTGAAGACCACCGGAGCGTAAGACATGTTGCGTAGCCGCAGACTCGGCCGTCATCACAATGAAGATACGGCCGAACTCAACATCACGGCGTTCATGAACCTGATGGTAATTCTGGTTCCGTTCCTGCTGATCACAGCGGTGTTTTCGCGTTTGGCAATTCTCGAACTGAATTTGCCAGGCTCCTCTAGCGAGCCCGTGGATCCAAAGGAACAGACGTTTCAACTGGAAGTTATCGTCCGGATCGACAAGATCGAAATCGGCGATCGTAACCAGGGGTTGCTGGGTATCTACCCGAATTCCGAAGACGGTTACGACTACGACGCACTGAGTACGAAATTGTCGGAACTCAAGGATCGCTATCCGGATAAAACGGATGCGGCAATCCTGCTGGAGCAGGACATTGCGTATGACACGTTGGTGCAAGTGATGGACCGCGTGCGGGTCGAGGAAGAGATCGACGAGGACGCAGAGTCAATCGTGCGGTCTGATTTGTTCCCTGATATTTCGATTGGCGATGCGCCGGTCACTGGCGGAGGTGCCTAGCGATGGTTAAGTCAGGCCGCGCGAAGCGGATGAACAAGCATCACAAACGCCACAAGCAGACTGTGGGGCTGAATCTCGTATCGCTGATGGACATCTTCACGATTCTGGTGTTCTTCCTGCTGGTCAATTCGTCGGATGTGGAAACGCTGCCGAATACAAAGGACCTGCAATTGCCGGAGTCGATCGCCGAGGAAAAGGCCAAGGAAACGGTCGTGATCCTTATCGGCGAGGTGGACATCATTGTGCAGGGCACGCCGGTGGTCAAAGTCAAAGACGTAATGGCCATAAAGGGCAATGACATTCCCGAGCTGCGAGAGGCATTGCTGTCGCAAAACGACCGTGTGCTGCGGCGCGAGGCGACCGACGAGATCGCTGGCCGTGAAGTAACGATCATGGGTGACAAGGACATCCCGTACAGGCTTCTGAAAAAGGTCATGGCGACCTGCACGGAATCCGACTACGGACAGATTTCGCTCGCCGTGTTGCAGAAGAGCTCGGACAAGCTCGACGGCCTGCAGGCGGCACGCTAAGAGCGACGCCAGGGACGCGAGAGAGTATTAGGAGAAACGGCATTGGATTTACCGTTTTACAGAGAATATGACCTGCCATGGACGTCCGGGAGCGGCCAGGAAAAGAAATTCCAGCGCTTGCTCGGCATCGTTTTCCTGGTTGCGCTCCTGCTCAGTGTGGTCTGGCCGTTCATACCGACGCCGGAACCGGATCCGCTCGAAGTGATGGAGATTCCTCCTCGTATAGCGCAGCTGTTGCTCGAAGAGAAACCGCTGCCGCCGCCGCCGCCGGAACCCGAGCCCGAAGAGCCAGAGCCTGAAGACGAGCCCGAGCCCGAGCAGGTGGTCGAGACAGAGCCGGAGCCGGAGCCAGAGCCCGAGCCAGAGCCCGAGCCGGACCGGGAGGAAGTCGCACGTGAACAGGCACAAGCAGCATTGATGCCGTTTGCCGAGGACCTCGCCGACCTGGTCGACAAGGAGCTTCTCGAGTCCGTTGAAGATCGCGAGTTGACCGCCTCCGTCGGCGAGTCGCAGCGCAATGAACGTGCGATGATTACATCCAAAGTCGGCACTGCGTCCAGCGGCATCAACACCGCGAGCATGAGCCGTAACACGGGTGGCAGTGGCATTGCCGGTCGCTCGACGACAAAAGTCGACAGCCCGGTCGCCGGGCTTGCGCAAAATGCCGGGGGCGCACGCCGTACCGGTACCAGTGGCAAGGCGTCGCGCTCACGTGAGGAAATCGAGTTGGTGTTCGACAAGAACAAGGGCGCGATCTTCGCGCTTTACAACCGTGCTCTCAGGGTGGATCCCACGCTCGAGGGTAAGCTGGTATTGCGGCTGACGATCGCACCGACAGGTGAAGTGACGCTCTGTGAAGTCATATCGAGCGAGCTCGGCGATTCCGAACTCGAGCGCAAGCTCGTGCTGCGGATCAAGCAGTTCCGTTTCGAGGCGCGCGACGTCGAGGCAATCACGACCACCAAGCCGATCGACTTCTTCCCGGCCTAGTAATTGTCGGCTTAGTTTTCGTCAGCCTGATATTCGTCGTGGCGCTTTAGCCAGTCCATCGAGAATTCGAGCTCATCTTCGTCACGGCCCTTCGCAACCAGGTCGAGCAACTGGTAAGTGGCGTTCAATGGGTCGAGGCCTCGTGAGAAAGTCGAGTAGGTGTGGAAAATGTTGCCGCTGTCCTTGATGAACGCGCTCAGTCCCGGCATTTCCGGACCCAGCCAGCCACCTTCACGATAGTTGTATACGCCGTCGCCGGCCTCGATCTGATCGGTTGTGAACGACACGCCGAAGTCGTAGTTGAACGAATCGCCCATGGACGAATACCAGGGAAACGACCAGCCCATGCGTTGCCGATAGGCGAGCAGTTTCTCGAGCGGACCTCGCGATACGCAAACGAGCGCAACGTCGCGTGCCCTGAGATGCGCAATTGCCGCATCGTAGCCGTCCGCCCAGAACGAACATGATTTGCAGCCTTCGTCCCAGTCCGGGTGATACATAAAGTGGTACAGCAACAACTGTGAGCTGTCGCCGAAGAGATCTGCAAAAGATACGGACCCGCGTTCGCCTTCGAAAACGTAGTCCCTCTCTACCTTGCGCCAGGGCAGCGCGCGACGCTTGCGAGCCAGTTCGTCACGGGCTACTTGTAGCGCCTTTTCTTCGGCAAGTAGCTCGCGTCTCGCGGCGAGCCAATCTGCATCATTCGCGATATCAGGCATGTCCCAGGTCTCCCTGTCAGGTTTCGAGATCCGGCATATCGGATGGCGGTGGCATTTCGGGGAAGCCGGGCAGCGAGTCCTGCGGTTGGTCCCAGGCCGGTGCGCGACTCGTGTACACCGTCACTGCCGGCTCGAATACTTCCGTCTGGTCGAGACTCGACGCGCGTACGTAGACGACCCCTGGCATGCCGGAGTTTCTGGAGACAATCGGCGAACCGCAATTCGGACAGAAGCCTCTGCTGACGATGTTGCCGCTGTCGGCAGGCGCCTCATAGAAGCGCAGCTCGCCGTCGCTCGAAAAGCACGCCTCGGCAACGATCATGTGTGAACAATGACCGGTGCCACTCGAGCGTCTGCAATCGTCGCAGTAGCAAAAACCGCCACCTTGCGGATCGTAGCCCGTGTACTTCACGTTGCCACACAGGCAGCCGCCGGAAAATGTCGTCATGGCTCGTCCCCCCCAGATCAATCTCACTGTCACCTGCATGTTGCAGGTGATATCATACCGTGGAATCGAACGCCTGCAACATCTTGAATGTATTGGAATAATTGCACGGCATCCAGACCCCGACGAGCGCCGCCAGTAGATCGGCAAGGTGACCGAAATGACCTACTATCGTCTGAACACTGTTATCGCGATCTTTCTCGTGGTCTTCGTGCGCCTGGCGTTTGCGGACGAGTCCGTCGACAAGTTGATCGAAGATGCCGGTCTGCGCGAAGGCGCAACCGCCACGCGTGACTTCGAGGGCTGGCGGCCTGCCGAGAAGATTGTCGTTCGCGCCTTCGCCGATCTGGCCACATCACTACAGGCCGAATTTGCGGATGTGCGCTTCGTCGCTGTGACGTCTCCCGCCGACGCGGTCCTGGAGGTCATCGGTGCGGATGCGCTGATTGGATTCTGTGACGGCGAGATAATCGACGCCGCGGACAGGCTCGTCTGGGTTCAGATCTTCAGTGCCGGCGCTGAGCGATGTGTCGTGGTAGACGCCGTAGCGAAGGGTGAGGTGCTGCTCACCAATATGCAGAAGATGTCATCGCCAATAATTGGCGAGCACGCAATAGCGATGATGCTGAGCCTGACTCGTGGATTGACGCAACAGGCAAAGAGCATGTCGAGCGGCGACTGGAATCGATCTGTCGGCGATGAGCTTGGCATGATGTCGGTCGATGGCAAGACGCTGCTTGTCGTCGGGCTCGGCGGTATTGGCAACGCGGCCGCGAAGCGTGCCGCGGCGCTCGGAATGCGCGTAGTCGCGACGCGCAACAGTTCGAGGTCCGGGCCGGACTATGTCGACTATGTCGGGCTTTCGGACGAGCTGTTCGAGCTGGCCGCACAGGCCGAC
>Ga0255053_10000144_pt1 | contig 36213 bp, 28 predicted proteins | sample JV7_2_22_MG_FD_188635 | JGI IMG/M metagenome (GOLD analysis project Ga0255053, IMG submission 188635) | Seawater microbial communities from Jervis Inlet, British Columbia, Canada - JV7_2_22 | ecosystem: Environmental > Aquatic > Marine > Inlet | place: Canada: British Columbia | collected... | reverse complement strand
TAATTAATTTTCCCGCAATCGTTGTCCCTAAAATCAATAAGGCTCAAATAACAAATTTAATAGGGTTTTATCAATTGTTTTTTGAAGTAACCTGACTTATTTTTCAGACTTCTTATAACTGATTGACATGCCCGACCAGCTAGAATCATCATACGTCGTTTCTATATTGGGCAAGCTCTCCAGATAATCTACAAATTCTCCGATTCCCCGCATACGCCCTCTCCCTCTGCCCGACACGTTATGAGCGGTGTAACATCCACCAACCTCAAGCTTCGGTAAGACTGCCATAAGATAATTCTTGTACCAGCCTTTATCCGCATCGCAAAAAACAAAGTCAAAAGGGCCTTTAAGCTCTGGAACGAGTTCATGGGCATCGGCAAGTCTGGCATCGATGTAATCGGAAAGCCCGGCTTCTTCAAAATTCGCTAAAGCCTGTTTATAACGCCCTTCATTTATTTCCACTGTAATCAGCTTGCCTCCAGTTTTACTGAGTGCCCAGGCAATCCATATCCCTGAATGGCCCGTGGATGTTCCGATTTCAAGCGCCTTCTTATATTTGTGCTTGATGATAAGATCGTACAGGACTTTTCCGTCAGCTTCAGGAACATTCATATCCCTCCAGTTATGTCTGTGACCGTCAAGAAAATTTCTGACTCTATCATCAAGGCTCTGATCTTCTGCTCTGCTAATAGTGAATCCTGAGGCTGCCACCTGCAAGCATAAGTAAAAGCATAATGAAAAAACCAGAAAGCCGAACCTAAATGCTCTTATCAAATTAATCCTCCATACTTATCATTTAAGGAAGCTCAAAGACAATAAGAAAACACATAACAACATGAAAACCCAGAATCTTGTGCTTTTCCTCGTATTTATTGTCCTTGTATTTACATAGATTGGACGAAAGGTACTGGATATTTCTTCCTTAATTGCTGAAATTTAGATGAAATTTTTATTCATGATGTTCATGAACCTTTTATTGCTTATGGGGTGATCAGCAAGGAGTTTTCCGTTATATACTATACTGAAGGTTCCGTAGGCAGAAGGAGCATTCTGGGCATCTTTGCAGGTTTTTAGCTCGACAACTTTTGCTTTTAGACCATATCTTTCCTGGGCAGTCTCGCTTATTTCTTTAACCCATTTTTCAAGGTAGGGACACTGGTCTGATCGAATAATCGTTAGCCCTTTGCTGTATGGACTCAGCCTTTCTCTCCAATCTCCTCTGAATTTGGGTGAATTTGCGCTTTTTTTTATTTTGTTCACAAGAAGCTCGAAATCAGGCGGCGCTTCATCAACAAGCTCAAACCCGTTTTTCAAGAATAATCCCTTCTTTGCCATCCAGGGTCCCCTACGCGTGACAACCACCACACCGTTCATCTTTTCCCTTTTTGCGTCCGTTATGCATTCCTCTATCAGGAGTGATCCATAACCTTTTCGTTGATATTTCTTATACAGAATAAATAAACAGTGAATGACCATGTAGCCTTTGGCTTGAACTGCTCTCCAAGCATATCTGCCTGGGATATATTCAATCATGCCGACAGATCCTTCTTTGGCTGAATGAAGAATTTTGAATCTCATGCCTTCAGAAAAACGCTGTTTTAACCAGTCAGTTTTTCGTTTGTATCCTTCTTGCTTAGCGTTTTTGATACCACAAAATCCGTAGTCACAAATATTATCTGGGTTCGTATCAATTATCTCTATTTCATCCATTCTCCATTCCTTATTGAAGCTGACCGTGAAGAACTTTTTGGTTTGTTCAATAATGAAACTCAAGCTATCTTATAATTTTTTCACAATAACATCACATCGGAAAAAACTCCAGCATATCATTTTCCGAATAAATTCTGTGACTGTTTCTTGACTGATGGACCATAAAATACAGAAAAGGATATAAAGGCTGAGATCGCTATTTATATTGATCAGGTCTCCTGCCGCAATGTCTTGGCGGGATTGGCCAGAGCCGCCCGGTACGACTGAAAAGCGACCGTCAGGAGCGCCAGCCCAAGACTGAGCCCTGCGGACAAGAAGAAGATCCATGCTCCGAGATCCGACCGGTAAGCGAAGCCCTTTAGCCACCGGCTCATGACGATCCACGCCGCCGGCCAAGCAATGAGGTTGGCCATAAGAACCCATTTCGTAAATTCTTTAGACATCATCAGAGCGACCCCGAAGACGGAGGCGCCCAGGATCCTGCGAATTCCGATTTCCTTGGCCTTCTGTTCGGCCATGAATGAGGCCAATCCCAACAAGCCAAGGCAGGCGATGAAAACGGCCAGGGCTGCGAACGACCGAAAGATGTTCCCGAGTCTCTCTTCCGTCTTATACAGATTGTGGAAATTTTCGTCGAGAAACCGGAATTCGAAGGGGTAGCCGAGGTTCATCTGATCCCAGGTCTCTTCCAGCGAGCTCAGAGTGGCGGATATATTGTCTGATTGAATCTTCACATACATGCGTCTGAGCCACGGTGGAAACATTTTGAAAACAAGAGGCTCGATCCTGTGATGGAGAGACTGAAAATGAGCATCCTTCATAACGCCGATGATTTGTCCGTCGATATTCCAGAAACCGAAACGCTTTCCCACAACGGGTTTCTGCAATCTCATTCTTCTTACGGCTTCCTCATTGACGATGAAGGCGGTTTCCGGATCCGTGGCATAATCCCGTGAAAAGCTCCGGCCTTCAACAAGAGGGATGTTAAAGGTCTCTATATAGTCAATATCCACAAAGTCCGCCTTGATCTCCATTTGTTCGTCGGGGGCCTTCCCTTCCCACTCCGGAGTCCCAGGGGTGCTCTGGATATTGGTAGGAAGTGCCATGGAAGCCGTAACGTGGAGAACCTTGGGATTTTGGAGAAATCGATCACGGATAGCGCCGTACTTCTCAAGCAGTTCGCCGTGAATATCCAAATGGATGATACGTTCTCGGCTGAAACCCAGATCGATATTTCTCATGTATGACAGCTGGCGAGAAATAACGATTGTTCCGATGATGAGAAACACAGACAGCGAAAACTGGAAAATGACGAGCACCTTTCTGAACCGAGAATTCGCCCCGGTCGAGCGCAGTGATCCTTTGAGGACCCGTACTGGCTGGAAAGACGACAGGAAAAGGGCCGGATAGCTCCCGGAAAAAAGGCCCGTCAACAAGGCCATGCCGAAGAATCCGAATAAAAGAGGGGGATTATTCTGCCAGGCCGAGGCGAGATGTTTGCCGGAGAGGGAGTTGAACAGTGGGAGTAGAAGTTCCACGAGGAGCAGAGCGGTGACGAGCGCAAGAAGCGCCATCAGAACCGACTCGCCGAAAAACTGCCGGATGAGCTGGGACCGTTGCGCTCCGACGACTTTCCGCAGTCCCACTTCTTGGGCACGGTTGGCCGAGCGGGCCGTGGTTAGGTTCATGAAATTGACACTGGCGATGAGCAGGACGAACACAGCCAGTGCGCTGAATATCCAAACATACTTGATATCTCCCAGGTTCTTGTAATCGTGGTCCAGTTTGGAGAACAGATGGATGTCGATGAAAGGTTGAAGAGCCATCTCGTAAGTGCTCTCAGGTTCTAGTTTCTTGAGGTAGCCGTTGAGTTTTTGGCTGAGATTATCACTGGAGGCGTTTCGCGGCAACATGACATAGGTTGAAAAGGAGTTGAAGCCCCAATTGCTTCTGTTTTTTTCCCCGATGAATTCTTTGATAAGAATGTCGAATGGGGACAGGAGGTCGAATTCCAGACTGGAGTTGGACGGGACATCCTGGATGACACCTGTAACCGCGACGTCGAACGTATGGTTGACCGTCAACGTTTTTCCAAGCGGATCTTCGCGGCCGAAATATTTGGCCGCCGCTGTTTCCGTGATGACGACGGAATACGGATTGGAAAAGGCTGTAGCAGGATCTCCTTTAACGAACTCGAAGGAAAACATGGCAAAAAAATCCGGGTCGGCATGCATATACATCGTCTCGTTAAAATGCTTGTCCTGGTAGGTGACCAGCCGTTTTAGCCAGGTGCCGAACCGGGTAGACTTTATGATTTCTGGAAAATCTTTCTTGAGGGCCGCAGCCATCGGTGGGGGAGTCAAGGCGCTTGGGGAACTTTGGGGTGTGGTCGATTCATAGTGATAGACCCTGTAGATCGCCTCAGCGTTTTGATGAAAGCGGTCATAGCTCAACTCATCCCGAACCCAGAGAGTGATCATCATGCAGCAGGCCATACCGATAGTCAGTCCTGCGATATTGATGAATGAGTAGAACTTCTGCCTTAAAATATATCGAAGCGCGATCTTAAAATAGTTCTTAAGCATGGCCAAACCTCCTTTAATACATCCGGAAAGGATCGGAGTCGTATATCACTGAGTTACTAATGAACGGATAGCTGATGCTGCTTATTTGTTATCAACAATCCAGCCATCCAAAAGATTAATAATTCTTCGGCTGTAGGATGCGTTTTTTTCAGAATGCGTGACTTGAAGAATTGTAGTTCCACCCTCATTCAATTCTTTAAATAACTCCATGATCTCTTCGCCCTCTTTGGTGTTTAAATTGCCGGTAGGCTCATCGGCAAGAATAAGCTTTGGTTCGGTGATAAGGGCTCTAGCAACTGCTGTCTTCTGCTGCTGGCCTCCGGATAATTGATTGGGAAAAAGGTCTTTCTTGGCTACTATATGAAACCTGTCGAGCATTTCACAAACTTTGCCTTTCCGTTCTGAGCCTTTCACTTTTTTGTACAAAAGCGGAGTTTCGAGATTTTCATAGACTGTTAAATCATCTATAAGATGATAACTCTGAAAGACAAATCCAATGTAGTTTTTATGGAGTTCGGTGAGCTGTTTCTCGTGTAATTTATGGACTTTCTTGTCAAAGAAACAATATTCACCGCTTGAAGGATTGTCTAACATTCCGAGGATGTAGAGCAAAGTTGACTTTCCTGCACCTGAAGGTCCCATGATTGTCACGAACTCCCCTTCTTTGATATCAAGGTTAATATCCCGCAGGACAAATGTTTTCACAAAACCCGATGAGTAATATTTTGTAATGTCTATTAGTTTGATCATGATTAACCTCCGATCATCAGTTCTTCACCTTCATTGATTAATCTCGTCTTTATTGATTAATCTATATTTACTGGTTACTGTCCGTTTATTACTGAAATCATTCATATCTCAGTGCCTCCACCGGATTGGACAGTGCTGCTCTGATGGCTTGATAGCTTACAGTTAACAAAGCAATAATCAGGGCAAGTGCACCTGCCAGAATAAATATCCAAACGCCCATGTTTGTCCTGTAAGCAAAATCCTGCAGCCATTTATTCATTGCATAATAAGCTACCGGCCAGGCGATGATGTTGGCAATAAAAACCCATTTTGCGAATTCTTTGGATAACAAAATGACAATTCCATACACAGAAGCACCGAGAACCTTGCGGACGCCGATTTCTTTAGTCCGCTGCTCTGCAGTAAAAGACGCAAGTCCGAACAATCCGAGACAGGCAATAAAGATTGCAAACAGGGTGAAATAAGAAAAAATAGTGCCTAACCTTTCCTCGGCTCTATACTGGCTGTCAAAGGATTCATCAAGGAAAGCATAGTCGAAAGTTCCAGTAGAATCGAATTCTTTCCACTTCTTTCTTAAAAAGTCCATAGTTCCTGACACATTTCTTGGTCTAATCCTGATAGAGATATAGCTAAATCCAGAAGGTTCATTCTCGATATACAGCGGTTCAATTTTTTTATGCAGGGATTCCACATGAAAATCCCTGACAACACCTATTACTGTTTTTGTGATACCGTTGCCCGTCAGTTCGGTAATAGTCTTGCCAACAGGGTCTACCCATCCAAACTCTTGAGCGGCCGTCTCATTAATGAGTGCGGATTTACTAATATCAGCTACAAATTCCAGTGAAAAATTTCTGCCGGCGACTACCTCCATGTCAAGAGTAGAAATAAAATTGTGGTCTATACTTATTGCACCCATCATTTGAGACTCGTTGAGTTCAAATCCCTGTGGAAGAAAGGCATTGTGCCGGGAGGCGCCATTCCCGGGTACATTGGATGATGCAGCCACACTGACGACTCCGGTGTAGCTTTTGAGTTCTTCTCTTATCGTTTCGATGGATTGCATTATCGATCCTTCCATAATCGGCAGCACGACAACATGTTCCTTATCAAAACCGAGTCTTCGCTCCTTCATATAATTCAGCTGATTCATGATGACACCGGTTCCTGCGATAAGGATAATAGATATCGCAAACTGCAACACTACGAGAACACTGCGGAAGCGGGAATTAGCTGTACCTGCTTTCAAATGACCTTTTAAAACCCAAACAGGACGAAAAGCCGAGAGAAAGAAAGCCGGATAACTGCCCGCAACGAGCCCGACAAGGAATACAAATCCTATAAGACACGGTACAAGCCAGGAGATTTCCGCAAATTGAAAATTCAATGTTGTGCCAGAAAGTGCGCGAAAAAGAGGCAGGGCTAATTGGACGAGCGTCAGCGCGATGAAGAATGCAAGAAAGCTGTAGGTCATCGATTCACTGAGAAACTGTTTGATCAATTGACCCCTGTGGCAACCGAGCACCTTTCTCATCCCGACCTCTTTCGCCCGTTTCGCCGAGCAGGCCGTAGAGAGATTCATGAAATTGATACAAGCGATGAGCAAAATGAAAAGAGCAATGACGGCAAAAATATAGACATAGGCGATATCGCTGTTTCCAGAAATCTCGCCTTCCAGATTGGAATGGAGATGGATGCTTGTCAAGGGCTGCAGAAAAAATTCCACCTTGCCTCCAAGTAGCTTTAAAATTCTGCCGATATGCATATCGATGAGAGGTGGAAATTTCTGCTCAAGTTCCCTGAAATCATAGTTTTTCTGAAGTAATAAATACGTATAATTGTTAAAATCACCCATCCACTTTTCTCTTTGTTCTGGGTTGTGCCGATATAGTGTTTCAAAAGAACAGAGCATATCAAAAGTGAAATGTGAATTTTGGGGGACATTCTTTATTATTCCCGTTACAGTAAAATCAGAGTCATTGTTGAGTCTAAGAATCTTTCCAATAGGATCTTCGTCACCAAAATATTTTTTTGCCACTTTCTCGGTTATAACCAAAGAATATGCAGTAACCAGGGCAGATTTTTGGTCACCTCTTATCATCGGAAAAGAAAAAACGTCAAAAGCCGAATTATCCGCATAAAAAATTTTCTCCTCGAAAAATTGCCTTTCTTTATATTCCACTAAGGTTCTGGGCATATATGGTCGAATCCTGGTGGCGTGGAGCACTTCAGGATAATCTCTGCTTAGAGTCGGACCTATGGGGTGGTTGCTTACTGCTGAATTGGCATGCATTTTCCCCACATCAAAATTAGTTCCCAGACGATATATTCTATCCGCATTTTCATGGTAACGATCATAATTCAGCTCGGAATAGATATAGAGAATTATTAAAATACAGCAGGCCATACTTATTGCAAGACCGGCAATGTTGATAAACGAATATCCCTTATGTTTTTTCAGGTTTCTTAAAGCGATTTTTAAATAATTTATAAACACGGTTAACTTCTTCTATATTCGTTCGTATGCGTTTTTCCCTCTTTTCCGAAACATTATCGGAATATTGTCTTTTGTAGGGATACCGATTTGAATCAATTCCCAATCCCTATCATGTTCTTTTATCACCCGTTTTATCACAGTAACTTTATCTTCTGTTTCCCCGCCGTAGTCATCCCAGTCTACGATTTCGACTCTATAATGCATCGTTCGCTTTTTTCCGTTGATTTTCACATCGATGTCGATGTTCTGTTCTGCCTCCAAAGTGGGGACATAAATTACGACTTCTCTCATTTTTACCTCCTTTTATTTTCTTTCATTCATGATTTTTTCTTGTTTCATCAGTTTTTAATTCTTCTGGCTTATTGTTTTTAACGCATAACTTATAGCTACTCGTAGCGCAGTGCCTCCACCGGATTGGCCAGAGCCGCCTTAATAGCCTGATAACTTATTGTAGCCAAGGCAATGACCAGCGCCAAAACGGCAGCTAGGACAAAAACTACGATTCCGATGCTAGTCCGGTAGGCAAAATTCTGCAGCCATCTGGTGGCGGCATAATAGGCAATTGGCCAGGCAAATATATTCGCAAGCAGCACCCATTTGGCAAACTCCTTTGATAACAATATAACCATTCCCGGGACCGAAGCCCCCAGTACTTTACGGATGCCAATTTCCTTCGTCCTTTGCTCTGCAGTAAATGATGCCAGCCCGAACAAACCGAGGCAGGCAACAAAAATAGCAAATGATGAAAAAATCCCGACTATCTGACCAACTTTTTCATCTGCTCTGTAAAGTTTTTCAAAATCATCATCCAGAAAAGAATACTCAAACGGAAAGGCAGGAAAAAATTTCATCCACTTATCCCTCAGAAAAGCAAGCGTCTTAGGAATATCTTCGGCCTTAATTCTAGCTGATATGCTACGGAAGTTTTTGGGGCGAATTTGAAGGATTACAGGCTCGATGAGCTGGTGGAGTGATGTGACGTTGAAATCTTTCACCACACCTATAACCCGGCCCTCTTTGACTATGGCATCTTTTCTTCGTAAATCCGAGGGCCAGATGATCTGTTTATTCAGCGGGCTATCCCAGCCAAGTTTTTTAACAGCGGTTTCGTTGAGAATAAAGGCGCTGGTTTCGTCGGTTGAAAATTCCTTCGAAAAATTACGCCCTGCAGCGAGCTCGATTCCAAGTGTTTCCAGAAAATCATAATCGATGAAATATGAAACCATCTTCTGGTGCTCATTTTCCGGTAAGTCTTCAGCACGGTAGGTAATAACATGAAAAGGTTTTCCAGGCACGCTTGAAGAGGCTGCCGCGCTAATTATTGAAGAATTCTGCATTAACTCGTTTTTTATGGACTTATAGGCTTGCCTGGCTTTAGGATCAGGCATAGGAATGATAACAACCTGCTCTTTGTTAAAGCCTAAGTTTCTGTTACGCATATAACTGAGTTGATTTTGTATGATTACAGTGCCGATGATCAGGATAATTGATATTGAAAATTGGGCGACAACAAGGAAATGCCGGAAGGAACTACTCTTCCCCGCTGTTCCCACTTTTCCTTTTAATATTCGAACAGGATTGAACGCGGAAAGAAAAAATGCTGGATAGAGTCCTGCTAAAATTCCTACTACGAGAATGATTCCGAAAAAACCAAGAAAAATCCCAAAGTTTCCGAAATAGCTTAAGGCGAGATCTTTGCCTGTGAGAGAGTTAAACAGGCGCAGAAGCAACTCCGCCAGGATAATCGCCAAAAATAGACTCAAGGATGAAAGAATAACTGATTCCCCGAGGAACTGTTTGATAAGCTGCATCCGGTGGGCACCGAGGACTTTTCTCATACCGACTTCTTTTGCCCGTGTCGCAGATCTTGCGGTAGAAAGATTCATAAAATTAAAAGAGGCAATCAACAGAATGAAAAATGCAATTGCCGAATAAATAAAAATATAGGATATATCACTGTTGGCTTCGATATCGAATTCGAGTTTCGAATGAAGATGGATGCTCTTTAACGGCTGCAGATGAAAGCTTCTCATTGAGGCGGCTTGTTCACCGAGAAATTGCGTTAAGCCCATATGAAACTTCCGCTCCAACTCAGCCGGGTCTGTGCCCTCCTGAAGAAGAATATAAGTATAGAAAGCTAAATTTCCCGGGTGCGTTAGATAGCGTTTGCCGTATAGGTCCGTCAAGGTCTCCAGGGAAGCAAGGAAATCGAACCTGAAATGAGAATTATGAGGGACATCTTGTATCACGGCAGTAATGTTGAAGGAGTGTTCATTATCCATAATAACGCTCTTGCCAACGGGATCTTCTCCATCAAAATATTTCTGAGCCGTCGATTCAGTAATTACAACTGAAAAAGGCGCTGCCAATGCGGTTTGTGAATCACCTTTTATGAAAGAAAAGGAAAAAACATCGAATATTTCAGGGTCTGCATAGAAAAAAAGCTCTTCGAAGAATTTCTTGTTTCCATTTTTAACCAGTACTCTATCTCCCCTGTTTATACGGGTGACTTGGCGTACCTCCGGCATCGTGCTGCTGAATATTTTAGCAATAGGAGCTCCGATAGGTGCAAAACGGCTTGTTTCACCCAAAGACTTACTCTCAGCAAAGAGCCGGTAGATATGATCTGCATTGGCATGATAACCGTCATACCCTAATTCATCCTGAACAAATAGGAGAATCAAGATACAGCAGGCCATCCCGATGGCCAATCCTATTATGTTTATGAATGAATATGTTCTATACCTTAGAATATTTCTCAAAGCGATCTTTAAGTAGTTTTTAAACATAGCTACCTTAAATTATAATTGATGAAGATTTTTCTCAAATGTTTTCATCATAATTACACCTCATTTTTTTATTCATACCTAAGTGACTCCACCGGATTAGCCAGCGCGGCTCTTATGGCCTGGTAGCTGACTGTAAGAATGGAAATAACTAAGGCCACCGCTCCTGCCAGGGCAAAGGTCAAAAGGCTGAATTTAACTCTGTAAGCATACCCTTGCAGCCATTTGTTCATCGCAAAATAGGCTACTGGCCAGGCAATTGAATTGGCCACCACAACCCATTTGGTGAATTCCTTAGAAAGCAGGATAGTGATTCCCGAGACCGAGGCTCCCAGGATTTTTCGGATTCCAATCTCTTTTGTGCGCTGTTCTGCCATAAAGGAGGCCAGCCCGAAAAGTCCCAGACAGGAAATAAATACGGCCAGAAAGGTAAAATGCCTAAAAACCTCACCCATCCGCCTTTCGTTCTTGTAGATTTCCTCGAAATCCTCATTCAGGAAATGGTATTCAAAAGGATACTCGGGCACGAATTTGTTCCATACTTTTTCGATTGAGCCTAAGGTTTGCGGAATGTTCATTCCGCTGATCCTGATCATTGCGTATCTGAAGTTTTGGGGGTTGTATAAAAGCATCAGCGGTTGGATCTCATAGCTGAAGGGCATGAAATGATAGTTTTTAACAACTCCGATGATTTCTCCTCTCTCCCCATGATCCAGCCATTTCCCGACCGGTGAATCAAGCCCCATCTGTTTGACGGCTTCTTCGTTCAACAGGCAATGGGATTTGTCGGTGGAAAGATCCCGGGAAAAATTTCTCCCTTCGATGAGCTCCAGCTTCAGGGTGTCCAGATAATCAGGGTCGACGATGCTTACATTCAAATTGATTGTTTGAGAGGGATCCTTTCCTTCCCAGTCAGCACTCGCAGAGTATCTGTTGTAGGAGGGAATTTGGAAAGTCCGGGTCACATTCAGGATCGTGGGATTCTGAATCATCTCGCTTTTAATGGCCTTGTAATTCTGGGCAACCGTGGCATTCATGCCGATGTAGATCAGATTCTCACGGTCAAATCCCAGGTCACTATTCCGGATATACTGGAGTTGAGAAGAGATGATGGCCGTGCAGATGATCAGAATGATCGAGAGCGAGAATTGAAAAACGACTAAAACTTTCCGGAAAGTCCGGCTACCGGAACTCGACTGCAATGAGCCTTTCAACACTTTGGCAGGAAGAAAAGAGGAGAGAAACATCGCGGGATAACTGCCGGAGAGAATTCCAGTGAGGAAAGCGATACAGATAAGAACAAGGTAGATCATTAGGTTACCGGAAAAATCTAGAGCAAGATTCTTTCCAGATACCCTGTTGAACAGGGGAAGGAAGAATTCAACCAAAACGATGGCAATACCCAGAGCTAAAACAATCATAAACAGGGATTCGCCGTAAAACTGGCGGACGATCTGTGCTCTTCTCGCTCCGACAACCTTTCGCAGACCCACTTCCCGGGCGCGCTTAGCCGAGCGGGCTGTCGTCAGGTTCATGAAATTGATACAAGCAATGACAAGAATACAAAGGGCTATAAAGGAGAATATGTAAACGTATTTAATCGATCCCAACTCTCCGCCAAGAGTGTATAGCCGGATATGTTTAAGTGGCTGCAGCCGGAAGTAGGCCTCTTCATCCTGGATATACTCTTTGGGCCATTCTGAAATTTTTTGCCCAACTTGTTGAGGAGAAACATTCTTGTTCAGTAATACGTAAGTCTGGCAGTTCCAAGCATTCCTGTTGCCGGTGTCGTAGCCAATTGCATCCAGGAAGGAATAGGGAATCAGAAAATCGAATATGATGCTGGAATTATACGGCACATCTTTTATAATCCCGGTCACCTTTAACTGGTGTTCCCGGTCCATGGTTATGACTTCTCCGAGGGGATTTTCGTCGCCGAAATATTTTTTTGCCATCGACTCTGAAATAATGACCGAGTAAGGCTCTGAAAAGGCTGTTTTTGAATCACCCTGAACCAAGGGGAAAGTGAAGATGTCGAAGAAAGAAGGATCAACATAAAGAATCTTCTTTTCAAAAAAAATATCCTGGCCATGTTTGACCGTAAGGGCATCATCTAAGATACGGACTGCAAGTTCCACGTCAGGTACTTTGTTTTGGATTTCCGGTCCGACAGGCTGAGGAATATTACTGAATGGAACTATACCACTGTCATAATGGAAATCTGTGTAGATCCGGTAGATGTCATCCGCGTTTTCATGGAAGCGGTTGTAGCTGACCTCATGCTGTACCCAGAGCAGAATTAGAATGCAGCAGGCCATGCCAATAGCCAGTCCTGCGATGTTGATAAAGGAATAACCCTTGTGTTTTTTGATGTTTCTCAGGGCAATCTTTATGTAATTTTTGAACATAGCTACCTCAAATTATTATTGACCTCATCTTTCTCAACGACAAATAAGCCGCTAAAGCAAAAATAAAATAATTAAAACCAATAAAACTACAATGAAAATAAATGTTTTTATCATGATTACACCTCTTTTTTTATTCATACCTCAAGGAATCCGCGGGATTGGCCAGGGCTGCCTTTACGGACTGGTAGCTGACCGTCAAAAGCGCGATCATAGATGTCAGCACTGCTGTCAAAAGAAATGTCATCCAGCCAATACTAACCCGGTAGGCAAAACTATCTAACCACGTATCCATGGCAATATAGACAATCGGCCAAGCTATAATATTTGCCACCAGCACCCATTTGGCAAATTCCCTGGAAAGGAGAATGATAATTTTCGAAACCGTCGCTCCCAGCACTTTCCTGACTCCGATTTCTTTGGTTCGCTGTTCTGTGGTAAATGATGCCAGGCCGAACAATCCCAAACAGGCGATAAAAATCGCCAGCATGCTGAAATAGCCGAACATCTCCATCATCCGTACTTCATTGCGGTAAAGCGCTTTGAGACGGCCATCAAGAAAAGTGTAGCTAACGGGATAACCTGGATGGAAGCGGTCCCATATACCCTGAACAGAGGCTATGGTCTCCTGGATATTCCCACCCGCTATTCGCAACGACACAGTGTTCGTCTGGTCAAGCCGGATATAAGTGAGCATCGGAACGATCTCACTATGCATGGATTCGTAATTAAAATCTCCCACAACACCAATTACCCGGCCAGTAAGATTCGGAGCTTTGGTCTCCATGGGCAGGCCCACAGCATCCCCGGGGCTTTTCAATCCCAGACGCCTGACAGCAGTTTCATTAATAATAAATGCTTCGTTGTCATCGGTGGGATAATCAATAGAAAAATCACGCCCCGCCACAATTTTCATACCATAGGTCTTAAAGAAGTCATGCTCGACCCGGTTATGAGGCATAGAAAAGGAACCGTCTACCATCTCTCCGTTGATTTCGGCGCGGAAGCCCGGAGCATCGAGTAAACGGCCTGATGGTGCCCTCTTCGATAATGTTGCGGCTAAAATGCGCGGATTTTTCAATAATTCATTTTTTATTTCCAGCCAGTTTTGCCGGATAACACTATTCGACGGAATCAGGACGATGTTTTCCCGCTGGAAACCAAGATCAGCATTCTGCAGGAAACGCATCTGTTTGAAGACAACGCCGACGCTGATAATCAGCGCTGCCGAGATTGCGAACTGGAAGACAACCATGACTTTGCGTATTCTTGATCCCCGGGCACCGCGAGTTAATTCTCCCCGGAGGATAGTGGCGGGTTTGTAAGCTGAGAGATAAACTGCCGGATAAAGACCAGCCGCCAACCCGGTAATCAGGAACACACCAGCTAAAATCAAAAAACCTACTGCATTTGTTAATAAGCTTAAACTCAGCTCATGGCCTGAAAAAGCACTGAAATAGGGCAATAATATTGATACAAGTACCAGGGCCAGCGCCATTGCCAGCAGGGCAAAAAGCAGAGATTCTCCTAAAAACTGTGCTGTCAATAGCCTGCGGTTGGCACCCACTACTTTGCGCAATCCTACTTCCCTTGCCCGCTTGACAGCTCTGGCCGTAGAAAGGTTCATGAAGTTTATGCAGGCAATAATCAGGACAAATGCCGCAATCAGCGTAAAAAGGGCAACGTACTGGATATCGCTGTTGGGCTCTAGTTCATTATTAGTATGCGAATGAAGGTGGATATCTGTTACTTTCCGGAGAATAAGGTTGTTCCATTGGCTGGGATAAAAAATATCGCCGGATTCACTCTCAAAAGTTGGCAGGTGGCGGTCAATAAATCCTGGGATGCGGGCTGCTACTTCCCCGGAGTCTGCATCCCCGGCCAAACGCATATAAGTGTAGGTAACATTATCGCTAAAATTCGTGGAGCCGAAAAAATAGTCACTTTGGTCCCTATAATAAGGATAGCGCCCTTTGAGTGTGATAAATGAGGCGAGAAAGTCAAAATGGATATGGGAGTTTTCAGGCACATCTTTCATAACACCTGTGACCTGGAAATCCTCTGTACTGCTGTCAACTTTCATGACTTGGCCCATGGGGTTTTCATCCCCAAAGTATTTCTGAACCATGGATTCGGATAAAACGATGCTGTTAGGATTTTTCAGGGCTGTTTGCGGATTTCCTTTGATCACGGGAATTGTGAAAACATCGAAGATGTCGTGTTCAGCAAAATAAAGCCGCTCCTCGACGAAATTGTTTTCGCCGAAAGTTATCAGGGTATCGCCGCTCCCGTACATACGGACAACATGTTCCATCTCGGGGAATTCTTCCTCGAGAAGAGGGACAAACGAGGGAGCCACTGAGCACAATTCACCTCGAACCGATCCATCGGCAGCAAACCATTGGCGCTCTATCCGGTATATCCTGTCCTTGTGTTCATTGTGAGTGTCATAGCTCAATTCATCCCTGACAAACATAAGGATCAGGATACACACTGCCATCCCAATAGCCAGGCCGGCTATATTGATAAAGGAATAGGCTTTATGTCTTTTAATGTTTCTTAAGGCGATTTTTAAATAGTTTTTAAGCATTGCTCCTCCAATCATGAAGAAAAGATGATTAACGCACAGGAATCAATTACCAAAACTGAGAGTAAGACATAATTTAAAAGCCTCACACAGGTAAGCTAAAGCAATATTTATGCCATTATTGAATACAGGGGAGTTAAAGGGGTAGGGAAAGGTATTCATAATAAGAAATGTTCGCTGGTGTTACAAACGGTGTTCAGAGGTGAACACATTTTTCTTATTCATATCTCAGCGAATCCACAGGATTGGCAATAGCAGCCCTGATTGCCTGGAAACTCACAGATATGACGGCAACAACCAATGCCGCTGCCATGGCTGCTACAAAAATGTACAATCCCAGGCCAGTATGGTAGGCGTAATTCTGCAACCAGTTTTTCATTAAGAAATAGGCCACAGGCCAGGAGATAAGATTTGCCACCATAACCAGCAGAAGGAATTGCTTACAAAGAAGCAATGTTACCTGGGAAACGCTGGCACCGAGAACTTTGCGAACGCCGATCTCCTTGGTTCGTTGTTCAGCAGTGAAAGAAGCCAACCCGAAAAGACCAAGACAGGCAATAAAAACAGCCAGGCCGGCAAAATATTTCAATACGGTTCCTATCTTCTCTTCAGCCCTGAACATCCTGTCAAAAGCTTCGTCCAAAAACTTGTATTCGAACGGATACTGGGGGATTACACGATTCCAGGTATCTTCAACAAACTGCAAAGACCCGGATATGCTGCCCGGCGGAATCCGGATGATCATATAATTGACTTGATCAGGAGATACAATAATAGCCAGCGGCTCGATCTTGTTCCGGATATGCTGATAATGAAAATCTTTCATGACCCCGACAATAGAGCCTTCCACGCCTACAAAAGAGAATCGTTCTCCTACGACAGATTCTTTTTCCATTATCTTCATCACCTCTTCATTGACGATGAATGTCTTGGAAAGATCGGTTGAAAACTCCCGGGAAAAGCTCCGCCCTTCTGCCATTTCTATCTTTAAGGTCTCTATGAAATCAAAATCAACCGCGTTATATCCTATTAACACACTCAACTCGGGATCTTTTCCATCCCAATCGACTCCACTAGAATTGCTTCCGATACGAAGAGGCAGCTGCCCTGTACCTGTAACGCCCAGAACCCTGGAATCTTTGATCAGTTCAGTCTTCAGGACTTCATACGATTTCTTTATATCAGCTCTTAAATAAATATAGACAAGATGCTCCTTATCCCATCCCATTCTTCTATTCTTCATATAATTCAGCTGTTTGGAGACTACGATTGTTCCGATGATCAACAGAATAGAGAGCGAAAATTGAACAACAACAAGAACTTTTCTGAACCAGGAGCTCCCGGCACCGGATTCGAGGCTTCCTCTAAGAACCTTTACCGGTTGAAAAGCGGATAAAAACAGGGCTGGATAACTTCCGGCAACAAGACCTGTAAAAAGCGTAATGCCCAATAATCCTATCAGAATCGATTCTATACCAGTCACGTTCCATGAGAGTTCCTTAGAGGCTAAGGTACCGAAGGCAGGCAGTAAAAGGGTGACAATAATCACCGCGAAAATCAAAGCGATGAAGGCAAAAATAACCGACTCGCCGTAGAATTGTCGGATAAGATGGCTTTTGAGGGCTCCGACAACCTTTCTCAGGCCTACTTCTTTAGCCCGGTTGGCCGAGCGGGCTGTGGAGAGATTCATAAAATTGATACAGGCGATCAACAACACAAACAGGGCAATAATGGAGAATATATATACATACTGTACAGCGCCTGGATCTTTCTCATAACCCCAATAGGAATGAAGATGAATCCGAGCGTAAGGCATCAGCACCAGGTCGGTCCTGCTCTCAGGAACACGCGTGCGGATAAAACCAAAAATCTTTTCATTAGCCTGTTCAACTGGGAGATTTTCCTGAAGCTTGACGAAAGTTTGAATGGAATTACTGCCAAAATGTTCATTCGTTTTTCCGGTCTTTCTTAATAACTCATACGGAATTATAATGTCGAACTGCAGATAGGAATTATGAGGAACATTCTTCATGATTCCGGTAACAGTAAAATCATCCTTGTTATTGATCGAGATAACCTTTCCCAATGGATCTTCTTCGCCAAAATATTTCTCTGCAATTTCTTCAGAAAGGACTAGGGAGTATGGCGAATTTAAGGCCATATTCTTATCCCCTTTTAATAAAGGAAAACTAAACATCTGGAAAAAGGACGGGTCAACTGCCCTTATGTCGTCTTCAAAAAATACCTTATCTCCGTAGCGAAACAACAAACCGCCAGCCCAGACATACCTTGTGGCATCGATGATTTCCGGGATTTCTTCCTTGAGGGCGGGCGCTAAAGGGTAGGGAGTGACATTGACATGAAACAGCCTGCCGGAGTAATGCTGATTCTCCTCGACTCTGTAAAGACTTGCGGCATTTTCATGGAACTTATCAAAGCTCAATTCATCCAGAACCCAGATCGTGATAAGCAGGCAGCAGGCCATACCAAGTGCCAGTCCGGTAATGTTGATAAAGGAATAACCTTTATGTCTTTTTATGTTTCTCAAAACGATTTTTAAATAGTTTTTCAACATAATGCGCACCCTTTACGGCTTTTGCTAAAAGTATAGCTAGGTCAGGCCGTTATAAAACAAAGACTGTAAATTTTCGGGAAAGACTAGGTTATAAAAAGGGGATGAGTTTGATACTTGATTCAGGATTTGTGGGGATTTTAAGAATTGCTGCATATATTCTTAAGGCTTTATGCTTTTTGCTTTACCTTGTAAAGCACTTGACCGAGGTAACCAGAATCATTGATCTCCGCAATATATAGTCCTGGCTGGAGGTGGGCCCGTCTTTTTAACATCGGCTCTGATAGACTTTCCAGAAGGACGCTGGCTTCCCAATCCTTATTTTTATCGCTTAACAAAATCCGAGCTCCCTCTTCTACTATCTTCTCCAAGATATTTTTTAAGCTCATAGTTTCCTCTCTTGTCATATGTATTTGGCTGTATTTACCTCTGAGATATAATATACGTATTTTTTGGTCCTTTAGTTGCATTTAATCGTAAAATTGGGGACGTTCCCCAAGGTGCCAGCCTTGTTGATTATGAGTTTTTTTAATTTTGAGACATAAGTAACTCATTCATACTTCAACGAATCAGCAGGATTTGCCAGTGCTGCCCTTATGGACTGGTAACTGACCGTAATTATGGAAATAATCAGTGCGAGCAGGGCCGCAAGCAGGAACGTGTCAAAACCCAGGCTGATCCTGTAATGGAAGTTCTGCAGCCAGGTCTTCATAACGAAATACCCGATCGGCCAGGCAATCAAGACCGCTAGCAGTACCCACTTTGTGAATTCACGCACCAGCAGCATAATAACACTCGGAACCGAAGCACCGAGCACCTTCCTGATTCCTATTTCCTTGGTACGCTGCTCGGCTGTAAACGAGGTTAAGCCGAAAAGGCCCAGACAACCGATCAGGATGGCAAGTGCGGTAAAATATCCGAAAAGCTTTCCCAGGCGTTCTTCGGCGCGGTATAAAGAATCAAACTGGTCATCAACAAAGATATACTCAAGAGGATATTGGGAATCAAATTCCGCCCACTTTGATTCGATGAAACCGATTGTCTCCCGGATATTTTCCGGTCTGACCCGCACAGATATTCGATTATAATTTCTACCGAACGCAACAGAATTGTACAATATCATCGGTTGAATCTCTTCACGAAGCGATTGGAAATGGTAATCTTTCACAACACCGATAATCCTGTGTTTTTTTCTCGTCGTTAGGGACGTAAACCTCTCAATCTCTTTATTGATGGGATTGTCCTGCCATCCCAGTTTTCTTACCGCCGCTTCGTTGATAATAATAGCATCCTCAGGATCTGTGGGAAATTCTTTTGAAAAATTCCTGCCCCGCACCATCTCGATTTTATAAGTATCTAGAAAGTCCTCATCAACTATCTGTCCAAACAACATAATCAGCTCATCTTCCGGTTTACCGACAGCATGATGGGCGCTAAACATATTTTGACCCAATGGAAGGCTTGATGAAGCCGAGGCATTAAGGATTTTCGGATGCCTTAACAACTCACTCTTTATCGCCTCATACTTTTTCTGGGTTTCCGGATTCCTTATCCGCAAAGCCACCACATGATCCTTATCATACCCCAGCTTACTTTCACGTATGTAATTTAGCTGCTTCTGCACGATGAGTGTCCCGATGATCAACACAATGGATACGGTAAATTGAAGAGAGACCAGGACGATCCTCAGGATGGAGCTTTTTGCCCCTCTTTTTAGCTTTCCCTGCAAAACCTCGACAGGACGAAACGCAGAGAGAAAAAACGCCGGATAGCTTCCTCCGATAATGCTGACTATGAAAAAAAGCGCCAGCAAGCCTGCCATCAGAATCGGGTTGGAAAAAATACCCATCGTCAGATCTTTTGCGGAAATATTTCTGAATATCGACATGGTAAGAGATGCGAGCAGTAAGGATAAAATTAGGGCAATAAAGGTCAAGATCATCGACTCGCCCAAAAATTGCTTAATAAGCTGGGGTCTTAGTGCGCCAACCACTTTTCTTAGACCAACCTCTTTGGCTCTGTTGGCCGAGCGAGCCGTCGCCAGGTTCATGAAATTTAAGCAGGCGAGCAAAAGTATAAAAAGGCCGATTCCGGAAAAAAGGTAGATGTAAGAAATATCACCCGTGCGCTCCAACTCGCCAGCCAGGTCTGAATGAAGGTATATTCTAGTCAGAGGCTGCACTTCCAGCCTTGCTGAGCCGCCAAGGCCCTTCAGAACGGCACCGATATATTTATCTATAAATCCGACGAGTTTTTGTTCAAATTCTTTATAATCCGCCCCCTCACGGAGGAGTATGTATGTGAAGTAATCGATATTGTTGAGCATGTCTTGGGCCGCATTGCCGGTTGGCTCCAGGTTCAGCGTACTGAACGAGGCGAGGAAGTCCGGACGGATGTGTGATGTCTTCGGAATATTTTCTATAACACCGGTAACTTTATACAAGGCGTCGACATTAACCTGTATATCTTTCCCTAGCGGATCATCGCTGCCAAAATATTTTTCTGCCATTTCCTCCGTGATAACCAGAGAATTGGGTTTAACAAGAGCATCTTTTGGGTTTCCCTTTATCAGTTTAAAGGAAAAGACATCAAACAATGTATTATCTGCAAAGATAAACTTCTCTTCATAAAATGTATTTTCCTTGTAGCGAATAACGGTGCGCGATTCATAGTGGTTGAACCTGACATAGTTTTCCACTTCTGGATACTCATCTTTAAACATTTTTCCTTGTACGTGGGCAGTGGTGGCAAAATGCATTGTTCGTTCCGGAATGACAAAATGGGTGTTCACCCGGAAAATCCTATCCGCCTTCTCATGGAACCGGTCAAAACTGAGTTCATCCTGAACATAAAGCAGGATTAAAACACAGCAGGCAATTCCTATGGCCAGTCCAGCAATATTTAGAAAAGAATAGAGCTTATTCCGAAGAAGATTCCGTATGGCAATCTTCACATAATTTTTGAACATCGGACACTCCTTAAAAAATTGTTGGTTATCCTAAATATACGAAATGATTTGGTCAAAAGTTCAGATTTTTCATTGACGGGTAAAGCAGTCAAATATTGTATGCTCTGATCTTGATTTTGGATTTTTCAGTCCGCGGCAAATCCAAAACCCAGGTAACTCTGCCTGATTCTATATCTTGAATTCTTTCTGGATATTTTCGGAAACAATATGGCCGTCAAAAAGATGAATAGTGCGGTGGCTGTATTCGGCATATGCAGGAGAATGAGTGACCATGACAATAGTAGTGCCCGCTTCATGGAGTTCCCCAACGATTTTCATCACTTCCTCGCCGTGGGCGGAATCCAGGTTTCCTGTCGGCTCATCGGCCAGTATAAGTTTCGGTCTGGAAACAATGGCTCTTGACACTGCCACCCTCTGCTGCTGCCCTCCAGATAGTTGCTGGGGGAAGTGATTTTTCCGGGCCATGATTTCCATCTGCTCGAGAACTTCACTGACTCTTTTTTTTCGCTCTGAAGCAGAGAAACCAAGATAAAGCAGTGGAAGCTCGACGTTCTCGAAGACAGTCAATTCATCGATAAGATTGAAGCTCTGGAACACAAATCCAATATTTTCTTTTCTAAGGTTTGCCCGCTGGCGTTCAGAATACTTAGATATTTCTTGTCCCAGAAAATGATATTCGCCGCTCGAGGGATTATCTATCATCCCCAGAACATTGAGCAGAGTAGATTTCCCACAACCAGATGGCCCCATAATGGCCACGTATTCTCCCTCTTGAACGTTCAAATTCACGTTATTTAACGCTGTTGTTTCTACATCTTCTGTAGTGTAAACTTTCTTGAGGTCCTTCGTTTTTATCATTCTTTTCCTCCTTAATATTAATGAAACGCAGAATTAAAATTTTTATTTTACTTTAAAACCAATCTATCCATGTTGCCGAAACTTTCGTAGGATGATGTAATGATCCGCTCGCCGGGTCCCAAGCCTTCAAGCACCTCAAATACCTGTGGGTTCTGCCTTCCGAGCCTAATTTTTCTTTTGGTGGCGACATTTTCAGACTCATCCACCACATAGGCCCAGTTTCCCCCGGTAGTCTGGTAAAATCCTCCTCTTGGAAGAAGGATAGCTTCGGAAATATCTCCCAATTCTAATCGTATATGGAGAGTTTGTCCCCGCGTGATTCCCTCAGGCCCCCCGTCAACAAATTCCATGTCAACTTCAAACCGGCCATCTATCACTTCGGGGTAAATTTTCTTGACTAAAAGCCCATAAGAATTGCCGGCAAAATCAAATTCGCCTGTCCTCCCTGTTTCTATACGGGCGATGTAATGCTCGTCAATAGCCGCTCTCACTTTAAATCCCTCTAAAACATCAATCTGCCCCAACGGCTGACCTGGTGATTTGGATTGACCGATTTCTGCACTCAGTGCAGTCAGATGACCGGAAACAGAAGCCCTTATCGTCAAGTTTTCCTGTTTCTGCTTGACTATTTCGAGATTATCTTGCATCCGTTTCAGCGAGGATTCCAGGGCATCAATCTGGCCCAGCCTGAATTCTATATCATTTCTCTGGCTTTCTATCGTTAATTCTTTTTTCTTGATCAAATATTCATACTGATCCTTGGCCAGCTCATACTCATGTTTGGAGATCAAATTATCTTTTACCAACTCTTCATATCGCTCATAAGTTCGTTTTTGCTGTTGAAGCTGATTATCAATCTCAGCAAGGTCCTGGTTCAGTCTTAGTCGATACTGTTCCATGGAAAGGCGGGTATTACGCAGGTTGTTGCTCTGCTGAAACAACTCTGCTTCTCTCCACATGATGTCGAGAAGGAGGTTTGTGTTTGCCAATCTCAAGATTCCATCTCCCTCCTTAACAATCGTACCTGCCTCTAAATAGATCTCCTCTACTCTTCCTCCCTCTACGGCGTTTAAATAAAATGTATTTATAGGAAGAACGTTTCCCATGATAGGAATAAATTCCTGAAAAGGACCCCTTGTGACAGTTGATATAGTTATCCTTTCCGTTTTTACATTTAGAGTGGATTTATTCAGCCTGAAAAGGAAAACATAAAGCACAAGAATGACAAATAGTGCAACGGCTGCAAGACTTGCTATCTTTTTGGGAGGCCATTTCTTTTTTTCAATTTTACGATCCATCCCCATTGTGGGCTCCTTGCTTGGCGATTTATTCATGGTTCTATCTTTCTAATGGCTTTAAAAAATGTTTATGATCATTATGAATTTTTCCTACCAGACCATCATTTCTGCAATAAATGTGCCACTATTGACATTTACGGAGTAAGCAGCAGAATGGTTAGATAAATCATTTAAAAAAGTGTTCGCTATTAAGACAGGGGGTGTACGATATCGAACAGTTATTGTATAATCATATTTCATGATAAAAAAAAATCCAGATGAAAGCAAGGAATTAAACAATAGGCATATATTTTGCAGTGGTTATCATTAAAATGTGCCGAAAGCAAAATGATTTCAACAAATACTTTTTGATGCAATCAACTATGGTTAATCTGTTAACTCATATGTCAATTGGCCAGATGTTAACTTCATATTTTGAAACTGGCTCATGGAATAACAGGCAAACGGAGAAATGACCTTATGAATAAAAAGACGGGAAAAATACTCATCATCGATGACGATGAAGACATCCTTCAGGCTGCACGTTTACTTCTCAAAAAGCATGTTGCTCACGTCCATATAGAAAAAAAGCCCGACGTCCTTCCTTCTCTTCTTAAAAACGAAACCTACGATGTCATCTTTTTAGATATGAACTTTGCCAAAGGAGCCACCAGTGGCAAGGAGGGCTTCTACTGGCTCGATAAAATTCTTGAATTTGATCCTTTTTCAGTCATTGTGTTGATCACAGCCTTCGGAGATGTGGAAATGGCAGTTCGAGCCGTTAAAGAAGGCGCTACAAATTTCGTTCTCAAACCGTGGCAGAACGAAAGACTTATCGCAACTCTTTCGACTGCCATGGATCTGAGACAATCTCGAATAGAAACAAAGACCCTTCGCTCCAGACAGAAACAACTGAGCGCTGACCTTGATCAGCCTTTTCATGATTTCATAGGAAGAAGCCAGGCCATGGAATCTGTGTTTACAGCTATCCAAAAAGTCGCCAAAACCGATGCGAATATTTTAGTCCTAGGAGAGAACGGCACTGGAAAGGAACTGGTCGCCCGGGAGCTCCACCGCCAATCGTCCCGGACCGATGAAGTTTTTATAAGTGTTGACATGGGAGCGCTGAGTGAGACTCTTTTTGAGAGCGAACTCTTCGGTCATGTTAAGGGAGCTTTCACTGACGCCAGGGAAGACAGGGCCGGCCGCTTCGAGGTCGCCTCAGGAGGAACGCTCTTTCTCGACGAAATCTGTAATCTTCCTTTAACCCTTCAGGCAAAACTTCTGACGGTTTTGGACAGCCGAAAGGTCATTAGGCTTGGCTCCAACAAGCCAATTGAGATCGATGTCCGTCTTATTTGCGCCACCAATATGTCCGTTCATGAAATGGTGGCCCAGAACAAGTTCCGCCAAGATCTTCTCTACCGCATTAACACCGTGGAAATCCGCCTGCCTCCGCTGCATGATCGGATTGAGGATATCCCTTCTCTCGTTGATCATTTCTTAAAGATTTATTGCAAAAAATACCATAAGCCGTTAAAAAAGTTGAGTTCAGCAACCATGAAAAGACTGGAAAAGTATCATTGGCCCGGCAATGTCAGAGAGCTTCAGCATGCCCTTGAACGGGCAATAATAATGAGTGAATCCCAGGTGTTACAGCCTTCAGATTTCTTCTTCCCTACCCAGGAAACAAAAGGGGAAGACCTGGCTTTTGAAGATTATAATCTAGAAGATATTGAAAAATTAGCCATTCACAAAGCTATAAGCAAACATGGAGGCAATATAACTCACGCTGCACAAGAGTTGGGGCTATCAAGAGCTTCTTTATACAGAAGAATGGAGAAATATGGTTTATAAGCGTTTTCGAGCTAACTGCGCCATTCGCATATTGCTGCTAGGGGCAACAATCTGTGGTTTCTTCTTCTTCATCTTTAAAACAAATCTGTATGCAGCTCTCTTTATTCTCGGAATCTTGATCATCTATCAAATTTATTCCCTTATTCGCTATGTTGAGAAAACAAATAGAGACCTGACGCGTTTTCTTCAATCTATTAAGTACAGTGATTTCTCCCAGACATTTAAAGATGATGGGCTGGGTTCATCTTTCGAGGCTCTAAAAAGTGCCTTCAATGAGGTCATGAATGCCTTTCGAAAAACAAGGACTGAGAAAGAAGAGCATTATCGATACCTACAGACAGTCGTTCAACATATAGGTATAGGCCTGATTGCTTTTCAGCCCAGCGGTGAAGTGGAGCTGATCAACACAGCTGCAAAACGCTTATTAAAAGTCCCTCACCTCAAAAACATAAAATCTCTCGAATCCTGGAGCAAGTCATTAGTCAGCACGCTTTTCAAGCTCAAGTCGAAAGAAAAAGCCCTGGTCAAAGTCGAAGATGACAATGAACTGCTTCACCTGGCTCTTTATGCTGCGGAGTATAAGCTTCGAGGACAAAACTTTTCTTTGGTATCCATACAAAATATTCACAGCGAGCTGGAGGAGAAAGAAATAGAAGCCTGGCAAAAGCTCATCCGGGTCCTCACTCATGAGATCATGAATTCTATTACTCCAATAGCTTCACTCGCTTCGACTATTAATGAATTGATAAAGGAAAGCTACAATATCCGTTCATCAGGAGAAAACATAGATCCTGAATCTTTAACCGACATCCGTGATGCGTCCCAGACCATTCAGAAGCGCAGTCAAGGTTTGCTCCATTTTGTGGATGCTTACAGAAACCTGACTCTGGTCCAAAAACCTAATTTTCAGATTTTCGCTATCAAAGAGCTTTTTGCCCGAGTGGAAAAACTCATGCAGACGCACATCAAAGATAAATCAATTAATTTTAAAGTGAGTATAGAACCACAAAGTCTAGAACTGGCAGCTGACCCTGAACTCATCGAACAGGTCTTGATAAATCTCCTTCTGAACGCTCTCCATGCTGTTAAGAAACGGAAGAAGGCAAAAATTGATTTGAATGCTCGTTTGGACGAAAGGGGAAAGATACTTCTCCAGGTCAAAGACAACGGCCCTGGAGTCCTGAAGGAAAACCTAGAGAAGATATTTATCCCCTTCTACTCTACAAGGGAAGGGGGCTCGGGCATCGGACTCAGTCTATCCCGCCAGATCATGCGCTTGCATAATGGATTTATCGGTGTTCATTCTGAACCTAATGTTGAAACAGTCTTAACTTTGAGATTTTAAAGCATACTTCATCCATATTCCTGACATCTGGAAATATTTCTTATACTAAGGCTGGGAAGTCTATTAAATATCAAAGAAAAGACAAAAAAAGCGTCTTAATAATCCCTGCCTTCAGGTTAAGTGCCTTTTGAATGTTCACCAAAGAACACCGCATGTCACGGAAACGGACACTTTTTAGATTCAGTTCATGAGAATTTACGAGTCTTAGCCTGTTTGGCAAAAGTGGTACATTTCTTGCTAATAATTTAGAACTGGAGATTAAAACCATGTTTAAAAACTATATGAAGATAGCCTTCCGCAACTTAAGCAAACAAAAAATCTATTCGGCCATCAATATTCTGGGTTTGGCTGTTGGACTGGCTGGCGCCATCCTGATCTTCCTTTTTGTGCAGAACGAACTGTCTTATGACCGCTTTCACAAAAACACAGGAAACCTTTACCGCGTTTATGTTATTTTTCATGCGGAAGACGGAGGCATTGATAGGACGTTCAGAGGGATCACTATGCCCATGGGGCCTACGATGGAAGAGTATTTTCCTGAAATCATTCACTCCATCCGGGTATCCAACAATTATGCCACCATCAGAACAGAAGGAAAGCTCTTCAGTGAAAAAATCACACAAGTAGACAAGTCTTTCTTCCAGGCATTTTCCTTTCCTCTGCTCACGGGCAATCCTTCTTCCGTTTTATCCCAGAGCAATTCTATGGTCCTCACAGAAAGCCATGCCCGGAAATATTTCGGCGATGCTAATCCCATCGGCCAAACCCTGACCCTGATCAGCGGACAGGATCAGGCTGATTTTGTGGTTACAGGGATTGTTGAGCAACTCCCCTCAAACTCCTCCATCGCCTTCGATATCCTGATTGATGTAGAAAGCGCGAACAGGCTAAAGATGAACGTCAGGTGGCTTGATAACTGGGGCGGCTTCGGGTGGCAGACATATGTCCTGGTTCAGAGCGAAAGATCCGTGGACAGCTTGCTACAGAGATTTCCTGGATTTACTGGCATGCATTATACATCCTTCATCGAGAGATACAGCAAGCGGCGAGATTGGAAGGGAGAAGGATACCCGATCTCATTCGGACTCCAGCCCATAGCGCAAGTGCACCTGGATCCATACGTCAAAGGTTCTCTCAATTTAAGCGCCATATTCATCCTCAGCGGCATCGCCTTTATCGTGCTGTTCATTGCCTGCATAAATTTCATGAATCTCTCCATCGGCAGGGCTTCAGCCAGGTCATTAGAGGTCGGCATGCGTAAAGTCCTGGGCGCAGAGCGCCGTCAGCTTATCCGCCAGTTCTGGGGAGAATTTTTGGTCATAACCGGGATCTCCATGATCGCAGGTCTCCTCCTGGCAGAGCTGGTGTTACCGACTTTCAACCGCCTTTCCGGCAGGATTCTGAGTATAAAGGAGTTATTTCAACCCGCACATATCCTGCTCTTACTGGCCCTTTTTATAATCGTGGGCATCGCTTCAGGAAGTTACCCAGCCCTGGTCATGTCCGGGTTCCGGCCAGTGGAAATCTTCAGAGGGAAGCTGAGAATTGGTGGGAAAAAACCATTGACCAGAGCCCTGATCGTCGTTCAATTTGCCCTTTCCATTTTCCTCATCATCGCCACGATCATCATGGGCCGCCAGATCCATTTTATGCTCACTGCAGATCCCGGCTTCAACAAGGAAGGTGTCGTGGCCGTCAAAACCCAGGAGCCAAACGCCGAGGCTAGCAATGAGATCTTGAAGCTCTTCAGAGAGCGCTTGAGTCAGCAGCCGAATATCGTTTCTATCTCAGGAATAACCGCTTCCTTCGGTATGGTGGCCGTCTACCCCTTTAAAAAAGACGGCCGTGAAATTGACGTCTATCAGAACCGCGTGGATTATGATTTTTTCAAGACCATGGGTATAGAAGTGGTTCAGGGACGCACCTTCTCTCCTGAATTCGCCACTGATATTGACGGGGTGGTCGTCAACGAGAAGCTGATCAAAGACCTGGAGATAGAAGATCCCATCGGCAAGCCGCTCAAGGGGTATTCTACACCCCTGACGATCATCGGAGTGGTCAGAGATTACATCACTGAAGATTTCCGCCACAGCATCCTCCCCGCCCTTAATCACATCCAGCCGACCTGGAGGATCAGAGACATCCTGGTGAGAGTATCCCCTCAGAACATCTCCGAAACCCTTTCGCTGCTGGAAAGCACCTGGAAGGACATTCAGCCGAACAAACCATTCCTCTACTCCTTCCTGGACGAGGCGATGGAAGCCATGTACGATGAAGAAAAAAGATGGGGGGCTATCGTCGGCTATTCCTCAGCGCTGGCGGTCATCATCGTCTGCATGGGCATCTTCGGGCTGACATCCATAACTGTTAACCGCAGGACAAAAGAAATCGGCATCCGCAAAGTCCTGGGCGCCAGTATTCCTCAGATTATCAATATATTGATAAAAGAATTCATCTGGCTGGTGGGAATCGCCAACATCATCAGCTGGCCGCTCGCTTACTTTGCCATGAGGATGCTGCTCGATAATTATTATTACCGCATTTCCTTGGGAGCTCAATATTTCCTCCTGGCCGGAGTTTTGTCCTTTTCCATCGCAGTTCTCACAACGGCTTTCCTGGCTGTCCGCGCGGCCGCAGCCAATCCAGTGGACTCGCTCCGCTACGAATAAACATAAGCTGTAACAACAAACAAAAAGGCAAACAAAAAGGGGGATAGGCTACTTTTTTATATATTGTGTAGGGGTTTGATTTATCAAACCCACATTTTAATTATAAAAATTATTTATTAAATGCAGAGACCTGATCCCATATCTTAGCCATCTCTTTATATGATAAAGGTGGGCTTGATGAATCAAGCCCCTACATAATGTAAATCAAACCCACCGATTAAAAAAAATAGCTTGTCCCCTTTTCCGGAACTTTTCCGGTATACCTGCGAGCATCTTTCTCCGTTTATTGATTTTTGTTATTACCTTCTGTATATTCTTTGTCTGAAGAAGCATCTTAATACTAATCCTATAAAGGAGAGCACTCATGATTGAACTACCTGAAGCCGTAGCTGTCGCAGCACAGCTCAACCAAACGATAAGAGGCAAACGTATTGGGGGAAGCTTTCATTACCTGTCCATTTTTTAAGGAGGTATGATTATGTCAGGAGAGGGTAAGATTATTCAGGATATAAGGAAGGAATTACGGGAAAATGTCGATGAGCAATACCGCCAGTCTATTCAGCGGTTTTTCAAAGAAGAGATTAAATTGCTGGGTGTGAAGACTCCTGTTTTCAGAAAAATCACTCAGAAATATTTTTCAACCATACAAGATAGACCCAAGCAGGAAATATTCAGTTTGTGCGAGAAATTACTGCAATCGGGTTTTATGGAAGAGCTGGGAGTTGCTTTTGATTGGGCCTTTCGTTTGAGGGATAAATTTGAAAAAAAGGACTTTACGATTTTGGAATCATGGCTGAAAAAATATGTTACAAACTGGGGAGCCTGTGATAGCCTCTGCTGCCGGGCATTGGGACACTTTATTTACAAATTTCCAGAATATTTTCCAAAAGTTAAAAAATGGGCTATTTCAAAAAATAGATGGGTGCGACGGGCTTCGGCTGTAGTTTTGATCTATTCCCTAGAAAAGAAAATTTCGCTCGCACCTGTTTTTGAGATTGCAGATATTCTCCTTCAGGATAAGGACGATATGGTTCAAAAGGGTTATGGCTGGATGTTGAAGGTGGCAAGCAATCATGAGCCCAAAAAGATTTTTGAATATGTGATGAGAAATAAGAAACAAATGCCCAGAACAGCCTTGAGATATGCTATAGAGAAATTATCTCCTGACCTAAAAAAACAGGCCATGGCTAAGGAATAGGAAAATTAGCAAATTCAGTTAACTGAGGATATTATTCTTTTTCAATTATCTCAAAGTTAAATCTTTTTTTCAGCTTCATTCCAACTGCACCGAGAATAGTCCTGATAGCCTGTGCAGTTCTTCCCTCTTTTCCAATAACCTTGCCAATATCGTCCGGAGCAACTATTAATTCAATGATCGAGCTCTGTTCCCCGTCTATTTGGGAAACCCGCACATTGTCCGGATTGTCCACTAATGATTTGGCAATCAATTCAATGAGTTCTTTCACTGTAACCTCCTCTAATCTTTAAATTGCTTTTTTCAATCAAGCCCATGAACTGTAATCATTTTTTTCTTCTTCCCCGACGGGAAGGGATCGTTAGTTTTAACAAAAGCTTATTCTTCCCGCTCTTTCTTGGCGGTCTCTTTTTCTGTTCGTTCCTTTTCATCCTGGTTCTTCTTATAAGACTATCAGACTTTTCTTTCCCATTATGAAGACCACCCATTTTTTAACCTCCCCTTGTTCTTCTTAATGCTGTCCCAAAACCATCAGCTATTTTTCTTCCTGCTCCACAGCTAATATCCGCTGCCTCAATTTCAGTCAAATTTTCAAGTCTCTTTTTGATAATTGAAAGCAAGGCTAAATCTATGGTCCTTAAATCTCTGTATTTTTGAGCAATCCTTGAAAAATGATGATTAATTCTTCTCATTTATGCCTATATGAATTCTTTATCCCTTTTTTCCCTTTTCTTTTCCGTATCTCTTGATGAATTTTTCTGTAAACTCTCTGGCTTCCGTATCTGTATATTGCTTGGGAGGGGCCTTCATAAAATAAGAGGAAGGAGCAACAAGAGCTCCGGATAATCCGTTGTTAAGGGCTAATTTGCAACATCTGATAGCATCGATAACCACTCCCGCAGAATTCGGGGAATCCTCGACAGATAGGCGGCAATCCAAGTACGTAGGAACGTCTCCGAAATGGCGGCTTTCTATACGAAGGAAGCAGAGTTTATTGTCTTTTTGCCAGGGGACATAGTCACTTGGACCAACATGGACATTATCAGGATCGATGTCTAGTTCTCTGGCTCTAATCTGAGAGGTTACAGCGTTTGTTTTTGACTTCTTTTTGGAATCCAGTCTTTCCCTTTCCAGCATGTTTAGGAAATCAGTGTTACCTCCAGTGTTAAGCTGATAGGTTCTCTCGATGGGCATCCCTCGATCCAGATAAAGATTGACGAGAGTGCGGTGGAGGATGGTTGCGCCTACCTGAGATTTTATATCATCTCCGATGATGGGAAGTTTCTTTTTCTCGAATCTTTTTTGCCAATATTTTTCACTGGCAATAAATACAGGAATGCAATTGATGAACGCACAGCCCGCCTCGAGAATTTGCTCAATATACCATTTGGTGGCTTCTTCGCTTCCAACAGGAAGATAACTGATAACAACATCTGTTTTAGATTTTTTAAGGATATCGACGACATCGGATGTGCTTCCCGGCGCTTTTCCTATAATCTCTGAAATGTATTTCCCGAGGCCATCGTGGGTCATTCCCCGTTCAACTTTGACACTGAGATTAGGAACATCTGAGAATTTAGTTGTGTTGTTGGGAGGGGCAAAAATTGCTTCGCTTAGATCTTTGCCCACTTTGTTTTTATCAATATCAAAGGCAGCTACAAATTCAATGTCTCGAATATGATAGCCGCCGAGGTTAATATGCATGACTCCTGGAACAAAATCCGATTCCTTTGTATTTTTATAATATTCTGCGCCCTGAACTAAAGAAGAAGCGCAATTGCCCACACCAATTATAGCTACTCTAATCTTGCTCATTAGTTTATATTATTTTCATATTTCCCTTATAGCTTGTTGGGAGTTTATCTATTCTAATACAATACACTTTTTTGTCAAAGTAGAACTTTTTCCCCTCTCACACGTCTTAGTTAGTGAAATTCGTGATAGAATAACAAATCATGGAAAATGATGGCAGCAAACGCGCCCATGATACAGGACAGATCATCAATCCGGCATTCGATGATCTGTACGAAAAATACCAGAATGCTGTCTTCGGTTTCGCTTATTATCTCACGCAAAATCGAACAGATGCAGAAGATTTGTTTCAAGAAGCCTGGCTCCGCATTGCAAAAAAACTCCCCGGCGAGGTGAACATGCAAAGTATAAAAGCCTGGATATTTACTGTAGTCGCCAATCTACACCGGGATGAACTGCGTAAGAAACGGATAAGAAGATTATTTTTTTCACAAAAAGCCATGAGCCTTGAAAAAGAAAATACAATGTTCCCTATCCTGCCCGGAAAGCCCATTTCCGTTAATTCAGACGAAGCATACCAGGCAGACATAGGGAGGGATATCGCCCGGGCTATGGCAAGGCTGCCGGATCGACAGCGCCGCGTATTTGTGCTTAAAGAGATGGCAGAATTTAAACAAGCAGAAATAAGTGATATTCTCGGAATCCCGCTCGGTACGGTCAAATCGCTGATGCACCGTGCCGTTACGCGGCTGAGGCGGGAACTCTCGAAATATCATGAGAAATCCAACGATAAGAGGGATTAAAATGCGATGTAAAGACATCGAGCGTTTAATCATTGAGTCCTCAGATGAGGACCTGAGCTTGGAAGAATTGAGTACGATAGAGAAACATATCGCCCATTGCGCACTTTGTGCTCGCTTCCAAGACGAGCTTGAAAAAATTCGGATGGGCGTCAAAACGATTCCACAACCAATCCTTCCGCCTGACTTAGCGCAAAAAACCCAGCTTAGGTGTCAGGCTGAAATAAGCCAGCAACCTGCGGCCGCTACGAAAATTGCCAAGCTGATTCCTTCCGATCCCATACCAAAATACGTGTGGGCAGCACTTCTCCCTCTTATCCTTTTGACGGTGTTTGTACTAGCCCCTACACTTAAAGAAGTCAGATTGGATCAAACCCTGACGTTTGCTTCAGCCGCGGCTCTTACGATTATCATCCAAAACGCAGTGATGCTGCTATTCGCGCCGATTTTGATTCGCCGGCGCCGATGGAAGAAACAGAATATTAGAGGCATACCGATGAACGCCAACGCCTCATAAAACATACAATAGAACCCATGCCTGGGATTGCATCCCGGTATGGATAAGGAGGTTTATAATGGCAACTTCAACCGGAAAAACAATAGGATTAATCCTGTTAGTTATATTTATTTTAGCCCTGGCCTGGCGCATAACCCCATTGATTGTTGGACCTTTTGGATTTTTTTCGGGAGCACTCCACATGTTGGGTCGCCAGGGTGGCGGGACTATTCATTTCGGCCCCTCGCTTCTCAGTCTCTCTAATTCCATGCTCTCTCTCGCACTTTTGATCATATGGATTTTTGTTATCGTTTGGGTCTATCGGGATGCGGAACGCCGCGGCATGAATGGTGTATTATGGGCTCTGCTGGTGCTCATCGGCAATATAATAGGATTGTTGATCTATCTTATAGTTCGTTCAGACGGCATCCCTGCGCTGAAGACAGGCCACGAAACACAGGAATGTCCAGGCTGCCAGAAAGAGGTAGACGCCTCTTTCGTGTTCTGCCCTTATTGCGCGGCGCGAATCCAGGCCGTGTGTCCCGAATGCGGGAAAGCAACCGAAGAGAACTGGAAAGCCTGCCCGCACTGCGGTAAAAAACTGAAGGGATAAAGGAAAAATTCTTTCTCTGCTTATATAAAATTATATTAAATATATATTTTCTATTCTATATTTGATATATATTTGACAGCTAAATTTTTTCTGTGCTATAAGTTTTTTTTCCAGAGTGGAAAAGCTTATCTACTTACCTTTCTTCGTATCTGCGCTGCCAAGAGGTTAGGCAGCAAAGATAAGAATAGGAGAAAAGTTACAAATTCGAAAAACAAGCAACTTTCTATCCCAAAAGCAAGAGATTCAGCCCGAATTTGATGCATCTGAACTTAAGCTGGACAACAATTCTCAAGTAGCAGTTATTGGTAGCGGACCGGCCGGTTCTTTTTTCAGCTACTTCCTCCTTGATATGGCTGAAAGGGCTGGCATAAATATTCATATAGACATCTTTGAATCCCGCGACTTTTCCGCCCCGGCTCCTGCCGGGTGCAATATGTGCGGTGGGATTATTTCCGAATCCCTGGTGCAAACTTTGGCCACCGAAGGAATAAATTTGCCGCCTACGGTCGTCCAAAGGGGCATAGAATCCTATACTCTGCATATGGACGTAGGCAAGGTAGTCATTGAAACTCCTCTCCAGGAAAAGAGGATAGGGACTGTCTTCAGAGGGAGTGGTCCAAGGGATATAAAGGGGATAAAATGGGGCAGCTTTGATGGTTTTTTACAAGAATTGGCCAAGGGCAAAGGTGCTCATTTAATCCAGGCAAGGATTAATGGTATAAGTTGGAATGATAAGCGGCCCCAGATCAAAACCAAGCATGAAATGCAAAAGGAATATGACCTTTTGGTAGTCGCAGTTGGAGTAAACTCTCCAACAATTAAGCTATTCCAAGAGACTGGCTATATTCCTCCTGACACCACAAAAACTTTTATCAGCGAGTACTATTTAGGCGAAGAAGCCGTGGAGAATTGTCTGGGAAGCTCCATGCATGCCTTCCTTCTTAATATACCAGGGCTGGAATTTGCAGCTTTTATCCCCAAAGGAGACTACGCGACAGCATGCATGCTGGGGAAAGAAATAGATAAGGAACTTGCGCATTCCTTTCTTGAAAATCCAGAGGTGAAACATTGCATGCCTCCCAATTGGAACATGAACCAGAACGCCTGCCAGTGTTATCCCCGTATAAATATCAAAGGTTCTAAAAAGCCTTTTTCGGATAGGATAGTTTTCATCGGAGACTGCAGTGTGAGCAGGTTATATAAAGATGGTATCGGAGCCGCCTATCGTACAGCCAAAGCCGCTGCCACTACTGCAATTTTTGAAGGCATATCAGTTGATGATTTCAAGAAACACTTCTGGCCAGTCTGCAAGAGAATAGATAAAGACAACAGAATTGGAAAGATAATCTTTTTTGCCGTTGGCCAGCTTCAGAAGGTCCGTTTTGCCCGGCGCGCCATCTTGCGCATGGTCATTATGGAACAAAAAAAGAAGGCTGGCGACAAACGTATGAGCATGGCCTTATGGGACTTGCTAACGGGGAGTGCACCTTATCAGGAAGTCTTTTTGCGTATGCTTCACCCTTTTTTCCTTGTCCGCTTTTTCTGGAACATTGCTGTTGCAATCTTACCTTTTAAAAGAAAACACTTGCAAAGGAGAACCTATGAGTACAGGTGAATTAGGCAGAGTGTACCATGATGGCAAGGTTATTATCCGCCAGGGAGAAGCAGGAGATTGTATGTATGAAATCCAGAGCGGGGAGGTCGAGGTTATTCAAGAGAAGAGCGGCAAAGAAATCTGCCTGGCTGTGCTTGGAAAGGGAGATTTCTTTGGTGAGATGGCTATCTTTGAGCATGATGTCCGCTCTGCCACTGTCAGAGCTTTGGGTGAGGTCCGAGCTCTTACCATAGATAAAAGAACTTTTCTCCGCAGGATAACCGAAGACCCATCTCTGGCTTTCCGGATTGTTGAAAGAATGTCACACCGCATCCGTGAGATGAATAATAAGCTTGTTCGGCTGAAAGCTGAAGGCTGATCAATTTTGAACTTTTCTATTCATTGTCCCGGATATTTAAGCATAAAGATGAAATCGCCAGAAATTATAAGAAATTCGGACAGAATAGCGGCTATTTTGCCATTCTTTTCTGTCTAAGAGAAAGAAAATATGCCTATCATCCAAATTATCAATCAAGATGGCCGAATTTATAATTTCCCGCTTGTTAAAAAGAAAACGACCATAGGACGCAGCAAAGATAACGATATCGTTCTTTCCGACTCAAGAGTTTCTCATTATCACACCATAATAATTGCCCAAGAAAAAAACTATCTTTTAACCGACCTTGGAAGTCATAACGGCACCAAGATCAATGAAAAATTTGTTCATAGGTTCCTGTTGAAACATGATGATGAGATAAAAATTGGCAATAGCAAACTAACATTTTTGACCAAAGAAAAAACATCTCCCTCCTTACTTGACACTTTCTCCATGGCAAAAGAAAGCGAATACGAAAAATGGCATCAACAAACGGTAAAAATCAGCCCGGCAGATAGCTG
>Ga0255053_10000142_pt1 | contig 36311 bp, 36 predicted proteins | sample JV7_2_22_MG_FD_188635 | JGI IMG/M metagenome (GOLD analysis project Ga0255053, IMG submission 188635) | Seawater microbial communities from Jervis Inlet, British Columbia, Canada - JV7_2_22 | ecosystem: Environmental > Aquatic > Marine > Inlet | place: Canada: British Columbia | collected... | reverse complement strand
TCATTGACGTTACACCTTTGATATTCAATATGCCTAAGGTTTTCACCCTCCTGAAAACCTGACATATCAATATGATATGTGCAATAAATTCATTGATTTCGATACCTTTGATTATCTCATATTATCTCAGGTTGACGCCAATATGAAATTCTGGCAGATTTATGGAAAATTTAAACCTGCGATTACATCTACATATCTGAAGTTTGGGGCAATTTGTGATATTTTATGATATCACAGGTTTTCGGAAGTGTTGTTTTTTACAGGTTATCTCAATATACATGGCATTTTTGTTAAGTTGTGCTACTGGTAAGATAACGCATATTGACCAAAGCGATTTTCTGATGCACTGTGGAATGCATTTTGCCGCCTACGGTGGACATTGAATATTGAAAGAAAAAATTATAAGGGTAATGTTGTCTAAATCCCTATAGTCACTTGTGACGTGATAAAACTAACAAGCATTGAAGGGGAACAATAAAAAATGATAAAATATTTTGGCTTTCCGATCTTTACCATATTTATTTTGATTTCCTGTACAACTTATGGCCCCTATCATATTGATAATCCCTATGGGTCAAAAGTTACTTATGGAGAGGGTCGTCACCCTGGTATTGATTTTGGGATCCCAAAAGGCACTCCTGTAATTTCTGTATCGGAAGGAAAGGTTATTGATATTGCCGAAGCTGCCCATTATGCGTCTTATGGTGGGGGCCTTAAACTTGAGCTGTCACATGGGGACCATTTTAATTCGAAGTATGTCCATCTATCAGAGATTTTTGTAGAGATCGGCCAACTTGTCAAAAGAGGTCAGTTGATCGGCCTTTCTGGAGTTAGTAACAATGGCTGGGAGCACCTTCATTTTGGTATTTGCAAAAAAGGAGGAGGATGCAAATTTTATTCCCAAACTTATGATCCTGAAAAGTTTTGGATGGGAGGTCAACCCCAATGCTTTAATTTAACCACAGACTACTCGGATTACTCTCAAGAATATATAACACTACCTCTTGCATGTGGAGATTATGCGAAACAATTAATTTATGATAACAAGAAATAATCCAAATATTTACCGCTAAACTAAAAAGTCAATATTAACATGAATAAATTCAGGCAAGTAATTGTATTAAATCTGGCTAACAGCATGATTTCTATTAATTGATAATAACTTATTAAAAATACGCCTCAATTGCCGATATCTGCTACCTCAGTTTTTTCATCCTTCCAGACAACCTGACATATCCAAAAGATATCTCAGCATTTGTTCTCCTACAAAACACGGAATAATCGTGCCAATTTGGACGAATAAATAGAACATTTAATCTTGATACCAACGACAGGAATGGTATCTAAAACATGCATTTTCCCGGGCCGCTAATTTCCGAGGAATAGCAAATTCAATGTGCATCAAAACATAAGTTTCCAGTACTGTTTCAGAACCCAGATATAGGGGTTTCGCCCTGATTATTCATTTTTTGCTATCGCAGGAATGTGTCTATCAATGTGCACTATTCCTGATTATCAAACCCGAGGAATATAATTACAATGTTGCAGGTTTCTTGATGCAACGTTCGGTACAGGCATATTCAATCCACATATTAGTTTTGGGGGTGATGATTGATTATCAATTTTACCTTGACAACAATAAAAGTAACGGGCTTCAATAAAATGTTAATACCTGATATGATTTGTTTATAATCCATGCAACTTTTGGATGGTCGAAAAATTGGTGTTGAAATTTCTATGCACAACATTGCAGATATCAAGAATATGAATCCGGGAATTATAGCATCCATTGCTGCTATCGGGATTTTCTGTCTGACGACAGGACTTAGCTACCCGCTATTTGCACTGATCCTTGATAGCACGGGGACAAGCATCGGGCTAATTGGTCTGAACGCGGCTATGACACCGCTAGGTATCATTGTTTCGTCTCCGTTAATACCGTTGCTGGTAAGACATTTCGGAGCTTGGATCATGTGTGTTGCCGGCCTGTGTCTGGCAGCCGTTTTATTGGTGTTACTGGCTGTTCTCAGAGACGTGACGATTTGGTTTTTGTTGCGATTTTTATTCGGTGTGGCCATTACGGTAATTTTTATTACGAGCGAAACCTGGATCAATCAATTGGCACAACCTGAGAAACGGGGTCGGATCATCGGTCTTTATAATACGATCGCTGCTGCCGGTTTCGCTCTGGGGCCGCTGGCAATTGCAGTAATCGGATCTCATGGCTTGCTTCCGTTTTTAGTCGGTATCGGTGGGATACTCATGGCATTGCCCATAATTGTCATGGCAAGGGATCATCTTCCGGAATTCGACGACAGAGAGAAAGCTTCTGTCTTTTCCTTTTTTTTCATGGCACCGTTGCTTTTACTTGCAGTAGCTGCTGCCGCCCTCTTCGAACAGGTCGTCATGTCCCTTTTTCCGATTTATAGCCTGCGGCACGGTATCGCCGAAAACACCGGATCATTGATGTTAACGGTGCTCATCGTAGGCAATGTACTGCTCCAGGTTCCCATAGGGTGGCTGGCTGATCGCTACTCCCGCAGATATCTGTTAAGCGGTATGGCGTTTGGGACGGTTGCTGGATGCATATTACTGGTCTGGTTGATTGAAGGGTCGATCCTGATATGGCCGATGCTATTTGTTTGGGGAGCCATTGCGTTTGGAGCCTATACTATCGCCTTGATCGATCTTGGGGATCGATTTTCCGGTGCACTGCTGCTGGCCGGCAATTCCGTCTTTGGCCTGATGTGGGGATTCAGCGGCATCATCGGCCCTTCGATTGCCGGTGTCACCATGGACATCATGGGTCCTAGCGGACTCCCTTTAACGCTGGGGATTTTATTTGGTGCCCTGGGAATAGCAGCTTCTTTGATGCCCCTGAGTAAGACAAACCGAATAGTTTTTTCAAGATAAGTAAAAGGTCCATGAAACAAGAAAAAATTATAAACACAATTCTCGAACAGCTCAAACAAAATGAATGGAAGGGAAAAATCGTTTCTATGGAGCACATATCTGAGCTTCAAATAGAAATTGAAGAGCAGCACAAAAAAGGTCGGTTGGATGACCTATTGTACGATGAATATTTGAATCGCTTTGATTTTAAGATTTTGGACACTTTTCCGGATGCTAGATCGATGATCATTGTGACTGCCCCGCAACCCCAAGTGAGGGTTACCTTCATGTGGAAGGGCCAAACCCATCCTTGCATCATCCCGTCCACCTACTGCATGGCAACCGATGATCAGATCGAAAAAAGTATAAAAGACGTTTTAATACCGCAAGGATATTGCCTGGAAAAAATTCGGTTGCCGGAAAAGCTTCTGGCAGTGCGCAGCGGTCTGGCGCGATATGGCAAGAACAACATTACCTATGTAACCGGTATAGGCAGTTTTCACCGGTTGGCGGTGTTCGTTTCCGATCTGTCGTTTGCGGAAGACAATTGGAGAGACTTAAAGATCCTGAAGACCTGTGATGGGTGTACCGCTTGCATGGACGCCTGCCCGACGGGTGCAATTGTCTCGAATCGGTTTTTGGTCTATGCAGAGCGTTGCATCACTTTTCACAATGAGCGCCAGGGGGAGTTCCCAGAATGGTTGGATCCTTCCTGGCATAATTGCCTTGTGGGCTGCCTGTATTGCCAGAACGCCTGCCCGATGAATCAGAAGCTCTTGAATTGGATTGAAACCGGACCAACATTTTCTGAAGAGGAAACTGCTTATATTATTGATGGCATGTCCCAGGATCAACTTGCAGATAAAACTATGGAGACAATTGAAACCTTACACATGACAGAATATCGTGATGTCATGGGGCGAAATTTGAAAGCTATCATAAAAAAACGTTAGTATGGATCAGAAACCAAGAAAGAGGTTTTGAATTTTTTCCTGTTATCGCAGCACTCAATGTGCACTATTCCTGATTATCAAACACGAGCAATGCCAAATACATTCGTCGGAAATCAAAGAAAGACCTCTTCAATCCCAATATTTCATTTTTGGGGCTTCCGTTTTTTGATATTTTGACATTTGAATACAAATTCGATAGAATGCACATTGTAATTACAATGTTGCAGAGTTCTTGATACATTAGATTTTTGCCGGTTTGGGCAAGGAAGGTGTACTTTCAAATGTTCAAAAGCCACTCCCGGTTGTTTCTCTGTTTTAATATTTCCATATGTTGTGGGTTAGAGGGTCTTCTTATCAACTGATAAAGCATTCTTGTCGTAGAAAACTGAAAAGTCAAAAAAATGAAAATGTTGAAAATAGAAAAATGGTTTGTGAACAGTGAAAAACACGCCCGAAGCAACATAAAAATCTTGGAACACCTACTCAATTACATCGAATTGGGGGGCATTTCCAAAGTGCTGGAAATCGGCTGTGGAACGGGTTCCCTCTCCGCCTACCTGGTCAACAAGCACGACCTCAACCTTGTTGGAACAGATGTTGATCCCGAGCAGATCGAACAGGCGATAAAATCCCATGGGTCAGGTGAAAAACTGCGATTCTCTAACGCCGATGCCACAAGCTTGCCCTTTGGAAATACCGAGTTTGATATGATCCTCTCATTCAAGGTCCTACATCACATTCGTCCCTGGCAGAGCGTTTTAGGAGAAATCAATCGAGCTATCAAACCAAACGGCTTCTTCATAGTTAATGACATTTCAACATCGAACTGGAAAAACGGGATTGCAAACCAATCCGGCACGGCATCGGCATCCACACCGGAAGGGTCGTGGCCGCCAACATCGGCAGCTCAGACCGGCTATCTTATGCCCTTGTCGGTGACACGGTGAACCTCGCCTCTCGCATCCAGGAGTTTAACAAAGACTTCGGGGCCGATATTCTGCTCAGCGACGCGACTATGGTAGGTTTGGAAAACGATCTCAATGTGGAAAAACTTCCGGTTACCAAAGTAAAAGGGAAAAGGGAGCCCGTGCAAGTTTACAAACTTATCTGAACACCACGGACCCACAGATCCCTCCGATAGACTCCGTGCTGTCGAAAATGTGGACCTCCAGGTCAGGGGCCTAATCCATTTTGGGGATCCCGTAATCCTCGAAGTTCTCCGACTCCACCAATGGCACAAAAATAGGATCTTTAAATTTAAGTGCCACATGCAAATACACGTGTTAATTTTGGGGAATTTGCTCTATTCGATCCAATTAAAAGGAGATCTGGCATGTTGTCTCTAAAAGTGGATAGCAACCAATCATCAGAACCCTCCAATCTTGTCGCAACCGTAAATGAGAGTCTTATGAGGACCAATATCAATTTGTGGTGGCTAAAGAATGGCGCGCTTCTGGTCTATTTCATATCCGCAGCCATTGGGATTTTAGTTGTGACCACTCTCAGATTCATTTTTCAGCCCTATCGACCGGAAGTGCTTGAAGAATTCCTTAAAGGTGGTCGAAGCTACACTCTTGCTCCGATTTTGCTTTTGGTGATCATCATAGTGATAGTTTCATACGAACATCCTATTCGTCGTTTATTCAATTGGAGGGCCAAAGGACGAAGGATTCCGATGGATCTGATAACGGTGGCCCGACGTCGGATTCTCAATGAACCTTTTTTTGCAGTTCTTTTGACATTAACCGGTGGCTTATTGGGTGCTGTGGTCGTTGCCGTTGCTCATTATAGATTAGGACTACCGAACCCGATTACGCGTATGGGCGCGCTAGATGCCTTGTTATTATCCGTCATTACGGCTACAATCTCCCTTTTAGCCATAGAATTTTTTATTCATAGATGGATGGCACCGAGTCTCTTTCCCGATGGGAGGTTGCAACGCATTTCAGGTGTATTGAAAATTAGCCTTCGCGTCCGATTGGTTGCACTTTTTGCAGCCATTAATTTAATTCCTTTAGCAGCCACTCTTCTTACTGCATATCGAACAGCAGATTCTTTGGAGTTGCTTCTGGTTAGTTTGTTTGCGACGGTACCAATTTATGCTGTCGCTGGACTTATCCTCACCATACTTATGTCAGGAAACCTATCTGTATCTTTAAAAAAGCTGATAACAGTTCTGCAAGGCGTAAACCAGGGCAAATTATCTTCGCGTGTAAATGTGACTTCTAACGACGAAATAGGATATGCCGGGGACGTGGTCAATGAGATGATTGCCGGTTTGAAAGAGCGTGACTTTATCAAGGAAACTTTTGGCAAACATGTTTCTGAGGAGATCCGTGATGAAGTCCTTTCTGGGCGAATAACACTGGACGGTGATAAGAAGGAGGTGACAATTCTTTTCTCCGACCTGAGAGACTTTACCCCCATGACCGAAAGCCACGAGCCAAAGTTTGTTATTAAAATAATGAATAGTTATTTCAAGGAAATGGCTGAGGCTATCCAGGGTCAAGGTGGGCTGGTTCTTCAATTCATTGGAGACGAGATTTATGCTGTTTTTGGTGCCCCGATCTCTCTTCCTGATCATCCAGAAAGAGCTTTCCGGGCGGGCTTGGAGATGCGTAGACGATTGGTTAAGCTCAACCGGGACTTTGAGAAAAAAAATTGGCCCGGTCTCCGACACGGCATCGGCATTCACACCGGTGAGGTGGTAGCTGCCAATATCGGTAGTCCAGACCGTTTGTCCTATCTCCTGGTAGGCGATACAGTCAATTTGGCTTCTCGACTACAGTCATCAACCAAGGAATTAGATGCGGAGATGATCATATCAGAGGCCACCCACGCACGCCTGACTGAGGTCGACCTTGTAACTACTGAACTCAGACAATTGCCTACGACAAAGGTAAAGGGAAAGAAACAGCCTGTGAAAATTTACGCTGTTGCTTGATCTAAACTCGGGTAATTAAAAAAATAAGAAGGGCACCATATTCCCCGGAATGAAGGAAAGTCTGGGATATTCGTTCCTGTTTGAATGAACAAATAGATCATTTAACCTTGATACCCACGAAAGGAATGGTGTCTAAGAGATGCATTATTCCGGATCGTTAATTTCCGAGGAATAGCGAATGCAATGTTCATTAAACCATAAATTGCCAGTACCTTTCCAGACCCCATATTTTGGGGTTGATCACGTATTTGCTAAATTCAGCTTTCGCAGCACTTTGTCTATCAATGTGCAATATTCCTGATTATCAAACGCGAGCAATGCCAGAATCATTCCTCGGAAATCAAAGAAAGACCTCTTCAATCCTTATATTTCATTTTTGGATCCTCAGTTTTTTTCGCCTTGCACTTATGGACCGCACTAGCAAAAACAACAGGCTTGTTTGCACGATCGCCGGGGTAACGACAATTATTGGATTATTGATACTGGCGTTTGATGCCCCCTGCGCAAATTCCGCCGAACAGGAGGGAGCCATGTTCGACATCGACCGGACCACCGAACAATTGCGGCATCACGTGCGCGAACTTTCGGTGACCATTGGTGAGCGCAGCGTCTATGAACCTGAAAATCTGGAAGTCAATCGCATCTATATAATAGCAGCCTTAAAAGCAACTTATCCATCACTTCGACAATTACTGCCCAGAAAGGACTGAAACAAATTTATTCTGCGCATCACGGATCAGACCCATTTCCCGATTCCAGACAAACAAATAAATGTTTCGGTATCGCTGATTCCTCCAATTTGAGCAAGATCATCTTCAAGGAAATGTCTTAAATCTTCCCTTGATTGAAGAAATACTTCGGCCATCATATTATAACGACCGGTCAGAGTGCAAACCGACTTTACGCCAGGAAGATCGGATATTTTTTCCATAACAAGGCCCCGCTGGGCCCTGGCTTCCAAATTAATTCCGATAAGTGCATTGATGCTATTTTTAAAGAAAAACGGATCCGCAACCCCGAGAATTCTCAGATAACCGCTTTCTTTCATTCTTTTCATTCTGTAACGAATCGCCCCTTCGGAAACTTCCAATTTTCGAGCTATTTCTTTGTATAATACTCTTCCATCTCTATTAAGCTCGCTAATGATATTTCTGTCCATCTCATCCAGTTTTATAACTTTTTTATTTTTCATAAGTTCACAATTCAGTACACAATATGAGTAGGTTAAAGTGGGTGGCTTGCTCTAACAATTGAATTCCAATAGCATTGCTACAAACATTGTCAATACCTGCTACGCGCATAAAGGGTAATTCTATATTCAATGCCCCTGCTTCCTGGGTCTTAGGTACGATCTGTTTTTAAATATTCTTCTAATTTAAGGCTAACGTGAGAGATAGAAAAACACAGAATCCAATACATGAGTCCTACAGCGATGTAGGCTTCAAAAGTTGTTCCAAGCCATTTAGGATTGCGGATAGATAGTTCAGCAATGCCCAGCAAGTCGAATAAACCAACAATTGAGACCAGAGTGGTATCTTTGGTGACGATAATGAATTGATTGGTAATCGACGGTAATGCAATTTTCAATGCTTGAGGCAAGGTGATTAAAATGACCGTTTGCCAATAACTTAGCCCCAAGGATTTGGCGGCTTCTTCCTGGCCTGTAGGCAAAGCTTGAAAGCCTCCACGCACCACTTCGGCTAAATAACCTGCTTGGAATAGAATGATTCCAATTTGAGCACGGATCAGGATGTCGACATCCACGCCATCGGGTAAAAATAAGGGCACCAAGATGGAAGCTAAAAATAAGATAGAGATCAAGGGCACTCCACGGATGAATTCAATGAATCCAACGCACAAAATATGCACGGCAGGCATGTTGGGGCTACGCCGTCCCAGTGCCAAAATAATGCCAAAAGGAAAGGCAAAGGCAATTCCGACAATGGAGAGCACCAGGGTTAAGAGCAAGCCCCCCCACTTGCTAGTAGGCACAACCGGCAGCCCTATCCATTCATTGCCATACAACAAAAAGCCACAAACAAGAGCCCCAGCGATGTTTAATACCACAAGACTTCGGATTTTGAGTATATTCCGACAGGAGTAACTCGTTAAAACAAGTAGCAAAAGGAGAAAGAAAAACAAAATCGGTCTCCAGCGTTCCTCAGCAGGATAGAGTCCCACTAGAAAGAGCCAAATGCTGTCGGCGACAAAAGACCAGCATGCTCCGTCAATGCCCTCGCAGCTTTCAGGGGTAGAAGCAAAAACGGCCGATTTTACAGCCCAGCCATAGAAAGAATGCACTGCAAAAAAACACATTACAAAGATAATCACACTGAGTATTGCATTCCACCAGGGGTTGAGTAAGTTGGAAATCACCCAATTAACGGGACCTGTTTTTCCTCCAGGAGGTTTGTCGATTGTTATCTTTGAATCCATCATGTCGTTCAACTCCCTCTTATAAACTGAACCCGTGCATTATACCAATTCATCCAAAGTGAAACCGTGATCGCCAAGATGAGGTAAAAAGTGATAACGAGCAAGACCATTTCAATAGCTTTGCCAGTAGTAAATTCGATACTGTGTCCAATACTGACGATTTCAGGAAAGCCTACTGCAACCCCCAGAGAACTGCTCTTGATCAAACCGAGATAGCGACTGATCAATGGTGGTAAAATCGCTGGCAAAGATTGAGGAAACTCCAGCAATCTGAACACTCTCCATGGAGGCAAACCTAGTGACTTCCCTGCTTCAGACTGGCCTTTGGGAACGGAAAGAATACCACTGCGTATAACTTCACTGATGTAAGCTCCATGATAAAAGGTCATGGCAATCAACAAAGAGGCAAACTCCGGCGACAAAGAGATCGCATCTTGAAAATTAAATCCTTGTAAAGTCGGCAAACTGAAAGAGAACGGTTTGTCGAAAAATAATACAGCGACTGCCGGAAGCCCCAACGAGAACAGCAGGGTATATCGGATAAATGGAATCTGTTGTCCGGTGGTTTCCTGAGTTTTACGGGCTATGACTGAAAGCATGTAGATCAAGAACCCCACAATGGCAATGGCGGCAAGAAAGGCGCTGAGACCCGCTTCTGCATTGATTGCCGGAATGAAAATGCCGCGGTTGTTTATAAATATTGTCTCACCAATGCTCCAACTTTGACGGACTCCGGGCAGCGTCCGTAGCACTGCAAAGTACCAGAAAAAAATATGCAGCAAAAACGGTAAGTTGCGTATTACTTCAATATAGCCTCGGCCTAATGTTCTCAAAACCCAATTTTTTGACAATCGCATGAGTGCAATGAATAAACCGAGAATCGTAGATGTCACAACGGAAAAAATACTGACACGAATAGTATTGAGAGCACCAATGATGAAGGCATCGATGAAGCTGCTATCAGAAGTATAATCGTCAAATTTGATAGAATGGTACACTAAAAATAAGGTGAGGATGGGAAGCCCATAAAGGATAACAACCTTGAGCATGACCATTCGCAAGGAGTGCTGAAGGGCCTTTGAACGAGAACGTCCCCATAAATTCAACAAACCGACAAACAAAATGGCCGCAATGAGCACCGCAAAAAAATAAATCGCGCCCCCTTCTAATCTCAAAATCGGAATCTGCTCACCAATGTCGAAACCTGCGGTTTCAGGCAAAAAATTGAAGCCAAAATTCAAGCCCATCCGTTCCAGTTTGTCCTTGGCTCGACTTCCTAAAGAGTAGGCAGTGAAAACCACGGTGCCGACAATCAGAATTTGGTAGATGACGGCCCTCACTCGATAATTACGCCAATAGGCCCATAGTCGTTTCAATCCATGTGTCATCAATGAAGCACTCATAAGTTCCTTAATCATAAATTTCCACACACTCGCTACCACAGGATCGTTTCAGGTCGGTTACTCTTGAAAAAAGAGGAGGAAATGAAAGGCTTCCCATGCTATTTCCTTCTTTTTTTAAGGAGGTTGTATGGGGAACAGGGGGCAATCCAGCATTCCGGAAGTTAGAAAATAGCAAAGGATTACCTCCCTCGCAGAGCGGGAAGCCACAGGTAGCCCCCCGGAGGGGGCATTTACGATAGGGAAAGCCCCGTTGGGGCTCGTTTATAAGTTTAATCGAGGTTTAAATCCAACTGCTGTTTCTCAAGTTTCTCCTAATCACGGATATATTTTCTTATGTTATTTTATCCAACCCAGCTGTGCTTACACAATATCCTCACGACCAGAAGTGTAAACCTGTCACCCTTTTATTCCCCATAAGATTCCTGTGGATACGTACTGCGCTCTTCCCTTTCAAAAATCCTATTACAAACGCGATACTGAATTTGTGGAGAACACTCAAACACATGTGGATGTGATCAGGCATCAGATGGCCCTCAGTAAAGTCAACACCACGCTGCCCGCACAAATCCTTTATTATTTGTCCAACTTGCTCTCGAAATCTTCCATATAGTTTCTTTTTATGGCATTTCGGAACGGTCACTACATGGTATTTGCATCCCCATCGCCCACATGCATAGGTTCTTCCCCCTGGTCGCTCCTCTTGGGGCGTCCCTGTTGGAAGAACCTATTTTATTCTCGCCGGAACGGTAGAACCTTTTAGGGTCCTCCACCAGAAGTGGATGATTTAGATCAAATTAAGATGTTAAAAAACCTTTGAACGGTTTTAACATCCGAGTTCTATTTGAAGGGGGGGGCATATTGGATTCCGCCTTTCACCCATAGCCTATTGAGCGCACGAGATAAGCCAATCGGCGTGTTCGGCCCTAAGTGGCGTTCAAATATTTCGCTGTAATTGCCAGCCTTTTTGATTGCGCGCAGAGCAAATTGAGTATCCAATCCCAAATCTTCTCCAAGATTTCCACCACCGCTACCAAGCAATTTTTTCACTTCCGTAGATTTGGAGCTTTGGGCCATGGTACTGGCATTGCTTTGGGTGACACCATGCAGTTCAGCAATCAAAAGGCTGTAATAGGTCCAGCGTATGATATTAAACCACTTGTCATCTCCCTGACGAACAGCGAGAGATAAAGGCTCACGACCAATGCCCTCCTTTAATACTGTATGGGCATCAGAATCTTTTAGTTGCACTCGCATGTTTGCTAAATTGGTCTGATCTCCCATAATGAAGTCACAGCGACCAGAACTATAGGCCAGACGTGCTTCAGAACTGGTTTTATACGTGATTGGTTTGTATTTGAGGGAACGTTCCTTAAATAAATTGGCAAGGTTGGTTTCAGCGGTAGACCCTGATGTGACACAGGCACTGGCTCCATTGAGATCCGCAATTTTAGAGGCACCCACACTTTTCCTTACCAGAAAACTCTGAATGTCATAATAATGGGTGGCTGCAAACATCACGCCGAGTTTGGTATCACGTGTCATGGTCCAAGTGTTGGTCATGACTAAGACATCTGCAACACCAGTTGCTAAAGCAATGAAGCGCTCTGTGCTCGCAAGAGGCTTGTATTCCGTCTCTACGCCAATTGCTGCCGAAATCGCCTGGCAGAGATCGATTGAGAAACCTTGCCAAACTCCATTCTCATCTGGCACGGAAAACCCCGAAACCTGCGGATTGACTCCACAGATCAACTTGCCTCGTTTTTTCACATCCTCTAAAGTTCCAGCACTTGCTACTGAAATTGAAATAATTGCAACGAACAGCATCACGAACATACTCAACACTTTCTCACTGAGATTCTTTGATACTTTCATTTTATTTCTCCTCATTAGGTGTTATCCTGATTAAGTTTCATATTACAGGACGTTTCATTTGGGCTGTTGCCATCAACATGTTTTCTCTCCAAGGACATTGATATTACCAAAGTATTTGCGGGCGTGGTCTTAAGTAATCCAACGCCAGATTCAGGTTTGCGTGTGCTTTTATCCTGCGCCCCTTCCTCTTTACTTCGCACTCAATATCCCGACGATGTCACTTATTTCCTGGTGTTGATCATAGCGTGACCTCCTTTCTTTTTGAGTTTCTGCAAGTTATACTGTTAACAGTCACAAATGAACGATTTACGAAAGAGTCGGAATTCGTCCCAATCAAGAATTGCCAAGGGTCCATTTCGAATTTGTGATCTTTCAAAAAATTTTCACCTATGCCTGACAGTATAGGGTTGTTGAACCATTTTTTTTGCCTGAAGGTTCTTAAATAAAGCTAGAATCAGTGGGTTTCCGGTTTGAAAACATGCCTTTTGATAGTCATTTGATTACGTTTTTCATTTATAAGTGAGGTTAGAAACATTTTATCACACGGTTTTCTCTTTGTATTTTTTTAATATCTCAAGTACGTAATCTATATCGTATTCGGTATGATCGGCTGAAATTTGAAATCTGATCTCTTCATCGCCCTTAGGAACCACCGGATAATTCAATCCGGTCGTCATTATCCCCTCCTCGAATAAGAAACGCACCAAGTCCGCAGTTTTATTCGTATCTCTAATCATCAACGGCACAACAGGGTGGTCGCTTTCGATAATTTCATAACCTAAATCTGTCAGTCCATTTTCAATTCGATTGGTCATTTTCAGGAGATGGCGTAAAAGTTTTCTCCCAATCTCACTGTCTAAAATATCGACCGCCTTTATCGCTGAACTGGCCTCCGAAGGTGTTATGGGATTCGAATATATATAGAAAGGTGCTGTCTCTCTTAGGTAAGATATAATCGTCGAGTCGGCGACAACATAACCACCATTCACTCCCAGGGATTTTCCCAAGGTGGCAACGATAATATCTATGCCCGTCGCCTTTGTATACTCCTCCGTTCCTCTCCCAGTTTCTCCAAATGCCCCGATACCATGAGAGTCATCGACAACTGTGGTAATACCTCCCGGAAATTCATAATCGTAATTTTCAACAATTTCCGATATTTTATCTAGTGGTGCATAATCACCCCGCATGCTGAAAATTCCATCGGTGACCAACAACACCCGTTTACCTTTTCCCCGCGATGCAATGATTTTTTCTTCAAGATCGGTCATGTTCGAATGCTTATAAACAGTCTTAACGGTTGGTCGTGCTAGCCTGACCGCGTTAATAATACAATTATGATTCAGTTGATCACTGACTACCACGGTATCCTTATCTATGAGAGAAACCAGCGTCCCTAGAACGGAAGAATAGGCCGAGCTGAAAATCACAGCAGATTGTCGATTATGAAAATTAGCCAGCCTTCTTTCCAGCTCGACATGGGGTTCATAAGTACCGCTAATAAAGCGAACCGCACCAGGCCCAACGCCGTATTTCCGAGCAGCCTGTTCTTCGGTCTCAATGATTTCTTTTCTCAGAGACATCCCAAGATAAGAATTAGAGTTCATCCTGATGAATTCTTTCCCCCCAAAACCTTTGATAAAAAACCGTGGGCCCTTCTTACCTTCTCCGGCTTTTAAACCTGTAATTACCATTTCCTGACCCTTTAGCGCCCCTTTGTGCTTCAGAGCATCTAACTTATCGATAAGTAAGGGCGTTAATTTATGAACGGACATATTTCTCCCTCTTTGTATTTCCTAATGCTACTCCCTTGGAAGTTTTAAAACAGCATCCGAGATACTTTTTTTTACGGTTTTAGTAATAAATTCAATATGTTCGTCTGTCACCACGTAAGGAGGAAGTATTTCAAAATGATCTCCCGAAACTCCATCAATTAGGCCCTCTACGCCACCAAGTATGATAAGGCCATTTTTAAAAGCTTCGTCTTGAACCAAATTTGTTAATTGTAAATGGCTAGGAAACGGCTTTTTGCTTTCTTTATCAGCTACTAACTCTACACCAATAAATAGGCCAATTCCTCTTACTTGGCCAACCCAAGGTGTATCTTGCAGGGCTTGCCCTAACTGCTCTAATAGTTTCCCTCCCAATATTGATGCTCGAGAAATAAGATCGTTGTTCTCAATATAATTAAGTACGGCCAATCCGGCAGCACAGCTCACGGGATTGCCACCATATGTGCAGCTGTGCATTACGGTCCCGCTACCATCCGCTATAGCCTTACAGATCTTTTCGGATAAAATCAAAGCACCAAGTGGAGAATATCCTCCGGTGATCCCCTTACTTGCTGTAATCATATCTGGAGCCACGTGCCAGTGATCTATACCCCATTGTTTTCCTATTCTGCCGACACCGCTCATTACCTCGTCTACAATCAGAAGGACATCATACTCGTCGCAAATATCGCGTATAATCGGGTAATATTCTGGCGGTGGAACAACTGCAGACATTGATGTCCCAATCACTGGTTCAGCGAAAAATGCCGCCACGTTTTCGGACCCTTCCTGCCTGATTGCTCTTTTTAATTCTTGAGCGCAATCGATTTGGCAGCCCGGATATGATTTTCCCCATGGACAACGGTAGCAATATGGAGGTGGAATATGTGGGAAATCAAGTAGATAGTGACTATACATTTTTCGCCAAGATGTTCTACCGGTAACAGATAATGCGCCAATAGAATTGCCATGATAGCTCTGCCATCTCCCTATTATTTTTGTTTTTGATGGTTGGCCTTGTTCCCAATGGTACTGATATGCAAGTTTTATCGCTCCTTCATTAGCTTCTGCTCCACCGGAACTAAAGAGAGTTTTTGTTTCACCCATTGCAGGGGGTGCCCATTGCTGCAGTTTGGAAGCCAATTCTCTTTGAGGTTGGTTGTCGGCCATCCCGCCGTAGCTGAATTCTAAAGACCGGAGTTGATTTTCTACTGCCTCGATTACCTCTTGCACTCCGTGGCCAATGTTGACAACACCGACACCACCAATGGCATCCAGGTAACGTTTTCCCTCCTGGTCAAAAACATAAACTCCTTCCCCTTTTACAAGAACCGGATACTCTGCATTCATATCATGGTGAAGCACATTTAATCCGAGTCTTTCCATTTTATCTTTTGTCCTCCTTGCCTCTTTATTCTTTAATCGTGCATTTTAAAATTAAAATGATCCTGCCCTTAGCGAATTTGATATGGCATTCTTACCTCAAGTGCATCTACCGGACATTCTATCTCACATGGCAGACAGTACAAGCAGGTTTTATTAGCCTCAAACGATCTTCCACAACTTAAGCAACGTTCAGCCTCCTTTTTAGCATCGATGGCAGAAAGTGTTATTTCCATTTCTTGATCGATTGTTTGTTTAGCTGCTGGAGTGTATTTCAGCTTGCAACGCGAGCCACCTATAGCCTGATCGTGATGAACAGAATAGTCTTTTAGATATGGTCCTTTCCAAAAGTCTCTACCCCAATGTAACCCATCTCGGTTTACGAAGCGATCAGCTGAAATGGCCGCTTCGGTTCCAGAAGCCATTGCATCAATAACAGTAGCTGTACCGCTGTAACACTCGCCTGAAATGAAAATTATTGGATTAATATTTGACTGCAAGGTAATAGGATCGGCTATAAAACGGCCGCTTACCGGATCAATTAATTCTTCGGGTAAATCCTTGAAATTGACCTTCTGCCCAACTGCCATCACCACGGTGTCGGCTTGTAAAGTTAGGCCGCACGTCGGTTCAAGATCAGGAGCAAACCGGCCTTGGTCATCAAACACGGTCATACACCTGGAAAATTCAATTTTTATTGAGCGGTCATCACCTTGGATGAAACTGGTTGGGCCCCAACAGTTCTCGACGATTATCCCAGCATTCTTGGCCTTCTGAAGTGACAGTTCATAAGCTGGCATTTCGTCAGGCCTTTCAAGACAGATGATTTGAACTTCCTTCACGCCGAGCAGACGACAAGAAATTGCAACATCAACTGCGGAATTGCCACCACCGATAACAATAACCGATTGTCCAAGTTGTGGCTTTTGACCCGTTTTGATCTTTCTGAGAAGATCAGGCCCTTGTATTACGCCATCTAAGTCTTGCCCGGGTATATCCGGCTTAATTGGTGCACCTGCACCAACAGCTATTATTACAGCGTCAAATTCCTTTTCCAACCGGCCAAACTCAATTTTCTTGCCGATGGGTTCTCCTGTAATGAAGTTAGTTCCCATCGATAAAAGCATCGTTGTAGATTTTTCAACCTCACTGATCGGAAGGTGGAAGGAAGGAATGACATTACGTAATAATCCGCCTGGATCTGTGTCTGCTTCGAATACAGTGACTGCATGCCCTCGAAGACGCAATTCATATGCGGCCGCCAAGCCGGCCGGCCCAGACCCGATAACCGCTATCCGTCGACCGCTATCGCGTGCTGTTTTCGGAAGACTCAACGTTATATCTGGAAAGCTGTCCGCCAAGTATCGTTTTAAAGCTCTTATATGGACCGAACCGTCAATCTTACCGCGTTCACAAGTAACTTCACACGGATGTGAGCAAATTCGCCCTAGAATGTTGGCAAAGGGTGACGTCATACGCATTTCTTCAGCAGCTTTCTGCTCCTTTCCTAGAGCTATCAGTCTGATATAGCCCTGACAGTTCATATGTATTGGACAGGCCTGTCGACATGGTGCCATAGATAGCCGAAGATTATCAAGAATGCACGATTCCACACAAATGCCACATGCGAAACAAAGTTCACGATTAACGCGGATGTTGATGTCGGAAATCATAGAATTGCCTCCTTTCCATTCAATCCGATGATCGGTTTAGTACTTACCTGGATATCGCGATAATCGTTGCCTCTTCTAAGGATAATGTGACAGAACCAGTTATTGTCGTCTTGCTTTGGATAATCAATCCGATGATGTGCATTACCCCATCGGCTTTCTTTCCGCTCCAGAGATGCTCGAGCACAAAGTGTTGCACACCGTAATATATTTTCGATTTCATACAACCTCGATAGTTCATGAGGATTTCTAATGACGACCTCATTTTCAATCTCATCCTCGAAACGATTAGCACATTCGAACCAGCGAAGGAGCTTGTATTCATTTTTTGGTGAAACCACATAATCGCCGATAAAACGTCTCACCTTGTACTCTAGTTCTTGAACATCGATATCTCGACATGTCGTGTTAAAGCGTTCGTTGCGTTGTTTTTCAATACGCCTGACCTGGCGGTCATCTATTTTAGCAACGGTTTGAGATGAGATAAACTCTGTGGCCTGCTCAGCTGCAATTTCACCGAAAACAAGAGCACCTGTCAGATGTTGTTTTGGAACACAAGCTGTGTCACCAGCAGCGAAAAGGCCAGAAACATCTGTCTCGGCCTTCTCGTTAACTAGAATACCAGATGGGCCGTGCCCACCACATAGCTGACACTCAGTAGAGCCCAGCTCAATGTCCATCTTTCGGAAGTCTATCCCCCGATTTTGGAAAAACCTCTCCTGAGCAGGACGTTCCGTGCTAAATAGGATATGTTCGATTTCGTCAATTTTCTCAGGCTTGAGGTGGCTTAACTTTACCCGGAGTGGCCCCCTGTTTTCCTGAATCGCCCGATCCATTGGACCCTCTGTATTAGCGTAGTTGCTTTTATCCATAACAATGTTGTCAAAAATGTCCTGAACGCGAGCCCCTCGCGTGATAGCGACAGCCATAAGCGGTGAGTTGGAATCCTTGACGTGCATAAATTTATGTGCATGCTCCATGCCGGTAAGTCGCGCTCCAGCACGGTATGCCATGACATAACCATCACCTGTATTTCCTGGGAAATCGAAGGTTCCAAATAGATACCCGGAATTCGGAAGGGTGAACCTAGCTGTTCCACCCGAGGCAAGAATAACTGCTTTGGTGTGACAAACTACCAATTCCCCAGTTCGCACGTTGAGACCGATAGCTCCTGCAACTTGTCCGTCGTTTAAAATAAGCTCTATCCCCATTACACGGTTTATATCCATTACTCCAAGTTCCTTAGCTCGCCGGGCCATCATGACCTTGAGGTTTGGCTCTTCCATAGCTGTTAGAAAAGCCCCTTTTTGATGGTACTGGAGAGTGAGATAATTCCCATTTTTATCCAAGGGAAAACATGCTCCCCAGCCTTCGAGTTTTTTGAGTAGCTCGAATGATCGTCGAGCCATTTCGAAACTTGGAGCGGCATCGAGGATACCGTCGCATGCAGCCGTATTAACCTCAACATAAAGTTCAGGAGTCGTGAAGTTTGGAATGGAAACAATATTCAGGGCATCCATTCCCCTTGTGATGGATCCACTGTATTTGAAGTTCCCTTTTTCAAAGATGACTACCTTGAGATCAGAACGTAATTCCAATGCCCTTATGGCTGCCATGCAGCCCGCACTTCCCCCGCCGATAATCAGTAAATCAGCTGTAATTTTTCTAACTTCCATTCTTAGCCTTCCGCTAAACACAAAAAAACATTCATTGACCTGCAGATACAATTAGCTACGGTGAAATTAAATCGTTACAAAACGTTTTATTCACCTTTCACCCTTAATAGAAATGATCTTTCATGTATTGTTCGCATACCTTTTGGGAGCTTTTCTTTCTGAAAGAGACAGTGTTCGGAAAAATGAAATAAAACAGGATAACGACTAAATTAACAGACGATTCATTAGTATAATTTATTTACGTTGAACGTCAATTGATCGAATTAATTTATATTTGTCAATAAAAAATACGATTATTTTTTCGAAAACCGTAATTTTCTTCGTTTATCTATAAGGATATTCTTAGAGGAGAGCACATGGTTGAGTTTGCTATATGGTGTGCGGATTCAAGGATAAACAAAATTGCAATTGAATCTTATTGTAGATTTTATTTGCAAATCCAAAAGGGATAGGACTCTGTGTATTTGAGAGATCGATCCCGAATCCGAAATCTTGAAACTGTAGAATGTGTTATATAATATGAATTTCCATTACTGTTTCAGAACTCAGATATAGGGGTTAGCCGCGTATTTTCCTCTTTGCAGTCCTAAAAATTTTCTTCAAAATCGGTGAATTGCAAGGATTTTGTACGTCTGGATTAACGGTGTTTTGGATGAAATTAAAGAATGTTTGGATGAGAGTGTATTTGAAATGTTTGGTTGATTGTTTTTGGCCTTCCCCTTTTCCTGTCAAAAAGGTCAGGATTTCATCAGAGGTGATGGTTTCAATCTCACGTGATCGAAATTGATCTTCAAATTTATTCAGGAAAAGTCGATAATTCTTAACAGTATTTTTATTTTGAATTCATTTTCTGGTAATTGAAAAAATTGGTAATGGCGTGTGAAACTTTCATAATTGACCTCCTTTCTGTTCATGTTAATAAATTTGACACGAAAAATTCGAGTCTGATAGAGTGTATCAAAGCAATTACGTGGAAATCAAAGAAAAATCTCTTCAGTCCAGACATTTCATTTTTGGGTCTTCCGCTTTTTGAGATTTTGACATTTGAATGCAAATTCGATATAATGCACATTGCCATAACAATGTTGCAGATTTTATGATGTGCCGTACTTGTGTATGTTTAGGCAACCGAACGACGTAACTCGCGAGGGACAAATGGACCTTAAGACCTTAGAAGAGACTCCCCCTTGGGACTGGCCAGAAGGCATCAATAAGTTCTTCCTGGATATTCTTCGCAATAACCAGTTGGAAGAAACCGATCGCCTCCTTGCTGCGGAGCTAGCCGGTGATTTCACAGTCATCAATGACGAGCTTGTCGATATCTTGCTGTCAATTTTACAGAACGCCAATGAATCAAAGAAGCTGCGTGCTAATGCAGTGATTTCGCTTGGGCCAGTCCTTGAATACGCGGACACAGATGGTTTTGAGGACCCTGATGATGTACCAATCTCCGAGAGCACGTTCAGCAGGATCCAAGAGTCATTCCGCAAGCTTTACATGGACACCGAGGTTCCCAATGAAGTGCGCCGACGAATCCTGGAGACATCGGTACGCGCGCCCCAGGACTGGCATCAGGATGCGGTTCGTGCAGCCTATTCTAGTGACGATGAGGATTGGAAGTTGACAGCTGCCTTTTCTATGCGCTGGATTCGCGGCTTCAACAAGCAAATACTCGAGGCCCTGGGGAGCGATAAGGAGAAAATTCACTACCAGGCTGTTTGCGCTGCTGGCAACTGGGAGGTTGATGCAACCTGGTCGCACGTATCGGGACTCGTCAGCTCAAAAAAAACCGACAAACACTTGCTACTGGCCGCCATTGACGCCGTGGCAAGCATACGTCCGCAGGAAGCCGGAGTCGTCTTGATCGACCTAACCGACTCCAACGATGAAGACATTGTAGAAGCGGCATATGAAGCCATGGCTATGGCAGAGGTACTCTCGGATGAGCCGTTTGATGAAGAAGAGGGTGATCGCTGACCGTCTCCATGCGATGGAGTGTTGGCCTGCCAAGGGGAGGGGGAACCGTCATGCAAAAAGGCCAACCATTATCTGTTTAGGTTGACCTTAATCGTTTGGAATCTATGTGACGGTTGCGTCGGATCACATGCCATGAAGCTACGCAGGGGGGGATCCTTCCTTAAATTCCAGCACAATTTTTTCCCTGAACTCCGGTGTGTCTTCGTAATGATGTACGGTCGTCCCGTGCTGAACAACGGCTTCCAACAGTTCCCCCTTTGTGTTCGCCGAAAGCGCAACTGAACAAATAAAATAATACCACATTGTGGTATGTCAAAATTTAAATAGCCTATACACAGATCCATGGCTGTATTCAAACCAACCGATGTTTTCCTGATCAAATGGAGTGTATATTTTGACACCCATCGTACAATGGGGTATCCTTTGCATCACTAAAATTTTAGCCAATTTATCGCAAAATTCCGTATTGACAATACGACCGGTATCCGAATCCAGTCATCGGCTGCCGCAGTATGATTGCCGTCTGATTTCTATCCTTATGACAAACCGGGATGTATTTTGTTACAAACGAGCATGCGTGAACAGTTTTTTAGAAAAAGTGCCGCATAATTCGGATTTATATTGTTTGATACGAGGAGATCATATGGACACAAACAACAAAGATTTGGTAGACGTACAACTTCGTAATACCAAGACCATTGCTGTGGTTGGCCTTTCGGACAATCCCGACCGAGACAGCTACCAAGTTTCCCGTTACATGCAAAGTCATGGATACCGGATAATCCCGGTGAACCCGATGATCGAAGAGACTTTGGGTGAAAAGAGCTACCCCGATCTGAAATCGGTCCCCGAGCCGATCGATATGGTTAATCTGTTTCGCCGGTCCGAATTGGTGCCGCCGGTTGTGGACGAAGCCATAGAGGTTGGCGTCAAGTACATATGGATGCAAGACGGAGTAATCAACCCGGAATCGGCGGCAAAGGCGGAAGCTGCGGGTATTCTGGTCATCATGGACGATTGAACCTTACGCCAACACCGTCGCCGGTTCGGCGGCTAAAAAAAGGAAAGCCCCTGATCACCGAGAGATCAGAGGCTTTAAAAAAAAAAGGAAATGATGGAAATAAGGTTAATGAAAGCATCAATCCCATTTGTCCATAACGGAGTATGGATATAATGTCATATCAATATCCTGAGTGTCCCTTATATAATCACGATAACTGTAGAGAGAGGGACAACAAGAAAGTTTGCACTCTTGTCCGGAAGGATAGGGTCTGTCTACGGGAACACCAGAAGCGAAAGAAGAAAAAACCGTAAGTGTTTGTTTTGGAATTATCCGGTATCCAAAGCGGTAAACTCCCCACAGAAAAACGATCCGTCTTTTATTGTTGCGATATGAAGAAGCGGGATCAGGTTAAAAGGAGATAATGCCATGCGCGAGATCCAAATCCCAGTCGGGGATATAACGCTGGAAGCCGATCTGAACGACAGTCCTGCATCCGGCAAGTTGAAGAGGCGCTGCCGGTTGATGGACGGGTGAATATGTTGGGCAAAGTGATAGACGATGCAACTCGATTTAGGAGAATGCGCAGTGGTGACGGGGTTCTTATCACTTTCGTAGAATAAAAACAGATCTAAAGATATCAATAATAAAGGAGGGAGGACCATGCTGGTAGCCCATGTCCATAATGGGATTTCTTTTGCCGTTGATTATCATGGAAACGTGTTAGCCTCAAAGGATTATTTTACGACCTCAAATGAGATTATGTATGCTGATGTCCCAACGAAGGGAACAAAAACACTCTATCCAATAATTGGCGATGCCTTTGGATGGCTTTGCGTTTTAGGATTTGGGGTATTTGTTGTATTGTCAATAAAAGGCAGGGTACACAAGCAGTCCAATTAGCTCTTTTGAATCTGGAACGATAAATTCATAAAGAAAGCACTTTTGTGTCCTAAGTTTTCTTCGGAAATGAGAGTAATTGCGTTTATAGAGGATCCGAATTTGGATAAACAAATATAACGTTTAAAACCCAATACCAACGACAGGACTATGTCTATCAATGTGCACTATTCCTGATCAAATATGCAGCTACGAACTTATTTAGGAGGGAGCCAAATGAATCATCATCGTGATATCGGGATTAACTTTATCAAGGCCCGTAAGAATCATCGCTGCTATGGGATGGGGCTGGGCATCATCATCTTGGATGATATCTACCCCGGGTTTCCCGGTGATGTACGTAACGCCAGCGCCTACCCGTTTCCCATCCAGTACGAAATTGCCGAGGATGTGGACATCAAAGCCCTGGTCATTGAAGAGGACAAGTCACCCTGCATAGGGCCTATCAAACGCGCGGCCAAAAAACTGGAACAGATGGGCTGCCGGGCCATCGCTGCCGAGTGCGGTTACTTCGCCTACTTTCAGAAGGACATCGCAGGCTATGTTGATGTGCCTGTTTTCATGTCCAGTCTGCTCCAGGTGCCTTTGGCCCAGCAACTCATCGGACAGAATAAAGTAGTGGGGCTTTTCGTGGCAGAACGCCGGTATATCACCCCGGCTCATCTTGAAGCGGTAGCCATTCTGCCGAATAGCAACTATGTCATCGCTGGAGCTGAAGACGATTATGATTGTCCACAGTTTGAGCATCTTTGGAGTCAGTCCAATCGAACCGACCCGCCCGGGGCTATTTATGACAAGACGGAAAAGGATTTCCTTAGCGCTGCCGTTGATTTTTATCGTACCCATTCCAACATGGGGGCAATGACATTGGAATGCACCGGCTTCCCGCCTTTTGCGCGTGCCCTGCAGCAGGAAATCGACATTCCTATATTCAGTTGGGGGACGCTACTGGATTATGCCTACTCAGTGGCAGTTCACCGGGATTATTATGGGCATGTATGATAAAATGTTCCTGTTATCGCAGGAATGTGTTTATCACTCCTCTCATGCGTCAGCCTCGATCTAGTGCACATTGTCAGAAGAATACTGCATTAGTTGCCTATCATTCGAATTCGCATGAAGCGGCCGATTCTTATCTTTATCGTCGTGATATGCAACCGAAAGCAGATTGGCCAAGTGCCTTCGAATTGTAAAGTTTTTTCCCTCCTAAAATTCCACACATAAACATTTTCAATCCAAGTATAAAAGGATCTCGGAAGAAATAATTTGAACATGAATGCACCTTGTTGAGCCTGATTTTCACGGATTCGTATGGTTTTTGGCGTGATGTGTTTTTACAAGGTAGATCAAAAAAAATTGTAACACCGTGTAATTCAAAAACATGGTATGAAAAGGGCTTAGCCTTGGGGATACAACCGGCTGAATTAGCAGGAATAAAGCGGATGTTTGAAAAAAAATGATCGCATCGCTCAAAATACCGATTACCGTGTAGATTTAAACAAATGGTCGAACCCGGAACTTGATCGTTCAAACCTGATAACTTAGTCGAAAGTAGGAATTCGGCGAGGGTTAAGTGAAAAATGCTCAAATCCTGAGAGCTGTGTTTTTGAAATGAGGTTGTCACAAATTTGGGTGTTTCAGCGATTCCATAATTGAAAATTTTGAGTGGAAGAAGTAACATTTTCACTTGACAAAATATGTCCATTGCACCAGTTTCAATATATTCAATTTTTGTGCTGTTGAATTAGCGATGACTCGTATTTGCCCTTTGCCGGATGCCATGTTCCGATGAATCGGGCGAGCGAAACTCGGGTATGAATTAAACGATAAGGAGGTCAACCGATGCAAAAGCGAAGAAAACTTGGGAGGGGCATCGCCCTAGTTGGGGCCGGTATGTCAAATTTTGGCATGTATAAGGACAAAGATTCTAAGGACTTATTTGTTGAAGCATTTCAAGACATGATCAAATCAGTGGATAAGGGTCTAGACCCCAACGATATTGATGCGTTGTATTTGGGAAATTTTTCCAACGATTTTTTTATGAAACAATCCCATTGGGGCCCTATCATGACCGATTTGCTCGGGATTACACCAATACCCGCTACAAGAACAGAAGGCGCCTGTGCATCGAGTGCCCTGGCTTTTCGGGAAGGGGTTTTTGCGATCGCATCAGGGTTTTATGATATGGTCCTGGTGGGCGGTGTTGAGGAGATGTCCAAGCGATCGACCGCCGATATTACAGAGGGTTTAGCCATGGCATCGGTTCCATATGAAGGAAAAGCGGGATTTACTTTTCCGGGTGTTTTTGGCGTGCTATCCACCGCTTATTTTGCAAAATATGGCGCAACGCGTGAGCATCTTATGAATGTAACCATAAAGAGCCATAACAATGCACCGTTAAACCCGAAGGCACAGTTTAAAGTAACGATTCGGGATTTAATGAATGCTAAAATCGAAAGTCTCAGCAAAAAGGGCGTACCCGCACCTCAATGGGAGGATGAAAAGGATTTTCTGCATGATCCCCGTGCAAATCCTTCCATTGCCTGGCCGATACACCTTTACGACTGCTGTCCGATAAGTGACGGAGCAGCCTGTATGTTGCTGGTGGCTGAGGACATCGCCAAAAACTTCACCGATGATCCATTATACCTCATCGGAATGGGTCAAGGCAGCGGTAAAGGGTTACATGCGGCGGACAACCTTACCTCTTTTGAAGCCACAAAATATGCGGCAGAGGAAGCTTACGGGATGTCAGGACTTGGACCGGAAGATATCCAATTTGCCGAAGTGCACGATTGTTTCTCAATGGCGGAACTGATTCACATCGAGGATCTCGGGTTTTTTAAAGCCGGTGAAGGGTATAAAGCCGTGGAAGAAGGCTTAACCCGGCTGGATGGTCCAAAACCGATTAATACGTCAGGAGGACTAAAGTGCAAAGGACATCCGGTGGGAGCAACCGGCATCGCCCAGCTTTATGAAGTATGGACCCAGCTTAGGAACCAGGCTGGAAAAAGACAAATTCCGATTAAAGACTTGAGAATAGGAGCAGCGCACAACCTGGGCGGAACCGGAGGTACATGCACGTTAACGATTCTTGAAAGGAGGTAAAAAAAATGGCGGAAAGGCCCTTTAGTGATATATTTTACGAGCAATACCTGCACGAAGAAAAACTGATGAGTTCAAGGTGTAAGAAATGTGGTGCCCTATACCTACCTCCTCGGCCGATCTGTATAGAATGCCATGATACGAATATGGAGTGGGAGGAGATAAAAGGACAGGGGAAACTTGCTGCTTTTACCCTAATCAACATCGCCCCGGCTTTTATGCAAAAGGAGGGTTATACGCGGGACCGTCCCTATTGCTTAGGTGTAGTGGAATTAGAGGAAGGTCCCAGGGTCGACGCCCGAATTGAAGGGGTAGATACCACCAAACCGGAGACAATAAAAGTGGGAATGCCGCTGAGGGTAAAATATTTGCATCGAGATGAAGGAGAGAATAAAATAACCTATCTGGCTTATGAACCGATATAGCCATAGGGATTCAATGCCTAAAAAAACTCCTGTGTACATCGTTGAGATTTTTTCACAGGAGTTTTTTTTGGAAAAGTACTAATGTTTAACCGGCTGCGGTATGTGCTGCGCCCGTGAGTAGTAGAAGAAAACCAAAGAAGCAGTGATGACTTTACTTACTACTGGGGCAAAGCTTTACTCTTTTTCCGTCGATCTCCACCGTCGTTTTCGAATAGGTCAACTTCTCAATAATCTTGCCATCCTTGAAACGGATGACATCTACGCCCCGTCGCCTTTCCGGCTTCCCCTCGTAACCTTTTTCCATCGAGGTCCAGTCAAAGTACCATCGATAAAGAACTTTTTGCTCGACTTCATCGACAAAAAGATCTTCCGTTGTAAATCGGAACCCACCATGGTTCTTAAACCAAGGGGCCCATGCCTGGTGCAAGGCGTCATAGCCCTGGACTTTTGCACCATGCCAGTGTTGAAAAAAGATATCTTTATGAAAAAGCGACATCACGCCGTCGATGTCGTGATTGTTCCAGGCCTTTTCCCATTCCGTCATTGATTTGATAATTTCTTCCCTTGAAAGCTTCATCAAGTCCTCCTTCGTAATATATTAAGATTTCAGCTGAGATGAAACCCGTTTGACCAGACCCATTATCCCGTAGGGCATGAAAATCATAACGAACACAATCCCAGCTCCATATAAAATCATATAGTATTCTCTTAAGAATCTCAACCACTCCTTTAGAACCATCAGGAAAGTCGTTCCAATTATCGGACCGAGCAGGGTACCTGATCCGCCGACCAGGGTCATGACCAGTACTTCGATTGACAAATCGACGGAGAACGCTTCCGGACTGATGGATCCGATGTAGCTGGCGTATAGACCGCCGGCCAGGCCGGCAAATAGACCGGCCATACCAAAGTTGATCAGCTTGGTGGTCAAAGGATTCACGCCCATGACGGTGGCCGCCAGTTCACTGGTTTTAAGCGACAACATTGACCGCCCGTATTTGGACCGGCGCAAGCTTAATGTCAGTAGCATGGTCACTAGAATAAAACACAGGACCAGGTAATAATAGGAAAACCGTGATGCAAAGACCCAACTGCCCAATGAAGGGGGCGGGATATTGTTTAGACCGTTGGTTCCATTGGTTACCTCTTTCCAGTTGAGTATGATCAGTCGTACGATTTCGCCAAATGCAAGTGTGATTAAAACAAAATAATGGCCACCGATACGAGTGGCCGGAAACCCGAGCAATATACCGGCGAGGGCAGCGGCGGTTGAAGCAATAAGGAGGGAGGGGAAAAAATTGAGGGTTGTCCCCATGGTCAACCCGGCAGTGACGTATGCGCCTATGGCGAAAAATCCTGCATGGCCGATTGAAATAAGCCCCAAATAACCATGGATTAGGTTGAGGCTATAGGTAAGAATGATAAAGATGCCGGAAAAGTTTAATATATTCATGTAATACCGTGAATCGCGGAAAAAGATTGGCAAGATCATTACCGCTCCCCCAATTATCACCGCTATGATGATATTCTTTTTTTTAAAACCCATTCTATACCTTTTCCGCAATTTTTTCTCCGAAGAAACCCTGCGGCATGGCCATAAGGACAGTGATCAAGATAAAAAACGAAATCACATCTTTGTATTCAGACGTCAGGTGTGAGGCCACCAGGACCTCTGTGAGGCCAAGAAAAATACCGCCGACCACAAGGCCAGGGACACTGCCAAATCCTCCGATTACTATGGCAATAAAGGCTTTGACAATAATGGCCAGCCCGACTTCCGGATCGAGAAACCAGAGTGGGGCCACCAAAAAACCGGCGATCGCTGCCAGGAGGGCGGCCAGTATGAATGTGAGATTTATCATTCGTGTAACTTTTATGCCCATGAGTTTCGCTGCTTCTTGATCCTGGGCCGTTGCTTGCAGCTTTCGGCCGATTGCGGTGCGGGAAAAGAAAAGAGATTGTCCGGTGAATACAAATGCCGTGACTGCAAAAATTAACAACTGGTGGCGCAAAATAACAATGCCGCCAATATTTATAACGCCATCTCCCAAAAACGAATTCAGTTTCAAAGGATCTGGCCCCCAAATTGCCAGTGCGCTGTTTCTGAGCAGAATGCTCATACCGATGGAAGCGATAATCACGGTGGACACCGGCCGGTTTCTTATAGGCAGGTAGGCAACTTGGTTGAAAAGTATGCCCAGTATGGCCATGGCCAAAAGTGAGGCAGCAAGGGCAAGCCAAAGGGGCATACCCAGATGCGTAGAGAAGGTGTACCCGAAGTATCCGCCAAACATGACCAACTCGCCATGGGCGAAATTAACCGCCCCGACCGCGTTATACACTAGCACAAAGCCGAAACCGACCAAAGCATAGATACATCCCATGGAAAAACCAGCAACGATTTCCTGAATCATTTTATTCGATTTTCTGGGGTTTACTGAAACTCACTTGTTTAATAATTACAGCTATTTAGAACGATCAGACGTAAGCGCTTTTTATCATTAGTTAAACCAAAATGGAACAAAAACGGGACAAAATTATCTTTTCGATAGGGTAGGGGACCCCAATATTCAGGTACAAAGAATATCATAATTTTACCCAAAGGTGAACTAAAAAGCAAAAAGTGCGAAAAAAGCCTATGATTCTTAATAGACAAAATTACACTTTTAGGTTAAACTCAAACTTAGATTAGGGAATAAATTAAAACCCTCTAATTTCTTGTCAAACTAGGACAATTAGGATATAGTGTAAAGATAATAGGGAATAAATAAAAGAAAACCCCACTGTTTGCGGCAGTGGGGTTCGGTGGAACTAGGGTAGTTTGCGCTTCATCCCCATTCCCACCATTTTAACAATCCCAATTTTTGATGTCAAGTATTGTTTATTGAAAAGTCGCATTGCTGCGTCCAGCGTCAACCAAAAAGGAGTAAATTATTGGAAATTTTAACCAGGGAAGAAGTTGCCAATTTTTTTAAAATGCCGATTCGAACGGTCGATTATTTAACCCAAACTGGCCAGATTCCTTTTTCGCGCATTGGCAAACGTTCGGTCAGATTTTCCAAGCAAAGACTTGAGGAGTGGTTTGCGGAGAGGGAAGGGGTCGAATTTCGCCATCAAAGGCACAGCCGGGGATAGCCTCTTGAAAAAGAAAAAACGAGGCACAACCCTAAAGCCACCAAAAAGACCATGCGAGAAATGCAAAAAAGTTGAGGCCTGCACTTTCGAACGTGATTACGAATTATACCTCAATAACCGATGGACTCCATCAGGCAGGCAAACGGCCTGCAAACGGTATCTTGACTATTTAAAAAAGAGCGACCGCTTTATAGATCAAGATCATGTTTCACAGCGCGAAAGACTCCAGGCCGATGCTCCGGTTGTCTGTTTAGAGGGTGTTCCGGGTGAGGAAAATAAATATATTGATGGCTTTCAATATAGGATGGATCAGGTATCGTATGAACTTTGGATGCAAAGGCAATATGCACCGGATGAACCGACAGAGATTGACCGGGTTTTACCTGATGGCTGGCCGAGCTTTTCTGATGGATGGCCGAACATTCCGAAACTATCCAATCTGAACAACCGACTCTTGGAATTAAAACACAATGATGAATTGACTTATAGGGAAATTGCCAGAGTCGTTAATGGCGGGCGTAATCCAAAAACTGCAATCAATTTGACGGTTAAGGCTGTCGAGCGGCGACTGGCAAGGGCTCACAAGAAATTGGGGGGGATTTTTTCATATAATAGAGGGGAACATTAAAAATTTCACATGTAGGAGTTTGAATCATGACCATTAAGAGAAAAAAAACGACCACGCAACCACAGCAGAAAACTTATTTTGTTGGTTTTGAATGTAACGAAAATCAATTTTATTGGTTACAATACCAGGCCCGGTTAAAGGGTCGGAAGTTAGAAGATATGGCAAAGGAAGGGCTTAACCTTGTTAAGTCCATTGATGAAGATCTTTTGCAGTTGGTATGGCTTGAGTCCATTAAAAAGAACGTTTTTATGGGTGAACTGATTGCAAATGCTATCCGGGCATCTTTAAAACTGCCACAAAAACGCCTGAAAAAGCATGATTACCCAAAGGTTGAATTGACGGTCCCTGTTAATCAGCAGGTCAAAGAATTGAGGGCGAAGATGCTTTCACGGAAAAAGCCGGTAAAGGTATCACGGACCGCAAAAACTGTATCAGATGCAAATAAAATAATGGATACCCAGGCACACATAGAAAAAGTCATCGGTATTGAAGAGAAGGTCCAGAGGGCAAAAAAATAGCCCATGGCAATGCAATTAAGGGCGGCGATGGTCTACGCAGAAATGGAATTTTCAGTAATCCCATGTCGAAAAGATAAGAAGCCATTTGTGGCGTGGACAAAATATCAAACCGAACGGGCTGGCTATGACCAAATCAAAGCGTGGTGGTCGAAATGGCCGGATGCGAACCCTGCCATAGTAACCGGTGAAATATCGGGCATTGACGTTTTAGATGCTGATTCCGAAACCGGCAAGGCGGCGGTCGATGAATTCCTTCCCGATTCGCTTTTAATTCCGACTGTCAGGACCCCAAAGGGATATCATTTTTATTTCCGGTACTCGCCGGGGCTTCAAAACGGCACGCGGATCATATCTGATTGTGATCTCCGCACATCCGGGGGGTATATATTGGCACCACCGGGCTATAATGAAGCCGGGCAATACAGGTGGATCAAAGGATTAAAGATAACCGATATCGACCCGCCGAAAATGCCGGAGATGTTGTTTGAGGTTTTGAAGAACGGTGGCCTATCCAGCGAGCGCTCTAGCGCGAGCAATATATATAATGATAACATCCTTACTAGGGGTGACTATAAGGCGACAGAAAACGGGGGTGACCACAACCGACTACAGGTGACTACAGGTGACTTCAAGAAGGGGACGCGGGATAATGACCTCTTCCACCTTGCCAATGCCCTTTTCAAGGGGGGCATGGTAGAGGAAACTATCCGAAAATACTTGCTTTTTTATGCCTCTCATTGTGAGCCCTCATTTCTAGAAAGGGAAGTTTTAGCCAAAATTGAGTCGGCCAAAAAAAGGGTTTTAGGGACCGAAAACAACATTTCTGAAGAGGTTCGTGACTTCGTAGTGACTTCAAGCGGCTACTTTTTGACCACAGATTGCTTCAACCGACTACAGGTGACTACAAGACCGGGAAAAAAGGCGGTTGTAGCCGAATTGCTTCGTCTTTATAAAAAGGGTGTTATCGAACGCCACGGCAAAAAGAACGGATGCTATCGCAAAATTGAGGGGGAATGTGAAGCAATGGACTTTCTAAATGCCGAAGTCGATCCGGTTGAGTTATGGCTTCCCTTCAACCTTCAACGCATGGCGACGACCATGCCGGGTAATATCATCCTTATTGCGGGGGAACCGAACGCCGGGAAAACGGCATTTCTTTTGAATGTGATCCGAAACAACATGCACAAGTTTGACATTCATTATTTCAATTCGGAAATGGGACCGGCGGAGTTAAAAAAAAGGTTGGCCAAGTTTGATGACATCACTTTGGATGATTGGACGTTTAAGGCATGGGAAAGAGCTGAAAACTTTTCGGATGTTGTAAAGCCTGGGATCGGCAAGATCAACATTATCGATTTTCTTGAGATCTACGATGCGTTTTATGAAATTGGGGGAAGGATAGCAGAGATCCATAAAAAATTGAACGGCGCTGTTGCTATCATAGCACTACAGAAAAACCGAGGAGTCGATACCGGTTTGGGCGGGTTTCGTTCGATAGAGAAACCAAGGCTTGCTCTGGCAATGGAGCCGGGGCTCATTAAGGTTGTTAAGGCCAAAAATTGGGCTGGGACTTCAAACCCGAACAAAAAGCAAACCCGTTTTAAGTTGGCCAACGGGTGCAATTTATACCAACAGGGCGACTGGCATATGCCCGTTTAACAACATCTAAAGGAGGATAACTGATATGATTAAAAGGCTTTTGAACAATGGACTTCGAAACAATAGGCAAAATTATGCCGCGAGTGATGAATGAAATCAAACGTAACAGATCAAAAGGAGGGAGTATGTCTGAAAAACAAGTGAGTCAGGAAATGGTCAAATTGGTAGAAGAAAGTTTGCCAGAGGCGTGTAAGCTGTTAAACGACAAAGGCGTTGATGTCTACCTGATCCGAAATGCATCGAGAGACATAGTTTGTTTGTCGGTTCAGCCTGAGTATATTTATTGTCGGCCTCTCGGGATGGGCGAATATGTAGATACAACATATGTAAATCATCTTAACGGGTAAAGACTTGGGCAGCCTACCCCGCCAGGTATCTGCCCAAAGGGACCGGCGAACCTTTCTCCTCTAATTGTCGCCGGTCCCAATCTTCTAACAGCAAAAAAGGAGCTGACAACATGGGGGCACATGGAGCAACAAACTTCTATTTTGACTTGAATGCACCGGATCTCAATAAATCAAATCCGCCTACATTTGATCATGAAAAGCTTGTGGATGAACATGGAGAGCTTATCAAACAGATTGCCGATACCATTGCAGAGATGGCCGCTGATGGTGATTGCAGAGCGATCACATGGTTACTACAAAGCATATCCGTTATTGTCGGCGGAGCGCATGACATTTTTCCCGAACTGCCTACATGCAAGGGTTGCTATAAGTCTGATGAATGTGGGGTCATGCAGCAGGATGGGGCTTGATGATCGGTGAATATTCTCAGAACTCAAAGAACGATGGTCAGGTCGTTGATGTTCCGGGCCGTGGACCTGAAGCTTTAGAACGGGCGTTGAAGTGGCTAAAAAGAAAAAACAGCAATTCAAAGATCTTCAAGCTTTTGAAATTCAGAACGGCAAATCCAGGCGTTGAGCAAAGATCACGGGCCAAAAGACAGCGAGCGGACCGGGCAAGATCGACCCGGGACCGAAACCGACAGCGCTTGAATACGAAGTTAAGCAAGGGAGCACGGCGCCGATGAGTGGAGTTGAACTGGTTGCAGGTTGCAACCAATACAACATGAGATAAACATATGAGTCCATCATTATTACAGCGGCCATGTAATAAACACCGATGTCCGAACGCTTCAGTAGTCAACGGCTACTGCATGGACCACCAGGTAAGGGATCGTTCAAGGGATAAACCCGGTGATCCGTTCTATGGCAAGATCCGATGGCAGAAAGTGAGAAACTCCTACCGCCGGCAGCACCCTCTTCGTGAGGACTGTTTATCGAATGGCCACACAGTACCCGCAAGCCTAGTGCACCATATCAAGCCAGCGAAGGAAAACCCGGATGATCGGTACAAATATGAGAACCTTAAAAGTTTATGCACCCGATGTCATGGACGGTATAGAGATTGAAACGGTATGCCAGGGGTACTTCAAAGGCTTGGGCGTTAGTTCTGTTACAACGAAAGTCCAGGCTACAAGTTGTAAAAACAAGTTTTCCTTTTGAAAAAAATATGAGGGTTAATGAATGTCAAAATTAAGAAGTCCTTTCGGTTTATCACCGGAAAGCCGGCGCTGGTATAAACGGATTCAAGACGAATATCAAATTGCAGACCAAGGCGGTCTCTTGATCCTTCAAACATCGATGGAGGCATTTGACCGGATGCGATCCGCACAAACCACAATCAAAAAAGACGGATTGACTTTCCTGGATAAAGCCGGACAGATCAAATCTCATCCTCTTTGTAGTGTCGAAAGGGATGCAAGATCACAAATGATGGCGGCGCTGAAATCGTTGAACTTAGATCTTGAACCACTAAAAAATATCGGCAGACCAGGGGGTAAATAATGCCTACAAACAGAACCAGGAAAACCAGAACGTCAAAAAGTCACATACCGGATGAACCGACAAAAAAATATTTATCATCTCTTTGTTTAAAGGCTTTTCTTGGAAATGAAGAGTTATCAGACGAAGAAACAGCAATTTGCAAAAAATATCAAATAACGATCTGGAAACGAACCGGGCATAGGGTCGAATGTCTTTACAGGGGGGAAACTCCATATAGACCGAATTGAAATAAAACAAATTTTCCGGGCCGATCACCCGGAAAACCAAAACAACAAACTTAAAGGGTAAGCGTAAGGCCTTCCTGATATGGAGTGCTTTATATTTGCCCCTTTTTATTTATATGAACCACTTCCCAGTCGATACCGACCAGGGAAGGATGACAACGGAACCGAAACTCTTTTGAAACCATCAGAGTCAAGGTCAAATCCTTGTCAATCACCGCGAAACCGCACCGATTAGATAAGGCGTGGGAGTGTGTCCACTCCTGAAAACAACGAAAGGTATTTTATGGATATCAAAACACGAATCGAACAGCGCACCGCAAAACTGGATGAAATGCGGTCTGTTCTTATTGCGGAAAAGCGAGATCCAAATAAATCAGAAATGCAAAAAGCTGATGGCATACTCGCAGAAATTAGGGAACTTGAATTAAAGCCTGCAACCGAAAATATTTTGAAACCGGACCCGCAGGCCGACCATACTAACAGGAGCACCAAAAAAATGGACTACGAAAATATAAACGAAAATGAAATAAGAGTGATGGGCGCAGATCGAAGCTATAGGGCGATGTTCTACCCTGGAAAGGCCGACGCGGAAAAGTTGGATGATGGCGGTTTTAGAGATGCCGGCGAGTTTCTTGATGTACTCGTTAGCGGCAGATTTGACCCAAGGTTGCAACAGCGGGCGGCAATGGTCCAGGGAACGCCAAGTCTCGGCGGATTTTCGGTCCCAACCCAATTCGTAAGCGACTGGATGGACGATAGTCTAGCCGCAGAGGTAACAAGGCCACGGTGTCGCGTATATCCGATGAAATCCGAAAGTATAAAAATCCCTGGATGGAATGCGAGTGATTTTTCATCGGGTAGTTATGCCGGGCTGAAAATGGAATTTTTGGGAGAGAGCGCGGTCGGTTCAAAACAGACTGGAAAACTCCGGCAAATCACGCTGAACGCCAACGAGGGCGCGATTTATGTTGATGCCTCTTTATCGCTGGTAGCCAATGGGGTGAACTTTGAAAGCCAACTGAGAAGTGCAATGATCGCAGCTATCGGCTACGGCATTGACCGCCATACCATTGGCAGCGCGGGTTCAGGGGCTGGATGCCCGTTAAGTGTTTTGAACAGTGCGTGTCTGATTAGTATCAGCGGTGAAACCGGTCAAGCTTCGGGCAGTGTAGTTTTTTCGAACATAAAAAAATTATATGCCAGGCAGTTGAACCCACAATCCGCAGTATGGTTAGTCAACGCAACTACCATCCCCAGTTTGCTTGAACTTTCGATCACCGGCGGTACTTCTGCTTCGCATGTGCCGGTATTAAATGAAAGTAATGGCGAGTTCACAATGCTTGGGAGGCCCTGCATAATAACGCCTCACGCCCCGGCGATTGGCAGCGCGTCTTGTATTACTTTCGTGGATTTTAGCTTTTACGCACTTGGTTTGCGGTCGGAAGTAGTTTTGGATATGACGGACAGTCACCGGTGGACGCAGAGAGAGCGCAGTTTTCGGGCCAGAATATCGATTGATGGTCAAATCTCCCTCAATACGGCAATAACGCCAGAGAATGGAGACACGCTGAGCCCTGTCACTTCACTTGCGGCTATCTAACCAATAACCAAAAAACGGGGCCGGGTTTAATATTCCCGGTCCCTTTCCAAAAATAACAAAATCCCATGGGACTTAGCCCTAATCGAAGGGGCTTAAATTCGATAGCCAGGGGGGCAGAGGTCGTGCAGGTGCAACTTTCTCTCAAAACATGAGTAGCGCGGGCCGCGCGGCGATAAGCAAAAACGATTTGATAGCCCTTTTGCAGCCCTGGCCGTGCCGGGGTCTTTGGGGGCTATCGATCGGCACATTGAAAGTTTTCACAGTGTGCTGAACGTGACTTTGTCCTTTCC
>Ga0255053_10000141_pt1 | contig 36321 bp, 46 predicted proteins | sample JV7_2_22_MG_FD_188635 | JGI IMG/M metagenome (GOLD analysis project Ga0255053, IMG submission 188635) | Seawater microbial communities from Jervis Inlet, British Columbia, Canada - JV7_2_22 | ecosystem: Environmental > Aquatic > Marine > Inlet | place: Canada: British Columbia | collected... | reverse complement strand
GTTTTGATTCGCCAGTGCCGGCCTCACGCAAAAAGTGACAAAAATTGTCAGTTTAACTTTTTAGCACAGTGTGATATAGTGTACTTATGGTGAACCTAAAGTTAACAAGTAGAGCAGAATTTGCAAGAATGGCAGGTGTTTCAGCAGCAGCTATCACGAAAGCAAGTAGTGGAGTTTTAAAAGCTGCTTGCGTGGGCAGTAGAATTAATATGGAACACAAAGCAGCAGAAAAGTATTTACAAGCAAAACAACCTGATGGGATTATGGCTACAGGATTTGACCCGCATTTCGAAGATGCAGTAAAAATTTGCAGAGATGCTAACAAATATTCCATTCGTTTCATAAAAACAAGTTTTGGTGTTGGAACCGTCCGAGCTACCAAAATTGTGGCTTTAATGAAAGCAGCGGGAATAATACCAGGGCCGGGGGAACCAAAACCAATAATAAAAAAACCAGAACCCCCACCAATTAAACCAAGGGTAATTAAAGGCCACACAGCTAAAAGGCAAACAAAAAAATCAGAAGCCATACAGAATATATCTACAGAATCATATAAACATGAAATCCCTGATGATATGCAAATTTTCGCTGATATGACTCTCCGTGATTTAATAGAGCGTTTCGGAACTGATATTGCGTTTTTAGACTGGTTGAAAGCTGTAAAAGAGTTAGAAAACATCGAAGCAAAGAGAATAAAAAATGCAGAGTCAGCAGGTGTTTTAATAAATAGAGAACTTGTGAGGACGGGAATTATAGAGCCGATCAATAACGCTCATATACAATTACTCACAGATGGAGCAAAAACCCTGGCTTTAAAGATACAAACAATGGTACAGGCGAAAGAGGACTTAGCAGAGATTGAAGAATCAGTAGTAGATCAAATGTCAAGTTTCATCCGTCCAGTAAAAGATAAAATAATGAAAGCACTTAAGAAAGCATAATTATGATTGATTTAAACACATTAGGTAAAGATTGGTTGTTAGAAATGGTCGAAGGTTTAACAGATTATATTGACCATGTTACCCCTTCGAAATTTAATGAAGAATTTAGATATTTACCAGCGAGTGTGACCTCAATACCAGGGTATATACGTTATAGTGTAAATCCTTTTATGCGTGAAATTATAGACAACGCTGATGTTAATTCTCCGGTGCGAGAAACAAATTTAAAAAAAGGCGTACAGATAACATACTCAACGGCGTTAGAATCTATAACATTTTATTTTATGTGCCACGTGAAAGTTTTGCCGATCATGTATATGACGGCAGATAAAGAACTTGCTTCTGCTCGTATTGAAAATAATTTTATACCAATGCTCACACAATCTGATATGGCTCATATTATCCGATCAAGTGACACTGGAAATTCACGTAAAACAGGAAAGACAAAAAACCATATTCAGTTTGAAGGCGGAGGGTATTTAATTCCGTTTGGAGCAAAAAACGCTGATAAAATGAGATCTTTTTCAATTTGTGTGATGCAGAAAGACGAAATAGATGCATGGCCGGAAGTAGTAGGAAAAGACGGGGACCCTGATGTATTATCAGATCATAGGTGTAAAGGATATTGGGAACGTAGGAAAATATTCAGAGGTAGCACTCCGACCATATGGGGTGTTTCTAAGATACAAAAAGCATACCTCAACGGCGACCAGCGCAAATATATGGTAAATTGTAAACATTGTGGTTTTTCTCAAGAACTTCGGTGGGAAACACATAATAAAGAAACAGGTATAAAAGGCGGGTTTAAATGGGATATGGATGACGGGGTATTAATTCTTGAGTCAGTGAGATACTGCTGTTGTAAATGCGGTGGTGAACATTATGAGCATGACAAAGCCAGGTTGTTTTCGGAGAAACATGGAGCATATTGGAAACCTACCGCAAGACCGAAGGAACCTGGGATAAGATCTTATCACCTACCAAGTTTTTATTCTCCGATAGGTATGGCGCCTTGGTATAGTTGTGTGTTGGATTATTTAGCTGGATACGATCCGGAAACGAAAAAAGTTATCGATATTGGAAAATATCAGGCTTTTTATAATAATGTTTTAGCAGAACCATTCAAAATATTAGGTGATAGAATTGTTTTCCAGCAAGTTTCAGCACACCGTAGGGCTGAGTATAGACTTGGAGAGATACCAAACATATATGCGGAAAAATGGAGCGGATCCCCTATTCTTTTTCTTACATGCCAAGTGGATGTACATAAAAATGATCTTGCTGTTTCAGTAATGGGGTGGTGCAAAGAATCAAAACCTTATATCATAGATTATTGGCGTTTCGAAGTCAACGAAAAAGAGAATGATTGTGGAGAGATTAATTGTTCGGTATGGGGTAGACTCCGTGAGTTAATAGAAGAGAAAGAATACACCGCCGATGACGGAAAACAATATAAAATAATAATAACTTTGGTTGATGCGGGATATGTAAACGATACAGTAACAACATTTTGTTCAGCTTATGAATCTGGTGTTTATCCAATTTTAGGAAGAGATAGACCGGGAAAAAATCAAAAAATTTCTGAGTTTGCAGAATTTAAAACACAAAGTGGTACAAAAGGTTATAAAATTTTAGTTGATCATTATAAAGATCGTAACGCACCTGTTTTGAGAAGAGGGTGGAATGAAGCAGAAGGACAACAAAAGCCATATCATTTTAACGCGCCTGTCGATATTACAGACGCACAGTTAATGGAATTAACAAGAGAAGTCCGACGCGAAGAGAAAAATGAACGAGGTGAAGTAACTTATGTATGGTATCGCCCCGGTAATGCTAAAAATGAATTGTGGGATTTACTCGTTTATGGACATGCCGCTGTGGAAATACTCGCCTGGATAATCTGCATTGAACATTTCGAGTTAGAAAATATTAACTGGCAACAATTCTGGAAATATATAGAAAAAGAGCAATTATATTTTAGTTAGCCCCTCGCGGGGCTTAGGGCTATTTTACGTACGTAACACTACCAGTTTTTTTATCAACAGTATGCATGTTGTATGTTTTTTCTCCTGCTTTTTCAGCCAAATAACTATCACCAGTTTTAGTATTATAAAGAATAGCACCATGAATACCCCTGGGATCTACAGTTTTAGTTACACAACCTGTTAAAATCAATAAAATTAAACAAACAAATAACTTTTTCATACTATTTACTCCTTTTTCCTGTACATGAAATAATGTCTTCAAGTAAAAACATAAAAGGCCACTGATTCCTACCATCACCTGAATAATCCTCTATGAATTCAACTTGTATTTCCGGTAAATCCCTACAAGCCCATGCAATTTCATTTAGTGGCGGCGGCTGTGGCATGTTTGTATGCCCACATTCGATCGTATGAGCTTGAGCTGCAAACATATGTTCAACAATTGATGTTTGCACATATAGAAAAGCTTCATGTCGACATGAACATTTAAAACTTACACTCTTTGATTCTTTTAAATAAACACAGTCATTACATACGTTAACCATTTTGTTCCTTTACTCCTTATTTTTATATTCTTTGATTATGTTTTGTGCTTTTAGAACTACACAATCTTCATGGTGTCCTTCGTAAACATCACACTGGCAGTAGGAGCATTCTATATGTGAAAGAATATTATCATCGAAAACACCATAAGTAGATCTGTCAATAAGATTTTTTGCTACTTCTATTACATCTTCCTTTTTCATATTACACCTTCTTGTTCAAACGACCTAAAAATGTAACACCGGCGATATATTTCAATTCACGAATTACTTTTTTCTTGAATTTATCGACGACTACGACAATAAGTTTTTCGAATTCAACCAAGTCTTTACATACCACATAAGTAACACCTTGGTATTGAATAACGTCTCTCGTTGTTAATTCCCCTGCGTATACTAACATGATTTACCTCCTTGGTTATACCCGGCGAACCGGGCGTTTAATGTTTATCCTTTTTTAGTAAACTCAACTGCTGAACGAACTATCTCGACGGTGTATTCTCCGTCTTTAATTAATCTTACTATTACCATAGGTATTGAATATGATGTAAGATCGACACTATTAAGTTGAACAAGGCCAAATGTTGGATGTGTTAACATATCACCAGGGCGGATAAGTCTTCCGTCTCTATCGATTGTTTCTTCAGGTGCTTTTATTCTTTTCATGATAATCTCCTTGGTTGTTGATCATGACTCATAATAACACGGTAGGTTTACAGTGTCAACCCTTTAATTAAAATAAAGTAAAATTAAATTGACAGCGTACGACATAACCTATATATTATCGATATGGATAACACTTTCTTAATAGCACAAAAAGCAACAATAGAAGCTCAAATAATCGCATACCAAACAGCGGCGGCGTCTCTTGCTTCAGGCGCTATAGAGTCTTATACATTAGATACTGGACAGACTCGTCAAACCGTAACAAAAATTAATGTTGCGTCATTACAACGGACTATAAACAGTTTATATAACCAACTTGCAACTATATGCGCGCGGTTGGAAGGCGGAACAACATTAGTGAGGCCAAATTGGTAAAAATATTTGGGTTTACATTCGGTAAAAAACCAGTAGATACAGAAACTAATACCATACCTGTAGATAAACTAAATCCTTTTGCATATGCTGGACAGAATAACACATCAGACTACCAGGATTCAATCTGGGATGGTGGTAAATTCTCCGGGGGTTTTGGACCTACACAATTACAACAGATTGATTACTGGACACTACGTGCGAGATCTGAACAATTATTCAACGAAAATTTATATGCCGCCGGATTAATTAAAAGGCTTGTAACCAATATTATAAATACGGGTTTAATGCCAGAAGCCTGCCCATTTGAAAAAATAATTGGAGTACCAGAGGATAGTTTAAACGAATGGGCAGAGACGGTAGAAACCCGCTTCGGAATATGGGGAAAAAATCCTTTAGTATGTGATTATAATCAAGCAAATACCTGGGGTGCTATACAAAGAGCAGCTAAGACAGCAGCTTTAATCTCAGGTGACGTACTGGTAGTTATGAGACATTCGAAGGTTACTAACACACCTATGATTCAGTTAATATCAGGTAATAAAGTTCAGACACCTTATTTTTCAGAAAAAACAAAATTAAATAAGAAACATGAAATTAAACACGGTGTAGAATTTGATAGTAAAAAACGAGTTGTTGCATACTGGGTACGACAAGATGACTTAAAAACAAAACGTATTCCAGCATATGGAAAAAAAACCGGTCGTAAAATATCCTGGTTAGTTTTCGGGAGTGATAAACGTTTTGATGACGTTCGCGGGACCCCTATTTTATCATTAGTTTTACAATCTCTAAAAGAGGTCGATCGTTATAGAGACTCTACGCAACGGAAAGCCGTTGTGAATTCCATTTTAGCTATGTTCATAAAGAAAACAGATGATAAAATGGGGACTCTACCAATTCAAGGCGGGGCGGTTCGCCGGGACGCTGTATCAATAACAGATAGTGATGGTCAAGCACGAAAATTTAATATCGCCAGTCAAATACCAGGAATGGTTATTGAAGAATTGCAAACAGGGGAAGAACCAGTTTTAAAAGGCGGAGAGGGTACAGACATTAATTTTCCTATTTTTGAAGCCGCTATAATTCAAGCTGTAGCCTGGTCAAATGAAGTACCCCCGGAAATTTTAACGTTGGCTTTCTCTAATAACTACAGCGCCAGTCAAGCTGCTATAAACGAATTCAAAATATTTTTAAATAAAGAGTGGTCTGCTTTCGGTGAATTTTTCTGCACTCCTATTTATATTGAATGGTTAATATCAGAAGTTTTGCTCCAAAAAATAAAAACTCCCGGATTTTTAGAAGCGTGGCGAAATCCTGTTGAATATGATGTGTTCGGAGCATGGACATCAGTTGAATGGTATGGATCAATAAAACCATCTACTGATATGCTTAAACAAGCCAAAGGCAGTAAAATGTTAATCGACGAAGGTTGGTCCACAAATGCCAGGGAAGCCAGAGGAATCACAGGAACTAAATTTTCGAAAAATATAAAACGTCTTAAGCAGGAAAATTTATTAAAAATAGAAGCAATGCGACCAATGTTAGAACTTGAACAAGAGTTTGGACCAAAAGAAACCACTGACATAGCAGACGTAAAGGATGTTAAATGAATAACGGTCTTACAATAGGAAATGGAGGCAGAAATATAAATGAGTTACCTTATGGTACGCAAACTTTACGTGTGTCTTATAAAGACGCCGACGAAATCTACATACATACAGGACAAATACATATAAATGATGGTTTAGACCGCTATTTTAATGTAACATCAGATATAACTAAACAACTAACTTCTGTATCTAATAGTACCTTCTATGCTATTTATATAGACCCACCTACGACTTCTACGGTAACTACTACTGATGTAGAGTATTCCGATACAATGCCAACGTTGAACGCAAGTAAATACGGTTATTATCATCCTACAAACACCACATGGCGGTGTATAGGATTTGTTTATATTAATGGTTCCGGTAACATATATCCGTTTTATACTGGCGGTAGGGCTTTTTATATAAAAGGTAAAATAAATGATTTTGTATGGGCGGCTGTTTCTGGGACTGATGTTATTTGTACTATACCAATGGGCGGTATGATTGTTATTGGTGAATGGATGGTTGATGCGGGTTCAACAAACACACATGTATCCACTGGTGGTGAAACTAATGAAGATATACATCAGTATACCGTAGCTGGTAGGGGTGCAATAAATATAGAGATATTAACAGATTCATCAAAACAAATAAATTTATCTGCTTCTGGTTCTATAAATATGCAATACTTCACACGTGGTTTTTTTATGCAAGATGAAATTTACACAAAATAAAGGATTATATAATGGCGTCAAAAGATTTAGAGAATAGAATTAGAAGGATCGAAATTTTATTAAATCTCGAAGATATACCAAATGACTGGAGAGTAACAAAAAAAAGAATAAATGACCTCGAAAAGAAACTTAAATATAAATACCAGGCAAAAGATAAATTAGTTATAGCGTTTGGAGAAAGCATTCAAGAAGAGGAAGACTAATGGTGTGTAATGGGTCTATAATAGGAAACGGAGCAGGTGGAGCAGATTGTGCTTGTTTTAATGATCTTCCTGATCCTGATGGCGGTTTTATTTCACTCGAAGATAAAGTTTATGATCTTCAGTTGCGGACTGTTACTATATCTGATCCAATCAGATTTCCGGAGGATAGTAATTGTAAATTAATAAATGGTACAATCATATATGAGGGAGCGGGTGTATTGTTTGATACGCCTGAAATGGGATCTCGTGTCAAAAGAATATCAGATATATTTGCAATATTTACAGGTGGTGGTACTTTATTTGATATAACATCAACAACCCCACAAGGTGCGCTTGTTATAGATAACTTTGCAGCATTAAGCCCAGGTTCAGTAGGATCTGTTAATGGTGGGGTTTTTTCTATAACAACATCACGGTTTATCACTATAGGCACTGGATTAACTTTATCAAACCTATCTATAACAAATATAGCGGGTTTATTGATGACTGGAACAAACCAATCTACAACATTCATCTCATGGGAAGGTACAACACAAGGCGATATTGATATTGTAAGCTATGCACCTACAATTCAAGGCAATGAAATAGCTATTAATTTTGATTCTGGTACATCATTTAATAACGTTACAGCTCATGGCTGTACTATTGGTTTATCTGGATCAGCAACAATTGATAATGTTTTCGAGGCAGGTTCATTGGATCAAACCGAAATCGGGTTTAAATTTACAGGCAACACAAATATATCAGACTCTACTGTATCAGCAAGAATAGGTTTTCAAAATAACACTACTGAAACGGTTATAGATCAAACAGGAGTTCCTGTACGTATTAATGGAACATATGTTGATGGATTTCAGGAACGAACATCATATACATCAGATGGGAAAATTATAAGCGAAAGTCCAGAATCAATCACTGCTGATATTACCGCTTATATATCCATCGAACCAGTAACAGGTGTCAACATACTAATGGGCTGTTATATAACTCACACGCAATCAGAAACATATGAAGTCACGTATACAAATGGAACAAACATAATTAATCGTGTTGGACATGGTTTGGCTAATGATACATCAATAAGACTCTCTACTGACGGGACATTGCCCGCTGAAATTAGAGAAGATCAATTTTATTGGATTGTGAACACAGCAGCAGATACGTTTCAAGTGTCTAATACCAAAGGTGGGGCGGTGCACACATTTACAGATGACGGCAGTGGAACACATTATTATGCTCTCGGAGAATATATTGAATATAGCGAGATAACAACTTCACCATCAAGCAATAGTCCAGGTAATTTGACCATTGGAGCAAAAATAGATTATTCATCTGGTGATGAAATAGAAGTTTTCGTAGATAACCATGACACAACGTCAAATATATTAGGAACAAATATTAATGTGGTATTAGGTAAAGGATAAAATATGGCAAATCCAGTTTCAGTAACATGTCTCGCAGATGTTTGGACAAAAGTGGCTACTAATGTCACTTCAGGTACTATTTCTAAGCAGATTAATTCACCTGCTAAATATGTACAAACTTATAAACTAACAGGCGAAGCAGCGCCGACAGATGATGATGAAGCAGGGCCTCTTTTTTCATGTGCTGATTACGCAATAATTAACCACAGTGTAGCAATTGACGTGTATGTAAAAGCTATAACAACTGCAGGAGCAGTAAGGGTGGACTTATAATGGCGGAAAAATTTACACTTGATGGTGAAGTCGGGTGGGAAATAAATACCCGAGTTGTAAAAGCGATATTACATAAAGCAGGGGGTAAAGATATCATAGTTGATTTTTCATCCCCTGGGGGCGCTGTTTATACCGGAATAAAAGTTTTTAATATGTTTAAAAATTATTCTGGAAAAGTGACTTTTAATTTAGTGGGGCTGGCGGCGTCAATGGGTTCCTATATACCCTTAGCTGGTGATGAAATAACAGCCGAAGCAAACGCAATTTTTATGATTCACAATGTGTGGACTTATACATCCGGCGATTATAAAGAATTAAGAAAGTCAGCAGATATTGTTGAACGTCTTTCGCAGATGTTAGCAAAAGAATACACTAAAAAAACCGGCATTAATGCAGAATCTATAGCAAAGATGATGGACGACGAAACATATTTAATAGGCGGTGCAGCTATCTTAGAGAGCGGATTTGTGGATTCGGTGAACGGTGAAGAAGACTTGAATCCTGATTCGAAAATCATTGCACTTGCTGCAGCGAAAGAATCTTTTAATGCAAGCATGAAAAAATTAAGAGATGAAGAACCAGACGATTATGACCAGGTAGCAGCGTTGTTACCGGATTTAGAATGTAATGCAGGTTCCCTGCTTACAGATATTAAAAAACCTGCAAAAGCAGAAAGCAGGGATAACCGCATTAAAAAGGAGAAAACAATGGACATCAATGAATTGAAAGCAAAACATCCAGAAATTTATGCTGCGTTAATCGAAGAAGGACACAAACAAGGTGTGCTTGCTGAACGCGACAGAGTAAATGCGCATCTGACTCTTGGGAATGCTTCAGGCGATACGAAAACAGCGTTTGCCGCAATCGAAGATGGTTCGGTCATGACTGCGACTATTCAAGCAAAATACATGGCCGCCGGGATGAACAAACGTGATATGCAAGATCGCGTGGAAGATGATAAAGAAGCTACTCCGGCAGACGATGTAAACACTGATAAAGACGTTGAAACAGAAGCAGAAGCAGTTGCGGCAGCAATAGAAGAAAAATTTGGTGTAGCCCCGGAAGCAGATTAATTTAAACTCAAAATAATGGAGTAAAAAAAAAACATGGCTAATTTAACAATAACAAATTTAGACATCGGAACAGTGCTTCTGAATGATGCAGAATTTGAAGACGCTACCTTATCAGTGTCAAGTTCTACAACGTACAAAGAAGGTACTCTTCTTGGACGCAAAGTGTTAAACGATGCGGTTACAGCAGCAGCAGATGCTGGTAATACAGGTGACGGTACTGTAACATTGTCAACAGTTGCGGATGGTCCTATCGTCCCATTAGTAGGTGCACATAATCTTGAATGTACATCAGTTGCGGTTGCAAAAGGTACAGCAACGGCAACAGCAGCGGCTGATGGTGGCAACACAGGTGACGGTACTGTAACGGCCTTGGTTATAACAGCCGATAAAAAAGGTTTAGAGCCAGGGGCTTATAATCTTGAAATGACTGAACTTGGAACAAAAGGCGGTGTTGCAGTAGGGGCTGCGGTTGCCACAGGTACAGGTAATGGTACAGCATCTGCTGTTGTAGCCGGTGCGGTAGCTAAAGCAGGCGCGTACATAGCTACTTGTACAGATGCTTCTGTTTCTGGTTCTGAAATTTTCCAAGTAATCGACCCAGATGGTCAAGTGCTTGAGGATTTGACAGTCGGTGTTGCATATCTTAACAGTCATTTTGGTATAACAATTTCAGATGGTTCAACGGACTTTATCGTTGGTGATTACTGGACTATTACCATCACTGATACTGGCGGTGTTTTTAAATTAGTTGATCCGAGTGGATCAATAATCGACAGTAACATTATAATGGATGCAGGAGCGTTACAAGCAACAGCAATTGAAGTTGCAGGAATAGCGTTCACTATAACCGCCGGTGCAACAGATTTTATCGTTGGTGATAAATTTGCAGTGACTGTTGCTAATACAGTCGGTTTGTGGAAACTGGAAGATCCTAACGGCGCTTTAATAGCATCGAATATCGAAATGGCAGCAGGGGCACTACAAGCAACCGCAATTGAAGTTGCTGGATTAAAATTTACTCTCACAGATGGTGCGACAGATTTTATAGTCGGTGATAAATTTTCTCTGACAACTGTTTCCAACGGCAACATGGTTGTTTTCGAAAAAGACGGAGCAGGCGGAGCGCAAATTCCATTGGCTATTCTTACTTATGAGATAATCACAGGTGCTGTAAGTTCAGTTGTTATTCGAGCTGGAATTAAAGGTACTTACAAAAAAGAAAGATTGGTTATCCATTCGGACACTGACGATAGTAACATAGATAGTGCGGTAAGAGATCAGTTGAGGGATTATGGTCTTGTAGCTACTAACGTTTTCGAACTAAACGATTTAGATAATCAGTAATTTTTAATCAGGAAGGAGTTGAACTATGAGCAACGAAACCACACGTCGAATGATTCGAGTATACAACCAAATGGCAGCAGTTACGCTATTTTTTGCAGGGATGTTTCGCAGTCCCCCTGAAAATTTTTACCCAGGAAAAGAAGTGGAATTTGACATCATAAGATCAGAAGAAGACGTCTCAATTGCTGTTACTGATCTTTCGACGGGATACCGTATGAACGAAGGTTCCATCTACACTAACAAGAGTTTTATTGCACCGATTCACAAAGAAGCTATTGCAATGAACTCGGTTCAGTTACTCAACAGAACACCAGGGAAAAACCCATTTGAAAGTCCTCGATACAGGACTGATTTAATCGCGTATATGTATAACAACATGGTAAAAGTCGAAGCAAAAATAAGAAGGGCTATAGAACTACAAGCATCTCAAGTTTTGCAGACAGGAACAGTAACATTGACAAATGAGACAGGTGCTTCTATTTATACCATCGATTTTAAACCGAAAGCTACTCATTTTCCTACAGCGAGTACAACATGGGATGCACCAAGCGATGATAAAATGGGGGATCTTGAATCCTTGGCCGATGTGATTAGATCGGATGGTAAGAGAGATGTTGACCGTTTTATTTTTGGGGAAACAGCTTTTAAATCTTTTATTAAAGATACTACTGTTTTGGCCGCTCTTGATAACCGTCGTATTAACAGAGGTATGATAGATAAACCAGTTATGCGCGGGCAAGGTGGGAGATTCCATGGTTGGATCGCTATAGGCTCTTATGTATATGAGATGTGGACATACACAGGAAAATACAAGCATCCGCAAACAGGAGTTATTACACCATATCTTGATCCAGCAAAAGTGATTGCAATATCAGACGGTGTCCGTCTTGATGCTACATTCGGCGGTATTCCTAATATCGGAAAACTTCTTGGTGTCGGAAGAGCGCAATTACTTCCGGAACTTCCTGGCCGTATAACTAATGCAGCGGGCGGCATGGATCTACATCCTAATGTTTGGTTAAGTCCCGACGGTGAGAACATTTTCGCCGGTGTAGGCGCTCGACCTTTGATGATCCCAACAGCAATTGATCAATACGGCTGTCTTGATACTGGTCTATAATTAATCAGGCGGCTCCGGCCGCCTAAATTTAAACAAAGGTGAAACCTATGCCAGTAACTAAGAAAACTAAAAAAGTAAAAAAAGTAAAAAAACCAGCTATTCCGAAAATAAAAGATTTGGACGAGCCAATTAAACCTTTTACCCCAAAACAAACCCCACCTGCTGAACCTATTAAACCGGTTGAGGTTATTAAATCTATATACAAAGTAGCACCTGGTAAATCAATAACATCAAAAAAAGGTATACTTGGACCAGGGGAAGAGGTTAAAACCGAATACATGAGTGGTGGTCAAAAAACAATTGATGACAGGATAAAATCTGGTCATATAATTAAAGGGTCATAATGGGATTACGAGATATAGCAAAAACAGATTTATCTTTAATATTAGCAGACTCAGATTATGGGTTTGCTTATTTAATCACAGTTACTAACCCGGCAGGTACATCAACCCCGTCGGGTTTTACTGGTTTTTCAAATGATATATCTCAAATTATAGATCCAGATACCGGTGAAGCTGTTTCAGGTCGTTCGGCGACCGTAGCACTTGATATGACTGCTTTAACTGCAGCAGGTTTCAGTACGCTACCAGAAGCAGTAGCTGATGAAGATTTAAAACCATGGATTGTGGTTTTTGATGATATTGAAGGTAGTTCGTATACATTCAAAGTTTCACAATCAAATCCAGACCGTTCCCTTGGTTTAGTAGTATGTCATTTGGAGGCTTATTGTGATACCTGAATTAATTGATAAACAAGATAATTTTGAAATTATTCGCGATCAAATAGCCGCTATTCTCGCTACAGAAATAGCTAATCAAATGACACTGGCTACAGCTGCCGGAAAAGATCCTGACGATTGGAATTTAAAAATATTTGTAGAACGGTCAAACCCCTGGGAAAAATATTTAAATGTTACAGAATGCGCTGATATCTCAGTACCGATTGTAAATGTTTGGTATGATAATTCTAATTTTGATCAGAAATCCAGTGATATTGTGGAAAGACAGACATCTAAATCTATTTTTAATATTGATTGCTATGGTTATGGACGAAGCTCAAACGAACAAGCAGGAGGACACAGTGCGGGCGATAAGAACGCAGCTTTAGCTGTTCAAAAAGCGGTTAGACTCGTAAGAAATATATTAATGGCTGGTGAATATACATATCTCGGTTTACGCGGTGTCGTCGGTATGAGATGGCCTCAATCCATAACAGTATTCCAACCACAAATCGACGCACGTACAATACAGCAGATTGTAGGCGCTCGGATTGCTTTACATGTAAGTTTTAACGAGTTTTCACCGCAAGTTGTTGGCGAAGATTTGGAGCTTGTGTCAACACAAGTAACACGACAAGAAGACGGCGAGGTATTTATTAATGCAGATTATGTATACCCGCTTTAAAAAATCACATACTTGACAGTGACAGATAATTAAATTATGATAATATTAATAAACAAAAGGAGTTAATTATGGGTATAAGTACCGCCGTCGATGCTTCAGCAGTTGCAAGAGTAGTCGGAATACAAACGGAATACAAAGATTTACGGCAGGGAGGTATTTTATTTCTCCCTCAACGCGTAGCGGTTTTTGGGCAAGGTTCAACAGCGTCCACTTATGCCACTACTAAAAGGCAAGTAACAAGTGCTTACGAGGTCGGTACATTATATGGGTTTGGTTCGCCTGTACACCTTGCCGCACGACAACTTTTTCCTGAAAATGGAGACGGTGTCGGAACAATACCTGTGACAATTTACCCACTCGAAGACGATGGTTCAGGTGTAGCAGCAGCCGGAGACATTACCCCGACAGTTTCGCAAACAGTGGCAGCTTCTTATATTGTTTATGTCAACAATATTGCATCAGAACCGTTTGTAATTCCAGCAACAGGGGCCACGGTTGCCACAGTTGTAGCTCAAATAACAGCAGCAATTAATGCTGTTCTTGAAATGCCTGTTATAGCGGCAGACAACACAACAGAAGTGACAATAACCTCCAAATGGGCTGGTCTTTCATCAAATGATATTTACCTTGAAATTGAAGGATCTTTGACCGCCGGAACAACTTTTGCTTTTACACAACCTGTCGGGGGTTTAGTCAATCCAGATATAACAGATGCCCTCGCTCAAGTCGGTAATGTATGGGAAACAATGTGTTTAAATTGCATGGAAATTGCAGATACTACAACACTTGATTTATTCTCAACATTCGGCGATGGTCGGTGGGGTGCGTTAACACGTAAACCTTTAGTAGTTTTTACCGGTAATAATAATGCTACGGTAACACTTGCAACAGCGGTTCCGGATGCTCGAAAAACAGACAAAACAAACTGCGCTATACCGAGTCCCGGATCAAATGATTTACCTCTCGTAACAGCAGCCAGAGCGTTAGCGAGGATCGCTGTGAGAGCAAACAACAGTCCCCCTTATGATTATGGTAGTTTAGATCTGACCGGATTAACACCAGGGACAGACGGCGAACAATGGACGTATGTTCAAAAAGATGTGGCTGTTAAGGCAGGGAGTTCCACAGTTGACGTAAAAGACGGCGTTGTAAATCTTTCGGACACGATCACTTTTTATCATCCGACTGGTGATCCAATTCCCGCTTATCGTTTCGTTGTTGATATCGTCAAACTGCAGAATATTATTTTTAATTTGGATCTGGAATTTGCATCAACTAAATGGGATGGCGCGGCGTTAATTCCTGATGATCAACCGACTGTTGACCCAAACGCTAAGAAGCCAAAAACAGCGGTTGCAGCAGCAGCAGCGATTGTTAACAGTCTGGGTCTTAATGCAATTTTAAGTGATACAAAATCGACCATTCCTGATATCGCCGCCCAGATCAACAGTCAAAATCCGAAAAGGTTGGATATGGTAGTCCCTGTAAAATTGTCCGGAAATACAAACATAATTTCAATCGATCTTGATTTTGGTTTTAATTTTGGAACCGACGCTGTAGTAGCGTAAAGGCAGGTAATATATGACAGCAATTGGTGGAAGTATTGAAAGTGTAACCCTGTCGGGTCGAGAATTTGCCGTGGCAGCTGATGCTGAAGCGCAAAGAAAACTCGGTGGGTGGGAAAATGAAGTGCAAGCAAACGGAGACGGAACAGCGCGGATAATCAAAACTCGTGTCCCTTTCGGGCTTGATGGTCTGACCGTGGCAGTAGATGATAGCCGGGGTGATCATGAGTTTTTACAAGAGTTAGCAAACGAAACAGATTATTGGCCGATGGCTATAACTTACGCGTCTGGTGAAACCTATCAAGGCTCCGGAATCATTGTGGGTGAAATGCAAGTAAGTTCGCAAAATGCTACAGCAGCACTATCTTTAATGGGACCAGGAGAGCTAACAAAACAGTAGAAAAATACAGGGCTTTGCTACGCGGGACGCCCTATCCCTGTACCGGATACATTATCCGGGCGTAGCACTTAACAAAATAGGGCGAGGTATAAAATGAAAACAGAATTAATAAGCAGAGAAGTAGCCGAACAAGAGTTTAATAAATGGGTTGAGGCAATGGACCTGGACCTCGATACATCTGAAATGGATGCAGAAGACCTGACAGGTTTCAACGCACAAAAGAAAAAAATCATGACTGCTATTCAACGCGGCGCCTTAGTTTTCAATGATGATGGCGAAGCGGTTTACACAGCGCAGAATGATCGATCTAAACATAAAGATCCAATTACTTTTCATGAAAGAACTGGCGCTTCAATTATGGCAATGGACGGAAAGAAAAAAGGCCACGACGCTGCTAAAATGTATGCGGTTCTTGCAGATATGTGTAAAGTCCATCCCAAAGTATTTGCCACATTTGTTGGGATTGACGTAAAAGTTTCAGAAGCTATTTTCTCGCTTTTAATGGCGTAGTCGCATGTCACGTTGTACGGCATGGGGTAGATTACAAAATTCCAGGAGGTAACAACACGTTTCAAGCAGTATACACGGAAATGTTATTACAAGTAACCCGAGATTATCCAGGACTACCAGATGTCAGAACATTAAAAGCCTCCGAAATCCGTTTCTTTTATGACGGACTACGGGCAGAATTAAAAGAACATACAAAACCAAAGGGGTAATAATGGCAGGTCGTTTCAGTGTCGAAGCAGTATTTAAAGCAGTTGACAGGGTAACGGCTCCTGTTTCCCGTATGCAGAACCGTGTCGGTAAATTCACTCGGTCAGCGGACAGGAATTTTAAAAAATTAAATAGGACAGTTGATAAGTTTTCATCAGGCTTGAAGAAAGGAGCGGTTGCTGTAACAGGCGCCGCTCTTATTATGACGGGAGCCTTTACAAATGTTGTGGCTGCGGGGGCTGGCTTTGAACAGGCAATTACAAATGTCGGGGCGGTATCCCTCAAAACCCGGGCAGAGATAGCGCCGCTTGAACAAATGGCGCTACAATTAGGTAAGACCACAAAATTCACAGCTACAGAAGCTGCGAACGCCATGGAAATTTTATCGCGCGCAGGTTTTAAAACTCAGGAAATTTTACAGGCAACACCTGCGATATTAAGTGCCGCCGCTGCATCTGGTTTAGAGATTGCAGAAGTAGCAGACCATGTATCAAATGCCCTAAAAGGCATGGGACTTGAAACAAGCGAGGCAGCCAGGGTTTCTGATGTTCTTGCTTTAGCTTCTTCCCGAACGAATTCAACAATAGGTTCTCTCGGTGAATCTATACGTAATGTTGCATCAACAGCCAGACAATTAAACATACCGTTCGAAGAAGTAGCAGCAAGTGTGGCTTTACTTCAGGATGTAGGTCTTGATGCCTCTGTTGCAGGTTCGGCATTTAACACAATGCTTACTAAAATGGCCGCTCCGACTGTCGGTATGCAAAAGAAAATGCGACGACTCGGTATTACGTTCAAAGACGCAAAAGGAAATATGCTTCCTTTCCAAAGTGTTATCGGACAGCTTAACAAAGCTTCGAAACGCCTGGGTGGTAATTTTGATCAAGTTGCATTTTTAGCTGAACTCGTCGGACTCAGAGGTCAAAAAGCAGCGGCTAATTTAGGTATGTTATTCGAAACCGGTAAGTTGGAAAAACTTACAAAAGAATTAGAAAATGCAACAGGATCTGCAAAGAAAATGGCGGATCTTAGAATGAATACTTTTTCCGGTAGTATGTTATTACTTGGTTCTGCGATTGATGCGGTAAAAGTTAAAATTTTCGGAATGAACGAAGGCCCTCTTAAAGATGTAGTTGACCGGATGACAGCGTGGGTAAGTGCTAATGAAAATTTAATAGCTACTAAAATTGGAGATTTTCTCACATTAATAGTAAACAATCTCGAAAATATAGTAAAATGGGCGAAACGTATTGGAATAGCACTTGCTGTATTTACTTCGTTAGTAGTTGTTTTAAAGACATTAGCGTTGATCATAGCGGTTGTTAATGGTTTGATGTTAATGAACCCTATCGGCCTTATTATAATTGGTATAACAGCTTTAATAGCAGCGATAACAGCAGTAGTATTCTGGTGGGATGAATTAAAAGCAGCTTTCATGAATTTATCAGGACCGGCAAAAGTCATAGCAGCAATAGTGGCTGGTCCTATTGGTCTTTTGATAGCGGCAGCGGCTTTAGTTATAAAAGCATGGGAACCTATAAAAAATCTTTTTATCAGCATCGGGGAGGTAATAGGACGACAATTCGATAAAATATCAGCCGTTGCTAATGTGGTTAAAAAGTTTTCCGGTTTTGACGCTATGCAGAGTATTGCATCAACTGTTGCTGGTTTTGTAGGCGGTGACAAAGAGGATGAAATTAAACCTGGTGGGAAACAAGACACCCAGATGATAACTCCTCAAGAGCGTGTAGCCCGAAGCATCGAAGAAAAACGAACAACGAATAATTCTGAAATCACACTTCGCGCTGACATGGGAACGAGCGCAGAGGTTACCGGCGGGAGTTTAGGACCGGGATTAAAACTACAGCAGACAGGAGCAATGTAAATGCCTTGGATTGATCGACTTTTAGAAGCAGCATACACATCACCATCTGGTGAACGTTTGGTTTTTTATTATGAAAATGTTTCGAAAGAATTTGATAAGAAAACCACTGCTTTCGACCCAGCGGACGCCGACGGAACATATATACAAGATAATGGATCAACCAGTGATAGGTTTCCGCTTAGAATATTTTTTTGGGGTGCTGAGTATGACGTTGAAGCCGAAGCCTTTGAAACAGCACTGAGAGAGCGGGGGACAGGTAAACTTGATCATCCGATATACGGTGTCAGGGATGTTATTCCTTTTGGTGTCATAAAACGTCGCGATGATTTAAAAACAGCGGCAAATCAAACCATTCTCCAAATCACTTTCCGCGAAACTATAGGACTGGTTTACCCGATAGGTTCCGAAGATCCAGCAAGCGAAGTGGCTGAAGCTGTAGAAGAATACAACGCCGCTGCCGCTGCTGAATTAGAACTCGGGTTATTTCTTAAAACTGTTAATGCTGTCGTAACATTTGGAAACAATGTTGAAGCGTTAGTAGGAACAGTTCAAAGTAATTTACAAGCGATAGCAGATTTTGCAGACGATGTACAAAAACAATTCAATGCAATTGTGGATTCCATAAACAATGGTATAGATATTTTAGTCGAAGCGCCTTTAGCTTTAGCTTTTCAAGTGACCCAAATGATTCAAGCGCCAGCAAGAGCTTTAGCAAGCATAAAAGCCAGGTTAAGTGCTTATGGTGATTTAGCAGAGGCGTTAATATCAGGCAACGGAGCAAGTGTCGGTTCGTCCGGCGGCGAGTTGAATATGAGCAGTAATAACGAGTTGAGGACCACTGATTTATTTGTATCATCTTATGTTACGGGTCAAATAATATCTGTTTTAAATAACCAATTTGTAACAAAAACAGAAGCACTTGAAGCCGCTGACGTAATACTTGAGCAATTTGAAGCAGTTATCGCATGGCGTGACGATAATTTTGAAGCGTTAGAAGTGATTGACACCGGTGAAGCATATCAACAACTGCAGGAAGCAGTATCAATAACAATTGGTTTTCTCGTAGAACTATCATTCACATTGAAACAAGAACGTAGTATTGTTCTGGATCGACCGCGAACTATCATTGATTTAGTTGGGGAATTATATGGAACAGTTGACCAGGAGCTTGATTTTTTAATCACTTCAAATAATTTGAGCGGTGACGAAATCCTCGAACTCCCGGCAGGGAAAGAGATTGTGTATTATATTTGATGTGATTTCAAGTTAGATTTTACAGGGAGGCTCGCTTCTACTCTATCTTTTCTGTTTTTATGATTGACAAAATGCCCGCGTTTTGCTTCTTCAGCACAATAATGTTTGTAACATTTTGTAAGTTTGTCAGAAAGATTAACAAGTCTTTGTTTGATGAATTTTTCACAGCCTGGGTGATCACATTGTTTGTCTGAGTATTTTACTTTCATGTTGTTTTTCTCCTTGATGGTTATTAAAATTAAAGTGAATTATTCACCGTATATTTCTTTTAGTTTTTCCCAGTCTTCTTGTGATATCCAATTAGTGTAATCACCAGTATCTTGATGTATTACTCCTAATGAGCGAAATATTAAATTATAAATGAGGTATAAGGTATATGATGACGTTGCAATAATTGGTTCATCAACCACACCAACAGTTGAAAAATTAACACCTTTTTTATATGTTATCAACCATGTGTTTTTGTTTAATTCAGAGCTTTCATAAAATATTATATCAATTTCATCTTCAATATCAGTAAACGCCTGTTCAAAATTTTTAATGATGTTAGGGTGTTCATACATTTCTTCAGAATAATAATAAAATACTTCGCCCGGCCAAGGTTTAGGTTTTGTATTTGTTTGAACATCACATGTTATACATCCAATAATTTTGATTAAAATAATAAATAATAAAATAATTTTTTTCATGTTGTTTTTCTCCTTGATGGTTATTAAATAAATTAGACGTCCGAGTTTTACCATAATTGGTTTGTTGCTATAATACGGGCTTTAATAGATTTTTTTTATTGCCATCCGGCTGCATAAATCACCTTCCTAATTAAAATTTAAGATGACCCGGACGTCTAAGTTATTTAATCTTTTTGAACATTTCGATAAAAACATTATCGTCAAGAACTACATTCGAAGTATTTTTATGCTTTAACATTTCGATCAACACATCATCATTAAGGATTTCTTCAGCTTTTTCGATTGTTTCTTCAGCATCTGCAATTATTTTTTCAACTTTTGTTTTCATGTTGTTTTCCCTATTATGTTGTTTAATGTTAAGCATGATTCATATTACCATGACAGGTTTACACTGTCAACCCTTTAATTTCATTTTATTTAAAATAAATTGACAATCTACTGTTTTCGGGTTAAATTTAATAATGAGGATTTTTATTGAGAAAAAAAATAAAGCAGGGGGAAAAGTATATGAAAAAATGGAGAATGTAGAAAAGATTATTGTTTTTGATGATTCAAAAGCCGTCTTACAAATAAATAAAGATTTTACGCAGTGTGTTCCGCAGAGGGGCCAAGGCGGCGACGGCAAAGGGCCAAATAAAAAATAATGGCAACTTATACAACATTAAGCGGCGATACTTTTGACCTCATTGCCCGAAAAGAATACGGAACAGAACAAGAAGCCGATAGAATTAAGAAAGCTAATCCTGGACTTGTTGAACCTTTATCCGCTGGTATTTCTGTTATTATCCCCCCTCTTCCAAAAGCCCCTAAAAATAAACCTCAAGAATCTCAAGCAAATGATGTTAATGAAGTTGCTATTTTAATAGGCGGAAAACGTTTTAGATTTTGGACTGCAGTTACCATAAGTAGATCAATTGACTCTTTTGATACTATTGAATTTTCAGCACCTTTTGAACCTGATGAACCAGATTTTCGTGAAACTTTTCGCCCCGGCAGTTTCAAACCTATAGAAATCACTGTCGGTGGGCCTGTTTTATTTACAGGAACTATGATAGGAGTCGCACCTGTTTTATCAAAAGACAAGAAAACTGTATCTGTTACAGGTTACGCGCTGCCTGGTGTTCTTAATGATTGTAACGCCTCCGCGAACGCTTATCCGATTGAATTCGATGGACAGACTCTGAACGAAATAGCTACAACATTAGCAGGACCGTTCGGTTTAAATGTGGTTTTTGATGCTGAAGCAGGTCCTGTGTTTGAACGAGTAAATTGTACGCCTGGAAAAAAAGTCTTAACTTTTCTTGCGGAACTTGCTAAACAAAGAAATTTAATAATAAATAATACTGAAGCAGGAGTGTTAAGATTTACACAATCAGTGGATGTTGGTGGGCCTGTTGCAGTGTTAACGCAAGGCGCATCACCTGTTTTATCAGTAACCCCGACACATGATATGCAACAATATTATAGCCACATAACAGGTATTCAGCCTACAATAATCGGCATACCTGGAGTACAACATACAGAGAAAAACCCTTTTCTTTCAGGAGCCGTACGCCCGTTGACATTCGAAGCGCCTGATACAGTTGATTCAAATGTTCCTGAGTCCGTAAGAGCTAAAATAGGTCGAATGTTTGGAAATATTGTTTCTTACTCTGTATCGGTTTCGACGTGGCGCGATCCTGATGGAAATCTATGGGAACCTAATACAACAATTAAATTAACAGCACCAGGCGCTATGATATATAACACCTATGAATTTATAATACGCTCAGTTAGTTTTAATAAAACAGGCTCATCAGAATCAACTGTTTTGACATTAACACTACCTGGGGCTTTTTCAGGAGAAATACCGGAGGCTTTACCATGGGACGAATAAACACCATACTATCATTTATAAGAGTCCTGCGTAATGACGCTAAAGTAACAGATGTAAAATGTAATCCAGGTGGTGGTGCTAACATTACTGCCGAACATTTTGCACCACCAGGCGACGACTCCTTTCCTTTGACAACTGATGTGGCTTTAACCGTACCAAGAACAGGAAGTGGTAGAGAGGCAGCAGTCGGTTATTTAGATCCCTCAAGCGAACAAAAAGCAGAAGAAGGGGAAAAAAGAATTTACGCGAGAGATAGTTCAGGTGCTGAAGTCGCGGAAGTTTGGTTGAAAAATGATGGAACAATCACCCTTGAAAATGATGAAGCTGATATAACAATAAGTCCTGATGGAACAACAACAAGCACTGTTGGCTCTTTATCTTTTACGTTAACACCAACTGGAACAAGTACACTAACGAACGGTTCAGGAACCATACAATTATTAGCAAATGGTGATGTTGATATAAATGGAGTTATCATAACAGCAGCAGGAACAATAACAACCGCCGCCGGTATTGATTTGGATACACATGTACATCCACAAGGTAATGACAGTGCTAATGATGTGCAACAACCTACAGGAGTACCTGTATAATGACACAACAAGGTGATGTATTATTATATCAAACAATTGATGATGGTGAAATAACAGTCGAAGATGGTTTAATTACTATGACTTCTGGTTTCGAAACGGCTGCATATCTTGCTCTTTTTGGTGGGAATGAAGACGACGACGGGAGTCAAGACACTAATAAAAACTGGTGGGGTAACCTCGATGAAACCGATACAAATAAACAATATCGAAGTGAGACTCAAAATCTATTACGATCTATACCCGCAACAGTCAATAATTTAAAACGGATCGGAAAAGCAGCCGAAAGAGATCTCGCTTTTTTCGTTACCACAGGTGTCGCTTCGAGTATTGCAGTTGTGGTTAGTATGCCAGGGTTGAATAAAATTTCAATTTCGTGTAAGATAATAGCAAAAGGTAAAGAGTCAGATTTTAAATTTATAGAAAATTGGAAGGCGGTATCATGAGTCTAATCACACCAACTACCAAAGAAATATCCGATAATATTATTGCTTCTTTAGAAGCTGCATTCAGTCAAACCATTCCGCTACTATCGAAAGCTTTTTTCCGTGTATTATCAAAAACACTTGGAGCTGTTTTTATCCTGCTTTATAAATATGGTGGGTTTATTTTCCTGCAAATGTTTGTACAATCTGCAAGCGCTATAGATACCACTATTCTTGGTGTAACGGTTAACCCTTTGACTTTTTGGGGTCGGTTGATTGGAGTAGGGGAGCCGGTTGCAGCAACAAGTGCTGAACTCACAATTGACATAACGGTCGAAACGCAAGTAGGATCTTTACCCTCTGGAACACAACTTGTAAGTGCTTTAAATGGAGTAACATACCTAACAGTCGGTGCAGTTGCTTTAAGTGCTGCAACAGTTCCGGCTACTATTTTAGCTGCTTCAGATCAAAGCGGAGGTGGTGGCGCGGGAGCAATCGGAAATCTTGAAATAGGAGCTACTGTTAGTTTTGCTAATCCATTAGCTAATGTAGCGAGAGACGCGGTTGTCACAGCGCAGACCGTAACAGGAGCGGATGCAGAAAGTACTGACGCTTACCGACAGCGGATAATTGATCGATTCCAAAGACGACCACAAGGTGGGGCATATTCTGATTACGAAATATGGGGTGAAGAAGTAGCGGGTATTTTAAATGTCTACCCATACACATCTGACTGTCCTGGTCAAGTAGATTGTTATTGTGAAGCTACAGTCGCCAGCTCCGGCAGTGCGGACGGGATACCAACAACAGCACAATTAGAAGCTGTCCTCGCTTCGATTGAATATGATGATAATGGACTTGCATCAAGACGTCCGGCAGGGGCGCTGGCTAATACGTTTCCAATTACCCGGACCGGTTTTGATGTAACAGTTTCCGGGATATCCGGTGTTGATGATATTGCGCAGGTCGAAAGCGACGTTGAAGATGCTATTGAAGAATTCTTTTATAACCGAGAGCCATATATTGTAGGGCTGGCAGTACCACCCAGACGTGACAGAATAACACAAACGGCTGTTGGTGGGGTAGTTGACGATGTAGTAACGGCAGCAGGAGGTATATTTACTGGTGTGGTTATTGAACTATCATCAGTTGTTACACCGGTTTATACTTTAGGTATAGGTGAAAAAGCTAAAACAACGGTGACGTTTATATGATCTTTAAACATTTATTACCACAGGCGCGAGCCTGGCAATTGACTATAAACAAGCAATTAAAACAATTTTTTGAAGGGTTGACGGTTGCTTTAATTGATGATACACGAACATTTTTAGATGAGATCTTTCAAGATATTGATCCCGCTGAAACACGGGAGTTAGACACATGGGAAACTCAATTTGGTTTACCTAACACCAGTTTAAGTGAAGCGGATCGTCGAAATAGACTCGATGCCGCTTGGAAAGCAACAGGCGGGCAAAGTCCAAGGTATATACAAGATACTTTACAGGATAACGGTTTTGATGTATATGTCCACGAATGGTGGGTTCCAGGAACAGAACCGGCGGTTGGGGTAAAATCTTGTGTGGCTGCAAGGAATGCGGCGACAATATTAGTGTCACCGAAATATCCATTAGTAAATATTGTTTTAGAAACCACACCTGATTTAATAGTTTTAGCTGGTGAAGCAATTGCTCAAGCTGGTGAAGTAGATGCGCAGGCGGGTAATTATATTGATTTCAAGGATGCTCGTAGGGAATATGTAACACCGCTCAATTCTGATCAGCATCACTATTTTTTATATATAGGAGCTGCCAGTTTTGGTACATTAGCGCAAATCGATTCTGGTCGTCGTGATGAGTTTGAAGCGCTATGTTTGAAAATATGCCCGTGTCATTTATGGCTCGGGATGATCGTTGAATACGTATAACAGGAGGTAGAAAATGTTAAATTATGCTTCAAAATATCCGACTCAAACAACTGCGCCAGACGCTAATTATCCACTTGGAGGTGCGCAGAATGTCACCAGTCCTGGTGACGGGACAGGGACTCCATGGGATGAGGAGTTAATAAATGATATAATTGGATTTTTTCAAGCACTTATAACAGAAACAGGGGTCATAGTTTCAGGAAACGCTGAGACGGCGGTTGCTTCTGATTTATGGGATGCTTTAAAATTGATTTACTCTTATTTGAACGCTAATAAATTAATAGAAAATGATACAAGTGCGTCGCCAGGGAGTGCTGAAATTGGAAACGGTTACAAAGCGGGTCAATTTTATGGTACGTCCGCTGTAGGTGGTCAATATTATGGCAGGGCTGCATCCGGGGGTCAATATTATGGCAGTGCGGCCACAGGAGCGATTGAAGTCGGGGCAACCACGGGTTCAGCCGCAACAAAAAAATTAATATCAGGTGCTAAAGTGGCAACTTTTGAAGATATTATTGACTCAGCTACACCGTGGGGTTCATGGCAAACAATATCTTATAATACAGGGACCACCGTGCCAGGTTCAAGTTTTTACAGACAAAGCATGGTTTGCAGAAAATCAAGTGATGGTAAAAACGTTCAGATAAGCGGGGCATTTAATCACGCATCTGGATCTAATATAATCGGAACATTACCGTCTGGATACAGACCAGCAAACCTCGTCGGTTTTTGTGGTGCAAAAGTATCTGGTGATCTCCAAGCCTGTCAAATGACTGTTAACACAAATGGAGAAATCAAAGTTTATAATGATGATAATGTAGATATAGCTTTTGAAGCAACAATACCATTAGATTAATTAAGGAGAAACAAACATGAAAAAATTAATTTTAGTAGCATATTGTTTAATTTTAGTAGCTTGTGTGACTATCAGTAAAAAACCAAGTGTTTGTATCACAGTGGATCAACCATCTTATTTATGTGAGGTAGCGGAAAAACATGACATAAAACTTGAAGATATTGGAGTAATTCTGGTTATAGCTAACGCCGTAGCAATAGGCGAAGGTGCTTATGATGTAGATGACGCTATCAATGTCTTAGATAATCTTATCGAAGCGGTACAAAACCCGGTATCTTATTTATTTATAAAAAGTGAAATTAAAAAACATACTATGAAATATCCAGGGTTATTTATAGTAGCAGAAGTTTATCTTGATGAGTTTTCAAATCCACAAATCATGACACGGTTTGATCAGGATATATTATTAAGTTGGTTTCAGGCACGTAGGCGCGGTTTGGAGGCGCTAAAATGATAAAAGCTGAGGCGAAGCAGTTAGGACTTGATGCGCCGTCGTCTTTTTGGATAACCGATGAACCCACCCTCGCAATGATAACAGGGGGGTGTGGTCCCGGGGCGTTAGGTAACTTCGGATGGTTTGATGCGATTTGGGGTTTAAATGTAAGACCAGCATGCGCAATTCACGACTTTGAGTATGGTATCGGTACAACGTTGCTACAAAAAAATATAGCTGATTTACGCATGTTTAACAATATGATGTTGATTATAAATAATCAATCTCAATCTCGTATACTTAGATGTCTAAGACGTTACAGGGCGACGAGCTATTATAATGCGGTATCAGAAGGTGGTTTGGAAGCTTTTTCGGAGGCTACAATAATGGAAGATATGCCCGTAACATACAGAACACCGTATCATGCTCCTTGGTATCAAGTCGCTTTAAGTGAATTAAGCTTTGGTGTTTCTGAAAAATCTGGAATTGAGATACATAATCCTAAAATAGTTGAATATCATAAAACTACGAGTCTGAAAGCAAAATCAGATGAGGTTGCTTGGTGTTCTTCGTTTGTCAACTGGTGTATGTATAAATCAAATGTGACCAGGACGAACAAAGCTAACGCTCGATCTTGGTTATCATGGGGTGTTCCTATTGATAAACCTCGCATAGGCTGCGTGGTGATTTTTAAACGGGGTTTATCTAAGAAACAAGGGCATGTAGGATTTTACGCTGGGCCTGATGAAGATAAAAATGTTATTCGTTGTCTTGGTGGAAATCAGAAAAATAAAGTTTGTATTTCTGTATATCCAAAAAGTAAAGTAATAGGTTATCGTTGGGTGGAGTTAACGTTATAAAATGAGGAACATGAAATTGATTGATAAAATAGGGCAAAAAACAGGAGCGGTTACAGGTGGCGGGGCACTTTTAACCGGTGTTAGTACTTATATGGATTTTTTACCAGGTTTATTAGGTATTATAGCATCGATAACAGGTATTATTTTATCAGTTGTGGTTATCTATTGCACTATTACTAAAAGTCGTTTAGAAAAGCGTTTATTACGTGATAAAATTGCAGAAATAGAAGGGACCCCGCCGAAACGGGGTTAGTGTGTTAAACGCGACGTGCTACATATTCTAATGTTTTAATGTGTCGTTCGCAACGGTCTGCAAAAGCAGCCTGTTTATTTTCAGCTTGTATTCTCGTGGAATAATCAGAAGGATAAGGATGTCGAAGACGTCTTTTACAGCAAGGTGTAGTTGAATACCTTTTTCCATGATGTCTTAAATGTGTTATATACTCTGGTATCATAAACCTCCGACCGGATAAAATGATGTTTTTCATAACGTTCTCCTTTTTAATAGGTTATATATTTACTCTATACCCTATGGTTTACACTGTCAACCTTTTATTTTAAAGACCATTTCATTTCCTTAAAAAAACTGAACGCGTCTTGAACGTCATTTATATCAATTTTATTCTCATCACAAAACTGTTTAATTTTTTCCACTATATCACAAAGATGTTCCATTTTGGCTTCACCTGCGTCATAAAGATCTTGTATTTTCGATTCCATATATTCCATATTTTTAATCCTTTCTATACCGTTTGCCCCGCCAGCCGTCGGATGCTCGAACCGGCCATCCTCCGGCCCAGGCAGGTACTGTTCCCATTATACGTTCAAGTTCTTCGATACTGCCAAAACCTTCAGGCACTTCCGCCACAAGCTCATCATGTACCCGTAAAACAACCGGATAACCAGCCCGCCATAAATGCGGTATAGAGTGGAACATAAGATCTCTTGCTGTCGCTTGCACAGCTCCTTGCATGAGATCCCCTCCGTACGTCGACATCCTGATCCAACCAATTTTACCTTTTTGGGGATTTGTGTTATAACCCTCAAAACTTATAGCAAGCTGGTCATCCCACCGATGATGTGGTGATAATCGTGGTTTATGATATGTTAACAGGCGACCTGATAATAAACGTAGGTACATTATATCATCTTTTACACCAAACTTCATACCACGGCAATCAAACACTTGTCCCGGGTTTTTTATAGCATTAATTGCCGTCCCTTCCATCCCAAACAGCTCATAATTTTTTGACCATGGGACACCGCGAACCTGACCACCCCATAACTCCACAATTGCAGGGGAAGCGGCGCGCCATGCTTTAATATTATTAATTGCCTCCTCGTCGGTAAAAGTATCAGAGCTATCAAATTGTCTCCATGCACCGATCCATCCGCCGAAACCTAAACCGAGTTCAGCAGGTTTTCCAATATTTTGACGGTCGGGATGTGCTTTTGGGCCGTCAGGATGTGCGAGATATTCTTCATAAGGAGTACCGGTTACTCTACTGGCCGACCTAAGATAAATATCCTCTTTATTATTGAATGCATCTATACGCCATTGCTCACCAGCAAGGACAGCTGTTACAACAGCTTCAATACTGCTATAATCAGAGCATATTAAATCATGCCCTGGTGCTGACGTAAATAAACCTCGTATGCATCCAGATAACGTAAGCAGTGCATCACCAAATACTCTTTCGACTTCGTCAAGGCTTCCCGTTCTGATAACTTCGACAGCATGGTCAACGGCTTCCCATTTCCATCCTGATTTAGTGGTTAATACTGATGCACATCCACAATGTGGGCAGTGTGTGACATGTTGACCATAAGGTTTTTCACACACACCGCACCAGAGTAATTTAGGGCCTGCTTTCACCAGGTTTAAAGGTTGTAAATCTCTACCATTATCACGACCTGTTTTAGCGCCATGGTACACTATAAGGTCATGGACACGACCTTCGCGACTTACCATTCGCTGCATAGCGTATAGTTTTTTAACACCGGCTGAACCTACAAGCTGCCGGATAGTTAACGCGCGATGAGCTACAGAATCCACATCTGTTGTCTTTAGTAGTCGTTTAACATCATCTTTATCCAATGTAGGTGTGGTTATTCCTTGAGTACTTAACCACTCTCTCAGCCGTTGCCCTTGTGATCCTTTTTCAACAGCTCCGCCTGTAATTTGTTTTAACTCTTCATCATATCGTATCAACGCTTGGTTAAGTATTGATACACCAGCATCAATCGTTACTGTATCAAGTGCAATTCCACGGACGTTTGATGCTCTTGTGTATAATTCATGTTCAGTTTCTTCAGGTGATAAATCAGGACAGAGCATAGATACGGCAGATTCCGCCGCAATATCACCAAGACAATAATCATATAATAATTGACCGTCACCGCCAGGTTCATCTTCTGGCCTGATGCGTTTTCGAGGGTCTTTTTTAGTCGGTTTTTTTGGGCAGCCAAATTTTTTAATCAGTCGTTTACCTTCAGTCATTTTTTGAACTTCCGCTCCTGATACCTCTGCTGCAGGTCCAAGCGCCCCTGGATATCCATGCGCCCGGAACTTTGCTGCAGCGTCTTTCAATTGATGCCAAGGTAGCTCTGGCCACCCGAGTTTAGGAGTACAATAGTTTTTCCAGGTCCAGTATTCAAATTGGCAGTTGACCGCTTCGATAAAACCGCCTGTAGCAAGGTAGTCAAACAAATCTTGCGGGTCGGGCGTACCTGGAACCCACAATCTTGGACCAAGGCCATCTTTAAGGTCATAAGCGAGACACATTGCTTCCATCGTCGGATGTTCTGTATAGACGACAGCTCCTACAGCGCTGATACCTTTTTTAGCCGCCCCTGGTGGTTTATAATAATTTTGTTTTTCTTCATCCCAGATGAAACCAGCTTCGGAAAATGTTTCGAAATCCATTTCCGGGAGAACTGTCGCCATGCCACATCCAGCAGTTATTTGTCTACCTTTTAGTAGCTCGGGTATTTTCATGCATCCTCTTCCATTATTTTAAGTTTACGTTGTAGGGACTTAATCGCCTCTTCAATGTCTTGTTTAAGGCTTTTTTTATTTTGCCCTGCGCGAATTATTTTTTTAAAAGCATGAAACATTGCAGGACAAGTTATATTATAAATAATCCCCGCGCGATACGGATCAAACTGAACACCTTTATACATGTAATTATAATAGTCCGGTGTTGGGTCTTCAGGTGCGATAGGTGGTTCTTCAAGGATAGGTTTCCATTGATCGTGATTAATACAAGCTTTTTCACTTAAACAAATATTTATATCCATTGCATCTGCGCAGTTATCACAAGTTTTTTCTTTAGGTTCAAAACAAAAACCAGTTCCTTTGCACTCGTTGCAAGGATCTAAGCGAATATTAGTAGTATAATGTCCACATTTTCTACATTTCGGTTTATCATAAAACATATCATAACTCCTTATTCAACATTGATGCTTGTACGTTTGTATTGTTCTGGTATTTGCCGTTGTATCCTTCGTGATCCTTGGAAACTGTGTGGTAGCAAATTTGACCAATTTTTACGAAAGGATAAATCACTACCGGATGGATGCAAAAAAGCTCAAGGGTCCAATATCCACAGAAACCGACGTCACCAAAACCAGCAGTCACATGCACAGCTATACCCAAACGTCCGATTGATGACCGGCCCTCAATTTTCGGAACGAGATTTCTTGTTTCGGTGTATTCTGCTGTTCGTCCGAGATATAATCTGCCTGGTTCTAACAACAAACCCTCTTCCGGAATTATTATTGAATGTGTTGGATGTTCTTTTTTCATGTCTAAATATTCACAGGTTTCATAACAAAATAATTCGTTATGTAATTTCACATTATAACTGTTGGGGTTGACTTGTTTTTCGTCAAACGGCTTGATTATAATATCCTTGCCTTGCCTTTTCTGGATTTCTTTACCACTAAGTATCACTGTTTACACTCCTTTGATTTTAAAAGTTTTTCTCATTTTAAATTCTTGTTTTTTACCTTTGTTCCATTGCTCAACAGGTCGGTAATATCCCACAATCCGAGAATATACCTCGTTATCAGATCCACATGCGGTACATTGTTTTATTTCGCCAGGTAAATACCCGCACTTAGGACAAACGCTGAATGTGGGTGAAATTGTAAAATAAGGCAATCGGTAGTTATTTGATACTTTACGAATGATGTTTTTCACATTCTCAATATCAGAAATTTCTTCACCTATAAACATGTGCAAGACTGTACCGCCTGTGTATTTTGTTTGAAGTTCGTCTTGTAATTCAAGCACTTCGAAAACATCGTCGGAATAATTCACAGGTAGCTGAGTTGAATTCGTGTACATTTCCTTACCGTCTTTTTGAGCAAGTCGATATCCCGCACCTTCAGCTGGCGTAGCTTCAAGGTTATAAAAATTTCTCGTTTCTTCCTGGAACTCTGTCAATTGATCTCGGATGCAGTCCATCACCTCAAGTGCGAACTTTTGACCATATTTAGTTCCTATGTCCAGACCTGTCATAGACATGCAAGCCTCATTCATTCCTATGATACCAATAGTTGAAAAATGATTTGCCCAATACTTACCAGTTTGTTCTTTGACGCTTCGCAGATAAAACTTTGTATATGGATATAAATTTTTATCGGTGAAATCCTCAATCACCTTTCGTTTTATCTCAAGGCTTGTTTTTGCGATTTGAAGCATTGATTTAAGGTTGTTATAGAAAGCATATAAATGTTTCCTTGACTTTACACCATGAGCCATATGGGGCAAATTAATTGTGACCACACCGATTGAACCGGTAAGTGGATTAGCGCCGAATAAACCCCCGCCTCGCTTCTGTAGCTCTCGTTTATCAAGCCTCAATCTGCAGCACATTGACCTGGCGTCGTCTGGTGACATATCAGAGTTTACAAAGTTTGAGAAATATGGTATACCGTATTTTCCGGTCATTTTCCACAACGGTTCGAGATTGGGGTTATTCCAGTCAAAATCTTTTGTAATATTGTAAGTGGGAATAGGAAAACTGAAAATCCTGCCTTTAGCGTCACCTTTTAACATAACAGTAGCGAACGCTTTGTTCAGAATGTCCATTTCTTCTTGATAATCAGAATAAGTTGTTTCCTGGTGTTTACCGCCTATAATCACAGGTTGATCTTTTAATATCGATGGTATATACAGATCCATAGTAATGTTTGTGAATGGGGTTTGAAAACCGACGCGGGTCGGGACATTCATGTTAAACAAGAATTCTTGAAAACACTGGCAAACTTGATCATATGACAATTTATCATGCCGGATGAAAGGTGCAAGTAATGTATCAAAATTTGAGAGTGCTTGAGCCCCCGATGATTCTCCTTGAAGTGTGTAAAAAAAGTTAATTATCTGCCCGAGTGCTGTTTTAAAATGTTTAGGAGGGCCACTCTCAACTTTACCGACAACCCCTCGGAAACCTGTCAATAATATATCTTGAAGATCCCAACCAACACAATAAACCGCTAAAAGACTTAAATCATGAATATGTATATCACAATTCGTATGTGCGTCACGAACTTCAACCGGATAAATTTTGTTTAACCAATATTCAGATGTAACATTTGATGATATATAATTATTTAACCCTTGGAGTGAGTAACTCATATTACTGTTTTCGTTTACCCGCCAGTCTAATTTATCAAGATATCCGTTTAATAAATCTTCGTTTAATTTATTTTTTACTTTTCGAATTTGTGAACGCTGCTCACGATATAAAATATAAGCTTTGGCTGTTCTGGAAAAAGTCGATTTAAGTAGCTCATGTTCAACAATATCTTGAATGACTTCGATTTCAACTATAGGTGGGTAAGATGATATTACTGACATTATTCTCAAAAAAATAGACTTAATTGCAGACTCTGAATATTCTCCGGTTGCGTCAAAAGCTTTTTTCAATGCAACACGTATTTTTCCGGAATCAAAGTCAACAATATCACCATTTCGCTTTTTTACTTTAATCATTTGCCCTCCAAGTCAACCCATTTTCTATATTTATCTGTTTAACTTCCATTGCTTGAGATTTGCTCCAAATGAAACAAGCGGCGGCCCATGTAGCGCGAATTTTTCTGAAAAATTTTAAGTTTGGGATATCTTGAATATATTTAATATTTCGAACACCGCGCGGGCCATTATTTTTAGTCCGGGTCCTAATAACGTTTTTATTATGTGACAGGATTAAAACACCACGACAATCCAAAATCTGTTTACCTTTATGCTTGAAAAAATACATTATATTAACCTCCGGAGGGGGTGAAATAGCCGCCCGGTATAGCGACGGCTGTATTCATGTTATGCTTTCGGCAGAGCGGCAATTTGTTCCGGTGTATATTTAACTTCTTCGAGTGCCGCGCGAGAATATACCTGACCATTAACATTATAGTTCTCAACTGGCGCAGGAGGGGCAGGTGGTACGGCTGCAGGTGCATTATTCAGAAAATTTGTATGCGGTGGTACGGCTGCTGGTGGTACGGCTGCTGGTGGTACGGCTGCTGGTGGTACGGCTGCTGCTGGTGGTACGGCTGCTGCTGGTGGTACGGCTGCTGCTGGTGGTACAACTGCCGTGTCGATCTGGGCGTTTGCAGGTAATTCACGTGTTGCACCGCCGAAAGCTGCTGTTGCATCAGGTCCATCACCGAGTGAAATAGCAATTCCAGCACGTTCCAAGCTAAACAGAGTAGGATTGATGTAAACACCAGGTGATTGACTCGGAGCATTGCCTTTGACATCCAACATAACACAACAATAGTCACCTGGTTTGATTTCTTTTTCATTTTGGATTTCTTGTTCAGCTGAATACCGATCTTTGTGGTAACTTTTCACATTCCACCGGGTCGAACAGTGTACAATCCAATGACCAGGATACCCTTCACGCTCATTCGGCTTTTTACCGTTTTTGTTAGGGATAGCAGAGTCACCATCTGTTATTTTCCAGGCAAAAGTTGGGGCATTGTATTCCCCCATGGGCCATCCTGTAACAGCTTCATTATATATGATCTGTCCCCATGTTGTCTGATTCCAGTGAGTTTCGGAACCTTTTGCGATAGCCACACCGATATAAGTACTGGTTGCAGGGGTTACTCCATCAGCTTGCATTACAATGGTAGGTGGGGTGGTACGATCATCAGTTACTGGGTTTTTCTTCATCGGATGACCTCCGACGAGACGACCCACAGGTAATAGTAATTCTGTCATAGTAATATTCTCCTATTGTTTTGTTTCGTTATAACTAAAAGCTTTACGCGCTTTTAATCCGTTATCTTCTACGAGTTTTGTACCTTTTTTATTCCGTCCGGCATAATGATTCAGGATGTCCTCCGGTAGTCCTTTTTTCCGGGCTTGATTTGGGGTTATTGCAGTTGGTTTTTTTATTTCTAAACCAAACAGATCCTCTAAAGATAATACTTCTTCAATTGGTTTAATCCATTCTTCGCGGCCTACTGTTGATTTCAACGTCCAACCGGGAACACCTTTACCTTGTTTGATTGTGGCTTCTATTTGACCTTCAAACGCTTCTTTAAGACTTTTAAGCTGTTTCATAGCGCGATTGATGATATTAAGCTGTAAACCCATAGCACCTTCTGATAATTTATGAGTTATTGGCTTAGCTGCTACTTCATAAAGACCCATACCAGCAATAAGAGCTGGTTCACACGCAAAACGAGGATAACAATCCCGGCAATGTTTACCTGTAGTCATTGTCATTCCGTCGCTTAAAGCTTCAATGGCTTTTTCCTTCAGTCGCTCAAAATGGGGCATTAATTGATCTACTGTTACAGACCATTCTCGAATTGGACCTTCAGAACTGTATGAACGGGGTTGTATGATTCGAAAAACAATTTTACAATCATCAGATAATTTTAATTGCTCTATCAAACCTGCTGCATATAGAATACCTTGAATATTTTCAAAAACCTCAACAAACCTATGCCCATATTTATAATCCCAAATGTAAAGAACATGAGCAACAGTATCATACATCCAACAATCTTTCGTACCAAAGCATTCAGGGTGTATATTTGTGATAAATCCTTTATCTTCCACGCCGATTTTGACAAGAGTTTTATCTTGCATTTCATTGTATGTTTTTAAAACATCGGTAGAATAGATTTCAGCATTTTCAATCATTTCGTCTGTAATAACCACACCGTTTGGTGCTATATCGCCTTCTATAATAGGGTTATGGGACCAACCTACTCCCGCTCGTATTCGTTGTTCCCCGACTTCATGTGACGCGACCCCTTCCGCTGCTGCTGTATTATCTTCGGGCTCCGGATACATTTGAACCATTTTTACATGCGCGGTGCAGCCTTTTTCCGCACCCCAAATATGACCGCTTGAAGGTGATAAAACAGAATGTGCGTTTTCCATAATTAAACCCCCGGAAAAAGTTTTGCTGCTACTACAGGTATTAAATCAGGACGTGCACCAAGTAATGGCAGAGATTGTAAACCTATAGCTGCTAACTCCGCATTAATTATTTCTTGTGTGAGTTGACCCGATGCGATAGCAGGAGTCAAAACCGCCACCAACTCCGCAAACGTAGTTATTGGAGCAGCAGGAGGCACAGGCGGAGTTGGTGGTGCGGGTGGCGGAGCAAGATCAACAGTATTAAGAGCAGTAGTCTTATTAAAAACCGTAGATGGAACAAAGGAAGCAGGTGGTGTATCACCGCAACCGCCTGTCGCGAGAGCATATGCTGCTGCAGCATCAGTAGGTGAAGGAATATCCATTGCAGCGCGTAGTTCAGCCGTAACAGTTTCGACGAGTGCTGGATCTACACCACGTTTAATCTTCCATCCATGCGGCGGTTTTGCGTACTTAGTTCGGGTGCTTGCATGTATCCTTATATCATGTGGAATACCATCAGCAAGTTCAACGGTCGTGTCTGTCGGAGGTGGAGGAGGCGGTGCTTGAGTAGAAACATCAGGTGTTTCTGGTGTTGTAACAACTGCTTCTTCTGTCTCAGACTCCTTTATAATAGGCGCTTCACCTTCTGTTTTTAATAGAGCAGAAAGGACCGTAATCAACACCTCTTTAAGATGTGATCCAATTTCAAAAGTAATTACTCCTTTTTCGTTTGGCATTTTTTTTCTCCTGTTTTGTTTTAAAGTTTTTATATTTTGTACTTGTGTT
>Ga0255053_10000140_pt1 | contig 36322 bp, 33 predicted proteins | sample JV7_2_22_MG_FD_188635 | JGI IMG/M metagenome (GOLD analysis project Ga0255053, IMG submission 188635) | Seawater microbial communities from Jervis Inlet, British Columbia, Canada - JV7_2_22 | ecosystem: Environmental > Aquatic > Marine > Inlet | place: Canada: British Columbia | collected... | reverse complement strand
GCCGAAGCCGATGTTGTCGGCGACGCTGAGCCAGGGCAGCAATCGAGGTTCCTGAAAGATGATACCGACCTTTTCGTTGGGCGCAGTGATCGAGATGGTGTCGAGCGTGACAGAGCCTGTCGTCGCGTGATCAAGCCCGGAGATCGCACGCAACAGCGTGGATTTACCGCAGCCCGAACCACCGATGATGGCGACGATCTCACCGGGCTTGACGCGCGCGGAGAAATTCTCCAGCGCATGGACGCCATTCGGATAGGTCTTGCCGACATGATCGAAAACGAGCATCAGATGCCCCCCGCATGCGCGCTAAACGAATCCTGCCAGCGCAGGAAGGGCGCTGCAATCAACTAGATCAGCCAGTCGGTGACCTTGCCGAGAATCGCAAAGACGATAATCGCGGCGACGATCTGCGCGGGCTTGCCGAGTTGCTGACCGTCGGTCAGCAGATAGCCGAGCCCCTCGGATGCACCCATGAATTCGGCGGCGACAACGAACATCCACCCCAGACCCAAACCCGAGCGCAGTGAAATCACATAGGCAGGCAATACGGCGGGAAGAAGAATCCGCCGGATCATTGCAAATCCGTTGAGGCGAAAGATGCGGCCGACTTCAACGATCTTCCGATCCACGCTCAGGATCGCGCCGGTGACGCCGAGATAGATCGGGAAAAATACGCCGACGGCGATTAGCGCCACCTTTGATGTCTCGAAAATTCCCAGCCACAGGATGAACAACGGCACCCATGCGATCGAAGGGATCGCACGCAACGCCTGCAAGGTCGGATCGAGCAAGCGCCGCGCAAGCGTCCAGTATCCGCAGATCGCGCCGAAGAGCGTTCCGGCCAGAACCCCGAGACCAAAGCCCGCGCTGACGCGGCGCAGCGTTGCGACAATGTGCCGGCTCAGTTCACCACTCGCGGCCAGTTCCACCAGCGTCTGCCAGATGCGGCTCGGCGGGGGCACCAGCCGTCCATTGGAGTAACCGGAACGCACGGCCAGTTCCCATGCCAGCGCAAGCCCGAGCGGCAACAGCAAGCCAATAGCAGGACGCGCGATACGGCGCAGGCGTTCGGCAGGCCGCGATCCGGGCTCTTCCCCGATGACTTCTGGCGCAGGCGTGTCGAGTGTCATGGCCATAGCGGAAACTGCTTATCGCAACGATTTGCAAGGGTGCTCAAAGCGAAGGCCAACAAGCTTGGCGCATGCGGCCCTTTGAACGTGCCGTCTGCGGCATATCGTTAGTTCGTCGGCAATGGCACCTGATCGTCAATCAGCGCATCCACCGTGGCCTTCACGTCCACACCAGGCTGGATCACGCCGGCTTGCTGAAGTGCAAGACCCGCAGCGAGGATCGACTCGCGCTGCGGCGCGCCGATCCGGTTGTGCGTGAGTTCGGTGCGCTCCTTGAGCTGCTTGTCGACCACGGTCTCCGGCAGCTTGGTCACAGCGATGAAGCCGCGCTTGAGCTCGTCGTAATTGGCCAGCGAGTACTTGCGCGCTTCCTCGTAGACCGCGAGCACACGCTGAACGATTTTCGGATTGTCCTTCAGAAACTGTTCACGGACATTGAGAATGCCCCAGGTGTTGGCTTCAGGCTTGCGGAAGAACAGTTTCGCACCGTCCTCGATCTCGGCCTGCGCCATCATCGGATCGAGCCCGGCCCACGCATCGACGTCGCCGCGGATCAGCGCGGCCTTGCCGTCTGCATGCTGCAGCAGAACCGGGGTGATGTCCTTGTCGGTCAGGCCTGCCTCAAGCAATGCACGGACCAGGAAGATGTGCGGGTCGGTGCCACGTGTGACGGCAACACGCTTGCCTTTCAGATCGGCGACCTTCGCGATCTTGGACTCCTTTGCCGTCACCAGCGCGGTCCATTCGGGACGCGAGTAGACATAGACCGACTTGATCGGGTTGCCGTTGATCTTCGCAACCAGTGCGGCCGAACCTGCCGTCGATCCGAAATCGATTGAGCCGGCGTTGAGAAACTCGAGCGCCTTGTTGGAACCTGCCGACTGCACCCAGACGATCTTGATCCCGTCCTTCTCGAATTCCTTTTCCAGCAGCCCCTTCTCTTTCAGGATGATGGAGACTGGATTGTAGGTCGCCCAATCGATGGCGATCTGCTTCGGCGCATCGGCGGCAAACGCACCGCCGGTGGCAAGCACTGTTCCCATGACAAGGGCAGCGAGGGCGCGTCGTGATAGGTTCAACATCGTCATCTCCATGTGGATGACCGGAACGGAGTTGCGGTCAGGACGGGTGCATTTCGATGCAACAGGCGGGCGTCCCCTGTCGTCCCGATTGCTAAAAATCACTATGTTTTTCAATTACTTATTTGATGTCGTCAACGAGAAAAAAACCACCCGAACAAGACCCGTGAGAGAACCGGCTTTCAAAAATTGCGCGAAAAACAGAAGGGACGGCTCTTTCCGCCGTATTCCGCTGATGACACCGCTGCTGCCGTCCGTTATCCGAATAGAATGGACAGCGTGACGGCCAAGATCCTCCCAGATCCGGAAGTGCAATTCGATACCGTGCGTATCGCCGGCGAGATCGACACGCTTGCGCAAAAGCATGGCGGCAAAGACGACCTGCTTCGCGCCGCTATCACACAATTGCTCAAGGGTGAGTTGGCGCTGGCGCGCGAGGCCGCGCAGGCACAATTGCTGAAGGACCGTCACGGACGGCGATGCGCCGAGCGGCTTTGCTTTGTGCAGGACGAGATCATTCGCATTCTGTTCAATGCCGCGACCCGGCACCTCTATCACTCACCGACCCCGTCGGACTCCGAACGCATGGCCGTGATCGCCACCGGCGGTTACGGACGCGGCTTGATGGCGCCCGAGTCCGACATCGATCTGCTGTTCATCCTGCCCTACAAGCAAACCGCATGGGGCGAGCAGGTGGCGGAGGCAATTCTCTATTGCCTGTGGGACATGGGGCTGAAAGTCGGCCACGCCACCCGCTCGATCGATGAATCGATCCGCCAGGCGCGCGGCGATATGACTATCCGCACATCGGTGCTGGAAACCAGGTTTCTGACCGGCGACCAGGCGCTCTACGACGAACTCGTCATGCGCTTCGACAAGGAGGTCGTGCAGGGCACCGCCGCTGAGTTCGTGACCGCGAAGCTGGCGGAGCGCGAGGAGCGGCACCGCCGCGCAGGCCAGTCACGCTATCTTGTCGAACCCAACGTGAAGGACGGCAAGGGCGGACTGCGCGACCTGCATACGCTGTTCTGGATCGCCAAGTACGTTTACCGGGCCAGCAACAGCGAAGACCTCGTACAGCGCGGCGTGTTCGACCCGCAGGAGTATCGCACGTTCCGCCGCTGCGAGGATTTCCTGTGGTCTGTCCGCTGCAACATGCACTTCTACACCGGCCGCCCCGAAGAACGGCTGTCGTTCGAAATGCAGCGCGAGATCGCGCAGCGGCTCGGCTACACCTCACATCCCGGCATGCAGGATGTCGAACGCTTCATGAAGCACTACTTTCTGATCGCAAAGGAGGTCGGAGATCTCACCGCGATCCTGTGCTCCAAGCTTGAAGACCAGGAAGCCAAGCCTGCGCCCGTGCTGAGCCGGATGATGGCAAAGCTTCGCCCGGGCCGCAAACGTGGTCGCGTTCCCGGCGGCGAAGATTTTGTCATCGACAACAACCGCATCAACCTTGCCGCGCCCGACGTGTTCAAGACCGATCCGGTCAATCTGATCCGCATCTTCCGCCTCGCGCAGAAAAACAATCTCGCATTTCACCCCGACGCCATGCGCGCGGCGACGCGCTCGCTCGGCCTGATCACGCCGAAGCTTCGCGAGAACCCCGAAGCCAACAAGCTGTTCATGGAAATTCTGACGTCGAACGACGCCGAAACGGTGCTGCGACGGATGAACGAGGCCGGCGTGCTCGGTCGCTTCATCCGCGCGTTCGGACGGATCGTGTCGATGATGCAGTTCAACATGTATCATCACTACACGGTCGACGAGCATCTGCTGCGATGCATCGGCATCCTTCAGGATATCGAGCGCGGCGGGAACGACGAGTTCGTGGTCGCTAGCGATCTGATGCGGAAAATCCATCCCGAGCATCGGGCCGTCATCTATATGACGGTGCTGTTGCACGACATCGCCAAGGGCCGCCCCGAGGACCACTCCATCGCGGGAGCCAAGGTCGCGCGGCGGCTTTGCCCACGCTTCGGATTCAACGCGGCCGATACCGAGCTGATCGCCTGGCTGATAGAGGAACATCTCACCATGTCCACGGTGGCGCAGTCGCGCGACCTGTCGGACCGCAAGACCATCGAGAATTTCGCTGCCGTCGTGCAGTCGGTCGAGCAGATGAAGCTGCTGACCATTCTGACCACGGCGGACATTCGCGGCGTTGGCCCGGGGGTCTGGAACGGCTGGAAGGCGCAGCTGATCCGTACGCTTTACTACGAAACTGAACCGGTTCTGACCGGCGGCTTCTCCGAGGTCAATCGCGCCCAGCGCATCGCGGTCGCGCAAGCCGAATTCCGCGCAAACTTCACTGAATGGCCTGAGAGCGAACTCGAGACCTACATCGCGCGGCACTATCCCGCGTACTGGCTGAAGGTCGAGCTGCCGCGCAAGATTCGCCACGCGCGCTTCGTCAAAGCCAGCGAAGCGGGCGGTCATAAGCTCGCGGTCAATGTCGGCTTCGATGAGGGGCGCGGCGTCACCGAACTGACGATTATGGCGCCCGATCATCCCTGGCTACTGTCGATCATCGCGGGCGCCTGCGCTTCAGCAGGTGCTAACATCGTCGATGCGCAGATCTACACCACCACCGACGGTATTGCGCTCGACACCATCGCGATCACCCGCGAGTACGACCGCGACGATGACGAAGGCCGCCGCGCGACCCGCATCGGCGACACCATCGAACAGGTCCTGGAAGGCAAGCTGCGGCTGCCCGACGTGATGGCGCGGCGCACCGCGTCGAAAGCACGCTTGAAGCCATTCGTCGTGGAGCCGGAAGTCAGCATCAACAACCAGTGGTCGGATCGTTACACCGTGATCGAGGTCTCCGGCCTCGATCGTCCGGGTTTGTTGTTTCAGCTCACCACCGCGATCTCGAAACTCAATCTCAATATCGCGTCCGCGCATGTCGCGACCTTCGGCGAACGCGCCCGCGACGTGTTCTATGTGACCGACCTGCTCGGCGCGCAGATCACCGCGCCAACCCGGCAGGCCGCCATCAAGCGGGCCCTGATCCACCTGCTCGCCAACGGCGATGCTGCGGAAAAGCCTGCGGCCTGATTTATCTTTCCACTGCCTGAAGACGGGCTGCACTTTGAATCACGGCCTTTTGCCGCAGGCGCGATTGCGATCGTGCTATGCAGCATTGTGCCTCGCGGCGAATATCATCGCTGCAGTTTGCGTGCTATAACGTCGCCGGATTGGACATACCGGAGGTCCGCGATGTTCGAAGGTTTTGACGCCATCACCCTGGCGCGCATGCAGTTCGCATTCACGGTGTCTTTCCACATCGTGTTTCCGGCCTTCTCCATCGGCCTCGCAAGCTATCTGGCTGTTCTCGAAGCTCTGTGGCTGTGGACCGGCCGCGAGGTCTTCATCAATCTTTTCAATTATTGGCTTAAAATTTTCGCAGTTGCCTTCGGCATGGGCGTCGTGTCCGGCATCGTAATGGCCTATCAGTTCGGCACCAACTGGGCGGTGTTCTCCGACAAGGCCGGCCCGATCATAGGCCCGCTGATGGCTTACGAGGTGCTGACGGCCTTTTTCCTCGAAGCCGGCTTTTTGGGCGTCATGCTGTTCGGGCTGAAGCGTGTCGGCCACAAACTGCATTTCTTCGCGACGTTGATGGTCGCGGTGGGCACGCTGATCTCCGCCTTCTGGATTCTCTCGGCAAATTCCTGGATGCAGACGCCCACTGGCTTCGCAATGAACCCGGCAGGGCAGTTCGTCGCCGCAGACTGGTGGAAGGTTATCTTCAATCCGTCCTTCCCTTATCGCCTCGTACACATGGTGCTGGCAGCGTATCTCACCACCGCGTTTGTTGTGGGCGCCGTCGGCGCCTATCACCTTCTCAAGGATTCCCGGCTGGAAGGCCCGCGGGTGATGTTCTCGATGGCGATGTGGATGGCGGCTATCGTTGCCCCGATCCAGATTTTCGCCGGCGACCTGCACGGCCTCAATACGCTGGAGCATCAGCCTGTGAAGGTGATGGCGATGGAAGGCCACTTCCAGAGTCATCCGAATGGCGCGCCTCTCATTCTGTTCGGCCTGCCTGACCAGGCCGCGGGTGCGGTAAAATATTCGATCGAGATTCCGAAAGCATCATCACTGATCCTCAAGCACTCGCTTGATGCGCCGCTGAAGGGCCTCGACACCGTGCCACGCGAAAACTGGCCGCCGGTGGCGATCGTGTTCTGGTCGTTCCGCGTCATGGTCGGCATTGGATTCCTGATGCTCGGCGTTGGCCTGTTCAGCTTGTGGGCGCGCTGGCGCGGCACGCTTTATCAGGCGCATTGGCTGCATCGCTATGCGCTGGTGATGGGCCCCGCCGGGTTCGTCGCCGTTCTTGCCGGATGGGTGACCACCGAAGTCGGACGGCAGCCCTTCACAGTTTATGGACTGCTGCGCACCGCCGATTCCGCGTCGCCGCTGGCTGCGCCTGCGGTCGCCTCGTCCCTGCTCGCCTTCGTCGTCGTCTACTTCATCGTGTTCGGCATGGGCGTTTTCTATATTCTGAAGCTGATGTATGAGCCTCCGCATCATGGCGAAGAAGGCCCCGACACGCCGGCCCGCGCTGCGGGCATCACGCCCGCGCAGGCCATTCACGCCGTACCAGGACAGGGGTAAGCACGATGGCTGGAATCCCTCTCGACATCGCAACGCTGTGGGCCTTCATCATTGCCTTCGCCGTCTTCATGTACATCGTCATGGACGGTTTCGATCTCGGCCTCGGCATGCTGTTTCCTTTCTTTCCGAAGAAGGAAGACCGCAACGTCATCATGAATACGGTTGCCCCGGTGTGGGACGGCAACGAGACCTGGCTGGTGCTCGGCGGCGGCGGGTTGATGGCGGCATTTCCACTGGCCTTCGCAGTCCTGATGCCGGCGATCTATACGCCGATCATCGCCATGCTGATCGGACTGGTGTTTCGCGGCGTCGCCTTCGAATTCCGCTGGCGCAGCCAGAAGGAGCGCAACCTCTGGGATATCGCCTTCGCAGGCGGATCCTTGGTCGCGGCGCTGTCGCAAGGCATCGCGCTCGGCGCGATCCTGCAAGGCGTTCATGTCGAGGGACGGCACTATGCAGGCGGCTGGTGGGACTGGCTGACGCCGTTCAGCATTCTGACCGGCTGCGCGGTCGTCGCCGGCTATGGTCTGCTCGGCGCAACTTGGCTGATCATGAAGACCACGGGCGAACTGCGCGAGCACGCTTATCGCATGAGCTGGTGGCTTCTGGTCGCAACGCTCATCGCCATTTGCGCCGTTAGTCTCGCAACGCCGTTTCTGCAGGCGGATTACTGGCGACGCTGGTTCGAGTGGCCGAATATCGTCTTCACCGCGCCGATTCCCATCGCTGTGGCGGCTATCACGCTGCTGCTGCTGAAGAGTCTCGCCAACAAGCAAGACTATCGGCCGTTCGTGTTGACGCTGTCGCTGTTCGCGCTGTCCTATGCGGGGCTCGGCGTCAGCATATATCCCTACATCGTGCCGCAAAGCATCACGATCTGGCAGGCCGCAGCCCCCGCCAACAGCCTCAGCTTCATGCTGGTTGGAGTCGCAATTCTTGTGCCTCTCATCCTCGCCTATACTGCATGGTCATACTGGGTGTTCCGCGGCAAGGTCGATCCCTCGAGCGGCTACCACTAGAGTGAGCATGACCTCGCCATCCGAACCGCCCGGGCCGCTGTCGCGAAAGCTGTTGTGGTTCGTCGCCTTGTGGCTGCTCGGGACCGGCACCGTTGCCGTTTTCGCCTATATCCTGCGGCTCTGGATCGCCCCGCACTGATCCGGATGATCACCGATTTCGAATATATTTTAAGGATTTACGACACATGGTGGCCTTGGGGCGGGTATCACTTGCCAGCCGCGCACGGCTAAGGTTTGATGCGCGAGGGCACGACTAAACGCGGGATTCTCGACATGAACATCATTCGCTCTCTCGCTTTGGCGGCGATCGCGGCCAGCCTGTTGTTCGCAGCACCTCATGCATTCGCGCAGGGCCGCGAGATGAACATCGGTGACCAGCCGGGATACATTCCGGAGGACGAGGAAATTGCACCGGAATTCAAGCGCACTGCGGTTTTCTTCCGCACGACCGAAGCGCCCGGCACCATCGTCATCAGCACCTCTGAGCGCTTTCTCTATCTCGTGCAGGGCAACGGTCGCGCACTGCGTTACGGCATCGGTGTCGGCCGCGAGGGCTTCCAATGGCAGGGGCTGCAGAAGATTTCCCGCAAGCAGGAATGGCCGGACTGGACACCGCCGCCGGAAATGATCGCGCGCCAGCCCTACCTGCCACGCTTCATGGCGGGCGGCCCCGGCAATCCGATGGGCGCGCGGGCGCTGTATCTCGGCGCCACGGTCTATCGCATTCACGGCACCAACCAGCCGCAGACCATCGGCAGCGCCGTGTCGTCCGGGTGCTTCCGTCTGGTCAATGCCGACGTGACCGATCTCTTCGATCGCGTCCCCGTCGGCACCAAGGTCATCATCCGCCAGCGGCCCGAAATCTAGTTTTCCGGCACAGATCTTTCGTTTTCCGTACGCATACTTCAGAAGCGAGATTCATTCATGGCCATTTTTTCGCGCACCTTCGGCACTGGTCTCCTCATCGGCGCCACTATTGCTGTCGCGGTTGCGGCAGCGGCAATCGCCTACGAGCGGTACGACACGCGAACCCTGAAACGCACCGTGAAACGAGATGCTGTCCTTTGCGGTGTCAATTCTGGCCTGCCGGGCTTCTCGATTCCCGACGACAAGGGCAACTGGTCCGGCTTCGACGTGGATATCTGCCGGGCTGTTGCCGCCGCGATCTTCAACGACCCGAACAAGGTGAAATTCATTCCGCTCGATGCCAGCGAGCGCTTCAAGGAACTGCGCAACCGCAAGGTCGATATCCTGTCGCGCAACTCCACCTGGAGCATGTCACGCGAGACCGAATACGGCCTGAACTTCGCAGCCGTCGCCTACTACGACGGCGAAGGTTTTATGGTGCGTCAGTCGCGCAATATCGATTCCGCCCTTGAACTCGACGGCAGCAAGGTCTGCGTTCAGGCTGGCACCACGACGCAGCTGAATCTTGCAGACTATTTCCGCGCCAACAACATCAAGTATCAGGAATTAAACCTCCCGAAGCTCGAAGATGTCATCAAGGCCTATGATTCAGGCCAGTGCGATGTACTGACCACCGACGTATCGCAACTCTATGCGCTGCGGCTGCGGCTGACCAAACCCGGCGAACATGTCATCCTGCCGGATGTGATTTCGAAGGAACCGCTGGCACCGGTAGTTCGACAGCGCGACGACGAATGGCTACTGATTGTAAAATGGACGATCTACGCCATGCTCAACGCGGAAGAACTCGGCGTGACATCGAAGAATATCGACGAAGCGCTGAAGTCGAAGAAGCCGGATATCATGCGGTTGGTCGGCACCGAAGGCGCCTATGGCGAGGAAATTGACCTGACCCGGGACTGGGCGGCGCGCATCATCCGCCATGTCGGCAACTATGGCGAAGTCTATGAACGCAACGTCGGCACCGGCTCCAAGCTGGCAATTCCACGCGGTCTCAACCAGCTCTGGAACGCCGGCGGCATCCAGTACGCACCGCCGATCCGGTAATACGCGTTATCTATTTAATCGGGATTGTGATGGCCGGGCTTGTCCCGGCCATTTGCTTCCTCGGCAAAAGCTCCGGCTAGCGCTCAGTAATTCTTCAGCCGCGCCAGCTGGTCAGCGTGATATGCGGCATCACCGAACAATTCCTGACATACCCGCGCGCGCTTCATGAAGAATCCGATGTCGAACGCATCGGTCATGCCGACACCGCCATGCATCTGCACAGCCTCCTGCACGGCCAGCGTCGCCGTCGATCCGGCTTTCGCCTTGGCAACGGCCACCGCAGCGCCTGCCTTGTCGACATCCGAGTCCAGCGCCTGCAGAGCCTTCATCACGGCCGCCTTGGTAATCTCGATCTCGGTGTAAAGATGCGCGGCGCGGTGCTGCAGTGCCTGGAACTCACCGATCGGCTTGCCGAACTGCTTGCGTTCTTTCAGATAGGTCACCGTGCGCATGAAGGCCTCTTCACTGACGCCGACCATTTCGGACGCCACGGCCGCACGGCCGACATTGAGAATGCCCTCGAGCAAGGCTCCACCCTGATCGACCTCTCCGAGCACGCCGTCCGCCGTTACCTCGGCATCATTGAACACGATACGCGCGGCGTTGTGCGCATCAACCATCGCGGTGCGCTCGATCTCGATGCTCCTACTCTTGGGATTGACCAGAAACAGCGTCAGCCCCTCGCGATCACCGCTCTCACCTGCGGTGCGGGCCGCGACGATCAGCAAATCCGAGGCGTGACCATCGACGACGAACGCCTTCGTGCCCTTGAGCTTGAAACCGTTGCCGGAACGCACAGCCTGCATCGCCGTCTTCAGGGGGCGATGCTTGGCGCCTTCGTCCACCGCGAGTGATGCGATCAGATCGCCTTTGGCAATCTTCGTCAGATGTTCTGATTTCTGCGCGGCATTGCCGCCACGCGCCAACGCGGTCGCAGCCACCACGCCGGTCAACAGGAACGGTGACGGCATCAGTGTGCGGCCGATTTCCTCCATCACCACGCCGGCCTCGACGCAGCCAAGCCCGCTACCTCCGAACTCTTCCGGCACCAGCAAGCCAGAGAAGCCCATCTCAGCGAAGGTTTTCCAGAGATCCCGCGAAAAGCCGGTAGCATCCTTCGCATCTCGCAGCTTGCGCAGATGCGCGACCGGAGCCTTGTCGCTGATGAGACCACGCGCGCTGTCGCGCAGCATTGACTGTTCTTCGTTAAGGACGAGAGCCATTTGGGTATCCGGTACGAGTTATCGGTTAAGGAGAGCGGTGCGCGACTGAATGGCTTACGCGCCGGGCAGGTCGAGGATGCGCTTGGCGACAATGCCGAGCATCACCTCGCTGGTGCCGCCTTCGATCGAATTCGCCTTGGTGCGCAGCCATGAGCGAGCCAACGCTCCTTCCTGCGAGCGAGCGCTTTCCCATTCCAGCGCATCGACGCCGCCGGCCGACATCAGGAGCTCATACCGGCGCTTGTTCAGCTCGGTGCCGTAATACTTCAGCGCCGACGAATAAGCCGGATGTCCCTGTCCTGCCTTCGCCAGATCGACCGCTCGCTCGGAAGCACAGGCCAGCGCGGCTTCATCTACATCGAAGGCTGCGATCTGTCCGCGCAACACTGCATCGTCCAGCCGGCCACGTTCGTCCGCGCCGATGGAATTTGCCGCGATCTGGCCGAGCGGGCGCCCGCCACCGCGCTCTCCCAGACCGCTGATCATCGAGCGCTCGTGCTGCAGAAGATACTTCGCGACATCCCAACCACGATTGACGGTGCCGACCACATGCGAACGCGGGACGCGGACGTTGTCAAAGAAGGTTTCGCAAAACGGCGACTTGCCGGAGATCAGGAGGATCGGCTTGGTGGAGACGCCCTTCGAGGCCATATCGAACAAAATGAAGCTGATGCCGTCATGCTTCTTGGCGCTAAAGTCGGTTCGCACCAGACAAAAGATCCAGTCGGCGAAATTCGCCATCGAGGTCCAGATCTTCTGGCCGTTGATGATGTAATCGTCGCCATCGATATCCGCACGCGTTTGCAGCGAGGCCAGATCCGAACCTGCGTTCGGCTCCGAATAGCCCTGACACCAGCGGATCAGTCCGGCAGCGATCTTCGGCAGATGCTCACGCTTCTGCGCCTCGGTGCCGTACTTCAGCAGTGCCGGCCCCAACATCCAGATGCCGAAGCTCGACAGCGGAAGCCGCGCGGAGATCGCAGCCATTTCCTGACGCAGGATTTTTGTTTCCTCTGCATCAAGGCCGCCGCCGCCATATTCCTTCGGCCACTCGGGAACGGTCCAGCCTTTGTTGCGCATGCGCTCGAACCAGAGGCGCTGCGGCTCTGACGAGAACGTGGTGTTGCGGCCGCCCCAGAACACATCGGTCTCGTTCGCCACCGGCTTGCGCATTTCGGGCGGACAATTCGCCGCCAGCCAGGCGCGCGTTTCGCTGCGGAATTTTTCCATATCGGCCATTCGATCGTCCCTCGGGCTGATGGACCGCGACGCGATGCGCGGCTTTGATCAGTTTCTGGGCCGGACTGTACTGTCCGCTTGGCGGATTTCAATATCTCGCTGACGCGAAAGCCTCATCGGGTGCGATATGGTAGCCATGCGCGGCAACCTTGGCAGTATTCCCGGCACAGCCACCGCGTTTAAAACAGAGGAACCGCCATGCGCCTGAAAACGCTTTCGCCTAGCGAAATGACCGCCGATCAGAAGAGCATCTTTGAGGAATCGGTTTCAAGCAAACGCGGCACTGTCACACCGCCGTTGCGAGCATGGATTTATGCGCCTGAAGTCGCGCGGCACGCCAGCCGGCTCGGCGCGTTCCTGCGTTACGATACCACGCTCGGGCCGCGCCTGTCGGAACTTGCCATCCTTGTCACCGCACGGCACTGGAACGCGCAGTACGAATGGTATGCACACAAGAAGATGGCGCTCGCGGCAGGGCTCGACCCGAATATCATCGCCGCCATCAATCATCGCCACGTTCCTGATTTCAACGACCGGAAAGCGCAACTAGTCTACGAGTTCAGCGAGTCGCTGCACGAAAATTGCAAGGTCCCGAAGCTGCTTTACGACAAGGCCGTCGAGATGCTGGGCGAAACCGGCGTGGTCGAACTGGTTGGCCTGCTCGGCTACTACGCATTGGTGTCGATGACACTCAACACCTTCGAAGTCGAATTGCCCGAGGGCGAAACGTCCGACCTTGTGCCGTGATGGACCCGCTCATACATCCGTGAGACCGATGCATCGCCTGCATCGCAAGACCTCGCATCCCGGAGAAGCTAGCATGGCAGCCACAGACGCATTTAGGCCTGTGATCGCGGGAACGCGGATCGGCCACGTCCATCTCAAGGTGGCTGACCTTGACCGCGCGCTCGGCTTCTATCAAGGCGTGCTCGGATTCGAGTTGATGCAGCGCTACGGTGATCAAGCGGCCTTTATTTCAGCGGGCGGCTATCATCATCACATCGGCCTGAATACCTGGCAGAGCAAGGGCGGCAAGCCTCCGCCGGAAGGCGCCACCGGCCTGTTTCACACTGCGATCCTCTATCCGACACGGGCTGCGCTGGCCGATGCATTGCATCGGGTGCTTGAGGCTGGAATACAACTCGACGGCGCAAGCGACCATGGTGTCAGCGAAGCGCTTTACTTGCACGACCCTGACGAAAACGGCGTCGAACTCTATTGGGATCGGCCCGAGGCAGAATGGCCTCGTGCCGCCGATGGAACGCTGGCGATGTTTACACGCAGGCTCGATGTAGATGCGCTGCTGCGAGAGCGCAAGACCTGATCAGTTGGCCCGCAGAGCTTTTCCCCGCACCAGCACAATGGCGGCTGCAATCATCTGGAGTGCGGCGCACGCATAGAACGGCACGGCGTAGCTGCCGAAGATATCACGCAGCAAGCCGACGATCCCCGGCCCGAACGCGTAGGTGAACTGACAGATCGCCGTCACGAGGCTAACCAGCACGCCGAACGCCGCCGCGCTGAACTCCCGTTGCACGATCAGCGTCGGCAGCGTGATCATGTTTCCGACCGAAAAACCGAACACCGCGCTGGCAGTGAACAATGTGACCTCGTTTCGGGTGTTGATCATGACGATTAGCGCAGCTGCCTGACTGATCGCCGATAACGCCGCCGCCTTACGCTGATCCATCCGATCAACGACGAAACCGAACAGCACGCGTCCCACCACCGCCATCGCGGTCATCAGCGCCACTGCGATGCCGGCGCGCTCGCGGCCCATGATCGGATCAAGAAACGAAATCTGGTGCACGATGAAGCCCACCTGCGCGATCATAAGCATCGCGAACGGCACGGTGATCGTCCAGAACGAAAGGCTGCCGAACGCTCCGCGGCGCATCTGTGCAATTGATTGGACGGCAGGCGCGGGCGTGACAGCGAACGCATCGACCGGCGGTAGTAAACGCTTCGGTGGCTGGCCAACCCAGATCAGAATCGCCGGTATTGCCAGCAGGACGATGACCAGCGCCGCGCCGATCGATGTCGCTGGAAAGCCAAATTTGCCAATGGCGGCAACTAAAAGCGGTACGCCGAGCACACCGCCGCAGCTTGCGCCGTTCAAGGCAAGACTAATCGCCATGCCACGCCGCTTGTTGAACCACAGCCCCAGCGTGTTGTTGATCGCGGCAAGGCTGGTGCCCGCCCAGCCAAAGGCGATCAGCGCATAGGCGACGTACAAATGCCACGGAGACGTCACTTGGCCAACCAAGGCGGTGCCTGCGGCAACAGCGAGAATGCCGCCGATGAGAAGGCGGCGTGGCCCCAGCGTGCGGATCGCTTCGCTGACAAACACCACCAGAGCCGCGCTGAACAGATAGTAACCAGTGGTGGCAGTCGAGATCAGCGAGGCCGGCCAGCCGTGAAGACGCTGCAGCTCGGCAAGATAGACACCCTGACCGTAAAAGCCAGCGCCCCAGGCAAACGTCGCAACCAGAAAGCAGACCCCGACGATCGGCCAGCCTTCATAGCGGATCGATGTCTCGTCGATGATTTTCTCATCCACGACGGGGCCGGTGTCAGGCGAATTCATATTCCGGCGTTTCCCCAAAGGAGCTTTCGCTCTTCTTCTCTGCCGATTCCAGCGGCAGTTCCGCCATCTGTCAGGATGCGGATCGCGGCGTCAAGCGAGACATTGTCATCGCCCGCATGACGGCAGGTCTTGAGAGGCGCGAAGGCGTTACGTCTTCGCCGCGTTGTAGAAGAACCGCTCACGATAATCTTGTCGCCCAGCGCCTTGGAATGGACCTCTTTCATTTGCGCTAGAATGCCGCGCTCATGCGCCACCAGCCGTCGCGGCCAACGCGTGGCGGCGCGGTGTTCTCCTGCATGCTGGCATCTTCGGTGTAGTATCGTTCGATAGCGCCAGCGTGACCGCCGCTCTCAACCACTGCAATGAATTTGTTAACGCGTGCACGTATCGGCATCTGTGTTTCCCATAGGTTTAGCCGAAAGGAAAACACAAAACGGTGGCATAGCAAAGCGGCTGCTCGTCACTGCGAGCAAAGCGAAGCAATCCAGAGTGATAGGCGAAGAACTGAATGCTTCGTCGCCATGCTCCTCGCAATGACAGCAGTGCGTGCCGTTTTGTCAGAGCAATCACGTCTAGGGCGTCGTCGGCGGCACCTTGTCGGTCGGCGCAGGCATGTCCACCGTCTTGAAATCCGCCGGACTGACGATCTCCAGATATTCCATGTCCGGCGAGTAATCGAACAAGTGCACGATGCCGGACCGCTGATGCACCACGTCGCCGGCCTTCACCAGCGTCGGCTCCTCGTATATGAACTTTGCTCACCCCTTGGTCATGACGATGATCTGGAAGTCGCAATCGTGCCTATACCAGCCGATGCCCTCCGACGGCTGCATGTTGGCCTTCACCAGATGGCAGGGATTCTAAAACGACGGGAATGTGCGGACATCGCCGTGCATCTCGTGCAAGGCGCGCGAGATGCGCCCCCGAGCAGTGTCGTTTCATGCATGCGCCCGCCAACGATGGCCCAGCGGAAAGACAGTTGCGCGAGGCCATTGCCTAATATTCACCTCGAGCTCTTTCCGCCGGCTCCTGCCGTGCAGCTTTGATCCACTCCTGCACTTCAGGAAGGGCGATCACCCGCTCTTCATAGCTCGCCAGCGACCTCTGCACCGGCGTTCGCGCCTACCGCAAGGTGCACCACATGCAGGCCGGCGTCGGCCATTACGGTGTCTTCAGCGGCCGGAAGTGGAACACCGAAATCTATCCGCTGCGGGACTTCATTCACGTCAATTCGTGACAGCGCGCGAACCAGGTGGAAAAGAGGCCGCCTGCAAGCAGACGGCCAGTTTGAGGAAGAATGGCTGACCGCAAAAATGCGGACAGACCACTCTCAGACGACTCAATTCACAACGAAAGAACCAGCGACGTCCTCAAATCTAGGCGTAACAATGGTTTTGGCAAACGAGTAGTTCTGCATGCTGAAATCTGATCTATCGATATGAAAATCAGTGGTCAGTCCGCCAGCGCCTTCATTTCCCTGTAAAGATCGGATTTGCCCTCGAAGCCGATTCCCGGCAAGTCCGGCATGGTGATGTGGCCGTTCTCGACGCGCACGCCATCTGGAAAGCCGCCATACGGCTGGAACAGATCCGGATAGCTTTCATTGCCGCCAAGACCCAAGCCTGCCGCGATGTTCAGCGACATCTGGTGCCCGCCGTGCGGGATGCAGCGCGACGGCGACCAACCGTGTGTCTTCAGAACGTCGAGTGTTCGGAGATACTCGCAGAGACCATACGACAATGCACAGTCGAACTGCAGCCAGTCACGGTCCGGCCGCATGCCGCCGTAGCGAATGAGATTCCGCGCATCCTGATGGCTGAACAGGTTTTCGCCGGTGGCCATCGGACCCGGATAGTATTCCGCGAGCGCTGCCTGCAACTGGAAGTCGAGCGGATCGCCGACTTCCTTATATGATGATTGGTCAAGCCATCGGCTCTCCATTGTTCTGCTCCATTAGTTTGGCCTCCAGTATCCAGGTGAACCCATGTCTTTCCTCGGCCGGAAAACAGCCGGGACAACCTTATATCCGGTCGCTGCGCCAAGCAGCGGCACCACATTCCCGCATTCGATGGGCTGGGCTCAGGAAGGCGCGACCATCCTCATACTCGGCTGTTTAAGCCAAAGAAGACTTCCGGTTCGCCCGCCTGGATCTGCTGAAGCTGATCAGGCTTCAGTAGATGACGATGTGGAGCAGTTTCTACGCATTCTTCAGCTTCGCCCCGTCAATCACGACGCCAACCGTCACATATTTCCACAAAGCAACGAGTAGTTTGCGGGCGAGTGCGACAACGATTTTCTTGCGCTGGGCAGAACCACTCGATGCTGCTCGCTGCCGGAACCAGCGGGTTAGCGCAGAATCAGGCTGATGGCGCAGCCAGAGCCAGGCCAGCTGTATCATCGTGGTGCGTAACCGCGGGTTGCCGGCTTTCGACACTCCTTGATCACGATCAACGGATCCGCTCTGCCACGGTGTTGGTGCTAATCCCGCGTAAGCCGCGATTTGTCGGCGATTGTCAAAGTGCCTGTAAAAGCCTTCCGTCCAAAGCAGAGATGCGAACTCAGGTCCGATACAACGCAGGTTCTCGAGCATGGAAATGGCGCTATTTGCCTCTTTCCGTTCGGACGCCAGAAGCTTATCGCGCTCCGCCTCGATCACTTTGATCTGCTCGATCACCAATTCAAGACGGTCAAGTTCTCGCGATATCTGGGCTTTCAAGAAAGGTGCGAGCGGCCGACCATCGCCAGTGCGAAGCTCTTCGAGGCGAGATCGTCGATCGCGATTCAGAGGTCGGTAGCCCGAAATTCCTTGTGCGAACAGAAGTCCCTCAATTCGGTTGACGTGCGTCAGTCGCTCGACAACCAGGGCTTTCCTTTCCCGGACGAGCCGACGCCGGTCTTCCTCGTCATGGGATGGAATCCGAACCATCGCACATGCTCGTGGCTCACCCCGTTTGAACGACATAAGTGCGCGGACGAGTGTTTCTCCGTCGATACGATCGGTTTTAGCTCGGCGCGCTTTTCTGGGCACCGCTATCGATGTCGCATCCACCACATGGCTCTCAACACCTTCGTCGGCCAAGACGCGATGGACCCAGAACCCATCAAGGCCTGCCTCCTGGATAACGATCACGGGGAGCCAAGAATCGGTCTTACGGTGCGCCCTGGCGCGGAGCTCGGTAAGCAAGCTGAGCAGCCGTCCGATCTGGCCGGCTGGGAGACCCTTCCGCGCCATTTTGGTATCGATGGCCGGCACGAATGAAGTCACCAGCCAAGTTGACTGGCTCAGCTCCACCGAGACGTAAATTGCCTTGGCTACATCCATCCGGGTTTCCGCTGCTTGCTGAGACATCACTTTCATCTGTACTCGCTCCCCATGATTACGACTTGCCCAGCCTTTCGCCGGCCGGCGCCGACGTCAATCATGGGACTCGTACCAGAACAACGGATACTCCCGCAGCATCTCGGCATAGGCGATCCCGGTTTCCAGATCGAAACGTCCATTGGCGTCCACCGCAAGCTGCGCCTGGTTGCCGATTTCCTTCAGCGCCGCCTCGATGCGCTCCTGGTCTTGCGCAATGGACGCACCACCTATCTTCATCTTGACGACATTGTACCCGCGATCGAGATAGCCGCGCATCTCACTGCGCAATGCCGACAGATCCTTGCCGGGATAATAATAACCACCCGCCGCATACACGAACACGCGCGGATTGGCTTCGCGCTTGTGGCGCTCTGCCAGCAGCCGAAACAGCGGCTTGCCTGCGATCTTCGCTACCGCGTCCCAGATCGCCATATCGATGGTGCCAACGGCAACCGAGCGCTCGCCGTGGCCGCCGGGCTTTTCATTTGACATCAGCGTTGCCCACGCCTTGTCCGGGTCGATGTTGGTGCCTGCCGAATCCAGCAACGACTTCGGATCAGCTTCCAGCAGCCGCGGCACGAAGCGCTCGCGGATCAATCCGCCCTGCCCGTAGCGGCCGTTGGAATTAAACCCATAACCAACGACGCGTTTGCCGTCGCGAACCGCATCGGTAACGACGGCGACGAGGCTCGTCGTCATCTTGGTGAAATCGATATAGGCGTTGCGGATCGGGGACGAAATCGGCTTGGTGATCTCACGGACACCGACGATGCGAACGGACATGGGACGGCTGTCTCCTGGATCTGTTGCCTTCACGCTCCTGCGCGCGATGTCTACGCCACGGCCCGGAAAGTTCAAGCAAAACAGCGATTTTTTGCCATACTCCGGCTCTTTTCCGCACATCGACGCATGTGGTAGATAGCGGGCTGAAAGTCTCGGAGGCATATCGTGCACGCCCTGCTGCGTTCCTTGCTGATCTTTTTTGCGATGCTGACCACAACGCAATTCGCCGCGACTGCCGCGCGGGCTGACAAGCGCGTCGCGCTGGTGCTCGGCATCTCCGCATATCAGCATGTCGCCAAGCTGCCGAACCCATCGAACGATGCGGATGCAATGGCGGCGCTGTTCCGGAAAGCTGGTTTCGATGTCGTTGAAACAAAACGCGACGTCGGCATCGCTGATCTGCGCCGTGCGGTCGGCGACTTCTCGGACAAGGCGCAGGACGCCGATGTCGCCGTGGTGTTTTTCGCCGGCCATGGCATCGAGGTCGACGGCACCAATTATCTGGTGCCGGCGGATGCGAAGCTGGCGCGCGATTTCGATATCGAGGACGAGGCACTCTCGCTTGATCGATTGCTGAAGGCGATCGAACCCGCCAAGCGCCTGCGGCTGGTCATGCTGGATGCCTGCCGTGATAATCCCTTCGCCAAGACCATGAAGCGCACCGTGGCGTCGCGGTCGGTCGGTCGGGGCCTCGCCAAGATCGAGCCGACGGTCTCGGACACGCTGATTGCATTCGCCGCAAAGGCGGGGTCGGTCGCGCTTGACGGCGACAACAGCAATAGTCCCTTCACCACCGCCCTGCTTGAGCACATCGCGACACCGGGCGTCGATCTGCGCATTGCGTTCGGCCGGGTGCGGGATTCGGTGCTGTCCGCCACCGCCCGCAAGCAGGAGCCCTATGTCTATGGCTCGCTTGGCGGCAACACGGTTGCGATCGTCGACACGCCGGTAGCGGCCAAGGCCGATACAAAAACCGAGACCAAGCCGGCCGCGGCGCAGGTCGCATCGGCCGATCCGGGCTCGTCGGTAACGGCACGGGCTCCGGCGGTCTCACCTGCACCGTCGCCATCGGCTAACGAGATCGCGGAAGCATGGCGCGCGGTTTCCGCAACGACAAGCCCGACCGTACTCGATGCCTTCGTGCGCCGCTTCGGCGACAGCATCTATGGCGACCTCGCCCGCGCGCGTTTGCAGGACCTGAAAGCGCAGGACACGAAAGTCGCGACGGCGAAATCTGACGAGCGCTCGCTGCATCCCGCGTCGAAGGCCACCGCACCCGAAACTTCCTCCGCCACCGCTGCGGTGACCCCGGCGACCAGCGCCGCGACGACCTCGGCGGCGAACGGCTATCTCGGATGCTTCAAGGACGACAGCAAGCGCGACCTTGACGGCCACACCTTCTACGACAGCAAAATGACCACACAACTGTGCGTCTCAACATGCCGCGACAAGGGCTTCAGTCATGCCGGCACGCAATATGGTGGGCACTGTTTCTGCGGCAACAAGTTCGGCAAATTCGGCCCAGCTGACAACTGCAACGCCAAGTGCACCGGCAACCGCGACGAAACATGCGGCGGCACCTGGGCCAATGCGATTTACAAAACCAACTGATGGGCTGAGCTAGTGCGGCCTTGCTGATTGCCGCTGCCGTGGAGAACCGACGGCGTTATTCGCAGAACCGTTTGCCGTTCGTGTAATAACAGAACGGCGCGCTGTCTATCGCAGGCGCGATTTCCCTAGCGATGCTCCGGCGATTCCAGATCGCCGCCCGCTGATACTTTGAGAGGCGCGGCGCGGGCGCTGTACAGCGACTGCTGAGTTTTTCGTCCGTGACCGCGACCCAGATGGCCCGGATTCCATCCAACATACATGTCTGCATCATAGCCTTCTGCACGCAAACGGTCGCGCCTTCGCTGTAATTCTTGCTGTTGTAAACGCACAGAACCGCAGCTGGCTTGGGCTCGATCGAGGCCTTTTGCTCGGCTGAAGTCCCTTGCTCAGCCGCAGGCTTCTGCTCCGACGGCGCTTGCGCGGCCGCGGGCAGACCAAGCAGCAGAAGCAGACACGGCGCGAGAATGCGGATCATTGTCTATCTTTAGCGCGGCCCGAGACCTTCAAGAAGGCGGCGGCGCAAAAATGTTTAAGAAATAGCGGCTTCAAATACTATCAGTTGAGAGGTCACCGCGATATCCGGCCCGGCAAGACGCCGGACCGGATGCCGAGGTTCAGTGTTACTTGGTCAGCGGACAGCCGCTTTCCTTGGCGGTCGGGAAAGCCTTGTCGCCCGGCACCACTGCAAGCTGCTTGTAATAGTCCCAGGGCTTCTTCGACTCGGACGGCTTCTTGACCTCGAACAGATAGAGGTCGTGAACCATACGGCCGTTTTCGAGAACCTTGCCGCCCTGCGCGAAGTCGTCATCGACCGGCAGCTCCTTCAGCTTCTTGGCCACCGCTTCGGTATCCTTGGTCCCAGCGGCCTTGACGGCCTTCAGATACGACAAGGTCGCCGAATAAGTGCCAGCCTGAATCATGTTCGGCATCCGGCCGGTGCGCTTGAAGAAGCGCTCACCGAGATTGCGCGACCGGTCATTGACGTCCCAGTAATAACCTTCGGTCAGCACGAGGCCCTGTGCAGCCTCAAGGCCGAGGCCATGAACCTCGGCCGCCGTCAGAAGGAGGCCGGCGAGTTTCTGGCCGCCCTTGACGATGCCGAATTCCGCCGCCTGCTTGATCGAGTTCGTGGTGTCGAGGCCTGCGTTGGCGAGACCGATGATCTTCGCCTTCGAACTTTGGGCCTGCAGCAGGAACGAGGAGAAATCCGCGGTGTTCAGCGGAATGCGAACCGCACCCAACACCTTGCCACCCTGTTGCGTAACGAAGTCGCCGGTATCCTTTTCAAGTGCATGGCCGAACGCATAGTCAGCCGTCATGAAGAACCAGGAATCGCCACCGGCCTTCACCAGAGCTCCGCCAGTGCCGTACGCAAGCGCACGGGTGTCATAGGCCCAGTGGAAACCGTAAGGCTGACACGCATCGCCGCTCAGGCGCGACGTGGCAGCGCCAACCACAATGTCGATCTTCTTCATCTGCTTGGAGAGATCGTGAACCGCGAGCGCGACCGATGACGTGGTCAGCTCGGTGATCATGTCGACATTCTCAACCTCGTACCAGCGGCGCGCGATGCTGACGCCGAGGTCAGGCTTGTTCTGGTGATCGGCGGAGATTACTTCGATCTTCTGGCCGAGAACCGAGCCGCCAAAATCCTCGACAGCCATCTTGGCCGCTTCGAAAGACCACTTGCCGCCGTAGTCGGCATAGACGCCGGACTGATCGTTGAGAATTCCAATCTTGACGCCTTGCTGAGCGGAGACCGGCAGTGCTGCGGTCAGGCTGAACGCCGCGACCGTTGCGGCCAGAAACTTCGATGTCATATTGCGCTCCCAGTTATTCTTGCTTGAGACGCCTTTATAGCGGGATCACGCTTGGGCGGGGCATTGAACTTTCGCATTGAAGCAAAGCGGTTTTCGCAAGTTCATATTGCAGCGCACCAACGACTTCCGGGTGTAGGCCGTTGGCAACTGCTTCGGTTTGAGCCTTTAATGCGCGGCGGATTAGCCGCCGCGCATAAGGCCCATTTCATGAAATGCTCGGGATTTGCCATCGCCATTGGAGTGCTTCTCGTGGCGACGCAGGCGCTGGCGCAGACCTTTCCGTCCCATCTTGTCAGGATCATCGTGCCATTCGGGGCGGGCGGCCCGGCGGATGTCACCGCGCGGCTGATCGGAAGGGTTCTTCAGGAACGCTTCGGACAACCCTTCGTGGTGGAGAACCGGCCGGGAGCTGGCGCCGTCATCGGCACGGCCGAAGCGGCGAAAGCCGCTCCTGACGGCTACACGCTGCTGATGATGTCGAACGCGCAGACGGCAAACGAGTCGCTGCTGCCCAATCGAAACTACGACCTGATGCGCGACTTCACCGCCATTGCGCCGGTCAACACATCCGATCTCGTCATCGTCGTGCATCCCTCGGTTCCGGCAAAGACCCTTGCGGAATTCATCGCATTGGCCCGCGCACAGCCGGGGAAGCTCAACTACGCGTCCTCCAGACAGGGCACGCCGTATCACATGGCTGGCGAGCTTTTCAAGTCGATGACGAGCACCAACATCGTCCATGTCCCGCATCGGGGAAGCAGCGAAGCCCGCAACAATATCATCGGCGGACAAATCGAGATGATGATCGACGCCATGACGACCATGATGCCAAACATTGCCGCGGGACAGGTGCGCGCCCTCGCAACTACTGGGAAGGCCCGCTCAAGCGTCCTCCCCGATGTTCCGACCGTGGCGGAAGCTGGCGTTCCTGGCTACGAAGCAACCATCTGGCTTGGCCTGATGGCCCCAGCGGGCACGCCCGCCGCGATGATCGCAACGCTGAATACCGAAATCAACGACGCCGTGAAGCGGCCGGAGATTGTCGCGCTCTGGGCCAGCCAGGGCGCCGCGCCGATGTCAATGACCCCGGCGCAATTCGGTGCATTCCTGCGCGATGACATTCTAAAGTGGGCCGCCGTCGTCAAAGCGATCGACGGCAAGGTGCAATAAGAATCATGAACACCCTGAAAATTCTCAGTGGCGGCGCTGCGCAAGGACTCGCCGATGCGCTCACGCCCGAATTCAAGACAATCACCGGATGGGCAATCGAAGGCGAATTCGGTGCGGTCGGCATCATGGCCGACAGACTGCGTGCGGGCATACCCGCCGATGCCGTGGTGCTCACAACGGCGGTGCTCAAAGCGCTGGCCGGGCAAAACCTTATCTATCCTACCACGATACGGAACGTGGGGCTTGTTGAAACCGCGGTTGCGGTGCGCAGCGATGACCCTCATTTCGAAATCGACAGTGCCGAGGCCTTGCGTGAGGCATTGCTTGCGTCAGACGCCATCTTCGTGCCCGACACCAAATCCTCGACTGCGGGAGTACATGTCGCGAAAATACTCAAAGGTCTGGGACTCGCAGACCAAATTGCGGCGCGGCTGTGTGAGTTCCCCAATGGCGCAACCGCGATGCGACATCTCGCGGCGTCGAAAGCCAGCCGCCCTATCGGCTGCACGCAGACGACGGAAATTCTCAATACGCCGGGACTGACGTTGATCGGACCACTGCCGCACGGTTACGAACTGACAACGATGTACGCGGCAGCGCTGACGGCAACGACAGAGCATGCTGCGATCGGGCAGGCTTTCATCGACCTGCTCACCGGCGATGACCATCGTGCGCTCAGGCGGAAAGCCGGATTTCAGGACTCATAGAACTACCGCGGACGGTATCGGCCCGCGGAAAGTCTTCGAAACCGGACACCTTTTCCATCGGCGAGGCGCGTGGCCTCGTAACCGCCGTCGCGTATGGCATCGCGCTGCGGCCGCGCGTTCTCGGGATTGCGCTCCTTCTCCCACCACGATGCCCGTTGCGACGCGCGCGGCAGCGCAAAGCCGAGAATGTCCTCTATCTCCTCAAAGCTCAGGACGAATTCAACCTTGGTCTGGTGTGAGAGATGCTCACGAAGCGGATCGTAATCGCTCAATCCGGCGCTCCATTGTGTTGTAAACCTGCATGCGAGCCGATAGGTACGTGGCATCGTCCCTCTTGAACAGAGTTTTCCGTGAATCTGTTTATTTTCGGTCTCGGCTTCAGCGGCAGAACCATTGCTGAGCGCCGCACGGCCCGTGGCGACCGCGTCACTGGAACCGTACGGACGCGACACAAGGCGCAGGCCTTGGCCGCTGCAGGCTTGTCGGTGCACGTGTTCGGGCCGGATGGGTGCGACAGCGCTATCGACACCGACATTGCCGAAAGCGATGCCTTGCTGATCTCGGTGCCGCCCGGGACCGGCGGCGATCCAGTGCTTGCGGCTTACGCCCACCAGATTGCGGCCGCGCCGAAGCTGCGATGGATCGGCTATCTCTCGACTATCGGCGTTTATGGCGATCACGGCGGCGCGTGGGTCGATGAACGAACACCGGCGGCGCCGACCAATGCTCGTTCGCGCGAACGCGCTGATGCCGAACAGGCGTGGCTTACCTTCGGTGCAGCGAACAACATCGCCGTTCACATTTTTCGGCTCGCGGGCATCTACGGTCCCGGTCAGAGCCAGCTCGTGCAGCTGGCACGCGGAACGGCCCGCCGCATCGTCAAACCAGGCCAGGTGTTCAACCGCATCCATGTTGAAGACATCGCACGCACGGTGGACGCGTCGCTCGATCGGCCTCGTTCGGGTGCGATCTACAATGTCACCGACAACGAGCCCGCACCGCCGCAGGACGTGGTGACTTTCGCCGCCTCGCTCTGCGGTGTTGCACCGCCGCCTGAAATCAGCCTTGACGACGCAGGTCTCACCGAGATGGGCCGCTCGTTCTATGCCGAGAGCAAACGCGTGCGGAACGACCTGCTCCGCAACGAACTCGGCGTCACGCTGGCCTATCCCACCTATCGCGAGGGCCTGACGGCCCTGCGCGCATCCGGCGAAGGGCCGCGCTGAACGTGATTACGCCGCCCTGTCGCTCTTCGCGGCGCGGATCGCATCCCAGATTTTCACCGGCGTCAGCGGCGTTTGCAGCGATGTGATGCCAAGGTCACTGAGCGCATCCATCACGCCGTTGACGATACAAGGCGGGCCGCCGATCGCGCCGGATTCGCCGCAGCCTTTAGCGCCGAGCGGATTGGTCTTGCACGGTGCGGAATCGTCGAGCGTGACATCAATGTGCGGCATGTCGCTGGCGCGGGGGATGCAATAATCCTGATAGCTCGCGGTCAGCAACTGGCCCGAAGAATCGTACACCACGCCTTCATAGAGCGCCTGTCCGATGCCCTGTGCGACTCCGCCGTGCACCTGGCCGGTGACTAGCATCGGATTGATCGCAACGCCGACGTCATCCACTGTGGTGTAACGCACCACGCGAGTCACACCAGTTTCCGGATCGATCTCGACCTCGCAGATATGCGTCCCGTTCGGCCAGGTCGGCCCATCCACCTCGCCTTTGCTCTCGACGCTGAGGCGCGAGTCCTTCTCGTCCTTGGCCAGATCGAACAGGCTGACACGCCGGTCAGTGCCAACCACCGTCAGAACGCCGTCGCCATATTCGATATCGCCGACTGAGGCCTCGAGTACATGCGAGGCTTTCTCGCGCGCCTTCTGAATCAGATCGCCAACCGACACAACGGTTGCAGTACCGCCCACGAACAACGAACGCGAACCGACGCTGCCGCCACCCGTCGCCTTGTCGGTGTCGCCCTGAATCACATCGATCCGGTCGAGCGGAATGTCGAGCGCACCAGCCACCATCTGCGAGTAGCTGGTCTGAAGGCCCTGCCCCATCGCCTGGGTGCCCGACTGCAGCACGACGCGGCCCTCGGCTGTCGCCGACAGTGTAACCTTCTCGCTGTGTACACGGCCGCCGGTCCATTCGATGTAGCTGGTGAGGCCGCGCCCATAGAGCAGGCCCTTCTTCTTCGCTGCTTTCTTGCGCGAGTTGAATCCATCCCAATCCGCGAGTTTTGAGGCGCGTTCGAGCATGTGCGCGAAAGCGCCGCTGTCGTAAACTTCGCCGACCGCATTCTTGTAAGGCAGTTGCGACGGCTTGATGTAATTGACCTTGCGGATCTGGCGCGGATCCATACCGATCTGCCGCGCGGCGGCATCCATCAGCCGCTCAACGATAAAGACCGCTTCCGGTCGCCCTGCGCCGCGATACGGCCCAGTCGGTGCGGTGTGGGTCAGGACAGCCTTGATGTCGAAGTGAATCAGCGGAAGATCATAGACGCCGGTCGCCACGAACGGCCCGAGCACCAGCGGAATGATCACGCCCGCACCGGTGAGATACGCACCGGTGCCGCCAAGCGAGCGAACGCGAAATGCCAGCACGCGGCCTTTCTCGTCGAGCGCGAATTCGCCGGTCGATGTGAGATCGCGGCCGTGCGAACCGCCAATGAAGTCGTCGATGCGATCGCCGCGCCAGCGCACCGTGCGCTTCAGTTTCGTAGCCGCGTAAGCGACGATGCCGTCTTCGGGATAGAGATTGACCTTGTGACCGAAGCCGCCGCCGATGTCGCCGACCAGTACCTGAACGCTGTCTTTCGGGCGTTTGAGCACAACATCCGTAAGAATGTCGCGCGTCGCGGTCGGCGTCTGGCTCTGGACATGCAGTGTAAGGCGGCCGGTTTTCTTGTCGACCTCCGCCATGGTGCTGCGCGGCTCCATCGCGGACGGCACCAGCCGCTGGCTGGTAATGTCGAGCGAGACCACGTGCCTGGCCTTCGCGAAAGCCGCTTCCGTTGCGGCCGCATCGCCATAACTCATGGCGGCGGCGATATTGTCCGGCGCATCCGGCCAGACCACAGGCGCACCGGACGCCAGAGCATCGGTTGGACTAACAGCCGCGGGCAGAACCTCGTAGTCAATGATGATGGCCTCGGCTGCCGTCTGCGCATCGGCCCGCGATGGGGCGAGTACGACCGCGACCGGCTCGCCGGCAAAGCGGACAACATCATGGGCCAGCAAACGCCGCGGCGGCGCAGCCATTGGCGAACCGTCGGGCCGCTTGAAGATCGGCAGGGTTGGGATCGTGCCGATATCGTCCGCAACCAGATCCGCCCCTGTGTAGACTGCTGCGACGCCCGGCATGGCCAACGCGGCGCTGGTGTCGACAGCCGTGATCTTGGCGTGGGCGTGCGGAGAGCGCAGCACGTAAAGCCACAGCGCGCCGTCCTGCGCCTTGTCGTCGATGAAATGCCCTTGCCCAGTGAGAAGCCGCTGATCCTCAAGACGCTTGACGGACTGGCCCGCGCCGAAGCGCAGGTTGGAGGGCAGAATATTCATAGGGATTCCTTCGAGATGGTGACCTGACACCGGAGCCGACGTAGTCACCGCCGCTTCCGAATATCGGGTTTCGCATAGCACAACCATGCACCGGGAGTTGAGTCCGAGAACTGGTTTTCCGCCATGCGCTGGAATCGGGCCTTCCAAGCCCCAGCGCCCTTGTCCCAACCTTGCATGTCTGGCTGCGCCGCTTAAGGTCACTGCAATGAACGAAATGCGCCACCCCAAGTCCGCCCCGCTCCGGGTCGCCCCGACGGCGTGCCCGCACGATTGCCCCTCGACCTGCGCTCTGGAAGTCGAGGTGCTTGATGAGCGCACCATCGGCCGGGTGCGCGGTGCGCGGGACAACGGCTATACCGCCGGCGTGATCTGCGCCAAGGTCGCCCGTTACGCTGAACGCATCCATCACCCCGACCGCCTGACAAAGCCGCTGCTCCGCACCGGATCCAAAGGCTCCGGGACCTTTGCGCCGATCTCATGGGACTTGGCGCTCGACCTGGTCGCAGAGAAATTCCGCGAGGCCGAGGCGCGCTATGGCAGCGAGGCGGTGTGGCCCTATCAATATGCCGGGACCATGGGTCTGGTGATGCGCGACGGCATCCATCGCCTGCGCCACGCGAAACGATATTCCGGCTTCCATTCCACGATCTGCGTCAATCCGGCATGGACCGGATTCGTCGCCGGCACCGGCAAGCTCGCCGGTCCCGATCCGCGTGAGATCGCAAAGTCTGACTGCGTCGTGATCTGGGGCACCAATGCGGTGAGCACCCAGGTCAACGTCATGACCCACGCGACGCGGGCGCGAAAGGAACGCGGCGCGAAGATCGTCGCCGTCGATGTCTACATGAACGGCACCATGGAGCAGGCCGATCTCGCGGTGCTGGTGCGGCCGGGCACCGACGGCGCGCTTGCCTGCGCGGTGATGCATTGCCTGTTTCGCGACGGCAAAGCGGACCGCGATTTTCTTGCGCAGCATACCGATGCACCGCGCGAGCTTGAGCAGCATCTGCAAAGCCGCGGTCCGGAATGGGCTTCAAAAATTACCGGCTGCCCGGTCAAAACCATCGAGGAATTTGCTGCGCTGGTGGGAAACACCCCGCGCACATATTTTCGGCTCGGCTATGGCTTTTCCCGCTCACGCAACGGCGCAGCCAATATGCACGCCGCAAGCTGCATTGCGGCCGTGACCGGCGCGTGGCGCCATGAAGGGGGAGGCGCATTCCACAACAACGGCGCGATCTATCACTGGGACCGCTTGCTGATCGAAGGACTCGATGTGGTCGATCCATCGATCCGCATGCTCGACCAATCCCAGATCGGCGCGATCCTGTGCGGCGACGCGGATGCGCTGTTCGGCGGACCGCCGGTGACGGCGATGCTGATCCAGAACACCAACCCGGTATCAGTCGCGCCGGACCAGACTCGCGTCAAACAGGGCTTCGCGCGCGAGGATCTGTTCGTGTGCGTACATGAGCAGTTCATGACCGAGACGGCGAAGGTCGCCGATCTCGTGCTGCCCGCCACGATGTTCATGGAGCATGACGACGTTTATCAAGGTGGCGGACATCAATACATTCTTGCAGGCCCCAAACTGATCGAGCCGCCGGGCGAATGCCGCTCGAATCACGATGTCATCGTGGATCTTGCGAAGCGGCTTGGCGCCGAGCATCGCGGCTTCGACATGACGCCGCGTGAGATCATCGACTGGACGCTGCGGGAATCCGGCTGGGGCACGCTGGAAAACCTCGAGCGCGAACGCTGGATCGACTGTCAGCCTGACTTTGAGACTGCGCATTACGCCAACGGCTTTGCGTGGCCCGACGGCAAATTCCGCTTCAAGCCCGACTGGCCGACGGTGCCATTCCGCAGCCCGGGACTTTCCGGTCCCGTCGATGGCTTGCCGCAATTGCCGGATCATTGGACGGTGATCGAGGAGGCCGACGAAGATCATGAATTTCGTCTCGCCACGTCTCCGGCGCGCAATTTCCTCAACTCGACGTTCACCGAGACACCGACTTCGCTCGGCCGCGAACAGCGGCCGACGGTGATGATCCATCCCGACGATGCGGCAGCGCTATCGATCGCGGATGGCGACAAGGTGATCCTCGGCAATCAGCGCGGCGAAGTACGCATTCACGCCAAGACCTTCGAAGGCGTCCGGCGTGGCGTGCTGATCGCGGAGTCGATCTGGCCGAACGAAGCGTATGAAGACGACCGCGGCATCAACACGCTCACGGGTGCAGACCCGATTGCACCCTATGGCGGCGCGGCGTTCCATGACAACCGCGTCTGGATCAAGCCCGCAGCGTAACCTGCCGCCGCTCCCGGCCCATCATCCCATCCAGCTTCGGATCAGCATATAGATCGCGACGCAGGAAATCACACCCACGAAGATATCGTTCAGCAAGGAACGCCTGTCTGCGAGCAGATGCGCCGATTTCACGCCGATATATCCGCCAGCCAGGCCACCGACGATAAAGACTGCGGTCAGCGGCCAATCGATCAGGCCGGAAAAAGCGTAGCTCGCTGCGGTGGTCAGCCCAAAAGCCAGCACGGCCACCAACGACGAGCTTACCGCGTAAACCAGCGGCATGTCGGTCGCAAAGACGAGCGCCGGCACGATCAGGAATCCGCCGCCGATGCCGAAGAAACCGGACAGAATTCCGGTCGCGAGCCCGAGACCAGAGAGCACCGGCTCCTTGGTCTTGCTCAATTGCACAAGCTGGTTGCCGCCGTGATCGCGGCGACGCCGCATCAGCGCAGCGATCACCAGCATCAAGAGCGCAAACATCACCAGCAGACGCTGGCCGTCGACCATCTTGCCGACCAGAGACCCAAGAAATGCTCCGACGACGCCGGCTCCCGCGAGCACTGATGCGCATCCCCACTTCACCATACCCGAGCGTGCGTGGATAATGAGGTTGAATGCGGCACTCGCCGCAACGGCGAACGCACTGGTGCCGATCGCTACATGCGCGTTCGGCACTCCGACCAGATAAACCATCAAGGGAACCGCGAGAATCGAACCGCCGCCACCGACCAGACCCAGCGAAAAGCCGACAAGCGAGCCCGATGCTGCTCCGAGCAAGCCTTGCGCCAAGGAGATCATGCAAAGAACATCATACTGCGTGCCCCCGCCAGCGGTTCATCCAGCCGTGCTGTTGCGTTCGGGACAGCATGACATGATTTCAGCGCAGGACCACCGGCAACGGCAGGATTCGGCAGCTTTCAACAGGTCTGCGAGATTGCGTTAATGCCAGGGATGCACAACCGCGCTACGCGGAAGGCCGATTTTCCCAATAGGGATCACGCAGCTTGCGCTTGAAGATCTTGCCGCTGGCCTCGCGCGGCAGTGCCTCAAGGAAGTTAATGTCTTTCGGCACTTTGAAGTTCGCCAGCCGTTTGCGCAGATAATCCTGCACATCCTTCGGCGTCAGCGCGGCACCGGTATCCGGCTCGATGCAGGCGCACAGCCGCTCGCCGAACTCTTCATCCGGGATGCCGAACACCGCACAGTCGCGCACGCCGTCCATGCCGATCAAGGTGTTCTCGATTTCCGCGGGATAGATGTTGACGCCACCCGAAATCACCATGTCACGCTTGCGGTCACACAGGAACAGATAGCCGTCCTCGTCGAGGTAACCAACATCGCCGACGCTGATCAGACCCTCACGGCCAGCTTCCTCGCGCGCACCGGCCTTGCGGTGATAATCGAAATCCGGGATCGCGGTCTGCCTCATGAAAATCTCGCCGATCTCGTTCAAACCGCAGGGCTCGCCGTTCGGCCCAAAGATCTTGACGATACCGCCTTCGATGACGCGCCCGACCGTGCCGGGTTTCGCCAACGCCTCCTGCGCCGAATGCCAGATTGGAATTCCGGTTTCGGTCGAGCCGAAATACTCGTGAACCACCGGCCCCCACCACGCAATCATCGCCTGCTTCACCGCGATGGGACAGGAAGCCGCGCCATGCACGACGAAACGCAGCGACGACAGATCGTAGCGCGCCTTTACCTCGTCAGGCAGCCGTAGCAGACGCACGAACATGGTCGGGACCATGTGCATGTGCGTGACCTTGTGTCGCTCGATCAACTGCAACAGATCTTCGGGATCGAAGCGCGGCTCGAGCACGATGGTGCAGTCGTGGCGAAATGCCAGCATGCCATAAGAATTGGGCGCCGAATGATACATCGGGCCATTCATCAGAACGACCTGATCCTCGTTCGGTTTCACGCCATAGGTAATCGCGCTGACACGTTCTACGGCAACCATTTTCTCGGGCTGCATCGGCAGACGCCGAACCCCCTTCGGCCGGCCTGTGGTGCCGGAGGTGTAGAACATCGGCGATGCACGGCCGGGCACGTCCCTTAATGGCGCGTGGCCATCGCGCCAGGTGTCCCAATCCACAAGGCCATCGGGCACGCGCGCAAGCTCAGGCGAAACACTGAAAGCATCGCCGATTTCCGGCGGAGTCGTCACCACCAGCAGCGGCAGCCGCTTCGGCAAGCCATCCTTGATCTGGGGCAGCAAGTCGGCGTGGCAGACCAGCGCCTGAGCGCCGCTGTCGGCCAGGATGTAGGCAACCTCCTCGGCCTTCAGGTGCCAATTGATCGGCACCACCGGCGAACCAAGCATCGCGGCGGCCGATGAAGCTTCGAAGAAGGCGAAATCGTTGCGCAACATCATCCCGACGGGCGCGCCGTCGCGAACGCCGAGCGCCTTGAAGCCGTTCGCCGCGCGCGCGATGCGCTCTTGAATCTCGGGAGTGCTGATCTGGCGATCGCCGCTGATGATCATGGTGTCGTTCCAGCTGGAAGAGGACGAGAACGGGCGCGCCGCTGCATCCGCAGCACGCCCGCTGTAAATTTACTGATCGTCGAGAACCTTGCCGAACCCAACCCAGCTCTTGCCGTCGAAGCGGCGCAGTAGAAGTTGCTGGAACGGCAGATAGTCATCCGCTCCTGTGGTCACCGTGATGCCAGGCAACAACAACGGCAACTGAACGTCCTTCAATGAGGCGGCCTGGCGCTTGATATTCTCGGCGCTAATGTCGTCCTTGCACGCCTTGAGAACGGCGACCATCAGTTGGGCGTAGTGATATCCGGCGGCATAGTTGGAATTGTTGAGATCCGCATTCGGCATGTATTGCTTCATGAACGCGAAGTAGTCCTTCACGCCCGGATCGTTTGCCCACTGGACATCATTGACGTCCTTCTGGTTGCTGGACGAAATCATGCCGACGGCATTCTCCAGACCGGCCGGCGCCAGAAACGAGATTGACGCCGCTGAGGTTGGCAGGAATGTCAGCTCGGGCTTCCAGCCCAATTCGGCAATACCTTTGATCAATTGCGACGTGAATTTCCCAAGCACCACGCCGAACAGCACGTCAGCGCCGGAAGCCTTCAAGGTCGCAAGCTGCGAGCTGATGGTCGGCGCACTGGTTTCATAGCTGACCTCAGAGACAATCATCGTGGCAGCTTTGGCGCCGAGCGCGCGTTTGAAGCCGTTGACATAGTCGCGGCCGAAATCGTCGTTCTGCGCCAGGATTGCAATCTTGGCGTTCGGCTTGGTTTGCAGGATGTACTTGGCGTAAATCACACCCTCGGACTCGTAAGCCGCCATGCCGGGCATCGTATACGGGAAGCCCTTCGGATCGGCCCATTTGGTCGCGCCGCTGAGAACGAAGAGCTGGGGGATCTTCTTGCCGTTGAGATAGCGATGCACGGCGTTATTGGTCGCGGTGCCGAGCGAGCCGAACATCACCTGTACCTCGTCCTGCTCGACGAGTTTACGCGTATGCTCGACGGTCTTCGGCGGCGAATAGGCGTCATCCATGCTGATGAACTTCACCTTGCGCCCGTTGATGCCCCCCTCGGCATTGACCTTCTCGAAATACGCTTCCTGCACACGGCCAATCGTGCCGAAGCCAGACAGCGGCCCGCTGTAAGGCAATGTCTGTCCGATGCGGATTTCGCCCTTCTTGTCCGCCAGCGCTTGCGTCAGTCCGCAAGCGGTGAGCGTCAGCAACGCAATCGTGTGCAGTGATCCGGCTTTCATGGTTCTCTCCCTATTTGATTGTTGTCATCGGACCGCGCTTATGCGCGTGCCCCCATGTAGTTCAGGCGCTTGCGCGCCGCGTGAAATCGCCGCTGGCTTCAGCGAACTCCGCCTTCAGGCGCTCGACCAGTTCCGCCACCGGCGGCACGTCGGTGATCTGGCCGATGCCCTGCCCCGAGCCCCAGATATCCCGCCAGGCCTTGACCTTCATATTGCCGCCGGAACCGAAGTTCATCTTGGTTTTGTCGGCGACGGGCAGATTGTTGGGATCAAGACCTGCAGCCGCGATCGAGGGGCCGAGATAGTTGCCGTGAACGCCGGTGAACAGGTTGGTATAGACCGTGTCATGGGCAGCGTAGTCGGTCAGCGCCTTCTTGTAAGCGGGATCGGCATTGGCCTCGACGGTGGCGATGAAACGCGTGCCCATGTAGGCCATGTCGGCACCGAGCGCGAGCGCGGACGCAATGCCCCAGCCGTCGGAGATCGCACCCGACAGCAGAATGGTACCCTTGAACCACTGCTTCACTTCACGCACCAGCGCGAAGGGCGACAACGTTCCGGCATGGCCACCCGCGCCGGCGCAGACCAGAATGAGGCCGTCGACACCCTGCTCCGCCGCCTTGCGCGCGTGCTTCACGTTGATGACGTCGTGAAACACCACGCCGCCATAGGAATGCGCCGCATCGACGATCTCGGACGGCGGACGCAACGAGGTGATGATGATCGGAACCTTATGCTTCACGCAGGTTTCCATGTCCTTCATCAACCGGTCGTTGGAGGCGTGGCAGATCTGGTTGACCGCGTAAGGGGCAACTTTCTTGTCCGAATTCTGCGCTTGATATTCGCCGAGTTCATCCTCGATCTGCGTCAGCCACTCGCCGAGCTTCTCGACCGGCCGCGCATTCAGCGCCGGGAACGAACCGACGATGCCAGCCTTGCATTGCGCGATCACGAGTTCGGGACCCGACACGATAAAGAGCGGCGATCCAAGAACGGGAAGTTCGAGCGTACCGGTGAGCGAAGCTGGAAGCGGCATCGGATTTTTCCTGCGTTGAATGTGAGCGACGATAACATCTTGACCTGCCCCCCAAATCTCCAATATTGAACAGTTGCGATATCAGGATTGAACAGTGATGGATTGGGATCTTTGCCGGACCTTCATCGCCGTCGCCGACTCCGGCAGCTATCTTGGCGCCGCCCGCCGATTACGCTCGAGTCATCCAACGGTTGGTCGCGAAATCGCGGCGCTGGAAGCTCAACTCGGGACCAAACTGTTTGTCCGCTCCAATGACGGCCTGGTGCTGACGGCGCAGGGGCGCCGATTCCGCGAGCATACAGGGGCGATGGAGGCGGCTGCGCTGCGGGCCGAAGCCGCAGTGTCCGCCACGGGCACGAAGGCGAGAGGGCAGGTCAAGTTCTCGATCGGTCCGACGCTGGCGGCCTACTGGCTGATGCCGCACATGGCGTCATTCATCGAGACCCATCCCGACGTCCAGATCGAGTTCGTCACCCACCCGTTCCCGGTGAGCGTGCGCAAGCGCGAGGCAGACATCGTGTTGCGCATCTATCAAAGCGGCGACGAGAATCTGGTCGGCCGCAAGATCGCGCGCCTCGGTGTCGGCTTCTATGCGTCGCGCGATTACGCCGCTCGCCGCCCGCTGCCCGCGCACCGCGACGACTGGAAGCACCACAGTGTCGTCGGCTTCGCGGACCGGGCCTCGAACGCCGAACTCGGACGCTGGAGCGATCATGTCGCGCGGCAGGCATCTGTGGTGATGCGGTGCTCATCGCAGGCTGACATGCTGGCCGCCGTCCGTGCCGGGATCGGCATCTGTGCGATGTCCTGCATCGTCGGCGATGCGCATGACGACCTGATCCGCGTAGCGCCGCAAAAGCTGGCTGGCATTTCGGACATCTGGCTGCTGGCGCATCCCGACCTGATCGATCTGCCACCGGTCCGCGCCATTATCAATTTTGTCACGCAACGCTCCCGCGCCGACCGCGAAATTCTCAGCGGCGCCGCAAAGGCATGAAACGCGTGATGGATAAAAACCCTGTAAATCAATTGTCTTTTATTTGAACCGCCGCATTGCCTGCGAGCTTCAATCCAGCGCAAGGTATGCCCCCTGCCGCCAACGGCGCGGCTACAGCACGCGTTCACAAGCAAGAATCAATTATCACGGGAGATCACAATGGGTTTCGAGGGACTTCAGCTTCGCTCCTTGATCAGGAAGAGCGGTGAACTCGAACTATCGCTCGCCAAGGTCAAAATTCCCGAGCCGGCCGCCGACGAAGTCATCGTCCGGGTCGAGGGCTCTCCAATCAACCCTTCCGATCTGGGCCTGCTTGTGGGCGCGGCCGATATGAC
>Ga0255053_10000139_pt1 | contig 36528 bp, 28 predicted proteins | sample JV7_2_22_MG_FD_188635 | JGI IMG/M metagenome (GOLD analysis project Ga0255053, IMG submission 188635) | Seawater microbial communities from Jervis Inlet, British Columbia, Canada - JV7_2_22 | ecosystem: Environmental > Aquatic > Marine > Inlet | place: Canada: British Columbia | collected... | reverse complement strand
TGGCAATGGATTAGCAGAGCGAAGGACCTGCGCCGCACCGGCCATGTCGCCCGCGGCGATTCTGTGTATGAAGTCCGGGATCGGAATCCGGACCGGGCAACCTTCTATGCAGACCGGGTCCTGGCAGCGCAGGCAGCGCTCTGCCTCGAACCGGGCGCGGGCAATGTTGTAGCCCTCATTCACTTCGAAAAAGTCATGTGACCGCAGCACGGCATCGCGCTCGGGCATCGGAGTCTTGTCAACGCGCTTTAGTGGCATCAGTGTTGCTCAGCTGCGAGTGATTGGCATTCTGTCCGTTTCTTCGACGCTTGTTCCTGTGCGACATACATCTTGTTGCGTCGCATCGCTTCGTCAAAGTCGACCTGGTGAGCGTCGAAGAACGGTCCGTCGACACAGGCGAATTTCACTTCGTTGTTGATCGTGACGCGACAGCCCCCGCACATGCCGGTACCGTCGATCATCAGCGGATCGAGCGAGACCAGGGTCGGTATTCCGGTATCGCGGGTTGTCTCTGTCACAGCACGCATCATTGGCATTGGGCCGATTGCTACGACGCTGTCCGGGCGTCCGGGGCCCTCGCCGGCGATCAATTGTGCCAGTCGTTCGGTCACAAACCCCTTGAATCCGGCTGAGCCGTCGTCTGTGCAGAGTTCGAGGTTGTCACAGACCCCGGTCAGTTCGTCGATGAGAATCAACAATTCCTTTTCGCGCGCGCCGATGATGATCGTTGTACGATCGCCACGCGCCGACAATTCGCGCATCAGGCATAACAGTGCCGCAGCGCCGAAGCCGCCACCGATGCCGACGACGTGACCTTCGGCCGGAATATCGAGAGCCATGCCAAGTGGTCCGACGAGGTCGAGAATTTCATCGCCGACCTCGAGCGCGCCCAGGTAACGGGTCGTGGTGCCGACTTCCTGCACGACGATGGTTAATGTCCCGGCATCGCGGTCGTAGTCCGCAATCGTCAGCGGAATGCGCTCGCCGCCGTCACGAACGCGTACGATTACGAACTGCCCCGGCTCTGCGGCCGCCGCGACGAGTGGTGCATCGACACGAAACAGCTTCGTGACAGGAGTGAGTGAACGTTTTTCGAGAATCTTCGCCATGGCGTTAAAGTTCCGGATGCTCGTGTTTGATTTTCAGTCGCTGCCAACGCTTGACGACCTCGGCCTCGGTCGCCTCGAGCTGATCTGCGTGCTCCTGCGCCAGGATGTGCTTCGTCTTGCCCATCATGCCGAGCCAGTCACGGACTTCGCGTCGTCTGCCGATTGCGTCGGGGTCATAGGTAATTGTCGTATGGCCTTTCTCGACCTCGTAGATCGGGAAGAAGCAGCAATCCACAGCGGCCTGCAATACTTCCTGAGCGGCGTCATCCTTCGTGCGCCAGTTCAGCGGGCAGAATGACAGGACCTTGCCGTACACCATGCCTTCGCGCTGCGCGTACCACTGCGCTTTACTCATCTTGCGCATGAAGTCTTCGGGATAGCCTTCGCTCGCAGTGAAGATGTAGGGCAGGTTGCAGGCAGCGAAGATCTGCGGCGTATCCTTGTGATGAAAACGCTTGCCGGAGAGTTTGCTGCCAACTTCGCTCGTCGATGTGCGATGGCCAAACGGTGTCGCATACGACAATTGCGAGCCGGTGTTCATATAGCCCTGGTTATCGTATTCGAGAATGATCATCTTGTGATTGCGGTGCGCCGTTCCGAGTGCAGCGCCCATTCCGATATCCATGCCGCCGTCACCGGTGACCATGATGAACGTCGTGTCCTCGCCTTCGGGCGCTGCCGGTATTTCGCCGCGTCGTACGCGTTCGTGATACATCTCGACCAGCCCGGACAGTGTGGCCGCACCGTTCTGGAACAGGTTGTGAATGTAAGTTATGCGATGGGCGGTCTTCGGATATCCCGTTGTCGTAACCATCGCGCAGCCGGTCTGGAACAGCACGACGACATTGCCCTCGAGCACGTTATAAGCCTGGCGTAGCATCGGGAACACGCCACAGCCCGGGCATGCCCCGTGTCCCGGTGCGATGCGTGATGGGACCGAAGTCATCTCCCATAGCGGCTTCAATTCGACCTCGAGGCGCTCGGTTTCCGCGTTCTGTACGACCTTGGCCATGCCGCGTGAAACCTCCTCCGACTTGATCGGAGGCAGACCCGTGAGCGGGCGAGTTGCCGGGTCGCCGGCGTAGGCGCCGTGATACTCGAACGGCACGTCTACCCGGCCTTTGTCAGCCGCTTCGAGCGCTTCGCGGAAGAAGTCTTCTGCATCCTTGTCGTAGAAGTCCTTGCCACCCAGCCCGTAAATCCGGCTGAGTACCAGCGTATTGTTCTCAGGGTCCTGTTGCAGGGCAGCTCGAACCTCGAGAGACAGGTTGCCGCCATCGGCGCCGTACGAGTCGCCGCGGTCGCCGACGACTGCGGCACGCACGTTCTTGAGCGCTGCACGAATTTCATCGGTCGGGAACGGGCGCAGGACGTTCGGAGAAACGACACCCGCCTTGTAGCCCTGTTCTCGCATGCGGTCTGCCACTTCCTTGGCGTTCTCTGCCGCGGTGTTCAGCAGAACGACGGCGATATCTGCATCGTCCATCCGGTACGTATCGACCGTGGCGTAGTCGCGTCCCGAGAATGACTTCAAATCCGCGAACACTTCCGGAATCACGCGTCGCGCTGCCTGCATGGCTTCGTGCTGTTGCACCTTGTTGTTGATCAGGTCCGGGTCGTTCATGTACGGGCCGAAAGTCACCGGTCGATCGGGATCGAGGGCGGTATAGGGGTCCTCTCGCTCACCGATAAATTCGCGAACCGCAACCGGATCGTCGAAACGGTCAATGCGGCGTTTCTGGTGGCTGGTCAGGAAACCGTCGTAGGCAACCATGACGGGCAGGCGCACGTCCGGATGTTCACCGATCCTGACGGCGGCAAAATTCATGTCGTAAGCCGCCTGCGGGTCGCGTGCGAGCAGAATGATCCACCCGGTATTCAATGCGAAGTAAATATCGGAGTGATCGCAGCGGATGTCGAGCGGCCCCGACACCGTGCGGGTCGAGACGTCCAGCACCATCGGAACGCGGGTGCCGGCTTGCACGGGCATTTGTTCGAGCGAATACAACAGACCCTGTGAAGAGGTTGCGTTCAGTACACGCCCGCCGCCCAGTGCCGCGCCGTAGCAGATTCCCGCGGCGCCATGTTCGCCGTCGGCGGGAATCATGACGATGTCATGTTCGCCATCTGCCTGCATTTGCGACAGGTTTTCCGCGACCTCGGTGGATGGCGTGATCGGGAAGTAGCCCATGACATGGAAGCCAATGTCACGCGCGGCGAGTGCCGCGGCTTCGTTGCCGCTCCTGAAATCGTGCACCTGGCGAACCGGGGCGGTGCGAGCTACTGGTACCTTCGTCTTATCTAGCATGTTTGCCTCCGGTAGCTGCAAACAGATCCGGGAATAGCGGGACGCGCAGGCGGTCTGCCATACCCGGGATTTCTGCTTCGCGCGTCATTGCAAAGGTCGAACAGGTCTCTACGCAACGCATACAGCCTTTGCAATATTGGTAGTCGATTCCTTCCAGTTTGACGACTGGCTGTCCCTGGTCGCCTTCATGCGTTGACCAGACGAGGCACAGGTCCGGACACACCATGTCGCACATGCCACAGTCGATGCACTTGTCGTCATCCAGCACCGGAAGCCAGCCGCTGCGTGACGCGTGCAGGTCATTGTGAACCGTATTGCCGGGCATCGGCAGCACGCCACCAAGCGGCGCGGTCCGGTAACCCCAGAGTGGGTTCGACGAGAGGACAGGGAGGTCGCCTTCGATGCGACCGAGTTTCCCAATTAATTCGGTTTCCTTGGCGCCGCGGTTAAACGCACGTCTGTTGGAAGCAACCGCTTCCGGATGGCGCCCGGCGAATGTTGCTGCGAGCGTGTCGAGCATCGCTTTCCGGTCAAGGAAAGGCAACGCGGCTGTCAACGTTCCGATCAACACCGCATTAGGTCGCGATTTTTCTTCCGCCGCGATCGTCTGGGCATCGACCCGGATAATCTTCGTCGTTGCGGGCAAGCGTGAGAGGCCTTCGGGTTTCTCGCCCTTGTACCCTGCGTAAATCAAGGTACCGGCAGCGCGAATGCCTGCGATCGTCGCCGGGTGTGCGAGTAATCCGCTGTGGAATACGACAACGACGTCAGGCGATTCGATCGGGGCGCTGGTGCGAATGGCGCGGTCGGCCTCGGCGAGGCGAATGAAGGAACGCACCACCGATCCTTTTTTCTCAGAACCGTATGAAGAAAAGTGGGCACCATTCAGGCCCATGCGCAATACGGCGGCGCTGGCGATTATTTGACCGGCTGCATGAGCCCCCAATCCGCCAATAGACTCGAATCGAATCTCAAAGAACCGCCTGCGGCCAGGCAAGGCTACGCTCGAAGCCATGACAAAACTCACCACGTGACCGGGGTTTCCCCCCTATGTGATGAGCATACGCAGGCCTTACGAGCAGTGAATACGCAACTTCCGAAAATATCTGCAGGTAGTCCGGGTATTCATGCCGGAGGGCATGCTGCGGGATGTGCGTATGGCTCCATGGCTGGCTTGAGTGTTCAATGAAATCAAGTATTTGGAGACGGGCGAGTATGTCTGAGTTGTTCCAACCGATAACCGCAGATCAGCTGTTTTCGTGGGTATTTTCTGAGCTCGATACCCGCGGATCCGTCTTCGGTATTCCTCGCCAGCATTTCTTCGTGCCGCCCAACGGAGCCGCGTACGAAGCAATCGCTTTTGGGCATCGATTGGAGACGCCGTTCGGTCCCGCTGCGGGACCGCACACGCAGATGGCACAAAACATCGTTGCGGCGTGGTTGTGTGGTGCGCGTTACATCGAACTCAAAACCGTGCAAACACTCGACGAACTGGATGTTGCCAAACCCTGCATCGACATGGAGGACGAAGGTTATAACGTCGAGTGGTCGCAGGAACTCAAGGTGCATGAGTCCGTCGAGGAATACGTTCGTGCCTGGGTTTTGATTCACGCTTTGCACCACAAGTTCGGTTTTCCCGGAGATACACCCGGCGTCGTGTTTAACCTGAGCGTCGGCTACGATCTCGCCGGCATTCAGCAGCCGAACTTGCAGTGGTTCCTGGACCGGATGCAGGACGCCAGTGAGCACAAGGGCATCCTGATCGACCAGTTGGTCCGGTACTATCCCGAGGTTTCGGACCTCGACATTCCAGATCGAATCTCCGACAACGTAACGCTGTCCACGATGCACGGTTGTCCGCCCGGTGAGATCGAAAGCATCTCGACATACCTGGTGAAAGAGCGAGGTCTGCACACACTGGTCAAGTGCAATCCCACGTTGCTTGGGCCCGAGCATGTCCGCACGATTCTCAACGATGATCTGCGTTACCGAGACGTCGTCGTTCCCGACGAAGCATTCGGGCATGACCTCAAGTACGCCGAAGCAGTGCCGATGCTGCGGAATCTGCGTGGCGTTGCCGACGAATGCGGTCTCGAATTCGGCGTGAAGCTCTCGAACACACTTGAAGTGGAGAACTTTCGGCCGGTTTTCGACGCGAAAGAAAAGACGATGTACCTGTCAGGCCGTCCGCTGCATGCGATCACGGTCAGTCTCGCCAGTGTGCTTGCGGAGGAGTTCGATGGTGAGCTGTTGATGTCATTCTCGGCCGGGGCGAACTGTTTCAACGCTGCCGATTTGCTGGCTGCCGGAATGCAGACAGTCACAACATGTTCGGATTTGCTGAAGACCGGTGGCTACCTGCGATTACTGCAATACATAGAAAACCTGGATGAAGCCATGGCGTTGGCAGGTGCTGAGAGTCTCGATGACTTCAGGAATACCGCGCAACTGGGCCTTCACGAATACGCAAAGCGTGCGGGCAGCGACCCACAGTATCGAAAGGACACATTCGACACCGCGCACACCAAGACATCACGTGAGTTGCACTATTTCGATTGCATTGAGGCGCCCTGTGTCGATGAGTGTCCTCTGAGCCAGAAAGTGCCTCAATACATGAGCGCAGTGCATGACTGGGACGACGTTGAAGCACTTCGCGTTGTGCGAGCAGACAACCCATTGCCGTGCGTGCTGGGCCGGGTTTGTGACCATTTGTGCGAACAGGTGTGTGTCCGCAACCACCTGGATGCGCCCGTCGCGATTCGTGACATCAAGCGCTTCATTTCGGACCTCGAAGAAACTCCGGTCGCTGATCGAGCGATTGAATCCTTGCACCGCAGGGTCGCCGTCATCGGTGGCGGACCAGGTGGCATGGCGGCCGCGAAGGGGCTCGCTTCGGCAGGTTGCGAAGTCGAGGTATTCGAACAGCACCATTACGCAGGAGGCATGGTGGGCGGCGCCGTGCCTGAGTACCGCTTGCCGTATGAAATTTTCGAAAAGGATCTCAAACCACTGGAAGACCTCGGCGTGATCTTCCAATACGGCAGGAAAGCGGGCCGCGACTTCAGCCTGGCACGGCTTCGACGCAATGGTTTCGACAACATCGTCATCATGGTGGGTGCGCAGCTCAGCAAGACACTGGGTCTCGAGCACGAGGATTGCGATGGCGTGATCGATGCGCTGGAATTTCTGCGGCAGGCTCGCGAAGAAATACCGGTCGATCTCGGGAAACACATCTGCGTTATCGGTGCTGGTGACACCGCGATGGACTGTGCTCGTGTCGCGAAAAGACTTTCCGACGGCCAGGTTTGCCTGGTCTATCGACGCACGATCGACCAGATGCCTGCCGATCGGGAAGAGATTGCGCATCTCCTGGAAGAAGGCGTCAACGTCATCGAAATGAGCAAGCCACATCGCCTGGTTGTTGAAAACGACATACTTCGAGGACTTGTGTGTCGCCGCATGGAATACAGAGGTGATCGGGATGCATCGGGCCGAAAGGTGCCGCACGAGGTACCGGGTACCGAATTCGAGATGCAGTTCGACACTTTGATAATGGCGGTCAGCCAGAACGCCATACTCGATTTTCTCGACGGCGAGGCGATCGAACTCAACGAACGTGGTTATATCAAGGCCGATCCCGTGACATTCGAGACTTCGCTTGCAGGTGTTTATGCCGGCGGCGACGTAGCCAACGAAGGTCCGGCGTCAATTGTGAAGGCCGCGGCAGCGGGCAAGGCCATCGCCAGGGCCATTCTGAATCGCGACGAGCCTGCGGCTCTATCAACCGACACCGACATCGATACGGCACAGCTAATACGGCGCAAGAGTCGCAGGGCGTGGCGGGTTCCTGCGCCGCGACTATCGCTCGACGATCGACAGGGTTTTGACGAGGTCGTACTCACCTACGAAGAACGCCAGGCGCGTAATGAAGCTTCTCGTTGCCTCGACTGCGACGTCTATTGCAGCCTGTGCGTCGGCGTTTGTCCGAATCTCGCGTTGCAGACGTACGAAGCCAACGCGGCGGATTCCGCCGCGAGACAGCGCTACCAGGTGGCTGTACTGGCCGACCTCTGCAACGAGTGCGGTAATTGCACGACGTTCTGCCCGACCGCAGGCAGGCCATACCAGGACAAGCCGCGACTGTATCTCGATCGGGAGGAGTTCGAGGCAGAGGACGATAACGCCTTCATGGTATTCAGGGATGAAGGCGCCTGGTCGATGGATGCGAGGTACGGCGGCGAGACACACCACCTTGATCTCGATGAAGAACAGGATGCTGTTGAGCCATTCGTGGCAATGAGAGTGTTGTTGAGTGGCATCGCTGGTTCAATGCCGCAGCTGCCCACAGCCAGTAACGAGAGACGGGAACCATGAGTTCGCTGCTGATTACCAATGCCCAGGTTGTCACGCTCGATGACGAGAGTCGAATTTTCGAAAACGGCAGCGTCTATATCGAAGACATGAAGATCGTCGACGTCGGCAATTTCGATATTGAATCGTATACGCCCGATCGCACTATTGACGCTGAAGGCAAACTCGTAATGCCCGGGTTGATCATTGCGCATCATCATCTCTATTCCACATTTGCTCGCGGTTTCACACCGCCGGGTCCAGCAGCTACAAATTTCGACGAGAACCTCAGGTTCCTGTGGTGGAAACTCGACTCCGTTCTGGATACCGATGATGTTTACTACTCAGCGCTGCTCGCCCTGATGGACGCTGCATTGAGTGGTTGCACCACGGTTATCGATCATCATGCCTCGCCGGCTTGCTGTGACGGCAGTCTCGACTGGGTGGAACGAGCGTTCACGGACCTCGGTCTGAGCGGCTGCCTGTGCTACGAAGTGTCAGATCGGAACCGGAGAGGCGAGGGCATCGAGGAAAACGAACGCTATATTCGCAAGCTCCAGGAATTCGGCGACGGGCAAATGGCCGCGTTGTTCGGCATGCATGCTTCGATGACGCTCAGTGACGAGACCTTGCAACGTTGTGCTGCGATTGGCAACGACCTCGGCACCGGCTTCCATGTACATGCGGCCGAAGACAGGATCGATGTCGAGAGGACAAAAGACCAGTACGGCAAACGGGTTCTCGACCGCTTCCACGACGTCGGCATCACAGGTGAGAAGACGATTTTCGTGCATGGCACGCATCTAGAGGCTGACGAAATAGACTTGTTGCACGAAACCGGGTCGATGCTTGTCAGCAATCCCGAATCGAACATGAACAACGGGCTGCCGGTTTCGCCAGTACTCGACATGCTCGACCATGGCGTGCTTGTCGGGCTTGGCACCGACGGCATGTCGTCCCACGTCATTTCGCAGGCACGTGCGATGTACATGCATCTACGCACGATGCGCCAGGACCCGACTTTGGGATTTGTCGAGGCGTGCGAGATCCTGCTGAAGAACAACCCCCGTATATGCAACCGGCTGTTTGCCGAACCGCGTGGCGCGCTAGCGGCAGGTCAACTCGCTGATGTTGTTATTTACAACTATGTGCCGTTTACGCCGCTGAACGCAGACACGTTCTATGGCCACCTGCTGTTCGGCCTCGGCTTTAGCCGTGTAATCACGACAGTCGCGCGGGGCAACATAGTCGTCGATAACGGAGACATCCCGCATCTGGATGAGAACGGCGTGCGTGCATTCTGCACCGAACGCGCATCCGCCATCTGGTCGAGGATTCGGTAGCCACAATGACCGCCGCATCGATAAGTCGCTGGGAGCACTACTACACGCCCGCCACGGTGGCTGAGGCGCTGGATATCCTGCGTCGCTACGACGGCCGGGCGCGCGTTGTCGGCGGTGGTACCGACCTGCTGGTAGAAACGCGCCGCGGGCTGCACCGGCCGGTTGAGGCTATGGTAGATGTCACCCACATTGAGGGCCTCGACACGATTACGTTCGACGACGACGACATTGTCATCGGCTGCGGTGTTACGCACAGCCAGATCGTCAGTGACCCGCGCATCTTTGAACAAGGTACCTGCCTCTCCGAGAGCTGCGGCGTCATAGGCGGGCCGCAAGTCAGAAATGTCGGCACGCTCGCCGGAAATGTCGCGCATGCGCTGCCGGCAGGCGACGGTACGATCGGTTTGCTGGCGCTCGGTGGCGAAATCGAGGTTGCCAGCGACGACGGCAGCCGATGGATGCCGCTACAGGACTCCTTCAAAGGTCCCGGCAAGAGCTTCATAGATCGCTACCGGCAAATTTTGACGCGCCTGCGGTTTCGACCGACCGCGACCGGCGAAGGATCCGCACATCATCGCGTGATGCGGCCACAGGGATTGTGCCTGCCAATTATCTCCATGGGCGTACGACTGAAGATCGACGCAACAAATACGGTCACCGATGCACGCATCAGCATGGGGCCGGTCGGACCAGTCCCTTACCTCGCTGAACCCGCGATGGAGGTTCTCACCGGCGGTCCGGCGACGAACGAGCAGTTCGTGCGAGCCGCCGACGTTGCGCTCGAGCATGTCGAGCTGCGCACGAGCAAGTACCGCGCCAGCCGCGAGTACCGCGAGCAGATGGTTCGGACATGGCTACCCGTCATCCTCAACCGCGCCACCAAACGCGCAAATGGTGGTGCGTCATGAGCAAGCTGCAGATGACCCTCAATGGCAGGCCGGTCGACGTCGACGTCCCGGAGTCACGCTATCTCTCCGAAGTGCTGCGCAATGACCTGGGGCTGAAGGGCACGAAGGTCGGCTGCAATGAAGCCGAGTGCGGTATATGCACGGTACTTGTCGACGGCACGCCGGTTTCGAGTTGCGTCTACCCGGCATTCAAGGCACAGGGCGCGAGCGTCGAGACGATCGAGAGTCTGGCGAGCAGTGGTTCGCTGCATCCATTGCAGCAAGCCTTCCTGGACCACGGCGCCGTGCAGTGCGGCATCTGCACTTCAGGGATGATCATGACGGCGAAGGCCCTCATCGATGACAAGGGTGTGGCGCTGACCGAAGGAGACATTTCCGCCGCATTGAAAGATACGTATTGCCGATGCACGGGCTACCACAGTGTCGTGCGCGCCATAATGCAGGCGGCGGGCCATGACATCACGCCGTCGCCACCGCCGACCCGGCCGGCGAGAGCGGCAATCGGGCAGGCGAGACCTAACCCGAATGCGCGTGCAAAGATCGAGGGAACTGCACGCTTTACCGATGACTATGATTTCCCGGGGATGTTGTACTCGCGCACGAAACGCGCCGGTGTGCCGCACGCTCGCGTTCGTTCCATCGACACGTCGGCTGCGAGCAAACTGCCGGGCGTTCACGCCGTGCTGACCCACGAAGATGTGCCGGGTCACAAGCGGCACGGCCTGGTCATCGACGACTGGCCCGTGCTATGTGGCGACAAGGTTCGTTACGCGGGCGACGCCATTGCAATCGTTGCGGCGGATTCCGATGACATTGCCGCGGCCGCGGTGGACCTGATCGACGTTGAATTCGACGAATTGGTTGTTGTTAGTGATGCGATTCAGGCGGCCGAGTCCGGTGCGCCGCTGGTGCACGAAAGGCGCGCTGACGGCAACCTGCTGAGACATATCAAAGTCGACAAAGGTGACATGGAAGCCGGGTTTGCGGAGGCGGATGTCATTGTCGAACAGACTTATCGAACGCAGGCCACCGAGCACCTGTTCCTCGAGCCTGAGTGCTCGATTGGCGTGCCGGCCGGTTATGACCCGACTGAATATGGTGGCGTACTCGACGCTGCCGCGGTGCGTGGTGAAACGGCGGGACATGAAAAGACCACGATTTACGTCGGCAGCCAGATTCCTTACCAGGACCGCAGCCAGACAGCAGCAGCCCTCGGTGTCGAACCGGACAAAGTACGAATCGTTGCAACGCTGATGGGCGGGGGCTTCGGCGGTAAGGAGGACATCACGGGCCAGATTCATGCGGCGTTGCTCGCGGAAAGAGTGGGACGCCCGGTCAAAATGTTGTACTCGCGACAGGAAAGTCTGCTGGTCCACCCGAAACGCCACGCGACCGTCATCCGCATGCGGACCGGCGCGAAGAAAGACGGCCGGCTAACGGCGGTACAGGCGACCCTGTATGGCGATGCAGGTGCTTATGCGAGTCTCAGCGAGAAGGTGCTGGGGCGGGCCACGACTCATGCCGCTGGTCCTTACGACGTGCCGAACGTCAAAATTGATTGCTTCGCGATGTACACGAACAATGCGCCCAGCGGTGCCCTCCGTGGCTTCGGAGTGACACAAAGTTGTTTCGCCGTCGAAAGCAACATGGATGCGCTTGCCGAAAAGCTGGGACTTGATGCCGTCGAGATACGACGCATCAATGCGCTCGACGTAGGCCGGACAACGTCGACGGGTCAGGTCCTGCATGAGAGCGTCGGCCTGAACGAATGCATCGACAAAGTCGCGGCTGACGTGTTCGGCGAAGGCTTTCGCTGGACCTGGGAAGAAGGCGCCAGTCGCTTCGCGTGGGGGCTGGCAGTCGCCTACAAGAACACCGGGCTCGGTGGCGGTGCACCCGACAAAGCCGGCGCCGAGATCGAAGTATGGGCCGATGACGGGAAAGCGATACGGGCCGAGGTGCGCATATCGTCAGCAGAGATGGGACAGGGCCTCCCCGGTGTGCTTGCCGCATGCGCAGCAGAGGAACTCGGCATACCTATCGACAACGTAAGTGTGCTGCTTGGCGATACAGATTATTGCCCCGACGGTGGACCGACAACGGCCAGCCGGCAGACCTTCGTTAGTGGCAACGCCGTACGGCTCGCAGCACAACAGGCTGCTGCGAAGTTGAAGGCTGGTGGCGACCACGTGCTGCTCCGGTACGACTACGAGGCGCCCGAGACTCAACCCCTGGGTACCGGCGGCGACATGCACGTCGCTTTCAGTTTTTGCGCGCAGGCTGCTCTCGTGGAAATCGACATGAATACGGGCGAAGTTCACGTTCGCAAAGTCGTCGCCGCACATGATGTCGGTCGTGCGATCAACCCGTTGACGATCCAGGGACAGATCGAGGGTGGCATCGTAATGTGCATCGGATTCGCGCTAACCGAGCATTATATTCAGGAAGATGGCAAGCCGTGGACCAACGTCATGGCGCGCTACAAGATACCGAGTATCACGCACACACCGGCGATTACCTCGCACATCGTCGAACACAGCACATCAGCGGGACCGTACGGAGCAAAAGGCGTTGGCGAACTGCCCAGCATCCCGACGGCCCCCGCTATCACCAACGCGATTTACCGCGCTACCGGTGTTCGCGTGCGCAGCTTGCCCGTCGACCAGGACGAGTTGCTGCGTGCGGTAACACAAGGCAGTGGCGCGGTCGAGCTGGCATGGGGTGACCTCGATCCCATTCCGGCCATCGCCCCCGGAGGCAAACGATGAGCCTGGTACCCGACATCAACAGAGACGTTCTAGCACGAACCATTGCACGCGCACGAGAGCGCAATATCGTGTTGCCGACGATTGCGCAGCAAAAGGACCCGACTCTCGTGCCGGACGATATTGCCGAGCGGCTCAAGAGCGTCGGTCTGTGGGATATCGATCCTGCGAATCTGTTTCGCATCACGTGGAAGAACGAGCCTGTCGAACATGGCGGCGGCTTCAACGATGGCAACTGGATCGAGTTTCCCAAAGCGATCACGGGCGTCGACGCCACGATCATCGGTATCGTCGGCAACTGGTTCCCGACTGGCGCGCACAAAGTCGGTGCCGCCTACGGGTGTCTCGTCCCGAAACTGGTCACCGGCAATTTTGATCCGGAGACGCAAAAAGCCGTCTGGCCATCCACGGGCAACTATTGCCGCGGCGGGGCTTACGACTGTGCGCTGCTCGCGTGTCCCGCGGTCGCGATCCTGCCCGAAGGTATGAGCCGGGAACGCTTCGAGTGGCTTCAGAAAATCGGTACCGACGAAATTATCGCCACGCCAGGCACCGAGTCGAACGTCAAGGAAATCTACGACAAGTGCTGGGAGCTGACGGACGAGCGCGGCGACGGCATCGTCATCTTCAACCAATTTGCGGAATTCGGTAACGCGATCTGGCACTACCAGGTGACGGGCTCTATCGTGGAGGAGATATTCCAGAAGCAATACAGCGAAGGCCGACGCCTTTCTGCGTACGTAAGTGCGACGGGCTCGGCGGGAACGATTGCGGCGGGCGACTATTTGCGAACGCAACATCCGGATATTCGCGTGGTCGCGACCGAAGCACTGCAATGCCCGACCTTGCTGCAATTCGGATTCGGTGAGCACCGCATCGAGGGTATCGGCGACAAGCACATTCCGTGGATTCACAACGTGCGAAATACAAATCTCGTCGCAGCCGTTGACGATGAGCAGACGATGCAGTTACTGCGCCTGTTCAACGAAAAGGCCGGTCGTGACTGCCTGCACGACGAGGGAGTGGACGAGGCTACGTTGGACTCGTTTCGTCTGCTCGGCATCTCGAGCCTGTGCAACCTCGTCGCAGCCATCAAGACGGCACGCTACTACGATATGGACAGCCGCGACGTCATCGTCATGCCGTTGACGGACGCGATGAGCATGTACTCGTCGCGGTTGCAGGAGATGACCGAGACGCATGGCACGTACGACTCGCAGCTCGCCAACCGCCATTACGCGCGCTATCTGCAGGGCATCATGACGGATCACCTGCGCGAGTTGACCTACGCGGACCAGAAAGCGTTGCACAATTTCAAGTATTTCACCTGGGTGGAACAACAGGGCAAGACATCCGACGAACTGCGTCAACTCTGGGATGAGGACTTCTGGAAGGAAGTCTTCTCGCAGGATGTCGTGGACGAGTGGGACAATTTGATCGAGGCATTCAATGGATAACAGCTACCTAAACGACGCACGCGAACTCGAGGCAGACCTGACGGCGTTCATGCAGGACATCATCCGTATTCCGTCACTGAGTTCTCAGGAAGGCAATGTCATCGAGCGCATCCGGCAGGAAATGGAGAAACTCGACTTCGATGAGGTCACGGTAGACCCGATGGGGAACCTGATCGGCCGCATCGGTTCGGGGCCGCAGGTCGTTGCGCTCGACGGCCATGTCGACACGGTCGATGTCGGCGACCGCTCCCTCTGGGACCGCGAGCCATTCTCGGGAGAGGTCGAAAACGGAGTTCTTTACGGGCGCGGTACGAGCGACATGAAGGGCGGCGTTGCGTCGAGTGTCTACGCGGGAGGGCTGATCAAGCGACGCGGTATTCCGGATAACGTCACGCTTTACGTCACCGCCACCGTTCAGGAAGAGGATTGCGACGGGCTGTGCTGGCAATACATCGCCAAAGAAGACGGCATTCGACCCGACCTCGTAGTGATCACCGAACCCACGAGCCTGCGTGTCTATCGCGGTCATCGTGGACGCATGGAAATGCAGGTGCACACATCCGGTATTTCCTGCCATGGCTCCGCGCCCGAACGTGGCGTCAATGCCGTCTACAAGATGGCGGACATCATTGTGGATATCGCATCGCTCAACGAACGACTCGAGCCTCGCGAACCTCTCGGCAAGGGAACCGTGACGATCAGCGAAATTCGCTCTACGTCGCCCAGCCTCTGTGCCGTCGCAGATGGATGCACGATTCATCTCGACCGGCGCCTGACAATCGGCGAAACGGAAGCAACGGCTGTCGCCGAGATCGAGGCACTGCCATCGGTACAGGCTGCCGATGCGACGGTCACGGTACTCGAATACGCGGTGCCGAGTTACACGGGGCTCACCTACCCGACGCGCAAGTATTACCCAACGTGGGAACTGCCCGAAAACGCGGCAGGTACGCAAGCCGCGCTCGCCGCACACCAGAACGCCTTCGAGGCAGACGCCGAGGTCGGCTTCTGGGTGTTCAGCACGAATGCCGTCGCGACGGCAGGAATGCTCGGAATCCCGACGATAGGGTTCGGGCCGGGTCACGAGAAATTTGCGCACGCGCCGAACGAGCAGGTGGAAATCGAGCACCTCGTTCGCTGCAGCGCTTTTTATACAGCCCTTGTGGATGAGTTCGCGAAGGGCGCGAAGACGGAGGCCTCTCAGTGAATGCGACAGCGACACCCATTGCCACGGGCCTGAAAGGCCGTGACTGGCTAATGACACAGGACTGGTCAGACGAGGAGATCGACATTGCGCTGGATACGGCGGACCGCCTGAAGAAGGAATTCAAGAGCGGTGTGGCGACCTTGCACCTGCCACACAAGTCGGCTTTCCTGATCTTCTTCGACAAATCCACGCGCACTCGTAACTCATTCGAAGCCGGCATGACGCAACTTGGCGGGCACGCGCACTTCATCGACTCCGAGACCTCGCAAATCGCGCACGGCGAAAGCCCGAAAGACATGGGTACTATCCTGTCCGGCTACGGGCACGGCATCATGATTCGTCACGATCTCGTGCCGGGCGAAGGCCAAAATTACATGCGCGACGTGGCGCAGTGGGCGGACATTCCCGTCATCAACATGCAATGCGACGTCGATCACCCCTGCCAGACGCTTGCGGATCTCATGACGATACGGGAGGAGTTCGGGACGAATCTGACGGGCAGGAAGATTGCGGTGTCGTGGGCATACGCGCCGAGCTACGTTAAGCCCATGTCGGTGCCGCAGGGCCTGATCATGCTGATGACGCGCTTCGGCATGAATGTGACGCTGGCACATCCGCCGGAATATACGTTGATGGATGAGCCGATGCGGCTTGCCAGGGAAAATGCGGAGCGCTCCGGTGGCACTTTCGAGGTTGTCGACAACATGGGAGAGGCGTTCGCCGATGCCGATATCGTGTATCCGAAGAGCTGGGGCGTGGAATCACTATTCAGCAAGCCGGACGAGGCAATGAAGGTCGCCGAACAGTACCGCGGCTGGATCTGTGACGAGGCGATGATGGCAAGGGCGAAGAAAGAAGCGATCTATATGCACTGCCTGCCGGCGGATCGAGGCTGTGAAGTGACCGACGCGGTTATCGATGGCCCACAGTCGCGAGTCTATCCGGAAGCGGAAAACCGGCTGCACACTGCCAAAGCGCTCATGGCGCTGACAATGTAGAGCGACGGCATGAAGACAAAACCGAACAACAGCGACAAGCCACTGGTGGTCATTGCCATCGGCGGTAACTCCCTGATTACGGATTCCGAGCATATGTCCGTCGTGGACCAGTACCGTGCCGCCGGCGAGACGGCGGCGAATATAGCGCCGATCGTCAACGACGGTTATCGCGTTGTGGTGACGCATGGCAACGGGCCGCAGGTCGGTTTCATCCTGATGCGCTCGGAACTGGCCAAAGAGGCATTGCACCAGGTGCCGCTGGCAAACTGCGTCGCCGACACGCAAGGCTCGATCGGCATGCAGATCGCACAGTCGCTGCAGAACGCGTTCCGGCAGCAGGGCCGTGAGCAGCAGGTCGTCGCGCTCGTCACGCAGGTCGTCGTGGATCCCGAGGACCCGAGTTTCAACAAGCCGACCAAGCCCATAGGGCCGTTTATGAGTAAATCCGAAGCGCAACAGCATGCCAAGGACGACGGCTGGGCTATTGCCGAGGATGCAAATCGTGGCTGGCGCCGAGTCGTGCCGTCGCCGACGCCGATCGAGATTATCGAACTACCGGCAATCCGTACGCTGCTCGACAGCGGGGCGCTCGTCGTTGCGGCAGGCGGTGGCGGGATTCCAGTTATCGTCAAGCCGGACGGATCTTTGCGACCGCGACCTGCCGTCATCGACAAAGATGCGGCATCGTGCCTGCTCGCACAGCGTCTTGGTGCAAAGGTGCTTGTCTTCTCGACCGACGTTGACAGAGTTTCGCTGAATTTCGGTACGCGGGAACAAACTGAGGTCGACCGCCTGACTGCAGCGGAATGCCGCAAATACCTGGGCGAAGGCCACTTCGCCGCCGGCAGCATGCGGCCCAAGATCGAGGCGGCGCTTGCTTTCATTGAGGCTGGCGGCGAGGAAGTCATCATTACCAGGCCACCGTGTCTTGCAGAAGCCATGCGTGGCACGCACGGCACACATATCGTGCCATGACCGCAGAGAGTCACGAACCGTAACTTATGAAAGAGTATTGCTGTATTGCCTGTAACGTCACGCAAAGCGCGGACTATGACGGTTTCGTGTGTCCGTCCTGCGGTGGCAATCTCGACATCAGCTATGACTACGGTGCCGTCGACACGGACTTTGGTAATGGCGACGGAATATTCGGTTACGCGCCCCTGTTGCCGGTCCGGAATCCTGACCAACCATTCCCCCTGGTGATTGGTGGTACGCCACTCTATGAGGCACAGCGACTGGGCGAGTCCATCGGCCTGAAAAATCTCTATCTCAAAGACGATACCTGCAATCCGAGCGCATCGATCAAGGATCGAGCCAGTGCGATCGCCCTGCAGAGGGCTTTGGATATTGGCGCTGATACCGTTGCGGTTGCTAGTACGGGCAATGCAGGATCATCGACGGCCTGTCTTGCCGCGGCAATGGGACTTCGTGCAATCGTATTCGTCCCCGAGAGCGCACCTGTCCCCAAGCTCACGCAATCACTGGCCTATGGTGCGACCGTGCTCGCGGTGCGGGGGAGCTACGACGATGCGTATGATCTTTGCCTGCACGCGTCAAAGGAATTTGACTGGTACAACCGCAGTACCGGATTCAATCCGTTTACACGAGAAGGCAAGAAGACCTGTTCGTTCGAGATCTGGGAGCAAATGGAACGGGTGCCCGATCGTGTCATCGTGCCAACCGGCGACGGCAATATCCTGAGCGGCATCTGGAAAGGATGGCGTGACCTGCAGGCTCTCGGCCTTATTGACACGTTGCCCAGGATCGATTGCGCGCAATCGGCCGGCAGCGCCGCAATCAGCCAGGCCGTAGAACAGGTTCGGCAGCGGGGCTCCGAACCTGATTGGTCAACACTGACAATCAACAGCGTTGACGCCACCACCGTTGCCGATTCGATATCGGTCGATCGGCCGCGCGACGGATTAGCTGCCGTCAAAGCCATCATTGAATCCGACGGCGAGGCGGTAATGGTCTCGGACGATGAAATCCTCATGTCCATCCGCGACATTGCCGCTACGTCCGGCATCTTTGCGGAACCCGCGGCAGCCGCACCATGGGCGGCTGCAAAACAAATGCTCCGTGAAGGGGCGATCGATAGCGACGAATGCGTAGTCTGTCTCGTAACAGGCAACGGACTCAAAGACGTTGCGAACGCCGCATCGATCGCCGGTAGACCACGAACGATTGATCCCACGCTCGACGCCGTGCGTGAGTCACTCGAGAATCGATAACAGGAGGTACGTATGCAGATCCTCAATTTCCTGATTATTGCCGCATTGATCGCGACAATTGCCGTGCTGGCCCTCGGTCTGCGCTCAATGGCTCGAGGCGGAGACTATGACCGCGAGCATGCCGAGAAATTCATGTGGGAGCGTGTGGCGCTGCAGGCGCTCGTTGTCGTTTTGCTGATTGCAGCGGCCGTGGTAGCGAATACCTGACGGAAAACGATGCGGTGCTGGCCTGGTTTTCTCGAAAAATTGACCTGTACGCGGTTCTCGAACAGTGGTGCGAGGCGGGCCGCACTTATGAGCCGGGCAGGCCTGTTGACGAGTCCTGGAACGTTGATCGCTATGAAGTCGCGTTGGGTACATCGGATGAAGACGCCTTGTTTGACAAGGCTGTGCGGAGACTCTTTCAGTACGCTTTTTATCCGGAGTCATTTGTCGCCGTCGCGGCAGCCTTCATCCGGGACGAGAGACCACCCGAAGCAGGGGAGCGCATCGTTCAGCGTGTCCGGGTGATTCCCGGCATTTTGGATGCTGTCACGATGAATATTGTTGCATCGGTATGGCAGGAGCCGGACCGCAAAGGCTTCACCCTGGTCACGAGCGAACAACAGTACGAATCCGGTGAATGGACTGCGTCGATTGTGCGGAATCAGGGCGGTGAGGTTCTATTGCTGGTGACCGTTGTTTCGAAACCCTCGAAACGATTGCTATTACCTGGCCGACTCTTCGCGCGCGCTCTGCAGAAGCATGCGCACAGCCTCGCATTGAAGACTTTCCGCAACGCCCTTGGCGGAGTACCATGATGGTAGCGCGCCCGCTAATAACAAGAGGCTAGGGAAGTGGCTCGCCTTGGCAAGAAATACAGCGATGGGGAAGTCATCGTCCGCCAGGGGGACAAGGGTAACTGCATGTTCGTGATTCAGCAGGGCGAGGTCGACGTCCTTGCAAATACGGACGACGGCGAGTTGCAGTTGCGAACACTCGGCCCAAACGACTTCTTCGGCGAAATGGCCCTGTTTGAAGAAGAGGTTCGCACAGCGACGATACGCGCCAGGGGCGCTACGAGCGTTCTCACCGTCGACAAGAAGAGCTTCCTTGGCGGGATCCATGAGGATCCATCACTGGCATTCAGAATTGTACAAACCATGTCACACCGCATCCGTGATCTGACGGAGCGGCTGGCGCGGTATGAGAGACATGAGTAGCAGCATCACTTTTTACGAGTCGGTTGACGACAATGACTTCGGGAGATGGCCTCGGGTCGCTGGGTAGCATCATTGCAGAACCAGGTAGCGGCTCGCAAAAGACCCTGACAGACGGGTCCCGGATTGCTGTCGTAGGCGCCGGTCCCGCCGGCTCTTTCTTTAGCTACTTCCTCTTGAAAATGGCCCGTACGATGGCGCTGGACGTGACCGTCGATGTCTACGAACCGAGACGGTTCTGCGAGCGGGGCCCAGCCGGCTGTAATCACTGCGGCGGTATCGTCTCGGAATCACTGGTACAGCGGCTGGCCACCGAAGGCATAGCGCTGCCTGATGACGTGGTGCAACGCGGAATCGAGTCCTATGTCCTGCACATGGATGTTGGTGATGTGGAGATCGCGACGCCCATAGAGGAGCGACGCATTGCTGCGATTTACCGCGGCAACGGTCCCAGGGATTCCGAACCCCTGGACACCCATAGTTTCGATGGCTACCTGCAACAGCTGGCCCATCAACGTGGCGCAAACCTGATTCGCCGCATGGTCATCGGCGTCGTCGAAGAAGGCGACCGCATGCGCGTGCACTGCGCGGACGGAACCAGCGAGGTTTACGAGCTGGTGGCATTGGCCAGCGGCGTCAACAGCCGGCTTGAAGAAGATGTCGAAGAGCACAGCCGCCAGTTCCAGAAACCCGCCCGCACCAAAACATTCATATGCGAATTCAAGCTCGGCCGGGACGTCATCCAGGAGACGCTTGGGCCTTCCATGCATGTGTTCCTGCTGGACATTCCGCGGCTGGAATTCGCGGCACTCATTCCCAAGGGCGATTACGCGACACTGTGCCTGTTGGGAGACGACATCGATGAGGGTCTCCTGGATCAGTTTTTCAGCTCACCCGAAGTAAAGAACTGTTTCCCGGGTGGCGAGATTCCGATGCACGTGTGTCATTGCAGTCCACGCATCAACATGGGCAGTGCCAAACCGCCGTATGCTGATCGAATGGTGATGATCGGTGATTGCGGTACGACACGCTTGTTCAAAGACGGTATCGGTGCCGCGTATCGCACGGCCAAGGCGGCCGCACGCACGGCGGTATTTCACGGCGTTTCCGCCGAGGACTTCAAAGCTCATTACTGGCCGCTGTGCCGAAAAATGGATACCGACAATCGCATCGGCAAAGTGGTATTCGCTGTCGGTAGCCTGGTGCAGCGATCGCGATTTGCGCGGCGCGGCGTGCTGCGCATGACGACGCTCGAACAGAATCAGTCCGCGAGGCAAAGACGCATGTCCGAGGTGCTCTGGGACCTCTTTACGGGCAGCGCGCCATACCGCGAGGTATTCCTGCGGACACTGCACCCGATCTACATCAAGGACCTCGTGTGGAACCTGGTTGCCGGCAATGCGCGCCGGGCTGATAAGACGAAGGGCGCAGACGGCCGCGACGGGGAGGGACGCCATGGCCCCCACTGATCCCTCCGGTCGCGACGGCGATGAGCAGCAATTCTGGATTCGTGCGCAACAGCTGGAGAAGCTGCCTCCGTGCCAGGCAGAATGCCCCAACACGGGCAATGTACGCGGTTGGCTCGGCATCATCGCGCAGCGCCACAAGCATGGGCTGACCCTCGAGCAGGCTTATGACAGGGCGTGGGAAGAACTTGCACGGCGCAACCCGTTCCCGGCATCGATCGGCCGCATCTGCCCGCATCCTTGCGAGAGTCGCTGCACGCGTGGCGACAAAGATGGCGCCGTATCCATCAATGCCATGGAGCGCTTTCTGGGCGACTGGGCCATCGACAGGAAACTGCGGCTGCCTCTTATCGAGGGGCAGAGACACACGGAGTCGATCGGCGTCATCGGTTCCGGGCCGGCAGGACTATCTTTCGCCTACCAGATGGCTCGACGCGGTTACACGGTAACGATCTACGAAAGACGGATTCAGCCAGGCGGAATGCTGCGCGATGCCATCCCCGACTATCGCCTGCCACGGAAGCTGCTGGACGCGGAAATCGATCGTTTGTTTGAACTCGACATAGCCGTGATCCGGGGCGTGGAACTGGGCAAGGACATAACGCTGCAGGAACTGCGCGATCGCCACGACATACTGTTCCTCGGGATGGGCGCGCAGGGCGCCCGGCGACTGGGAATTCCCGGCGAGTCTGGCCCCGGCGTAATGACAGGAATCGATTACCTGCGCCGGCGCAAGCTCGGCATGAACATGGGTCTGGGCGACAAGGTTGTGGTTATTGGCGGTGGCAACACAGCCATCGATGCCGCACGCAGCGCAATCCGCGAGGGTGCAGCAGTCAGGGTGTTGTACCGGCGCACGAAAGAAGAAATGCCTGCAGCCGCTCACGAAGTGGACGACGCGAACATCGAAGGTGTGGAGTTCACATTCCGCTCCGTCCCCACAAGGGTCCTTCGCGAGGACTCGCTCGTCACCGGCATCGAGTACCAATGCAGGCAGCCTGGTAAACCTGACGAGACCAGGCAGCTCGTGGTGGACACGGTTATTGTCGCGATATCGCAGGAGCCGGACTGGCAAGGACTGAATCTATCCAGAGATGGCGACAAATGGCTGCACACGGAAGAGGATGGCAAACTCGCCGACGACCTCTGGGCCGGAGGGGATGATCGGGGGCCAGGCATCGCAAGCCGGTCTGTTGCCCAGGGTCGGATTGCGGCGGAGGCTGCCCACGCGCGGCTGCGTGGTGAACCGCGGCCTCAACCTGTTCGGCGACAGGTCGATGCGGGGACTGTCAAAACTGATTACTACGAAAGTCAGGGTCGGAGCGAGCGTCTGCGGCGACCGCAGGATGAATGGCTCGAACAGCCGGAAGAGGAAATAGACCTGACCATCAGCAGTGAAGAGGCCTGCCAGGAGGCGGCGCGCTGCATGTCCTGCGGCCTGTGTTTCGACTGCCATCAATGCGTGATGTATTGCAATGCCGGCGGGTATTCGCCGGTCGAGAATGTGGAACCCGGGCACTATTTCAGCCTCGCACTCGAAATGTGCGAAGGGTGTGGCAAGTGCATCGAGTTGTGTCCCTGCGGTTACCTGGAAGCCAGGGAGGAACAGACGTTGGCTGCCGACTGAGTTATTTTCTCAGGATCGCACGGTAAAACGGAAACAGTTGATCATCCTGGGCCTGGCGCTCGAACTCCACGCCTTCCCGACCATCCATTGCCCGGAAAGCATTCTCGGTTAACAGGACTTCGTTGGCCCTGGCAATGTCTTCGCCGAGTTTCGAGGCCTGGACCATTTCGGTCCCCTGCGACAGGTTGGGCCCAATCGCCAGCACGTCGCCGTAGCCGATGCCGATGCAACACTCCGTTGCGTTTTTGCGCGACAGGGGAGAATCGTTGAACAGGCGAATTCTGTGATGAATCTCGAATGATGCATCGAGCGCCGCCACAGGATCGTCGAACAGTGCGACGATGTCGTCGGCGAAGCAACGAATGAGTTCGGCGTCAAATTTCTTCAGTACTGGCACGCAGACTTTCTGTGCGTCGAAAATCCGCAACAGGCTGTCCAGTTCTCCACCGCGCATGGCGGTGGACGTAAAGTCGGTCATATCCAGTGACAGGATGGCCCGTCGCCAACTGTATTTGTCGCGAAATGCGCCTTCGCTTAACTGACCACGCTGAATGGCAAGGAAATCCTGGTAGACGTTGCGGTCCCAGCCAAGAAAGCCGGCCAACTCGTCGACATCCTCAAGAATGTCATGGGGAAATTCCTGGATCATCGCCATCCCCGCTTTCTTGTTGTTATTTCGCTGGTTTCAGGAGCCTGGAATCGACTTCGAACTTCGATCCGTCAATGGCACGAAGATTGACCTCCCAGATTTCCTCGTCCGGAATCTGGGTTCTCTCGCGACCGGGTAACTCGCGCTCGTCGTCGACCTGCAGGCCCCAGACACGTACGTGCCGAACACTGACGACCGGTATCCGGGCCGCCTTGAATCGGGCCCGAAGTATGGGGTCGACATCATCGCTGGCCCAGGTCGCGTAACCTAGCTCGACAATCTCGGCGACTTCGTCGGGCATGGCTTCGGTGGGTATAGTGGCGTTGCTGTCTCGATCAGTCATCGTCTTCGCACCTCCCGAACCCATGCTAGATGCGATCTGCGCTCGAATGAATCCGTACTTATGCCAATTACCCTGCGGGTCGCGGGGTCAGCTTCAGAAGCCGGGCGCCTTTCTTATCCTCGAGCATCCAGATTGCCCCGTTCGGACCCTGCTTGATTGCACGCATCCGTTTGCCCATGTCGAAGCGCTGGACTTCGCGAGCCGTCTCGCCATTGAATTCGATGCGTACCAGCGACCTCGACGACAAACCGGCGGCAAGGCCGTTGCCTCGCCAGTCCGGAAACAGGTCGGCGTTGTAAATGATGAAACCGCCTGGCGAGATAACCGGCGTCCACCACGTAGCAGGGGCCGCAAACTCCGGCCGCGTATCGTGGTCGGGTATTTTCCTGCCGCTGTAATGATCGCCGTTCGAGACGATCGGGTAGCCGTAATTTTCGCCGCGCACTACACGGTTCAGTTCGTCGCCACCCCTGGATCCCATTTCGACATTCCAGAGCTGCCCCTGCGCGTCGAACGCCATACCAAGGGGGTTGCGGTGTCCCAGCGTCCAGATCTGTGCGGTGACGCCGCCGTCACCGGCGAAGGGATTGCCGTCGGGCACAGAGCCGTCGTCATGCAGGCGGACGATCTTGCCGAGATTGCTTTGCATGTCCTGGGCAGGATCGAATTTCCCGCGTTCGCCCGAAGAAACAAAAAGGTAGCCAGCTTGGTCGAACAAAAGGCGATGACCATAGTGCTTGCGGCTGTTGACCTTGGGCACCTGGCGCCAGATCACGTCGACGTCTTCGAGAATGCCACCATCGTCGTTGAGAACGAGCCTGGCCCTGGCAACCGCTGCACCGCGCGTATTTCGTTCCCCAGCCTCCGCGTAACTTACGTAAACAATGCTGTTTTCGGCAAAGTCAGGGTGCAACGCGATGTCTCCCAGGCCGCCCTGACCGCCGTAGTCCACGTCCGGGACACCGTCGATTGCCCACAAATCCTGGCCATTCTGCGTCACGAGCAACAGCTGGCCCTTCTTTTCGGTTACGAGCAAGCGGCTGTCAGGCAGGAATGTCATCGCCCAGGGCTCGTCGAATGTGGCGATGATCTCGCTGTCGAACGGCCGGCCGTCGTCGGCATCCGCACAGGCACACAGCGCGCAGCACATCGCGATGGCAGTTAATCGATTCATACTATCGTCCGGTATATGTCGTGATGGGCACTGTGTAATATGACAGCGTCAGGTTCCATTTGTTGATAAGGGATAGTACGGAAACCATGCGCTTCGACGCCATTACCATCGGGAACCATCCTCCTGACGACGTCAACGTCGTCATCGAAGTGCCGCAAGGCGGGCAACCGATCAAGTACGAGATGGACAAGGATGCGGGTACCCTGGTGGTAGACCGTTTCCTGTACACACCCATGTCATACCCGGGCAATTACGGCTTTGTCCCACATACGCTTTCGGAGGATGGCGACCCGATTGACGTACTGGTCGCCAATACGCGCGAACTCATTCCCGGCTGCATTATCAACGTTCGACCGGTCGGGGTGCTGGTTATGGAAGACAACGCAGGTCAGGACGAGAAAATACTCGCCGTACCGTCACACGCCCTGACGCAACGCTACGATCACGTTAACGAATTCTCGGACCTTCCCGAAATCACGATTCGCCAGGTGCAACATTTCTTCGAACACTACAAGGATCTCGAACCGGGCAAGTGGGTACGCGTCGGTGACTGGCATGGTTCCGCCGACGCCAAGCGCATGATCGTCGAGGCCATCGAGCGCGCGAAATCCTAGAAATCTCCGTGGGGCGCTCTATCTTTTCCGGCTTGCTATACGAGTGTCGGGGATAATACCGTATCATTCCGGGTCGACAGGGTACGGTGACACGATCATGCCAGGATTGTATTTCGAAGAATTCTCGGTCGGCCAGATCTTCGACCACCCCATTCGGCGCACGATCACCGAGACCGACAATATCTTGTTTACGACGATGACCCACAACCCGGCATCGTTGCATCTCGACGCCGAGTATATGAAGAACACCGAGTTCGGCCAGCCGCTCGTCAACAGCTGCCTGACTCTCGGCCTCATGGTCGGCATCTCGGTCAATGACACTACGCACGGTACGACGGTTGCCAATCTCGGCTGGGATGAGGTTCGGTTCCCGAAACCGCTGTTTCACGGCGATACGATCCGGGTGGAGAGTGAAGTACTCGAGGTCCGTGACAGCAAGTCACGACCGGACAATGGCATCGTCGTTTTCGCGCACCGTGCATTCAATCAGGCCGATGAACTCGTGGGCGAATGCAAGAGATCTGCTCTGATGCTGAGAAAACCGCAGTGATTCGTAGCTTCCTGTTCGTCCCGGGCGACAGTGAGCGCAAGCTCGAAAAAGCGTCCGGCGTAGGCGCCGATGCGATAATCGTCGATCTTGAAGATTCCGTAACCGCAGGCGCACGTCCGGCGGCGCGCGAACTGGCGCGAGATTACATAGCAGGCAAAGACAAGGTTTGGGTCCGAATCAACCCTGCCGACAGCAGTGACGCGTTGTCCGATCTGCAGGCCGTCATACCGTCGGCGCCGGCTGGCATTGTACTGCCGAAGCCCAGGAGTGCTGACGATGCGATGCGTCTCGCGATGACGCTCGACGAGCTCGAAAGTACGCACGGCATTGCCGCCGGATCCACAAAAATCCTCCCGCTTTGCACGGAGCGGCCGCGCGCACTTTTCTCTCTGGAAAGCTATGTGGGCGCGACGCCGAGACTGGCGGGCCTGTCATGGGGTGCGGAAGACCTCAGTGCCGCGCTCGGCGCGAAAACCAATCGCGACGCCGCAGGCAATTGGTTGCCGCCGTACGAACTGGCGCGGTCGCTCTGCCTGTTGGCTGCCGCGGCGGCCGAGGTGCCGGCATTCGATACGGTTTTCACTGATTTCCGGGACACGGAGGGTCTGGCAGGCTACGCCTCAAATGCGGCACGTGACGGCTTTGCGGGAATGCTCGCAATTCACCCCGCCCAGGTGGAGACGATCAACAATGCGTTCTCGCCGACCGCGGGGGAAGTTGAACGTGCCGAGCGCATCGTGGCGTTGTTCGAGGACAATCCCGGTGCTGGCGTACTGGGGCTGGACGGGGAGATGATCGACCGTCCACACCTCGTGCAGGCAAGCCGCATCATTGCACTTGCTACTGAGCTGAAGAAAAGACAATAAATTCAGGGAGTTTCTGATGTCTGATATCTATCCTGTCGGCGACGACACGAAGTCGCGCGCACTCATCGATGCAGCTGGTTATGAGGCGATGTATGCAAGATCTGTCGAGGACAACGAAGCGTTCTGGGCCGAGCAGGCGAAGCGCGTTGACTGGATCAAGCCGTTTACCAAAGTTAAAGACGTCTCTTTTGCTCGCGACGACGTGCATATCCGCTGGTATTACGACGGCACTCTGAATGTTTGCTACAACTGCATCGACAGGCATCTCGACTTGAAAGGCGACGACGTTGCGATCATCTGGGAAGGCGACGATCCGGCGCGCGACCTCACGATCTCGTATAGCGAGTTGCATGAGCGTGTCTGTCGCTTCGCCAATTGCCTCAAGGCCCTCGGTGCGAAGAAAGGCGATCGCATAACGATTTACATGCCGATGATTCCGGAGGCAGCGATTGCGATGCTGGCTTGCGCGCGCATCGGTGCTGTCCATTCCGTCGTATTCGGCGGTTTCTCGCCGGACGCGCTTGCGGGGCGAATCGACGATTGCGACTCCAATATCGTCATTACGGCCGACGAAGGCGTACGTGGTGGCAAGGGGATTCCGCTCAAGGCAAACGTAGATGCTGCGGCCGAGAATCCCGCCGTGACGACACTGGAGAAAGTCCTGGTCGTGCGCAACACAGGCAACGACATCGGCTGGGTCGAAGGCCGCGACGCCTGGTTACACGAACTTTCAGAGGAAGTTGACGCCGATTGCCCTTGCGAGGAGATGGGCGCCGAAGACCCGTTGTTCATTCTTTATACCTCGGGGTCGACCGGCAAGCCGAAAGGGGTGTTGCACACGACGGGTGGGTACCTCGTTTATGCGGCGCTGACTCACGAGTACGTGTTCGACTATCACCCCGGTGACATTTACTGGTGTACCGCCGATGTCGGCTGGGTCACGGGACACAGCTATATCGTCTATGGGCCGCTGGCGAACGGTGCCGTAACCCTTATGTTCGAGGGCGTCCCGAACTACCCGACGTCGTCACGGTTCTGGCAGGTCTGCGACAAGCACAACGTCAATATTGTCTACACGGCACCCACCGCAATTCGCGCGCTTATGCGCGACGGTGACGAGCCGGTCAAGAGTACGTCGAGGAAGAGCCTGCGCCTGCTCGGCACGGTCGGCGAGCCGATCAATCCCGAAGCCTGGGAGTGGTATCACAAGGTTGTCGGCGATGGTCGCTGCCCGATTGTCGATACCTGGTGGCAGACCGAGACCGGCGGCATCCTGATTAGTCCATTACCCGGAGTCACCGCCCTGAAACCGGGCTCCGCGACCAAGCCACTGTTCGGCATCATGCCGGCTATCGTCGATGGCGAAGGCAAAATGCTGGAGGGCGCCGCCGCGGGCAACCTGGTCATCACGGACAGCTGGCCCGGGATGATGCGGACCGTTTATGGCGACCACAAGCGATTCATTGAGACCTATTTCTCGAATTTCGACAATTGTTATACGACGGGTGACGGTGCGCGTCGGGATGAGGATGGCTACTACTGGATCACAGGACGCGTCGACGACGTATTGAACGTCTCCGGTCACCGCATGGGAACGGCAGAGGTCGAGAGTGCACTGGTTGCGCATCCGAACGTCGCTGAAGCTGCGGTCGTCGGCTATCCGCACGACATCAAGGGGCAGGGAATTTACGCCTACGTGACGCTAATGGGAGGCGTGGACGCCAGCGACGAGTTATTGGCGGAATTACAGAAGTGGGTGCGCAAGGAGATCGGGCCCATTGCCAAGCCGGACCTGATTCAGTGGGCGCCAGGGCTGCCAAAGACACGCTCCGGCAAAATTATGCGGCGCATCCTGCGCAAGGTTGCGGCGGACGATTATGCGGAGCTTGGGGACACGTCGACGCTTGCCGATCCGGCGGTCGTGGATGACCTTATCGACAACCGTCAGAATCGCGCGTAGCGGGGGTCAGGCCTTGGCCTGATCGGAATCGTCCTCGTCGGCATGGAGTTGCTCTTCGAGGTCATCGAAGTCGACGAGTTCGTCGAGGTGCTCGATATCCTCGAGCAGCTCGACGGGCGCTGTTTCGTGGTCTGGATCGGTCTGATCGACGGGCTCGCTTGAATCGTCGTTCGCGGCTTGTTCCGCGGCTGCCAGTTGCGCCTTGTATTTCTCTTCGTCGATCGGTTCGAGTTTCACCTTCGGCAGCTCTGCGCCACGGGCGGCGCGGTGTGACTCCACGACCTGCCGTTCATAGGCTTTGACGAATTCCTCGGCAAACATCTGCGGAAAACGCCCGCCGCCCTTCTCGGTCATGATTGGATACAAGTCGCGATAGAGGCCCCAGTATTTCATCTCGGCCATGAACGCGAACAGTGGCTTGCGGCCGAGCGAACGGTCGAAACTTGCCGTCAGTTCATCCGGGGCAAAGCGATCTGCGAACTCGACGAACGCGTCGGTCATTGCGTCAAGAAACGCTTCCTGGTGCGCGAGCAGATCCTGGTTGACTTCGCGAACCGCGTCGCGCGGTCCCAGGTACTCGCCTTCGCGGCCAACGAGCAGTTGTTTGATCAGGTCGCCGGTGTTGTTCGACAACTTTATTGGATTGTTGCGCCGTGGCAGGATTGATGTCTGATCCAGCCGGAATGCACTCTTCAATTCAGCCCGGCTGGACAGGAGCTTCTCGACTCCCGCTACGAATTCACGCAACACTTCGCCGGCATTGCGCATTGCCTCGCCGACGTCGATTGACGGATGAAGCTCGGAGCGATTGATCTGCAGGCCGTCGAGAAACGCATCGAACAGGTCCTGCCCTGTGACTTGTACTCGCTTGGGTTCGGCAATAGGCGGCAATTCGGCTGCGGGTTCTTCGACACCGGGTTCCTCGAAGTCAACCTCGGTCAGGGATTGGTCGCCGGTGAACAGCACTGACTGAAACTCGTCGTCTCCGGTTATCTCGTCCTCGTCGAGTAACTGGATGCCGGTCTTCAGTTCCTCTTCCGGCACGAGTTGTTCGATGTGGTCGGGAACCACTGTCGACTTCGGCTCAGGCGGCATTTCGAGATCTTCGCCCTCGTCGATGGTGACGTCGATTTCGAAGTCGCCAAAATGCAGGCGGTCGCCGTTGAATAAACGACGCGGATTACCTTTGCCGATAGGCTCGTGTTCGTCGTTAACGTAAACACCGTTGGTGCTGATGTCGGCCAGGTAATAGATGCCACCCTTACAATCAATCGTCGCGTGTTTGCCGGAGATGAACTTGTCAGGGTCCGGCAGTATCCAGTCATTATTCAGCGAGCGGCCAATCGTGCCGCCGTCCTCACGGAATTCACGCACGGCATCGTCGCCGACGATTTCGCGGTGTTCGCTGACGATTTCCAGTTTGAGCGACATCTCGTACTCGCGCCGTCACTGCCACACGGCTGGCTGCCGGACGGTCAGGGGCCCACCGCAAATAGTGCAGCGAATGAAGGGCTTACGCTGCCGAGCAGTTCACATAATCGATTGTGCGGCCGCGACTGCACGAGCTATTCGTGATATTTTTCGACCATATACAAGAATGCCGTGCACGCGTTCGAAACCCGCCCCGACAGCAGCCGTTTTGGGTAAACTACGCGCCCCGAAGGAAGTGCCATAGCTCCCGAACAGGACGATGAGCAACAAGACCCTCTACAAGATCGCATTCATGAGCCAGGGACAGGTGTACGAAATCTACGCCCGTCAGGTCAGCCACGGCGAGCTTTTCGGTTTTATCGAAGTGGAGGAACTCGTTTTCGGCGAGCGCACGAGCATTGTGGTCGACCCGTCCGAAGAGAAGATCAAAACGGAATTCGAGGACGTGAAGCGCACGTACCTGCCAATGCACTCGATCATCCGCATTGACGAGGTGGACAAGCAGGGCACCTCGAAGATTTCCAAGATCGAAGGCAACGTGACGCCGTTCCCGATGCCGATCTACACCCCCGGCGACTCCAACTCCTAGAAAATCAAGAATCATGACAACAGCGGCAGTTCGCCTTATGGCGGGCTCCCGGCATGCTTTCTTACCCTCATGGCTCGCTGACGCTGCGCTTTACTTCGGGTAAGAAACATCCCGGGAGCCCGCTCCAGATAGCCAGGTACGATGACTCCGAGGCGGAGTGCCGGGTGTTTGTTCGAGCGTCGTGCGGAGCGCTGCGAAGCAGGACGCCCGAGCAAGCGGAGGACGATGCGAGCGAGACAGGGATGTCGAGCGAGGTTAAGTGAGAACAAATACCCGGCATAAACGCCCGTGCGGCTGGCCATGAGGAGAAAAATCGTCCCCGTAGCCCGCCGATAGATCGAAGCGAGGGGAATTCCGCAAGCGCTAGTGACGATCAGGAGACCTTCGAGGTAGGTTGCGGAGCGTGGTTGCAAGGGGGTGGGGGTCTAGTATGATCGCCACGTATCTACTCGTCCTGCGTAAGGCCGCCTCGCTTGTCGAAACCCGCCGCTGATGTCGTGATTCGGACACCCGTCGACATGCTGGAATTGTCCGGCCAATCCGCTTTGTCGGAGTTCCGGTTGGAGAAGTTGTTGCGCAGGCTGCAGCGCGCCGACGGCCGCGTAAAGGGCGTGCAAGCCCGATTTACCTACCTTGTCGATCTGGCCGAACCGCTGTCTGCGAAGCAGAGCAGGCGGCTCGAGGCTTTGCTGTTGTCGGGTGAGAAGCCGGGCAGGTTGTCGAAAAGCTCGACCAGGCTATACGTCGTGCCGCGGCACGGCACTATTTCACCGTGGTCGAGCAAGGCGACTGACATCGCGATCGCTTGCGACCTGACATCGGTGCGTCGAATAGAGCGTGGCATCTGTTACGCACTGCAGTTTCGCGGCCGCGTCGCACAGGATGAAATACTGCAGCTATCACGACTGCTGTTCGATCGCATGACCGAGACCGTTCTCGAATCCGTCGGCGATGCGGCTGCATTGTTCCAGGCCCACGAACCGGCTCCGCTGGTTACGATCCCGCTCAAGTCGGAGGGGCGCGACGCACTCGTGGCCGCGAATTCGGGACTGGGACTGGCACTTTCCGATGATGAGATCGACTATCTCGTTCGGAGCTACGGCGATCTTGATCGCGACCCGACCGATACCGAGCTCATGATGTTTGCACAAGCGAACTCGGAGCACTGCCGCCACAAGATATTCAATGCGTCCTGGGTCATCGACGGCGAAACACAGGATGAACGTCTGTTCGGCATGATTCGTTCGACGACGGAGGCAAGTCCGGATGGCGTGATTTCGGCGTACTCGGACAACTCCGCCGTCATTGAGGGCTGGACGACATCGAGATTGATGCCGGCGCAGGCCGATCGCGAATACACCTATTGCGACGAGCCCGTCCATATCCTGATGAAGGTGGAGACCCACAATCACCCGACGGCGATTTCGCCATACCCGGGCACGGCCACCGGCTCCGGCGGCGAGATTCGCGACGAGGGCGCGACGGGACTCGGCGCCAAGCCGAAGGCGGGGCTCACCGGCTTCACGGTGTCGCATCTGCGTATCCCTGGCTTCGAACAGCCCTGGGAGTCCGATTTCCCGCACCCGGACCGCATGGCGACGCCGCTCGAGATCATGATGGAGGGCCCGATCGGCGGGGCGGCATTCAATAACGAGTTCGGGCGCCCGAATCTGTGCGGCTATTTCCGGACCTTCGAGTGGTCGGCGGAAGGCCTGTCTGATAACGAGATCCGTGGCTACCATAAGCCGATCATGATCGCCGGTGGCGTGGGCAACGTACGCGCGGAACATGCGAATAAGATTGACGTGCCTGTCGGCGCCAGGGTTGTGACCATCGGCGGTCCGGCGATGCTCATCGGCCTTGGTGGCGGCGCTGCGTCGAGCCTGGCCAGCGGGACATCGAGCGAAGACCTCGATTTTGCGTCGGTGCAGCGCGGTAACCCGGAGATGCAGCGGCGGGCGCAGGAAGTCATCGATCGCTGTTGGGCGATGGGCGACGACAGCCCGATCCTGTTGATTCACGATGTCGGTGCGGGCGGCTTGTCGAATGCGGTCCCCGAGGCCGTCGATCACAGCAAGCACGGCGCCCACGTCGAGCTGCGCGAAGTCGCGAATGCCGAACCGGGCATGTCACCGATGGGCATCTGGTGCAACGAGGCACAGGAACGTTACGTGTTGATCGTCGCCGACGAGCGCATCGACGAGTTCCGCGATCTCTGCGAACGGGAGCGCTGCCCCGTCTCGGATATCGGCAAGCTGACAGACGATGGGCGACTCGTCGTCAACGATCGCGATTTCGACAATCGCCCGGTCGACATGCCGATGCAGATGCTGCTCGGCAACCCGCCGAAAGTAACGCGCGATGTATCCCATGTGAAACGCACGATGCCGAGTCTCGACCTGGCGGGTATCGAACTCGAGGATGCGGTACTGCGTGTCCTGCGATTCCCGGCCGTTGCCGACAAGAGCTTTCTCATCCACATTGGCGATCGGACGGTCGGCGGGCTGAGCGCACGCGATCAGCTGGTAGGCCCCTGGCAGGTGCCAGTCAGCGATGTTGCAATCACGTCGTCGGGATTTTCCGGTGTTACGGGCGAAGCCATGGCCATGGGCGAGCGCACGCCATTGGCTGCGTTCAACGCGCCGGCGTCCGGACGCATGGCTGTTGCTGAAGCAATCACGAATATCGCCGCCGCGCCGATCGAGAGTCTCGACAAGGTGCGGTTGTCCGCCAACTGGATGGCGGCTGCAGGTCACGATGGTGAAGAGGCGAATCTGTTCGACACCGTGAAGACGGTAGCGAACGACATGTGCCGCAAGCTCGGCATTGCGATTCCGGTCGGCAAGGACTCGTTGTCAATGCACACTCGCTGGCAACAGGACGACCAGGAGTACCAGGTGGTCGCGCCTGTTTCACTGATCGTATCGGCGTTCGCACCCGTGACCGACGTGACACGTCACTTGACGCCGCAGTTGCAAGCGACAGCGGAGCAAAGCTACCTGTTGCTCTTCGATCTTGGAGATGGTGCAGATCGCCTCGGCGGTTCCTGTCTCGCGCAGGCGTTTGGCCGCGTCGGCGGTGAGGCGCCGGACATAGAGAATCCGACGAAGCTCGGCAGTTTGTTTTCCGCCATACAGGAGCTCGCATCGCGAGACATGTTGCTTGCGTATCACGATCGGAGCGATGGTGGATTGCTTGCCACGGTCACCGAGATGATGTTCGCGAGCCGGCGCGGCGTCACGTTACAGCTGACGGGGTCCCGCAGAGCATTGCTGGCAAAACTCTTCAGCGAGGAGGCCGGCGCCGTCGTGCAGGTCGCCAAGGGCAAGTTGCCGCAGGTGCAGATGATCCTCGATCGCAATGGAATTACCGCCAACGCAATCGGGCGCGTCGAGAAGGAGTCGGTCCTGACGATTCGCGATGGTGACAGCGAGCCGTTGCAGTTTGAGAGGAAGGATCTGCAAACTACCTGGTCGGAGACCAGCTACCGCATCCAGTCGCTGCGCGACAATCCGGCGACGGCGAAAGAGGAGTTCGACCGCATACTCGACGACGACGATCCTGGTCTGAATGCAGAGCTGACGTTCGACGCCAATGAGGATATCGCGCGGCCTTACCGCGGGGACGTGAAACCCAGGGTCGCAGTACTCAGGGAGCAGGGTGTCAACAGTCAGTACGAGATGGCAGCAGCATTCATGCGCGCAGGATTTTCGGTCGTCGACGTGCACATGAGCGACTTGTTGGATAGCCGCGACGACCTCGCCAATTACCAGGGACTGGTCGCCTGTGGCGGATTCTCGTTCGGCGATGTACTCGGCGCCGGCGGCGGCTGGGCTAAGTCGATTCTTTATCATTCCAGGACGCGGGATCAATTTGCCGCGTTCTTCGATCGTGGCGATACGTTTGCGCTCGGCGTCTGCAACGGCTGCCAGATGTTGTCGCACCTGCGCGAGTTGATTCCAGGCGCTGTCAACTGGCCGCGCTTCCTTAGAAACAGGTCCGAGCAATTCGAAGCGCGTCTCAGCCTCGTCGAAGTAACGGAAAGCCCGTCACTGTTCCTGTATGGCATGGCCGGATCGCGGATGCCAATCGCGACATCGCACGGCGAAGGTCGTGCAACGTTCGACAGCGACGAAGCACGTTATAGTGCGTCTTACACGGTGGCCATGCGTTACGTCGATAATTACGGCGAAGTCGCCGACGAATATCCGGCGAATCCGAACGGTTCCCGGGACGGCATATGTGGACTCTCGAATGACGATGGCCGGGTGACGATCATGATGCCGCACCCGGAGCGCGTCGCCCAGACGAAACAAAATTCCTGGCATCAGGACGAGTGGGACGAAGACGGACCCTGGATGCGGATGTTCCGCAATGCACGTGTTGCGGTCGGCTGAGATGCTTAACCGGACGCTACGCTGTCTACTGTCATTCCTTGTGATTTGTGGCTGTTCAACTACCGAGCCTACGAATGAAGGGCCGAGCTGTGGCCAAGCTATCAACCCTGAAACCGTAAGTGTTGTGGATGCCGAGCATCTTTTTGAAGAGCAAGATATCAATACCTTATTGAACTTCGTTGCTGAAGAAGTTGGTTCGTTTCAGCTGATCAGTAACAGCACGTTCCGTGCCGACACCTGGCCGGCAAGACACGAACAACCGCGCTGGGTTCATGCTCAGGAGGCGGCGGCATCGAAAGGGTGTGACGTTTTGATCCTGGTAGATTCGGCAATGCTTCGATCAAAGTCTCGTGCGGGTATGAACGGGCTTGCGAGTCCGACGCTTCACTTTTGTTTCCTGATGGGGTTCAAAGCGCCGTAGCGATGATAACCTTCAGTTCAGTTGTTGGTCGATTACAGACCGTCGTTCTCGTAATTTCCCGGGCTATTGACGGTCCGCAGTGTCATCAATACCGTGGGAAGTCCACATTGCAGTCATTCACCTGACCACTCTGAGAATAGCCAGCACGATACCCGTCTCTACAGAATTGCTTACAGTTTGCGAAGTAGGGCGGCCGTATCGGTGTGTGAGACTCATCACGGAATGCGCGACGCGGACTGCGTACCCTGAGAAGGTCGAAGTTGCGGCTTAATCAGATGAGTTCAGTCAGACCTCGCCGTTGGTTCAAGCGACTATTTGCGAGAACAGCCGAGAAACCGCGCGTCTCAACTTATCACGCGGTATCGATTCGCTGTGCGAAAAACGCGTGTCAAGCGGCGCAGGACAAGCTGGGCGACCGCTATCTCTCTGCTGAAGCACCCTTGCTACCGTTAGGTCAATGCGATCGGCACGATCAGTGCGAATGCCGCTACCAGCATTACGACGATCGGCGAGGCGATCCGCGTCGGCGTTCGGAACAAGGCTTATCAGCACAGACCGACCCTGAA
>Ga0255053_10000137_pt1 | contig 36617 bp, 31 predicted proteins | sample JV7_2_22_MG_FD_188635 | JGI IMG/M metagenome (GOLD analysis project Ga0255053, IMG submission 188635) | Seawater microbial communities from Jervis Inlet, British Columbia, Canada - JV7_2_22 | ecosystem: Environmental > Aquatic > Marine > Inlet | place: Canada: British Columbia | collected... | reverse complement strand
ACGGTGTAGCGAGAAAAAGGTTCCGGACGTTTGGAAATGTCACTTAGGAAATCATACATGGCATCAAACTCCTGGGTTGCCACCATAATGCCATGTCCGTATGCATTTGATATAGTCCGCGAATTGACGCCCCATTTACCCTCAAAGGATGGTTCTCATGCCGCAAGTTGTTGCCTCTCACAGTACAGAATCGCACTTTGCGTGCCTCAGGGAAATGCGGGATTTCGGCGGCGCCGCGATAACCGATGGTCTCGCCGATAATGTCGTTCAGGATTTTCTCGAGGACGATTATCACGGATTAGCCGTCGCCATCGAACGAGCGCACGCACGCTTTCTCGAACTGCAGAAATCGCATGCCGACTACCTCGCACTGGACGAGAACGAGCAGATCAGCCGGTCGCATGCTGGCCTGACAAATTTCTACGCGCAGGACGCTGTTAACCCGTATGTTGCGGCGAGTGCCGTTGGGCCGTGGGTAATCAGCCTTAAAGGTGCCGTGATATACGACTGCGGTGGCTACGGCATGCTCGGTCTCGGGCACGCGCCCGAAGCCGTGCTGGAAGCGATGAATAAGCCGCACGTGATGGCGAACATCATGACGGCCAGCCCGAACCAGGTCGACTTTACCGCTCGTCTGAGGCGGGAAATCGGTCATACACGGACAGGCGGCACTCCTTTCGCCAGCTTTCTTTGCATGAACAGCGGTTCCGAATCGATGTCGGTCGCATCTCGCATCGCCGATATCAATACCGGGATTCTCACCAGCCCTGGTGCTCGTTATGACGGATGTAAGGTTCGGGGGCTGACCTTGCAAGGAAGTTTTCATGGACGGACCGACCGCCCCGCCCGCTTCTCTCATTCGACCTCCAAACAATACAAGAAACACCTGGCATCCTTCCGCAAAGGCAGTTACCTGCTGACAGTAGAGCCGAATAATATTGAGGCGCTGGAAGCCATTTTCTCCCGGGCAGAGAATGAAGGGACGTTCATCGAGGCGTTCTTCATGGAACCGGTGATGGGTGAAGGCAACCCGGGCTTGGCAATCGAAGCAGACTTTTATTCCCGTGCCAGAGATTTGACTCGGGAACATGGCTCGATGTTAGTCGTTGATTCAATCCAGGCCGGGCTGCGTGCTTACGGCGTATTATCGATAGTGGACTACCCCGGCTTTCGGGAACTTGATGAACCGGATATGGAGTCCTATTCCAAAGCGCTGAATGCCGGCCAGTTCCCGCTATCGGTACTCGCGCTGTCGGAAAAGACTGCCGCAAAGTACCGGCAAGGTCTTTACGGCAACACGATGACGACAAACCCTCGCGCTCTGGACGTCGCAATAGCAGTACTCGACTCATTCGATGCCGAAAGACGCGAGAATATCCGTGCGCGGGGCCAGGAACTGCTCACGGGTCTGACTGCACTGGCGCAAGAGATCGACGACGGGATTACGGGTGTTCAGGGTACCGGGCTACTGGTGAGCTGTGAACTCACAGCCCGATACAAAGCTTCTGGCGCCAACAGCATAGAAGATTACTTGCGGAAAAAAGGCCTCGGTGTGATTCATGGCGGTTAACGTTCGATACGCTATACGCCCGTATTCGACATCAGCGCAAAAGAAGTGGACCTTATTGTCGAACTGACAAGAGACGCGATGCTGAACGGCCCGGCCCAGTCGGGCGACTAAGGTTCCGAATCAGGGCTGCAAAGTAAAACAATGCGAAAAGACGGATTAAGCAAAAAAGCCTATGTGCCTGTTCCTGAGGGCGACACGTACGACCCCTTTGTGCCGGCAAATGAATCTCCTGCCGAATTCACTATCAAGGCGGTCGGATTGGGTATCCTGTTCGGCATCGTTTTCGGTGCTGCCAATGCGTACCTGGGACTGCGTGCCGGACTGACAATCAGCACTTCGATACCGGTAGCGGTCATGACCGTCGCCGTTTTTCGCGCGCTGTCGAGCGTAGGTATCCGCGGCACAATTCTCGAGACCAACATCTCGCAAACGACCGGGTCCGCGTCGAGTTCCCTGGCCAGCGGCGTAATTTTTACGCTCCCGGCACTGTTCATGTGGGGCATGGCTCCGGAACTGCTGCAGATGACGTTACTGGCAATGTGTGGCGGGCTGCTGGGCGTCCTTTTCATGATCCCGCTGCGGCGTTTTCTCATCGAACGCGAACACGGCAAGCTTCCGTATCCCGAAGGAACGGCATGTGCGGAAGTGCTTGTTGCCAATGAGATCGGCGGCGGCCGCGCACGCTTCGTTTTCTACGGTCTCGCCGGAGGCGCACTGTTCAAATTCCTCACGTCCTGGATACGTGTGATTCCAGGCGACGTCCATCTCAAGATTCCTTTTCTCAAGAAAGGGGAAGTGGGCATGGACCTGTCGGCGGCGCTATTTGGCGTCGGGTACATCCTCGGGCCGCGTATCGCCACGGTCATGGTGGGCGGCGGCCTGCTCTCGTGGCTGGTGATCATCCCGGCCATCGCCACGTGGGGCGAGGCGCGTACCGTGCCGTTCTTCCCCGAGACGGTACAGCTCATCATTGATATGTCGCCGGGCGAGATCTGGTCGCGCTATGTGCGCTACATCGGTGCGGGTGCCGTGGCAACCGCCGGCATCATCACCCTGATCCGCAGCATCCCGGTGATGATCAATAGTTTCCGCATTGGCGCGGCGCAGTTGGGCGAACGAGTCGGCGCCGGCGCTGAGCCCATATCCGTCAAGCGGACCGCCTATGACCTGCCACTGCGGTTTGTCGGTATCGGCATCCTCGTTATCGCAGCCGTACTCATTCTCGTACCGCAGGTCTTCGGTGCCGTCGGTGATGTCGGTATTCGCGCAGCTGCCGCAGTGTGTGTCGTCGTCTTCGCGTTCTTCTTCGTCACCGTCGCCTCGCGCATCGTCGGCCTGGTGGGCGTCACCAGCAACCCGACCAGCGGCATGACGATCGCGGCGTTACTCGGCACCGCTTCCATATTCCTGTTTTTTGGCTGGACCGATGCGCTCGGCAAGGCCGCCGCGCTTACCGTCGGTACCGTGGTCGCCATCGCCGCCTCCATTTCCGGCGACACGTCGCAAGACCTGAAGACCGGCTATCTCCTTGGCGCTACGCCGCGAAAACAGCAGACCGCAGAACTGATCGGCGTGCTCACCTCGGCCGTGTTCGTGTGTCTGACAGTGCTGGCACTCGGCAAGGGTTTCGGCTTTGGAAGCACCGAGTTACCGGCGCCGCAAGCGACCCTGATGAGGCTAGTGATCGACGGTGTTCTGGACCAGAACCTCCCCTGGGTGCTGGTCGGCATCGGCGCCGGAATAGCACTGGTTTGCGAAATTGCACGTATCCCGTCGCTGCCATTCGCAGTTGGCGTGTATCTGCCCGTGTCCACGATGACGCCAATATTTGTCGGTGGTTTAATTCGTCTGTGGATGGAGCGCAACGCGAAAGACGAGACGACCGCGGCCGACCGCCGCGAGCGTGGCGTGTTGCTGGGCAGCGGTTTCGTTGGCGGTGAAGGACTGCTCGGTGTCGGGATTGCGCTTGTCGCTGTCGCCAAGAGCCGGCGCCCGGACGGTATTGGCACGGAATGGCTCGGCAACGACATCGTTGCAATGCTCGTCGGGGCCGCCGCGTTCGCTGTGTTTATCGCCTGGTTCTTCCGCTCGGTACGCGGCCAGTCGGACCGTTAAAGATGAAAAGACTCTTATTGTCACTTGCCATTTTGATCAGTTGCGCGTCTCAGTCGCAGCAGATAGACGACTTCGACTATTTCACCGTGAATCGCACGATAGTCCGCAACGGTGTTCAGGCAGTCCTGATGTGCAATGGCCTGTTTACCTCCGGACGTACGCTAGAGCAAGTGTTTGCGCAGGAGCTCGCTTACCTGCCGGAGCCTGTCGGTACTGTCGATGGAGGCGAATACGTCATCGATACCAGCCGCAAGGCTGTCGCCATTGGCGGCCCGCAGTCCGGACCGGTGATACGCGCCGCATTTCGTGAGGGCATTGGTTGTGTCGTGATGGCCCCAAACCAGAGCTTCGACGACATCGACTCGCTTCCCATCCTGAAATTGCCCTACCCGGCAGGTGACCCGGCAACGATGCCCTGGCCAACAGGTGACATCGTAAAACAAAAGCCGCATCCGGAAAATATTGATTCAGCCGCCCTCCTCGCCACATCCGACTGGGCTTTTGACCGCGAGTCGGCGGAACAAGTCACTCTCAGTCTGATCGTTATCCACAAGGGCACGATCATCCACGAGCGTTACGCCGACGGTGTCAGCATGATGACGCGCACTCGTACCTGGTCGACGGCGAAGAGCATTGCAGCGACGCTGTTTGGAATGCTGGTCGATGACGGCCGCCTCAAACTCGATGCACCGCTTGGCATCCAGTGGCTACCGGATGTCGAAGGCGTCGACAATGATCCGCGCAACGCCATTACGTTGCGACACGTATTAAACATGTCGAGCGGCTTGTATCCGGTCGATAGTTTTGGGATGGAGTACGCGACCGGTTCCGGCCTCGCCTATTGGGCCGGGGCGAGCTCAGTTGACGGCGCCCGTCGTCGTGCGCAGGTTCGTCAGCCCGGTACGTTTTGGGACTATGAAAACTACGATACGCTACTCGCCGTATACGCAATGAAGCTCGCGCTCGGTGATCCCCGCACATACGCCACATTCCCGCGCAAGGCGTTGCTCGATCGGATCGGCATGCGCAACACGCTGGTCAGCACAGATCGCTTCGGGGATTTCATCCTCAGCAGCCAGGTGTATACGACTGCCCGAGACCTCGCCCGCTTCGGGTTGTTGTACCTGCAAGATGGCGTATGGGAAGGCGAGCGACTGATTTCAGAAGAATGGATCGAGTTCGTACGAACACCTGCGCCCGCAACCGCACACCGAGGCAACATGTACGGCGGACAATTCTGGCTCGTCCCGGACGGGCGCGACGACGTGCCGAAAACAGCATACTCGACGTCAGGTAACCGCGGGCAATACGTCGTGATCGTACCGTCGCACGATATTGTCATCGTGCGACGTGGCCTCGACTATGGCAGGCAGGGCTTCAACCGCTGGGATTTGACGCGAGAAGTGCTCAAAGCCATTCCGCGCTAGTACACATATTTCGCCGAGATCAGTAGTCGACTGAGCGTGCCGTCATCGCCGCTTTCGTCCTCGCGCCGTGCCCAGATGTACTCCGCGCCGAGGCTCATCCGCTTGACGGGTGACCAGATAATGTCAGCGTGCGCACTCTGATAAGACTCCGGTACGGCAAAACCGCTGATGGCGGTATCGTTGTCTGCTCTTGCGATCGACGCCCCAAAGGACGAATGCAGTTTGTCATTCCATACATGGCGATAAGCGGCCATCGCACCGTACTGGCTCGTGAGATCAATCTCGTTATCTGCATCCAGCGCACCGACATTGAACGCATTCAGACCCATGTAACGACCGAGGGCATTACCATAGTTGACTTGCCAGCGCAGGTCGTCACGCCCACCCACGCCGAATTTGCCGGCTACACTGATCGCGCCGCCAATCGCTGCATCGTCGATTCCCGGCTGATCGATCTTGAGTTCGCGAAGCAGTGCCGCCACACTGAAGTTACCCCACTCGCCCCTCCAGTTGCGGCGTACGACGACATCCGGTAAAGAGCCGTCGTCAGCATCGATGGTGGCACCACCACCAAACGGCGTCAGCGTCGTTTCGGGGTTTTCCAACGAGATCGCCCAGTCACCGTTATCCACGGGCCGCGTGTAGCGGACCTGTGCCTGGCGACCGAACGTCACACCGACCGGACCGATAAAGTCCAGGTAATCCGGCAGTGCCGACACATTGAAAAAATTCGTCCAGGTTTGCCCGACAATCCATCCATCCCAGCTGAGCGACGCGTGCCGAATCCGTGGTGAGGCCGAATTGCTGACGCGCTCGTTACCCTGTTGCCCGGCCAGAAAATCGATTTCAAAATGGGTGGTAATGTCACCGCGTTCTGTCGGCGTAAACGACTTCAGCCAGAACCGGGTCTCCTTGGCATGAAGATTGAGGCGCGGGTCGCCGGGCTCGCCGGATGTTCGAATGGTCGAGGGTATAAAGAAGTCATCGCCGACTCCGCGCGTCGGCGCATCACTGTAGTCGCTGACGAGAGCGTCCATTTTGACGTAGCCGCCGACCTTGATCTCCGTATCGTTATACAGAGTGGGATGGTCGGCAGGATTCGCCAGAGCCTCTTCGACCTGCTCGACGCTGGCGCAGGATGCCAGGGCTTCTTCCACATCCTCGACGCGGGCACACGATTCATCAAGCTCGCTGTATTGTTGTTCGAGCAATGCCTCCAGTCTCTTCACCGTCGCTTCCAGCTCACTAATGCGTGCTTCGTGGGTGGCTGTTTCATTTGCGGCATTCACTGGCAATGCCGTGGCTAAGGTCGTAGCGAGTGCGACGACGCTGATAATCAGGTGTCCGTCCCTCATGTTGTATTGCTCCTCAAATTCCTTTTGCGGCGCAATACTCTTTATGCCACTGCCCGAAGGCAATCCGTAGTTTCATCAACTTGACGGAATTTTCAATTCGCGAAAATCAGGCGGGTCCCAGGCACTCTCGTGAGAACTGTCGAAGCAGTTTCTCCTCCCGATATCAGGGGGGGCTAGCCAGTTGCTCCGCGATATACGCGTCAACGACCTGCTCCAGTACCGGTAACGGCACGCCACCATTTTCAAGCACGGTCCTGTGGAAGTCGAACAAGTTGAAAGCGCTACCGAGTTCGTCCATCGCTCGTTGACGAACTTCGAGGATTTTCAACATGCCGATCATATAAGCCGTCGCCTGGCCCGGTATCACACTGTACCGCGCAGACGCGCCTTGCGATGAGCCCGTCGAATATCCAACATTGTCATCGATGAACTGCACAGCCTCGTTAAATGACCAACCCAAGGAGTGAATGCCGGTGTCGACGACCAGGCGGACAGCCCGAAGCGCTTCGTACTGCAGTCGGCCGAGGTTGCCGTAGGGATCGTTGTCGTACCAGCCGAGCTCGTAGGCCAGTCTTTCAGCATACAACGCCCAGCCTTCGACAAACCCGGTCGATCTGACAAGCTTACGGAAAAACGGCACATCGGCTGCCCCGGCGAGCGAAATCTGCAAGTGATGACCCGGCAGAGTCTCATGAAACGTCAATGACGGCATGTCGTAATAAGGCAAGTTACTCTGCGTGCCGGCATAGAAGGCGCCAGGTCTCGTTCCGTCGAACGACGGTCCGACGTAGTAGCCACCATTCTCGACGCCGATGACTATGACATCAACCGATGGAAAGACATCGAACGCCTGATCCAGATTCTGATTAGCAAAATCGATTAGAGCCTCATAGGTAGCAATCGTATCGGCAGCCGGAATGATGCCGCCACCTGTCGTTACCCGACCGAATAATTGCCGAAGCGATTCATTCTGTGGGTAGCCGAGCTGGTCAAAAAGCAAGCGCATCTCAAGCAGGATGCGTTGCAACTCGTCGAGTCCTAGTTGATGAACTTGTGCTGCTGTCAGGTCGGTCGTCGTGTGATGTCCGAGCATGTAGTCATAGTAGGCAGCACCGTCAGGAAACTGCCCGACGCCAATGGAAGGAGGCGCGGAACTGCGCAGACCGTCAAGAGTGTTGTAAAGATCCTGAAAAGCCGGAATGACACTATTTTGCACTGCCGCCAATGCATCGTTTTCAAGTGTTTGGCGCTGTCCCGACGACAGCCCGGCAATGCTGGCAGTTTTGTCGCGAAATACGGTGTAGAACGGGCTGGCCAACGCGGCGGAATGAGCGTGCGAATTGACCTGGCGCGCCGCAAAATCCAGCGTGACAAACGGTTCGACAATTCCGGCGCTGCGTTGACTTCGAAGATGGTCTTCAAGTTGCGCGAGTTTTCTCGGCACGAGACCAAGGCGTGTTATGTAGTTTTCGGCATCTTGCAAGGTGGTCAACGGGTGTATGTCGGTGAAAAACAACCGCAGGTCATCCTGAACGCCGTGGAGCCCGAACGAGGCGACAAAATCATGGTAGAAAAACGGCTGCCGGTCGACCCTGTCCTGCACATACCATTGATAGACGTCGTACGAAATCTTGCCATTCGCATCCAGACCGGCGCGGTCGTAAGTGGACAATTTACCGAGGATGACCTCGTACATCGCATAGGTATCGCGAACAAAATCGTCCGAGATATCAGTGAGCTGCACCCCCTGTATCGGAAAACGATCAGTGAGCGCGAGTGAGATGACGCTTTCAGGATCACGCAGCATCAACGCTTTGTAAGATTCCTCGTAAAAGTCATCAATGGACAGGCCTTCCAGGGCCAGTGCCAGGTCTGCCGCGGGATCGGTGTCTACAGGTGGGACTTGGGGTTCAGTTCTGGATCCGCCGCTACATGACGACATCAAGACGGCGATGACTAATATGTGCAGTGCGTTATTCATTGGTCGCACTCTTTTTGAGTTTTCGTCGTTGGATTCGACCGCACGTTAGTTGACTGGTTCCGTCACTTCAAACAAATAGCTTAATCAAGATTTATGCATTATATATCAATAGATTACTGTACTTTATTAAACCTTTTTATCACCCTGGTACCTCGTCGCCGCTGGCGTCGAGCTCTATGATCTCGTAACCAAGCTCTTCGAGCTGAGGGAGAATCACCGCCTTGTCGCCCACCACGACAATGATCATGTCATCCATAAGCAGATGCGTGGATGCCAGTTCGCTTATTTCTTCCTGCCCGATAGCTGCCAGAATCTCTTTCTGTGCATCCACGAAATCGTCGTCAAGATCAAACTCCAGAATTCTCGACAGAAAGCCGAGTTTTTGTGTTGGAGTCTCATACCGCCGGGCATCGCGTTGTCCAAGCGCCCTGCGCGTGAATGCCAGTTCATCCTCGCTGATACCCTCCTCCGCGTAGTGGCGAATTTCGTCTTCAAACTGGACAATGCCGTCGCCCGTCGCATCTGTTCGAATGCCAGCCGACGCTGTAAAGCTGCCACGATCATCGCCGCCGTTGAATCGTGAACGGGCTCCATAGGTGTAGCCCTTGTCTTCACGCAGATTGAGATTTATGCGGCTATTGAATGCACCGCCAAGCACGAAATTCATGAGCCCGGCCCGATAAAATTCCCCGGTTGCATCGTATTTCAAAGATCGCTTGCCGATTCGAATCTGTGACTGGGCGGCGCCAGGTTTATCGACGAGATAGATCTTCGTCTTGCCCAACTCCGGAAACGGCTGCAGATCATTCGCTGCAACATCCGGTCCCTGCCAGCTATTGAAAACCGCAAGCTTCTCAAGCAGAGAGTCCCGCGCAAGATCGCTGACAGCAATGATGCTCGCGATGCCCGGTGAATAGTGTCTCGCATGGAAGTCCTTTACATCATCGAGCGTGAGCTCGCGAACCGAAGCCGCGGTACCGATGTCCGCATATGCAAAACTGTTTTCCTTGCCGAACAACAGGAGTTGGTAAATCGTGCTCGCAGTGACCGAAGCTTCTTTCTTGTTGTGCTCGATGATCTGCAAGAACTGAGTCTTTACACGCTCAAAATCAGCGGGATCGAACTTGGGCATGAGCAACATTTCCGCGGCGACCGCCAGTGTCTCATCAAGATTCTCGCTCAGGCTGCGAATCGCCAGAGCTGTGTCATCGTCGCCCGCACCGAACTGAACGCTGGAGCCGAGCTTTCGTAACCGGTTGCTCAGTTCCTCGTTCGATGATTCGGTTGTCGCTTCATTCATCATTGAGGCTGTCAGTGCAGCGAGACCCAGCTTCTCGAGCGGTTCATTGCGCTGCCCCGCTTCGATGCGTAGCCGGATAGCCACGGTGGGCGTCTCTGAATTCAGTGCCCCTAACACCGGTATGCCGTTTTCCAGTTCGTCGCGCCAGATCGCCGGCAAGATGACACTGGGGTTCTCTCCAACTGGCGGCATCACGCTACGATCGAAGTCATCCACAGCGCGCCGAAAGTCGAGGTCGCCTTCGGCGACTGCGACGTATTCCGGCAGCGTTCGATCTGTTCGCGTCCATGTGTCAGCGTGAGCAATTTGACTCGATTGACCCATCGGGACAACGCTCATGATGACGGCTGGCTGTCCCTGAATGTACTGACGATAGACTCGTATGACATCGTCTTTGGTCACATTGTCGTATCGCGCAATATCGGCGTCGGTAAAGTTCGGGTTGCCTGTGAAGGTCTCATATGAGGCAAGGCGCCTCACCTTGCCGGACACGCTCTCGAGGCTATAAATCATCCCTGAAACGATGCCCATCTTGACTCTGGTCAGGTCGTCTTCGAGAACGCCCCTTTCTTCGAATTCGAGCAGCGACTCTCTCGCAATTTCCTCAAGATCCGCCAGTGTCTTCCCGGACGGAGGGCTTGCCACCGACAACATCGTAAACGTGCATGCCAGCTCTGCGCAGGCATGACCGGCACCAGCCTGGACCGCGAGGCGGTTCTTGACCATGTTCTTATAAAGCAACGACGTCTCGCCCTGGCCAAGAATGGATGCCAGCACATCGAGGGCCGCCTCATCATCGTGAAATACGTGTACCGTCGGATACGCCATGTAGAGAAGCGGCAATGCAACATTGTCTTCCATGGAGAGGTAGCGGTCAGCATCAAGCTCGATTTTCCGAAATTCGGGTGCCACAACCTCCGGCCCGCGCGGAATTGACCCGAAGTACTTGTTCACCCACGTGAGCAGCTCGCTTTCGTCGTATCGTCCGCCGATTGTGAGGATCGCATTGTTCGGGCCGTACCAACGCAGGAAGAACTTCTTCAGGTCATTCACGTCGACCCGATTCAAATCTTCAACGTAACCAATAGTTTGCCACGAATAGGAATGTCCCTCGGGGTACAGGGCCTCGTTAACGCGCTCGATGAGACGCCCGTAGGGTCTGTTTTCATAGTTCTGACCGCGTTCGTTCTTGACGGTATCTCGTTGTACCTCGAACTTCTCCTGCGTGACAGCATCAAGAAAGAAGCCCATGCGATCGGCTTCGAGCCACAGCATTTTTTCAAGCTGATTGGCTGGCACTGTTTCAAAGTAGTTCGTTCGATCGGTGTTCGTCGTCCCATTGAGCGTGCCACCAGCTTCCGAAACGATCTTGAAGTGCTGCTCGTCGCCAACGTTTTCCGAGCCCTGAAACATCATGTGCTCGAAAAAATGTGCAAATCCGGATTTGCCCACCTCCTCTCGACCCGAGCCGACGTGGTACGTCACGTCAACGTGCACCAACGGGTCCGACCGGTCTTCATGCAGGAGGACAGTCAGCCCATTGTCGAGCAGATACTTCCTGTACGGGACGACAATACCGTTTGTACCCGCCTTCTCGACTGTTTCCAGCAAGGTAATACCTTGCGGGATTTCCACTGCCCCATTTGCCGATTCGGATTGATTCCCTGATTGACAGCCTGAGACAGACAATACGAGAACGCCGATCAAGATTGTTTTTTTGGTCAATTGCATGCTGTGGCCCTGCGGTTTGATTCGTTGTTGCTTTATCGGACCCTGGCAACATACGTGGGTTCACGACTCGTTGACAATGATTTCCGGATATTCTGGAATCCAGCGGTATTCCTCGATCCTGGATTCGAGTTCATCAGAGCTGCCGTTTTGTGCGACACCGTCTTTGACGGCCTGCCGTGCTACAGCCAGAGCAACGTGACCGCAAATCTCCCAAAGTCTCGACACCTCGGGCATCAGGCATTGACCTTGCACCTCATCATCGCTCAATGTTTCCGCCAGCGCTTTCGACGAAGCAGCAATCATCGTCGTTGTGATCTCTGTTGCGCCGCTGACGATTGCGCCCAGGCCAATGCCGGGAAAGACGAACACGTTATTGGCCTGGCCAATCCGGCGTAGGCCGCCGCTTGTCTCAACCGGTTCGAAAGGACTGCCTGTCGCAACCAGCGCCTTGCCATCGGTCCAGTCGAGAATGTCTTGCGGAATCCCCTCGCAAATAGCGGTTGGATTGGACATCGGCAGAATCACCGGTTGTTCGGTGTTCGCCGCCATGGCCCTGACCGTATCTTCGGTAAACGAACCACCCTGCCCTGATGTGCCAATGAGCACGGTCGCCCTGTAGGCGCCAATCACTTTGTCGAGACGGGCACCATCGCCTTCACGGAGGCCGAGTGCTGCCACCATGTCAGCTGGCCAGGCCAGTTCCTTCTTGTACTCGTCCATTTGCTCCCTGTCGCTGCTGATAATTCCGCGACTGTCCATGGCGATGATGGCCTGTGTGAGTCGGTCATCCTTCAGACCCGCGTCACGCAGTTGCCCGCGGAGCTGGCGCGCAATGCCCAATCCCGCGGCACCCGCACCATAGATGACGATTCGACTATCGGTGAACGAGTTGCCGCTGATCCGGCACGCGGCATGCACACAGGCAGCCGCTACTGCCCCTGTACCCTGAATGTCATCATTGAATGAAGGCAAGGAATTCCTGAATCGATTGAGCACCATTAACGCATTGTCTTTGCGAAAGTCTTCCCACTGGATGACGACGTCCGGAAATACCGCCTTTGCGGCCGCCACAAACTCGTCTACGATCTCTAAATACGGCGCACCCCGCAATCGCTTGTGACGCCACCCCAGGTACAGCGGATCATCCAGCAAAGTCTGATTATTCGTGCCGACATCCAGGCTGATCGGCAAAGTCTGTGCCGGGTGAATGCCGGCACCCACACAATAAAGGGCCAGTTTGCCAATTGAGATTGCCATACCGCCCACGCCCTGATCGCCAATGCCGAGAATCGCCTCATTGTCAGTAACGACCATGAGCCGAACATCACTAAACGGCGCTGCCTCTCGCAGGACTTCCTCAATCCGCCCCGCATGCTCAGGGGTGATGAAAACGCCACGGGCCCGGCGATAGACGCGCGAGAAAAATCTCGAGGCCTCGCCAACCGTTGGCGTGTAGATAACGGGCATCAATTCCTCGAGATGCGTGCTCAGTATCTTGTAAAAGAGCACCTCATTGCGATTGAGAAGTAGCGATAGATCTATGTGCCTGCCGACCGGATCAGGATTGAAGCAAATCGACAAATACGTTCGCTCTGCCTGGGTCGCAATATCGTTGTGCTGGGCAGGCAACATTCCTTCTATGCCGAATTTGCGGCGCTCCTCGAACGTGAAGCCCGTACCCTTGGAATACAATGGTAATCGCAGCATCTCACGGCCACTTTTTGAAGTGTGCAGTTGATGCCCCGTCGGTGTTTTTCTCAGATCAAATTTTTCCACGTAACCACACCAGTGCCGATCGAATGACCGGCACTAGACGCGCTTACAAGGGTGGTGTCAAGCAGGCTCTTGAAGTGGCTCGACGAATTGGGACTTTTGTCGCGGTTGCCTGGTGCGCAGGACAAACATGTTTCCAGCCAGGACAAGGACAGTGCCAAGGATTACTGTGGCGTCCAGTCTCAGTCCTTCGAACAGCATTGACAGTATCAACGCCACAACCGGAAACATCACCATCACGTAGCCCGCTTTGTGCGCGCCGATTCGGCCCAACAATGTCAGGTACGCACCAAACGCTACGATCGAACCAAAAACTGTCAAATACGCCAGCGATGTTACGTAGCCAGGTGACCAGTCGAATTGAAAGGAGTTACCCTCGATGACCGCAACAAATCCTGTCAGGATCGCACCGTAAAACATGCCCCACGCGTTGGACTGTACGACTGGCAGACTTCGTTGTTGAGCCGCCTGGGACACCATGTTGCCGACTGACGCAACAAGCGCACTAATTACCGCCAGTACAGAGCCATAGAACACCGTATCGGTCAGCGTCAATTCACCGATCTGTGGAGCAAACAATGTGAAAATACCGGCCACGCCCAGTAGCGAGCCGAACAGAACTCTGCGCCCCGCCCGCACGCCAAAGAAAATTCGTGCGTTGAGAATGTTCATCCAGACAATCGTCGTGAATGCGATTGCCGTCAGCGCCGACGTGATGTAAATCTGCGCCCGGTAAGCGAGTATGTAATTCAGGCCGAACAGAAACAGGCCGAGCAACAGGAACCAGCCGTGTTGTCGTATGCCGAACGAGAGACTCAGCCCGCGATAGCGACTCCAGGCGAATAACAATAACGAGGCACCGGCATAGCGATAGACGATCGACACCTCCGGGGCGACGACACCGAGCTGAAACTCGATCGCAAACCACGTCGAGCCCCAGATCAGGACTGTGATGATATAGAGCGCCAGATTACTCATTTCCTATCCTTGCAGTCGATGTCGCACAGTGCTTCATAGAACATCGATTTGTGCAGGTTGCGATATTCATGGACCCGTTTCGCCGGCGCTGCGAGCGCCACGAGTGCATCGCGCCACCTGGGCTTTTGCAGATTGTGCAGGTCGGCGAAACGGGCCCTCGATTTGCCTCGAAGGGACATTTCAACGTTGTCATGAACGCGGTGTGTCATTGTCTTTCCCTCGGTAGCTTCAAACATAGGCTTGACTATACGGGTCTATTAGAGATATAACAGATACAGTTTTTTAGAAATGTAACCTATACAGTTATGCTCATCGTCGATAAACAAGACAGCACGTATCTTTACCGCCAGGTAATTGATTTGATAGGTGAAAATATTGACTCTGGCACTCTGCGGCCAGGCGATCGCTTGCCCTCGCTGCGCAGGATGAGCCAGAGCGCCGGCGTCAGCATTCCAACAGTCAGGCAGGCCTACGTGGAGCTCGAGCGTCAGCGGCGCGTTGAGTCCCGCCCTCAGTCCGGTTTTTACGTTAGGCAAGTCGCGCACAACGAAATTGTCCACCCTGCCCCGTCGTCGAAGGGTAAACCGGTCTGCCTGAACTGCCGGCCACTGATGGTGCGGGTATATGACGGAATCAACCATCCTGAGCTTGTACCGCTGGGAATCGCCAACCCGTGTATGGCCAAACCGGCTGCGAAGAAACTGCACCGTGCCATGAAACGGGTCATGGCACGCGCCGAGGAACGAAGCCTTGGATATGCGACTACTATCGGGGAACCGTCATTGCGTCGACAGATCGCCTATCACTATCTTGATACCGCCGGCGTACAGGTGGAGCCGGATCAGATTGCCATTACAAACGGGGGCCAGGAGGCACTGCTTCTTGCCCTGAAAGCGGTCGCATCACCGGGCGATGTGATCGCCGTGGAAACGCCGACCTATCACGGTTTGCTGGAGTTGATCGATAGCCTGGGTATGCTGGCTGTCGAGATCGAAACCTGCCCCGAAGAAGGCGTTGTTCTTGGTGAATTGCGGCGTACTCTCGAACAACACCGGGTCAAGGCTTGCATGTTCTCAACGACACTGTCGAACCCCCTTGGCGTTACGATGCCGGAACGCGATCGACGCAAACTTGTGGAAATTCTGGAAGAGTTCGACACGGTACTCATCGAAGACGACGTATACGGCGATCTTCGTTTTGATGGCATACGTCCCGTACCGGCGCAGTTTCTGAGCAACAGTGCACGAATCATCACCTGTGGTTCGTTTTCGAAAACCGCAGCACCGGGCTACCGTATCGGTTGGGTCGTCACCGATCATTTCATGGAAGGAATTACTCGCCTGAAGCGGGCCTTCTCTTGCTCATCGGGTTTATTACAACAACTCACACTCGCCGATTTTCTTGCATCCGGAAATTACTCCCGCCACCTCAAAACGTTGCGGCCCGTCCTAAAGTGTAATGCAGAGCGCATGAGCGCGATGGTCGCTGAACACTTTCCAGCAGATACGCGAACTTCGAAGCCAGCAGGCGGATCTGTACTTTGGCTGGAACTTCCAGGAGGTATTGATTCGGAGCAACTCTTCGATGACGCGATCGAAGCAGGTATTAGTATCGCACCGGGGCAGATATTTTCGCCGTCGAATCGGTATTCGAACTTCGTTCGATTGAGTTATGGCCACCCATGGAACGAGCGGACTGAAAATGCAGTTCGCTGGCTGGGACAACGCGTCGGTGAACTGGCTGCCTGAGCCATCCTGCGGTATTACGCTCGTTCGATTACCTGGCCGTTGAAACCTCGGCAAGATCAGCGCTCATCAACTCACCAGTCAACTGCACGAGGGTTGCGACCTGGCGCCGGAACAGACTCGCATCCAGGCGCTCGATATCCGAGGAGGTCGCCCAGTACGCGCCCATAAACCCCATCATTGCGAAAGCCGGAATACCGATTTCCGGAGCATGCTTTGCCATGCCATACCACTGGCCCTGATTCCCGCCGTGCACGCCCGGTCGTGCGATGTTGCGGACGTAAGCAGACGGCAAAATATTATCGTCCACAGCCTTTATCGCAAGTTCAACCATCTCGTCGCTGTTGGTCGTCCAAATTTGCGAAGGATAGACGCGGCCACTTTCGCGCAGAGTATCGCCGTCTTCGACGAACTCTATTTGTCCAAGATGTTCCACACCGATCATCGCAACGACCGTGTCCCGGGCATCCGCGTTCCTGACAAACCAGTCTTGTTCTGCAAATGCCTGTTCGGCGCCGGGCATAAAGTGCCGGCAGTCCAGGAATACCATGAGTGTCCGGGGTCTTTCCGCTTGCGGAATTTGCGACATGTACTTGACGACACCCAGTATTCCGAAGGCGCCATTGTCCTGCGATATCGAAGGCCCATCGGTATGCGTCGTCAACTGGATCTGCTCATCATCCGCAGTGCCGTACTTACTTCCGGGTAAATACCCTACGAGCTGGTATGCCGTGCTTGTGGTGGTGGTTGCCTCGAGCCTCAGCGTGGCGTGAGCGCCTGCCCTGGCGGCTTCGATGGCCTTTTTGCCTGCCCTGCGGTCGAGGTAGAGTGACGGTGCGTCGTAGAGTCGGGGCACAGGAAACGTATACATACCAGCCATCAGATCGCGACCGCCATCGAGCACGAACAGAACGCCAACTGCGCCACCCTGCGTCGCGATATCGATGAAAGCCGGCACCTGGATCAGCTGCAAGAAAATGCTCAGGCTTTGAAAGTCCGTCAGGTCATCGGGTATCGGCTGACCGTATGCGGGGAAACTCTCAAATGTGCTTCGATACTCATAGTCGCTGTTACTGAATCGCTCTATCAGTGCCTGATTCACGACCGTACTGAACACCACTATCTTGTCGGAAATATCGTCTGGAGGATCCTCTTTATCGTAGTAAACCAGTTCCGCTGTTATGCCAGCAGGTCCGGTGGAGCCAGAGTTTGCCCCATAATTCGCCACCTCCAGCTCTTCTCCACCGGCGACGAGCGACCATTTCGAGTGATCCGGCCATTCACTGCTATGCCAACGTTGGAAAGACCACTGGTTCCTCTGAATATCGACGACGCCGTATGCGCCGAGCTTTTCCTCGACGAAACCTACAAACTGGTGCCAGGAAGTATTTCCGGTGAACGCAGGGCCGTTCTCGTCTTTCACCTCGTGCCAGCCGATCGCTTCTGCTTCGCTCAGAATCCACTCATCGCGGACATCAGTGAGAAAGAAGCCGGACGCCTCATCCGCATCGGATGGCTTGCTGTCGCACGCGACCAGGTAGGCGCTAACGACTAGCAGCACGCACAGTAACGCACGCGGAATGCGCAGGCTTTGGCTCATTGTGATTTGCGAATAGTAACCTTACGTTGGCCTCACACTCATCATCCTCCGTAATTCCAGCGAAATGAAACGCCATAAGTACGAGGATTGCCCACGGTACATCGTTGCGGGACTGTGTTGGTGCCCGGGTTGACCGCCCCAAACTGGGCGCCGAGCGGCTGATCGTAATTGATCTCACAATAGCCTTCATCACCCAGGTTCTTGCCGTATGCCGTGACTTGCCAGCGACCGTCGGCAGCCGCCAGGCCGAGACGAAGATTGGCTAAGCCATACGAATCCTGCATGGATTGCGGGTTCAGATTGGTGTTGGCGCCGATGTTTTGTTCCCCAATGTAAGTGTATTCAGGGCGCAGGAACCACTCGAGGTTGCCTGAACCGAGGGGAGCACGCCATTCGACAACCAGCGAACCCTGCCACTCGGGTGAATAGTGTGGCGTTTCCCCGGAAAGATCCTGCGGATCGACATCACCGGGCAACGGCGAGGCAGCATCGAATGAATCAAAAACTGAATCGAGATAGCTGAAACCACCAAAAATCATCAGTGAGTCACTTGGGCTCAGCACGAAATCCGCCTCGACACCTGATTGTGTCCGAGTACCGGCATTTCGTGTCAGGAAGCTCAAGCCGTCGAAAGACCGGTCCTGAAAATCTTCAAGCTCCGTATTGTAATACGTGACATTGGCGGTCGCTTTTCCATCCCAGAACCTGCTCTTGATACCCACCTCATAGTTTGTGGATGTCTCCTCCGTGAATATGCGTGCCTCTCTGCCCAGCGCAACACCAGAGCCGCCCGAGTTGAAACCGCCACCCTTGAAGCCTGTTGACGCCGATGCGAATACCATGACGTCATCTGTCGGATGGAATGTTGCATTAACCAGCCAGGTGAAGTCGTCATCGTCTGACGATAGGTCGGGAACGGCTTCCGGAGCGCGGAACAGGCTACCGATAACCGCATTCGGTGTTGTCTGCAGGAACGCGGCGTCTTTGCTGTCAGACGTATAGCGGCCCCCAAAGGTCATCGAGAACTGATCTGTAAAGCTGTAAGTGGCTTGCGCGAATGCCGCGGAGCTGGTGAGAGTTTGTTCGTAATCGGAATCGGTTGCTGGTGACTGCGACATGGCCGCACACGCACCTGCAGCACCGGCCCCCGCAAGCGCGAACACCACGGGTATACAAGCATGCACTCCCGCGTCGAAGTCTTCGTCGATGTAATAGTCTTCATCGTAGTAGAAAAGACCCAGGACGTAGGTGAGCGGCTGGTCCGTCGGTGACAGTAACTGAAACTCCTGCGACAACGTTTCTGTCGTGTAGAAATGATCTCTTGGCAAGACATCACCCGTCATGCGAAGTGCGCTTTCGCGGTTTGTCGCCTGCCAGTCCCGGTAGGATGTTATCGACCTGCCTGTGTGCTCTCCTATCGAAAATTCCAAATGGAAGGCTGCACCCCATTGTTCATCTTCGACTGAATCCTGGTGGTCCTGATTGATGACCTGGTCGTAGCCATCTGCTGTAGTAGCATTCGATCCGAACAATGCGCTCAAGGTCCCGTCAAATACCGGGCTTGCCGTCTCGGGCAACAATTCAACGACTTGTCCGCCTGTGTTCACTTCGTTGTAGTCGAGCGTCAGCTTGCCGTAGACATCCGGCGTAAAATCGATCCCCAATTTGGCGCGCAGCGTCAGATCATCGCGTTCGCCGATTTCTTCATCGGTCATGGTGTTAAAACCGTAACCGTCGCGTTCCGCGTACTTGACCGCCAGCCTACTCGCGACCTTTTCGGAAAACGGAGCATTGAAGACGCCTTCCAGCGAATAGTCGCTGAAATCACCAATACCCGCCTGAACATATCCTTCAACTTCATCTGATGGATCCCTGGTCCTTAAACTCAATGCACCGGCGGCGGTATTGCGCCCAAACAGCGTACCCTGAGGGCCGCGCAAGACTTCGGCGGCTTCAATATCAAGCAGGTTGCCGATGACTGACCCCGGTCTCGGGTAGTACACGCCATCAACGAATACACCGACAGACGTTTCAATTCCGGCATTACCGACAGACCCGATACCACGAACGAAAATGCGAGCATTCGTCGGCTGCGATGAGTAAGCCATGGTGAAATTAGGCGCATACAGCGACAGGTCCTGCAACGTCCGGATATCAGAGTTCTCCAGAAAGTCGCCGGAATATGCGGAGATGGATATCGGCACATCCTGAACACTCTCGGCACGTTTTGTGGCAGTAACAATGATTTCATCTACCTGGGCCGTCGCGACATTGCTGGCGAACACAATCAATGCAGCCACGCATGGCAGTGCAATACGAATTGACCTGGAATTCATGTTTCTCCCCCTCTGGAGTACACGGATGTGGTCATCCACGTCTCTCAGGCTCTTGTAATTGCATCCGATCTTATCAGACTTCCGGGGCAAAGAATTGGCGCTGCCGATCGCACAGTGACGCGGATCCTGGCACCGATGGCACATTCCAAAGCGAAAACAGCCGATACAACAACTGCTTCGGGCCTTTCCTATCGTGGTGCCCGTGATTTTTTGGGCCGTCTGTCAGTGTCTAGAGTACCTGACGGCGGCCGTGGCGGCTCAGACTATTGCCCGCCGAGCATAACGAATCGTCTCAGGATCGATGACGGTTGTACGCGATGGCGGTTGTACGGGTCGTTGTTCGACCGAGGATCTGCAACCGGTTCCTCGAGCGTTAGTCCCAGTAACGCATCGGGTTCATCCAGGAGCTCCTTGCAGCGTTCTTGAATCTCCTCGAGTTTCAAGGATACGCTTGATTCTGACAGCGGGGATTCCATGCCCTTTGTATCCATACCGGCCTTCGCAAATCACATATCGCCGTATGGCGACAGTTCATATGTCGCAGTATAGAGACAGGGATACCGTCAAAGTGTGAAGCGAGTCACACAAAAATCGCCCAAAACAGGGCTTTTGGTCACGTTATGTCAGATTTCCCAACATCGGACTCCCGCACAGTACGGCCACCAGATGCACAATAAGAAAAGGCTGCTCAATGAAGCAGCCTTTTCGGTTCCCACCGTTTGATGGGTGGTTTGTTGCTACGGTTTTAGTCTGTCGATAGTGCCCAGAACAATAACGGTAGCAGCTGCTGCCAAGAACAGACCATTCAGCCCACCAAGTGCTGTGGTAAGAATAGGGCCAACAGTCGGGATTGCATCCAGGCCACCTTGTGCAAACGTCAAAGCGACTGCCGCAATCAGGAACCTGGAGCGATCATCTTCGGCAATATACCAAGCGCCTGCAATACCAAGCAGAGCTACAATAAGGCCGCTGTACGGAATAGCCACAAAAGCGGCCACGATTGCCACCAAAACGCCTACTAGTTTAACGATTTTATCTACGCCCATTACTTATCCCCTTGTGCTTTTTCTTGTAATAATGATGCAAGCTGCTTTTCTTGTTATTTCGCAGCACCGCATGCTGCGGTCGCGCACAGTCTATCAGGTATCGAAAAATATTGTTTTTCTATATTAAACAGTTATATATAGCATTTTCTTAGAATATTACTTAAGAAAAAACAGCCATTTTTTCAGGCTATTTGGCGATAGACGATTTACCGCATTGATCGGTTATTTCCCGACTGGGCATTTTTTTCTAGAAGCGTACAAGAGCAGATCCCCAGGTAAATCCGGCACCAAATGCTTCGAACAGCAGCAAGTGGCCGCGTTGAATTCGCCCATCACGCACCGCGGTGTCGAGCGCCAATGGAATGGAGGCACTTGAAGTGTTGGCATGCTCGTTTACGGTCACCACAACTCGATCCATCGGGAGATCGAGTTTCTTTGCTGCTGCAGAGATTATGCGCAGATTCGCCTGGTGGGGTACCAACCAGTCAATGGCATGCTTATCGATGCCGTTTCCAGCCAGCGTTTCACGTGCAATCGAGTCGAGGGTCGCAACTGCCCTTCGAAACACCGCATTGCCGTTCATTTGAATTAAGGCTTTTCCTGCCTTTACCCGATCGAAGCCGTTGCCAATGCCGCACGGTACTTCAAGCAGGTCCTCATACTGGCCGTCGGCATGCATGTGGGTCGATATGACGCCCTCCTCCTCGCAAGCCTGCAATATCACCGCTCCAGCACCATCACCGAATAGAACAGCCGTACCGCGGTCCTCCCAATTCACGATTCTGGAAAGCGTCTCACTGCCGATGACGAGGGCGGTTGTAGCCCCACCTGTCGTGATCATGCGGTTGGCGAGGTCCAAAGCGTATACAAACCCGGAGCAAACTGCCTGTATGTCGAATGCCGGAAAGCCTCCGATACCCAGGCGGCGCTGGACGATACAGGCCGTACTTGGAAACACCTTGTCGGGCGTCGTCGTCCCGACAATGATCAAATCAATATCTTCGGTCTCGATACCGGCCATTTCGATAGCCCGGTTCGCTGCCGACATCGCCATGTCCGAACAGGTCTCATCTTTTGCGGCGATATGCCGCCGGCATATTCCCGTACGGTCCCTGATCCACTCGTCGGACGTATCCACCGACTTCTCGAGATCCTTGTTGGTCACGACGTTCTCGGGGAGGTAGCTGCCGGTTCCGGCGATTCGCGCATTGGTCATTGTCTGTTTCCGTTAATGATTCAGCGCCGCAGGAAGGCTGCGATCTCGCGCAAAGTTGGGTAGTCAAACATGTCACTGATATCGAGCTTGCCGGGATAGCGCTCATCAATGGCAAAAGCGATCTCAGTCAGGGTCAGTGAGCTTACACCGACTTCGAACAGATTGTCGTCAGGCCTGATTGTGCGTTCTTTCGAAAACTCGCGGCAGATGATCTCGAGTTCGGCGACAAGAGGATCGTCGTCGGTACCCTCCTGCGAGCCGTCCGGCGCCATTTTCCCGATGATGGTATCAAATTCCCCGTCCAGATAAGCATTCAGCAGCGCCGCTCTTTGTACCTTGCCGCTGGTCGTTTTCGGTATTTTTCGCACCGGAATGACATGGTCAGTCTCGAGGCCTGTTTGCTCGCCGATTCGTACCCGGACTTTGTCGGCCAATAATCTGAATGTATCCAGATCGCGGCGATACAGAGCAAATACGAGCAGCTCTTCGGTCTGGCTATCAGGCGTCCTCGTGCCACCGACCACAACCTTGCCCAGATCGAGTCCCTCCACCTCCGCTGCGATCTCTTCGATATCGTGCGGATAGTAATTCTGGCCGTTGACGATGATGATGTCCTTTGAGCGGCCGGTAATTACCAGCTCGCCGTCGACAAGAACACCGCAATCACCTGTTCGCAACCAGCCGTCGGCGGTAAACAGCTCCTCGGTTGCTGCGGTATCGTTATAGATCGTCTCAGTGACACTTCCACCGCAGATTTGGATGTTGCCGACCATTCCGTCGGCCAGAAGCTCGTCGGAATCATCCGCGATGCGAATCTGCACGTCGCGGATAGCGGCGCCAACCTTGACGAAACTCACCGCGTCGGTGTCACCGAGTTCCGCAGTCTCATACCCTTCCCCTACTTTCAGAGAATGCCTGTGGACGACAATTCTCGAGTACGCGGCGCCGACCTCAGGCATTGATACGCCAACCGTTGCCTCCGCCAAGCCGTACACGGGGAACATGGAGTTGCGCTGCAGTCCGTAAGGCTCCAGTGCGCCCAGGAACTCTTCGCAAAGCGAGAAGGAAATAGGTTCGGCCCCGTTCAGAATGAGCTTCACGGAAGACAGGTCCACTTCCGGCAGACCCTTGCGCTCGAACAGTTTGAGAAAATGTTTGTAGCCGAAGTTTGGTGAACATAACTGCGTGGCGCGCAGTTCACTCGCCTTAATCATCCACAGCAAGGGCCTGCGGATAAAGGCATTGGTGTCCATAACAGCGTGATTCATTCCAGCGGCCATGACACAGAGGTGATATCCAATGAGTCCCATGTCGTGGGTCAACGGCATCCAGCTGAGACTTTGATCATCTTCATTCCAGTCCGTGCTTTCGACGATGGCACGTATATTCGTGCACAGATTACGATGCGTGAGACAAACTCCTTTGGGGTCACTCGTCGATCCCGAGGAGTACTGAATGAACGCGATGTCATCCGGCGCCGCAGCGTGTATCTCGCCACTCACACCCGGCTCAATGTCACTGATCAACACAGTACGGGACTCAAGAATCGCCGTAACATCGGCGAGTTCCTGTTGTCTCGAGAAATTCAACAGGCGCCCGAGCAACTCGGAGTCAGTAAACAAAGTCGCATGCTCCAGCTGCGACAGGATTCGGAATAGCTTGTATCTATGCTCGTCACTGATGCCGACGGCAACCGGGACTGGAACCATGCCGCCAAGAATTGCCGCCCAGTAGGCGATCACAAATTTCTCGTTTGACTTACTGAAGATGACCAGTTCGCCACCCTGCCGCATGCCACGCGATTGCAAATAACCAAGCAATGCAACGGCGCGCTCCCAAAGCTCCGAAAATGGAACCGTACTTTCGTCGTGTTCACCATCGATAAAACGAATGTGACGGTCTCTGCCTCGAGCCGCGGCTAACAGATCGATAAGTGTGTCGTAGAGTTGCATGGGTGATTGGCTCAAAAAGCTGGCGCAATATTACATTGACCGGCGCGGAACCGATACTGCAAACTCGCCACTGGCTTTCCGGCAAAACACGATGAACAAGAAGCGATCCGTAGATTATCAGTCGATTGAATCTCGCCGCAGTTCTCGCTCGAATCGACGCATGTCGCCGATGCGACGCTTTTACTATTTCCTGGGAATGCCGGTATTGAGGGCCATCACCAGGCTGTTGATGTTGAGCTATCGCTTCGAACCCACTATTGGAGCCAAGTACATTGTGCCGTTTCTCGATGGCAAGGCGGTCTGCGCTCCGGCGTATTGGCATCAGCATCATGTGCTGTGCTCGGAACTTATTCGAAAGTGGATCAAACGGGGATTCAAGGCGTGTTTTCTGATTTCCGGCTCGGTCGATGGTGAGGTGCCCGAACGAATCGCGCGCGCCTATGGCGCGGAAGTCATTCGCGGCTCAGCCAATCAGAGCGGCGCGCTGGCTCTACGCGACCAGCACGCAATGATGAAAAAGGGCTATTCGATCGTTACAACGGCTGACGGGCCGCGCGGACCCAAGTATGAGATCAAGACCGGTGTCGCGGTCATGGCCCGGGTTGGCGGTGTGCCGATCGTGCCGGTGGCGTGTGCCGCCGAGCGTGCCTGGTATCTCGATCGCTGGGACGATTTCATGATTCCCAAGCCGTTTAGTCGTGTCGTACTGGGCGTCGGTGAGCCATATACGATCCCTCGCGACACGCGTCTCGACGATATTGAGCCGCACCGGTTGAACATTCAGCAAGCAGTCATGTCTCTGATGGGAGAATGCGAGGATCGGCTGAAGGCTGACTGAGGAACAGTATTCATGCGAAATCCCGAGTTCGGCAGTGTACGGTGCTTGTGGCGAAGCGCCATTGTGCTCGTGACCACAACACTACTTGCCCTTCCGGCTTCGGCCGACCCGTCCTTGACGCCCCATGCAGCCGAATACAAGGTCAAGATAAGTATGCTTGGCGGCCAGCTCAATACCGAGCTCAGGGCAACCGAGACGGGCTATGTCGCAACGCATGTCATCAAGCCGACAGGCATTTCGCGCATAATCTCGCGGGGCACGATTAGCGAAACTTCTGAATTCACGGCAACGCGTGATGGCGTTCGGCCAGTGGTGTACTCGTCCACAGACACAATTTCCCGTGACAAGAACAAAGTGTCAGTTCAATTCGATTGGGATACCGGCGAGGCCCGCGGTACGGTCGATGGCGAGGAAGTTCTCTCCATCATGGACGACCTTGCATACGATCGTGTTTCCATCCAATACGAGTTAATGCACGATCTTCTGAATAAGGGCCCCAGCCAGAATTACACGATGTTCGAAATCGACCGGCTTCGGCACGTCAACGTGCGCAACATTGGTGTTCGCGAAGTCGACGTACCGGCCGGAAAATTTGAGGTAATTGGCATTCAGCACCAGGCGGAAGGGTCAAGACGCGTTACGACTTTGTGGTGCGCGGAAGAACTCGATTACTTGCCGGTCATCATCGAGCAACACCGCAAGGGTAAATTGCGAGTTCGCGCGACACTAAACAAATATTCGCCCGAAGCTGACTAACGGCTAATCGACCTTCAAATCCCATCAAAAACCTGTTCGACGTCGAGCTGGCTTTTGCCGTTTTGAATTATCGAAATCGTTCGGAACATCTTGCGGCCGTCTTCGGACAGGCGATACGTTTCGACCAGTTTCGCGCCATCCTTATCGAGCGTCTCGATAACGTAGGATTCTCCTTCCCAGCCGGACACCCGATCTGCCATCACGGGCCCGACGCTTATTTCCCGCTTCTCGCCGAATCGATACTCTTCAACGATCGCACGGTCAAAACTTATAAAGAGAGCATGCAGAGTTTGTGTGACTTTGAGCGACGTCCCGGTCTCGAGAAAAACGTGAACAAAGGTGCCAGCAGATGATTGTTGTCGCGATCTCTGCGGCTGTCGTTCGGGAACCAGGAGAATGTTCTCTTTGCCTCCGGCCGCCTCTCGTTCAGCTTCGCCAATGCGTTCTACGCTATCCATGCTGTCAACACGTAGCCGCCACTGCCCGGACAGGTCCATGCCGGGCGGCACATCAGCGCTTTTTGCGATGAGTTCCTCTCTTGCCGAACATCCGGACAGGATCGTGAAACACCCAACCACAAGAATCAAGAACAGCCTGTTGATCATGGAACCCTCTACTTTTCCGGCAACGGAATAAAATCACTCTCGCCCGGTACCTCACCAAATCGACCGTCGCGCCAGTCCCGTTTGGCTTGCTCGAGACGCTCGCGCGAACTGCTGACGAAATTCCACCAGACAATGCGCTCACCTTCCAGGGTCGCCCCACCGCATATCATCACATGAGCCCGGGCTACCGCCTTGATCCTTGCTGTCACGTCATTTTTTAGCACTGCCAGAACACCTGCCGGTATTGTGCGACCGTCCAGGTCGATACTGCCATCTACTACATACACCGCTAGTTCTTCAGCCACGGGCAGATCTAGACTGGAGTCATCATCGAGTTTGGCTTCGACATACAGCGTTTCGCTTGCGACCTGCACCGGTGAACTCTCACCGTACGCTGAACCGATGACTACCCGAATCTCCACGCCCTTTCTGTGCACTGTCGGCATGCCCTCGGCAGAGTAATGTTCAAATCGCGGTTCTATCTCCTCTTGCTCCAGCGGCAACGCTACCCAGGTCTGCAGGCCGTGCAGGCGCTGCCCACTCTCGAGCAAATCAGCGGATGCCTTTTCGGAATGGACGATGCCCTTGCCGGCCGTCATCCAGTTGATTTCCCCCGGACGGATTGCCTGCACGTAACCAAGACTGTCGCGGTGCAATATCTCACCCTCAAACAGGTAGGTGATCGTCGCAAGACCAATATGCGGGTGCGACCGCACATTCACACCGTTTCCTGGCGGAAATTCCGCCGGACCCATGTGATCGAAAAAAATGAACGGGCCTACTCGTTGACGACGCTTGTCCGGCAAGGCTCGACGCACTGTGAATTCACCGAGGTCTTTGGTCAAAGGTTCAATCAACAGCTCGATGACTTGCGAATCTTCCATTCTGGCCTCCGGTCGCTAAATCGTATTGGCGAGATTCCGTGTGAACTCATTCGTTCTTGTTACCCTAATTTCCTCGAAGCCGAGCCAGTCTTTCAACGCGTGCAGTTCGATGGCGAGGTGTTCACAGCAGTCCGCACTATTGCTGCAATCTTCTTCATGCGCATTAAGAACAAGCAATTGTTGCGCTTGCCGGTCCGCCTTGAGATCCGTTCGGGCGACTATCCTGTCGCCAAGCCGAAACGGCAACACATAGTACCCCCACTTGCGCTTCGCAGCCGGCACATAAATTTCGATTCGATAATGGAAATCGAACAATCGCTCTGCACGCGATCGACACCATACGACGGGATCGAATGGCGATAACAACGATGCGCCCTTGATCGTCCTCGGCAGGCGAGCCGTAGACGACAGATAAGCGGTTTCATTCCATCCCTCAACCTCAACCGCAGTCACCGCACCATCTTCAAGGAGATCTCGCAGCGGGATCGTGGTGTCGCGTGGCGACATTCGGTAATAATCGGCAAGATCGTTCACGGTTGCCACGCCCAGCGCACCCGCTGCCAACTTGAGCAACTGATATTTTGCGTCTTTGTCCGGAATCACCCGGCCCAGATGCTGATGAGGCAAAACGCGCTCTGGCAAATCATAAACGCGTTGAAAATTAGGCAGGCGATCACGTACGGCCACCGACCCGCGCGCAAAGTGATACTCAAGCGCCGATCTTGGTATTGAACGATGCCAGTCGCCGGGGCTCCGTTTTGGGCCGGGCGCTAGCGGCAAATCATTCGCGGTAAGTGCGCCGTCACTCTGCACCTGTTTCAGAACAGAATCGAGATATGCATTGCGATTGCGCATCTTCCGCATCGGATTGTTTTTGTGCATTGCATAAGACCGTCGCCGGTATTCAAGCAATGGCCAACTGCTGACAGGCACGATCGAAGCCTCGTGAGCCCACTGCTCTGTGTACTCACCTTTGTCGTAGACAAAACGCTCGAACTTCGCTCTGTCGTATGCCCCCAGGCGGGACCAGAGTACGAGGAATTGAGCGGGCATCAAGACATTAACGTAGTCGAGCTGCAGTACACCAAGGGAATCAAATACGCGTCGATAGTGCCGCGCATCGGGCCACGCCGTCGGCCGCTCCCGGTCAAATCCCTGTGCTGCCAGCGCAATGCGCCTTGCTTCAGTTGCAGAAAGTCTGGTCCGCCGCATTTATTGCCCTGTCCCTCCGGATCCTTGATTCGCTAATATCATAGCGTTAACAGGCCCTAACTAATCTGCCCGAATTGCATCAGCTTCAATCTCGACGAGCATCTTCGGGTCGATTAAACGACTAAATCAACCATTGACGTAGCCGGCAGAAAAAATGGCACTGCCAGAGCGAGAAGATCCATGCGCCAATAGTAATGTCTTACGTTCTCTGGAACTTCACAAGTGCCGATTTTGCGGTAAGCTCCGCGACGTATACGCAGCCCGAGACCTTAATGATCAATCCCGCGGAACTGGATTTGCTGCAACAGGCGCTTGCGACCCTGGCCAAGGGTTACGAGGACCTGCCAGCTTTCACTCCTGATTTTGATGCGCAGGCGACGTCGAAGGTACTGCAATTGGTAGCCGAGCGTATGCAGGATAATTACCCCTACTATCATCCGCAGTACGCCGGGCAAATGCTTAAACCCCCACATGCGATTGCGCGCATCGCATACGCCATGTCGCTCTGGATCAACCCAAATAACCACGCTCTTGACGGCGGCAAGGCGAGTTCGGCGCTCGAGAAAGAATGCATCGTTCAACTGGGACGCATGTACGGCTGGGACTCGCCACTCGGACATCTGACCGGTGGCGGCACAATGGCCAACCTCGAAGCGCTATGGGTAGCCGACCGACTGCATCCGGGCAAGCGAATTATCGCGTCGAAGCAAGCGCACTACACGCACAGTCGAATCAGCGATGTGCTCGGCATGCCGTTCTCTCCCGTAGCCGTTTGCGATGACGGGCGCATGGATCTCGAGGCGATCGAATCCTTGCTTCAGGCTGGCGATGTCGGGACGGTAGTCGCCACGATCGGTAATACCGGTCTTGGCGCAGTTGACCCGCTTCCGGAAATACTCGAGCTGGCGACCAACTATGGTGTCCGCGTTCATGCCGATGCCGCCTACGGTGGTTATTTCGGTCTGGCCAGCAAACTGCGTGCCGAAGCGAGGGCCGCATTCGATTGCCTGACGGAGGTCGACTCGATCGTCGTCGATCCACACAAGCACGGGTTGCAGCCATATGGTTGCGGCTGCGTGCTGTTCCGCAATCCCGATGTCGGTAAGTTCTACAAGCACGACTCTCCGTTCACGTATTTCAGTTCCGCCGAATTGCATCTTGGAGAAATCAGCCTCGAGTGTTCCCGCCCAGGCGCATCCGCCGTCGCTTTGTGGGCGACCCAACAACTGTTCCCCCTGGAGAAAGGCGGACAACTGGCCGAATGGCTCGATACGGGCTTGTTGGCTGCTCAGGAATTCCGGCAACTCTTGAATGGCAGTGACCACTATCAGGTCCTGATGCAGCCGGAGCTCGATATTGTCGTCTACGCCGTTTCAGCGCCGGACGCGAAAGAGTCCAGTGATCGGGCACGCCGAGTCTTTGCGCTTGCGGCCAAAAAAGAGTTGCACCTGGCAATGATCGAACTACCCGTCGAACTCGTGTGCTCTTATCTGCCGGAACTCGACGCCAACGCAGAGTCCGTAACCTGTCTGCGTTCGGTCCTCATGAAACCCGAGCACAGAGACTGGCTGGATCGAATCGTGTCAATTCTCGAAGAATGCGCGCTTACAAGCGTAACGCGCGTGTGAGCAGGAAACCGATATAGAAGCAGGCGAAACCGCCAATCATCGTCGCCATCAGGTACGCGAATGAATTCAGAATCTCGCTTCGCTGCAGCATCGTGTGCATTTCCATCACTAACGCGGACAGGGTCGTAAAGCTGCCACAGAACCCAAGTGCAAATAACAGGCGGTACTGATCCGGAATAATTCCGGCCTCGTTAAACCACGCGGCGCTCGCCACGAGTTCCGCGATGACGCCCATCGCCAGGCAGCCAAGCAAATTGGCACCTAGTGTGCCCCACGGAAAGGCGATGTCTCTTTGCAGGATCACATTCAGTGCGAATCAGGAATTGGCGAGCATGAAACTCGATTCGCAGCTCGCGACAAGTTTGTCGTCAGCAGCTCGGCGCACTTCGCCTTTGAGTACTATGAGCCGGCGCCGCTCGCTCTCTATCCACCCCTTGAGCTTGAGCCTCTCGCCAACTCTCGCGGGATGTCGGTAGCGCACTTCACAACGTGCTGTGTGCGCCTTGCGGCCCTGCTGGTAAAGAATGTTCGCAGTCACATCGTCCAGGGTCGTGTAGATGATCCCGCCATGTATCGTGTCCTGAAAACCAACATGATTTTCGTTTGGAGTAAATTCAGCGGTACAGACCTCACCATCGAAATCGAAATGAATTTTCAGCCCAATCGGGTTCTGCTGGCCGCAGGCAAAACACATCGGCGCAGCTTCAATCTCCTCAGACATCAGCGACTCACTCAGGGTATTTGTTGATCAATCAGCAATTCGATGCTGCTGCTTTCGGCAGGTGTGACGATTGCTGTTCCGAACCAGTCGCCGGACTGAGCGTTCACCTGACCGGACAGTGATACGCGGGCAAGCAACTCGAATTCGGCAAAACCTGATAATTCGCGCCCAGCCACCATGGACTCACGATCGCCAAGTTCGACCGCGGCCGGCAATTCGGACAGGCGTCTGCGTGCCACTGCGATGGGCGGAACTGGTTGGGCCGGGTCTCGCGCAATCACAAAGACCATTGCCTCAGCCGGTAATGCCGCTACTGCTGCATCGGTCAACGAAATAACGGCGCTGACGACGGCCCCGGGACCTGGAGTCGATGCCGGTGTTTCTGCCGGCGTCGTTGCTTCTGCCGCCGGCGAAACCTGCGCCACAGCCGGCGGTACTTCACCACGCCATTCGGCGATACGTTGCTCCAAGATACCCTGAATTTCTGCTGGTGGATTCAGGGTTAACAATGTCTCCCATCGATCTGCCGCAAGATCCGTATCCTGACGATTGAACGCGCCAATTCCACCGTAGAACAATGCCTGCGGATTATTCGGTTCAATTGCCAGCGCGTTTTCGAACAACGAGGCTATCCGTCCGTCTACGCCGCCGCCAGTGCTTGCCAGCAGTGCCTCTGCGAGCGATACGAGTGTTTGTGCGTCCTGCGCCGACTCGAGCTGCACAGCACGCTCGAACGCTTCGGCTGCACCCTCAAAGTTGCTCATCGTCAGGTAGGAACGCCCGAGCATCTTCCACCCGTTAAGATCGTCAGGATTATTGGCAAGCCTGGCCGCGAGATTCGCAACCGTGTCATCAAGTTCGGTTAATCCGCTAGTCGCCGATGCCAAGTCAGGTTTGCCTTGGTTGTAATACAACCCCGATGAGAGCGCCACAACAAATACGACTGCTGCGCCTACCAACGGCGTCAGGCTTTTCTGATGCTTGTACAACGGCCAAACGGCGAAACCCACAGCGACAAGGCTCATCGCCGCGAAAAATACCCAGAGTGTCATGTCCATCAGCCTTCTGCCGCCGGATCGTCATCGATTGGCAGAGCCATTCGTCGCCGCACAATCTGCAGCAATACGAATGCGCCGCCGATTAACAGCAAAGCCGGTGCGAGCCAGAGGATCAGCGTCTTGCCGCTGGCGCGTGGCCGGTACAGTGCAAATTCACCGTAGCGATCGACGAGAAAATCGAATATCTGTTCATCAGTCATGCCATCGCTGATCATGCGCCGAATTTCACGTCGCAGGTCTCCGGCGAGGAATGCATTCGAGTCCTTGATCGTCTGGTTTTGACACTTGAGACAACGGACCTCGTCGAGAATTTTTTCGTAGCGCGCCTGCATCTCCGGATCTTCGAATGCCTCTTCGGTATCGATCGCAAGTGATGCGCTCGACAACAATAGTAAGGTCAGGATGCCGGGCAGAATTTTCATTGTGGAGACCTCGCCTCTTCTATCAGTGGCACAAATTTCTGTTCCCAAAGAGCCCAGTTCAGCGGGCCGAGATGTTTATACAACACCGTTCCATCCGCGCCTATCAGAAATGTCTCGGGCGCTCCGTACACGCCCCAGTCGATACCGACCCTGCCATCCTGATCAAACGCCGAGTCAACGTAGGGGTTACCGAGCTGCTGCAGGAAACGCTGCGCCTCAGGAAGATTATCTCGCCAGTTAAGACCATAGAGTGGAACATCGCCATTCGCACCGAGTTGCATCAGAAAGCCATGCTCCTGACGACAGCCAACACACCATGTGGCCCAGACATTGACCACTGCGAGATCACCTGCGTAGTCGGCCGAACCGGTCGTTTTCGTCGGGTCGTTCAGAGACGGCAACTCGAACTGCGGCGCCGGTTTGCCGAGGAACGGCGATGGCAATGCATTGAGATCCCGCTCCGGGTCTAGTCCTTTTACGAGTACCAGGATCAGCAGCAGGAAGAGACCCAGCGGCGCAACGTAGCGAAGCATCAGGCCGCCCCCGAGCGATAGCGTCTGTCACTTACCGCGATCAGTCCACCCAGCGCCATTACCAGCGCGCCGAGCCAGATAAAGCGAATCATCGGCTTGTATTGGATGCGCACGCTCCATGTGTTGTTGCCCAGTTGGTCGCCCAGGGCGATAAACAGGTCTTTGTTCCAGTTCACATGAATACCGGCTTCGGTCATCCAGTTCGTCTGCACGAGGTACTGGCGTTTCTGTGGTCGCACTTCAGCGATGAAATCGCCGTCACGACGAATTTCGACAAGGCCTTCGATCGCCGCGTAGTTAGGCCCTTCGACATTTCGCAGTTCGCGCAGTTCAAACGTGTGGCCGGCCACTTCAAGAGTCTCGCCAGGTCGCATTGCCATGTCCGACTCGACATTGAATGCGGAGACGACGCTGACGCCGATGATGAACATACCAACACCAAGATGCGCGACGGCCTGACCGAGTACTGCGGGAGAAATGCGGGTGGCACCTTTGGCGCGACGCAACGATCGTACCGGCTCGATCATGGACGTAATCATGACCCATAAAGCAGCGGTGACACCGACACTAATCATCAAGCCGAAGCGCCCGTAAAGAAGGCCCGGGATGAGTATCCCAAGCACGACAGACGCGATCGCCGGGACTAACAAACGGCCTTTTAGCAGGTTGCCCGGCTGATGCCGCCACGCGGTGTGCATGCCGATACCGATCAGAAACACAAGCGGCAACATAGGAATCATGAATGCGATATTGAACCAGGGCGGGCCTATTGAAATTTTACCGAGATCGAAAACCTCAAATACGAGCGGGGCCAATGTGCCAATAAAAACAAGCGTCGCAGCAATGGCCAACAGAACGTTGTTCAATAGCAGAAAAGTCTCGCGCGAATTTGCCTTGAAACCGGCGTCGGAATCCAGCGAAGGTGCGCGCCAGGCGTACAACCCCAGCGCACCGATTATGACAATGCCGAGAAAAGTCAGAATAAATTTGCCACGTTCCGGATCCGTCGCAAACGAATGCACCGATACGAGAATGCCGGAACGTACGAGGAAGGTGCCCAGCAGGCTCAAAGAGAACGCCGCGATTGCGAGCAGCAGGGTCCAACTGATGAACAGGCCGCGTTTTTCAGCGACAGCCAGTGAGTGAATCAGTGCGGTACCGACGAGCCACGGCATGAATGATGCGTTCTCAACAGGATCCCAGAACCACCAGCCGCCCCAGCCGAGTTCGTAGTATGCCCACCAGCTGCCCAGGGCGATTCCGAGAGTCAGAAACACCCATGCAATCGTCGTCCAGGGGCGCGTCCACCTGGCCCACTTCAAATCGAGGTTGCCGCTGATCATGGCTGCAATTGCAAACGCGAACGCAACCGAGAAACCAACATAGCCGACATACAGGAGCGGCGGATGGAAGGCCATTCCCGGGTCCTGCAACAGGGGGTTCAGATCGGCACCATCCGGCGGCGCGATAGCCAGGCGATCGAATGGATTCGACGTCAACAAGGTGAACAGAAGGAAGCCGGTCGACAACAATCCCAGTACACCGATGACTCGCGCGCTAAATGTGTCGGGCAAACCCCGACTGAAGCGAGCGACGGCGACCGTCCAGCAAACCAGAATCAGTATCCACAGCAGCACCGATCCCTCGTGACCACCCCAAACCGCCGTAACCTTGTACATGGTCGGCAGTGCAAGCTGCGAATGATTAGCGACGTAGGCGACCGAGAAATCGTTTTGCAGGAAAGCCCAGGTCAAACAGGCGTAAGCGACTGCAACGAAGACCAACTGGCCGACAGCGGCCGTTCTCGCCGTAGACATCATGGCGATGTTCTTGCTATGCGCGCCGATAAGCGGCAGGACGCCCTGAAGCAAGGCTAGAGATAGCGCCAGAATCAGCGCGAAATGACCAATCTCGGGAATCACAGGACGCTACACTCCGTCGGCTCTTGAACCAGCCCTTTCGTCTGATCGTCGACGTGCTCAGCCAGCGAGTCTGCAACTTCGGGCGCCATGTAATTCTCGTCGTGCTTGGCAAGAATCTGATCGGCAATAAAGACTCCATCGTCAGCCAGACGGCCATGCGCTACGACGCCCTGACCTTCACGAAACAAGTCAGGCAGAACGCCGGTGTAGCTGACCGCTAACTCGCATCGCAGGTCTGTTACCGTAAAAGTCATTTCCAGTGAGCCTTCCTCACGATTTATACTGCCATCCTGTACCAGACCGCCAACTCTAAAATTCCGGCCCTCCGGGTACTTCCCCTCGGCAACCTCAGTGACGCTGACGAAGAACATCATGCTGTCCTTCATCGCCTGAAGCGTTAGTCCCGTCGCGATTGCGACGCCGACGACCACAAGGCCAACAGCGAGCATACGTTGCTGTCTTGGTCTCATTGAGTGTCTCCAAGTGCTTTGATTCGCACTTCAATATCCCTGTACACCTGGCGCAAGCGCAAGCGTGCACGCCATTCACATATGATGAATACGACAGCAGCTAGTATGAAACAAGTCCATACGTATGCTCCGTAACCACCCATCGACATTCCTTCCATCAGCGAGGTCCCTCCCCGGACAAAATCAACTCTTTGACCCAACGCGTACGGCGTTCGCGAAACAGAACTTCAGCCCTGACACGTCGCAACAATAGCGCGCTAAACAAAAACGTGAATCCCAGTATCATCGCGAGTAACGGGTACAACATCGCAGGGTCCATGGCCGGCCCGCCCTTCTTGACCAGCGTCGCGCCCTGGTGCAAGGAACTCCACCATTCAACCGAGAAATGGATAATCGGCACGTTGACGGCACCCACCAGCGCCAGCACGGCACTCGACTTGTCGGCTTTGACCGTGTCGTCAATGGCACCGCGCAATGCCATGTAGCCGAAGTAAAGAAACAGCATTATTAACTCTGACGTGAGTCTGGGATCACCCCATTCCCACCAGGTTCCCCACATCGGCTTGCCCCAGATCGACCCGGTCGCAAGCGCGAGAAAGGTGAACCAGGCGCCAAGCGGGGCTGCTGCCGCCGCAACAGCGTGCGAGAGCTTGATGCGCCAGATCAGACCGATTCCCGCACTGACCGCCATGATCATGTACGCGACCATCGACAAATACGCAGACGGCACATGCACGTAAATTATTCGGAATGCGTCACCCTGCTGGTAATCGGCCGGCGCAAGGAACAGTCCCGCATAGGTTGCGTACCCGACTGACAAGAGTCCGGCAAAGACGAACCATGGCACGATGCGCGAGGCAATCCTGTAGAAGTGTGGCGGCGACGCCAACTGGTGTATGAATTTCCACATGGTCGGGGATTCTACTCGTTACTGATGCGTAATGCGGCTGCTGTGGCGAACGGTGAGAACGACAGGACTAACACAGCATAGGCACCAAGAAAATAGAGACCACCCGCAACACCATCGCCGGCCGCAACAAGAGATACGGTTCGGGCGCCAAATATAAGTACTGGCATTGCGAGAGGCAAGATAAGGAGGCTCAACAACGCTGTGCCGCGGTGCAAGCCGACAGTCAGAGCCGCGCCGACCGACCCCAACAGACTGAGGCTGATGGTACCGAGCAGCAGCGTAAGCATAAGGACGCCGGTCACGGAAAATGGCATACGAAACGTTATGGCTACTATCGGAGATACCAGGACCAGCGGTAAACCGCTGGTCAGCCAGTGCGCAATTGACTTGCCCAGGCCCAGCGCGGCCAGGGGCAGTGGGCTCACCAGCATCTGGTCAAGGCTGCCGTCTTCAAAGTCGGACAGGAACAGGCTATTCAGCGATAACAACATCGCCAACAGCGCTGCGACCCACAAGACCGCAGGACCACTGAG
>Ga0255053_10000136_pt1 | contig 36727 bp, 34 predicted proteins | sample JV7_2_22_MG_FD_188635 | JGI IMG/M metagenome (GOLD analysis project Ga0255053, IMG submission 188635) | Seawater microbial communities from Jervis Inlet, British Columbia, Canada - JV7_2_22 | ecosystem: Environmental > Aquatic > Marine > Inlet | place: Canada: British Columbia | collected... | reverse complement strand
TGTTTTCATCCCCTGTGAGTGTATTTCCGGCTGAGATATTAAATCCTGAGGTAATGATACAGGATAATAGTATCATTGTAAATACGGGTCTGACCGACACAAAAGAGATAGAACCCACAATCAAATCAGGCATTGAAAAAGAAATTATTTTTACCATAGAGCTGTTTAAAGTGTGGAAATTCTGGCCGGATGAATTTGTAGTTTCAAAGAAAATCCTTAGGACAATAAAATATGACAACTTAAGAGAAAGGTATTTTGCAATGTCTTATGACGGGACAGCGGAGCTTGAAAAGGATTTTAAAAATTTTAACAGTATGAAAACCTGGGTCTTTAAGGTTAATAATATAAACCTCGTTAACATTAAAGAGCTCGAGCCCGGCGCCTATTACGTAAGGGTCATAGCAGAGTCAAGGAGCAGGGAGATTTCACCCGTTATGGGTTTTTTAATGCTTTTCATCCCTGAAATTGAGATGAGCCTGGCCAGAGAATCACAGGTTATGTTTGAATTTGGGGGCAGCAGATGAAAAACCTCAAAATACTTCTCGGTCTTTTTGTGCTCAGCATTCTGGCTGTAATTATCACCGGGGGAGTACTTAACTACATAGGGGTGGAGCATGGCCCCCTCCTTATTAAAATCGGGATTACCTTTGTAAGTGTAATTGTTGTCTTATACCTGCTGACCTTGATTTTTTTCGTAATAAGAAACCTTTTTCATCTTTACGCCGAAAAACGTCAAAAAGTCCTTGGTTCAAAATTCAGAACGAAACTCGTCATTACGTTTGTCAGTTTAACGCTTATACCGTCTATCCTTCTATTCATCCTGTCAAACCAGTTAATAGACAGCTCTATTGATAAATGGTTTTCATTGGAAGTTCAGAAGCCGATCAGTGATTCTATGGAAATCGCCAGGGCTTTTTACGCAAGGGAAAGGGAAAGCGTTCAGGATTATGCAGATTTTTTTGCTTCCAATAAAAACACCATCGATATCAGCATGACTGAAAAAAACAAAAAAAATAACTTTAAGGTTCGTTTTTTCAAGCGCCCCGGAGAATCGGAGCTTGTTAAAAATGCTTTTAATGGAACTACTGATACTGAAATAGTGTCAAAAAAGAATGGCGATATTGTAAGGGCGGCAGCCCCTGTTATGGACAAGGGGCGGATTTCGGGTGTTGTTCTTGTTGAAAAAACCATTCCCATGGATGTCGTTTCCAGGATGGAATCAATCAGCAAGGTTTATAACGAATACAACCAGATTAAGATACAGCAGAATCCCATAAGGTTTTTATATTTCTTCATGCTTACTATTGCAACACTCCTGATAATCTTCCTCGCGCTGTGGGTTTCACTGCGAATTGCAAAAAGCATAACCGTTCCCATAAGGTCGCTTGCTGAAGCAACAAAAACCGTTGCACACGGTGATTTAAATTTCAGGATTGATTTTAAAAGAGATGATGAAATAGGGTTATTAATTGATTCATTTAATAAGATGCTTGACGACCTTCAGCAGGGGAAAATCTCTCTTGAACAGGCTTACACGGAGTCAGACCGCAGAAGGCTCAGTATGGAGGCAATCCTTGAAAATATAAATACAGGCGTTATTTTCTTTGAGCGCTCCGGAAGGATTGCAACCTTAAACAATGCAGCCTGCTCCATGCTCAATCTTAATCGTGCAGATATTATAGGTAAAAGTCATAGAGAACTTTTAGGGAAGATAAAGTCCGACGACCTGAATTCCATGATAAAAAAACTTGAAAAAAGGGACTTCAAGGCCAAGGAAAAAGAAATTCATGCATATATTGACGGCAGGCCTATTGACCTCAGGGTTTATATAACAGTATTAAAAGACTCCAAGGGTAATTTTATAGGTATTCTTGTTGTTTTTGATGACCTTACGGAGATTATAACTGCTCAAAGGGCCCTTGCGTGGCAGGAAGTTGCAAAAAGAGTCGCGCATGAGATTAAAAATCCGCTTACTCCAATAAAACTCTGGACGGAAAAACTCATGAAAAAATGGCCTGAAAAATCCGGGGATTTCGGAGATGTGTTTACAAGGGCAACAAAGACAATAGTCAGGGAGGTGGATAACCTGAGAATCCTTGTGGACGGTTTTTCAAAATTCGGTAAAATGTCGAAAATAAACCTTGAACCGAATAATGTTAACTCTATAATAGAAGAAATAGTGGAGGTCTATAGTGCCCTGAAGGGGGTAAAGATTATAACATCCCTGCAGGATATTCCTGAAATTGATGTGGACAGGGAGCAGTTAAAAAGGGCTTTGGTAAATTTAATAGACAACGCAATTCAGGCAAAGACTGAAAATATATGGCTGAGTACGTCTTTTGACAGTTCTTTGGAAATAATAAGGATTGATGTTATAGATGAAGGCACAGGGATTAAGGATGAAGACAAGGACAGGCTTTTTCTCCCTCATTTTTCAACCAAAAAAGAGGGGATGGGGCTTGGGCTTGCAATAGTGAGCACAATCGTCTCAAAACACAGGGGTTATATAAGGGTCAGGGATAATGAGCCGAAAGGCGCTCATTTTGTGGTTGAGCTGCCTGTGGGACAAAAATGATAAAACGTAATAGCACAGGAGAGCAATAGTGCAGTGGCTGCAGAGCACAGGAGACCAAAAAATATAAAAAAACGTATAATCTACCATTAAGTTCATGAAAGAGAGGAAGGCATAAAAGAAATGAAAGTAGCCACAAGGGCTTCAGTGCTCGTAGTGGATGATGAAGAGGGTATACTTGAAACACTGTCTGGTATCCTTGAGGACGAGGGATACGAGGTTATTACCGCATCTTCAGGTGAACAGGCATTAAATTTAGTGGAAGAACACTCTCCTGAGATTATCTTATTGGACGTTTGGATGCCCCGGGGCATTGACGGCCTTGAGACACTAAAGGAGATTAAAAAAATAAACCAGGCTCCGGCAGTAATAATGATTTCCGGACACGCCAATATTGATGTGGCTGTTCAGGCCACCAAACTCGGTGCGTATGATTTTCTCGAAAAACCACTTTCACTTGAAAAAGTTTTGATTATTATTAAGAGGGCACTTGAAAAGCAGCAGCTTGAGAGGGAAAATATAGAATTAAAGACAAGTATTGCGCTGAGATGGGAGATAATCGGGAAAAACAATAAAATAATAAACCTTAAGAATGAGATTTTAAAAGCCGCTGTTTCTATGGGCAAGGTTTTTATATTCGGTGAAAGCGGAACAGGAAAGGAACTTGTAGCAAGGGCCCTTCATGAGGCAAGTGAAAGAAAAAATAAGAACTTTGTCGAGGTTAACTGTGCGGCCATTCCTAACGAGCTGATCGAGAGCGAATTGTTCGGTCATGAAAAAGGCTCATTTACAGGGGCGTTCGAACGCAAGAAAGGGAAATTTGAACTGGCAAATGACGGTACGCTCTTCCTTGATGAAATTGGTGACATGTCGCTTGCTACTCAGGCAAAGGTTCTCAGGGTTATTGAAACACAGGAGTTTCAGAGGGTCGGAGGAAGCAAAAAGACAAAAGTAGATGTAAGAATAATTACCGCTACAAATAAAAACCTGCTGGAGGAGATAAAAAAAGTAAACTTCAGGGAAGATCTTTATTTCAGGCTTAATGTAATTCCCCTGCTCCTTCCTCCCCTAAGGGAAAGGAAGGAGGACATACCCCTCTTAATAGAGCACTTTCTTGAAATCTTTGCCCAGCAATACGGGCAAAAAACTAAAAAAATCAGCAAGGCAACACTGAACGTTCTCATGGAGTATGACTGGCCGGGGAATGTAAGGGAGCTTAAGAATACCATCGAGCGGTTTATAATTATGACCACTTCTGAAAACATTGATATGAAACACGTGCCTTTTCTTGGAGGTGAGAAAACTGATTACTACAGCTATAAAACAATCAGGGAAGCGAGGGAGAAATTTGAAAAAAACTTTATATCCAAAAAACTTCAGGAAAACAGCTGGAACATTTCTAAAACAGCTGAAGACCTGGAAATCGAACGAAGCAATCTTCACAGGAAAATCAAGGCATTAGGGATTGAAATACCGTAGAGAACCCGGATTTTTTTAAAACAGGCTTTAGCTGCACAAGTTAAGAGTTGCTTGTACAGTAATTATAAACGCTTTTTGTGACTAATGAACTTTAGCTATCTTTCCCGTGTAGGCTTTCGTGTAGGCCTTGGTGGGCGTCTGCGGGGTTTTTTACGCGGGCGCTCTAGCTTTTTGCCCTTGACCGATGTGCTCGATGGAGATTTGAAGCCCTTCAAATCCCTCAGCTTAACCTCGATTTTCTCAACACCCCTTAAAAGTACAACCTTGTCTTTTTTTATCTCAGAAACTGTGAGGCCTGCGATTGAGTCGTTTACGCGGTAGAGCTTGGTAGTTTTTGTGGACGGGTCTTCAAGTATTGCAACGTTTTCATTATTCATGATCATAGTTCCAAAAAGTTTTGGTTTCTCCCCGGAAGAAGATACCGTGGAAGTATTCTTGACATTGGGGGCAGATCTCTCTGGACGAAAGAGGTCTTTCTGGACAATCACTTCATATGCAGATTCTTTTAAATTCTTTTTTGTGCTCATGGGGGTTTTTTTACCTATCTGAGCCTGTTTTTCAGGTTTTTGGACAGGAATTTCTAAAGGGCCTGTCCAGACTTTAAAGAACCTGACGCCTAGCAGTACTATAATGATGAATAGAATAAGGTTTATCAGAAAAAAGCTACGAGGCATTTGCACCCTCTTTCTTGCCTTTGACGCTCAATTGAGGTTTCTTTATAAAACCTTTTACACTTAAGTTAACATGGGCATTTACAGGTTTTCTTCTATTATTTACCCGGATCTTCATCTCTGATATTATGAGGAGTGATTTGGAAGTTTTAATCCTGTATAACATTTTTTTAATTTCGTCGGTATTTGCAGTAAATCCTATTTCTACGGGAATAGCGAGATATAACCCGTTTTCTTCAGGGGTTAACGCTTTTTCTGATTTTATGTCTATTCCGACATTATTTGCTAAATCTTTTAATATCCTTTGAATATTTGCGGCAACAACTGGAGGTTTATCGCCAGACAGGAGCCTGCTGTCCAGCACTTCCAGGTTATTCTTAAGATTTTCAAACCTTTTCTGTACGGTTGCCTTTCCAGCGATTTTATTCAGCTGTTTATCAAGGGTTATCCGCTTGGCTTCAATATATTCTCTCGTGGAGGCCCTGACATCACTGTACCACGCACTGAACAGGTACATAAAAATTAAAATTACTGCAATGCTGCCAGCTAATATAATTTTCTTTTCTCTAGGGTTTATCTTAAACGGTATATTCATTTTAAACCTTTTGTGCGGTTTACAACTTTTTTTGCCTTTTTATCCTGAGGTTTCAGCACCTCGGGAGAATCCGGCGGTTTAAAAGTATCAGCCTTTATTTTAAAAACTTCTTTGTCTCCCCTCTTAGTAACACGCCCTACAAATTCAACTTTTTTAAAAAAGGGGGAGTCTTCCAGTATTGATATAAGCGAAGAAGAGGACACAGCAAAACCGTTTATTAGCAGTTCCCCGTTCAGGGACGTATCATCGTCAAGGTGTTTCTCTTTATAATTAAGGTCTGTGATCCAGGCTTCTTTGGGGATTTTATTTGTAAGTTCGGCAAGCATGTCTATTACGATATTGTTTTCCCTTGAATTGTTCAGAAAATTTATCTGCTGATTAAAAAAACTGATGTCAGCGGAAAGTTTTTCTATGGCCTTTATTTCAGGTCCATTTTCTTCTAATTTTGATTCTATTTTCATTAAAAGTCTTTTATCGTTTACTATATTTCCGACAAATATACCGATAATCAAAAATAAAATAATGGGCAGGGATATTTTTGAGATTAAAGCCCCGGTTTTTCTGAGCGCTGTACGGGTCTTGTGAGGTAACAGGTTAATTGCTGAGGTCCCAAGCCCGATGCCGGCGTAAAAAGTACCCAGTGATGGAGAACTTTCCGGCATTTGCGGGTCACCCGCTTCTTTTAAAAATTTTGAAGCCGGATTCACTGCCCGGACAGTGATTCCAAGTCTTGCGCCTAATGCTTCAGGCAGGCCCGGCAGAGAGGAAGTGGTTCGTGACAAAATTAATTTTTTTGTTTTTTCAGGGGAAAGTTCCGGGGGAAGCCCGGACAATTCAGATGAAATATTATCTGCGATTGTTTCAAGAGGCTCGTTAAGGTCAATAAGGAATGAATTAAGATGCACACAGGAACCGCCTCTCAGTACAGCAAAATGCACTTCATCATTGTCAATGAAGAGCGAAAAACACATATCATCTTTCCGCCCCCAGATATCGGGTTTTTTTATAATACCCAAAAGGTGTTGCCAGCCCCCCACATGGACTTCACTCAGTTCAATGGAATTAAGTATGGCAAGAGGGGAAATGGTAATAATCTGCGGCTGTAAAGATATTTTTTCAAGAAACCCCGTTACATAATCTATTTTTTCCCTGTGAACAGCTACGAACATGACCTTATAGATATCCTCACTTCTTTCCACTACCTGAAAGTCAGAGAATACGTCTTCTGCCTGATAGGGGATATGCCGTTCAATCTCGAACTTCATCATTTGTGCCACCGCATCTTTGCCTTTACCCTTTGGAGTTGGAATCTCGGTAAATTTTATAATAGACCATTCATGGGGAATGTTTACATATACGTCATAGGGCCCCCTGACACCATCAGCGATAAAGTTGTTAATCTCCTTTAGTGTCTCATCATCATCTTTCAGGGGAAATGAAGATGAAGATAAAAAATTCAATCCTGACAGGTCACTTTTCAGGCAGGTAATTAAAAGTTTGTCTTTTTTAAATTCTATGCCTATGAGAGTTCTGGAGAATTTATCCAATAAAGTTGTCATTCCAGTAGATAACTTCAAGTTTCATACCTCTTTTCTTCAGGGTTGTTTTTATCGTTCTTTTAATTTTACCGTCCCGGGCAGTTCCGGTGGATATTACCGTAAAGACAAAGGATGTCAGCGAACCTCCCCCTACCCCGGTAAGGACAGGACCCGCCTTTCTCTGTATTATTATGTTCTGTGCTGCTTCAATGCCGAAAACAGCCTCGAGCACGAGCTCCGGCGCAGTGTTTATATTAATGTTTCCCCTGGCAAAGGGTGTAAAGTACTGCGCTATACCTTTCAAACCCTGTTTTTCGTCACTTTCAGATTCATCTGTCTCCTCTTCCTCATCATCTTTTTTTTCTGAACCATAAAAAATTTCAGGGGTAACGCCTTTTACAAGAAGGAGCTCATCTATAATATCAAAAGAGCCGTCTTTGCAACTATAAGGATTTTCAAGTGACTGGTAATAATCCTCTTCCGCACCGTTTAACATGTGCAGGTCATTGGTGTCCTTCCAGTCAATAATGGAATCCACTATTGTATCAACTGCGGCAATATCATCAATGCCTGTGTTTCTCACTATATATTTTAACTGTGGCAGAGTTGCGTTATTGATATTGAGCTTTCCATCCTCATCATTAATGGTATAGGAAAATGACCCATTTTCTAATTCAAATGTACGCACTGGATTTTCGTTCTCCTGCAATAAAACCAATATGCCATCTTCGTTCATATATACATATGATGACTTTTTTGCTGAAAGGATTTCAAGTTTTGCAAGTTCAATCCCTGCAAGGGCTGACTGGTAAGATTCCTCTTCTTCTTTTAAATTTCTTACGATATTAAGTTCTGTCCTCATAGAGTAAGTAAATTCGCCTGCGATTGCTGTAAGCATTACCATTGCCCAGATTACCAGTACCAGGGCAACTCCCCCTTTCCTGTTTTTCAGGAGGTTTTTAAAGTAATCGGCTATATTAACTCTATTCAAAGGAAAATTCATTTATTTCCCCGATTTTGCCGGGACTGTTTCCTAAACCCATGGGTATTGTGATAAAAAACGGCTGAAAATATGCTATCTTAATTTTTACAGCGGCAGGGAGTCCTTCTCCTAAATCCCATGATTCTTTCCATTCGCTTTTATCGGTTGAAAGGTACTTAAATTCAAGTTTCTCAATATCAGTGTCTATAACCTCCTCATTACCGGAAATCTTTTCAAGAAATTTTTTATCGGGAAGAATTCCTTCCTTAAGTAAAAGGGCTCCGTCATTGATGGAATATCTAACCCACTTAAAACCTCCAACCGAAGGGTCAACAAATGTTGTGACGAACATAATCGAATTATTTTCTCCCTTAAATACAATAATATTTTTGCCCTCAATTCTCATTCTATAGGGATAAATGGATTTCACGTTTTGAGTCATCAAACCGGATAATGCCCGCAACCTTTGTGTTTCCTGCGTCTCGGTTTCTCCTTTTGTCCAAGCCTTAATCCCGAGACGAAAACCACTGCCGATTATAAGCGTGACCATGCTGAGAATTGCAATTGCAATAATGAGTTCAAGGAGCGTAAACCCCGTTAGAAAACTCGTGTGGTGACGCTCAAGGTCTTGGGGCTTTAATCCCCTGCGGGCCATGTATTTTTTTGGCATATCAAAAGGACAGAACTTTTTTTCTAACGGGGTAAAGCCTTTCGGAGCTGCTTTACGCAGTAATACATTATCAGTGTGTAAAGGTTTTATCCCTGACGGGAAAAACATATTCATTTTACTCTTTGACCATTGTCTTCAGGCTTATGAGTTCGCTTGATCTTTTTTTATTCCGCGTATCAATCCAAGAAACTTTTACCTTTATTTTCAATACATTATAGTCAGTTATATTAAGTGTTTCTTGAATATTATCAAAAGGCTGGACATCAGACTCCCATTCAAAGCCGTCTTCAAATTTTCCACTTGCCTGAACAGGCTCTAGTGACAGCTCTTCCATTATGTCTTTAGCGTGCACAATTGCCCTTGTGTAATCACAGGATAACCTGCTTGTCCTAAGGCCGCCTGAAAATAATTGCATGACCATGACAAAACTGATAGCCAGGATTGCAATGGCGACTATTACTTCCATGAGCGTAAATCCAGTTAGAAAACCCGCCCGGTGACGCTCAATGTCCTGGGGCTTTAATCCCCTGCGGGACATGTATTTTTTTATCCTATCAAAAGGGCAGAACTTTTTTTCTAACGGGGTAAATCCGGCTTTTTTGGAATCGCAAATTCGAAAGAGACTTAATTTTGAATTTTCCATCTTATTTATTTATTTTTGTTACCACTATTCTCCCTGTAATTCTGTTTACCATTATGAGAAAAGCAGCACCCTTTTGATTTGTAATCTCTATCGCTCCCCCGCTTGAGTCCCCGCGGGGGAAAAAATCTATTCTTAGATGGTCTGCCCCGTTGTCAAATATAATCTGGAGAAGTTCCGGGATATTTTTTTGAAAGACAGGAGATGCCTCTTCAATGTCATCAATGTGAGTGAGGTCAGCGTAGAGACCGTAAGCACCCTTGTCCTTCCAGATTATTAATGAGTAAACCTTTTTTTCTGCAACGGAAAGGTTCCTTGCGTATCTAAGGCTTGCTGACACGTATTTTGTGAAACTCTTCAGTTCCAGGTTGCCGGATCCCCGCAGTATAAAGATACCAACAAGGCTTGAAGCGACCGCAATAATAATCAGGACAATAATAAGTTCAATCAGGGTAAAACCGTTTTTTTTGAAGTGGCTGGAACCCTGCACATTGTAAAGTTTAATAGTATGGAACAGCCTTCCTGAAAGGACTAAATTCCTCAGTTTAGATGACAGGGCACTGCGGTAATTTTTCATTGGGATGTAAATTTCGTAATTTCGGCTTTGTCGTTTGAATTCTAAAGCCTTAATTCAGCCCTTTCCAGCTTACAATATCTCTGTCTTCGCCTTCGCCACCTGATGAATTATCTCTGCCATAGGAGTAAAGGTCATAATCGCCGTGATTGCCCGGAGATTCATAATGGTAAGGGTTGTTCCATGGATCCGGGGGGATTTCAGATTTCTTGAGATAAGGGCCGTCCCACTCTTCTAAACCGGATGGTTGTGTAATCAGGGCTTCCAGGCCTTCTGACGTGGTAGGGTAACGCCCTGCTTCAAGAGCAAAGGAATCGAGTGCGGTCCCGAAAAGCTCTATCTGTGCATAGGCAGCACTTAATTTTGCCTTCCCGACCTTTCCGAACATTTTTGGTACAACAAGGGCTGCCAGAAGACCAAGGATAATCATGACCACCATTAATTCGATAAGGGTAAACCCCCTCCGGCAGTTCAGGGTGCGCTCTTTGTTTTTCATAATAACCTCCGTAAATTTAATAAAGGATTCAAGTGATGGAATTAATTATTTTAAATTCTGTTTTCACTGGAACCCTGGAATCCTTATATCCTTGAACCCTGCTGTTAAAATGGTAATTCATTGATACTGAATATTGCCATGAGCATTGCTATGACAATGAATCCGATAATAATACCCATAAGTAAGATTAAGGCAGGTTCAAGCAGTGAGAGAAGTCTTTTTACCGTAGTCCTAATCTCCAGGTCAAAGCGGTCTGCAATTTTAATCAGCATCTCGTCAAGTTTCCCCGTCTCTTCTCCGACAGTTATCATATGTACTGCAATGGAAGGAAAGATATCACTGTTCTTAAGCGGCTCTGAAATACCTTTGCCCCTTCTCACTCCTTCCCTCACGGAAGATATTGTTTCAGACATTTTATCGCTTTCCAGTGTGCCTTTTACTATCTGGAGAGCATTAAGTATCGGTACTCCGCTTCCGAGAAGCGTGCCCATTGTCCTTGAAAAGCGGGAAACGATAGTCTCCCTGTAAAGCTTTCCGAACATGGGAATTTTGAACTTTAATTTGTCCCATAAACGCCTTCCGTTCTCGCTTTTAATATAATGGCGCAGGGCGAAAAATCCGCCGGTGAGAAAAATAAATATAATCCACCAGTAGTTTCTTAAACTATTGCTGACGGTAAGCAGAATCACTGTCGGTAAAGGGAGTGTTTCGCCCAGATCTGAAAATATGGTTGTAAATTTTGGCACAACGAACGTAAGCAGAACCACAACTGCAGCACCGCCTACGACACTGAGAACAAGAGGGTAAATAATGGCGGAACGGATTTCTTCTTTTAAAGCCTGGGAATTTTCAAGATAAACTGCCATCCTTGAGATTGTGTCCTCAAGAAACCCGCCTGCCTCTCCTGACTTTATCATGTTTACATAAAACAAAGGAAAGACAGAAGGGAATCTGGATAAAGAATCTGAAAAAGACTTCCCGCCTCTTACGAGGGAAAGAATCTCTTTTAAAAGGTCTTTAAGGGCTTTTTTTTCGGCCAGATCGGAAAGGACGGAAAGCGCCCTTTCAAGGGGAAAACCCGCATCAAGGAGTACCCCGAGCTGATATGTAAAAGTCATTATATCGCGTTCCCTAACGCGGTTCTGCAGGAATGACAGGAGATCTGAGATAGGGATTCTTTGTTTTCTTGCCCTGTTTATTTTTAGCGGGTAATATCCTCTTTCCTGGAGGCGGTCAACCGCTAAACGCTCATTAACTGCCTCTATAGTCCCCGATACCATGCCGCCCTTTTTTGTGGTTGCCTCATAGGAAAAGGTTTCCATTAAATTTCCTCCTGAGTGACCCTGAGGACCTCTTCAATGGTTGTTATACCCTGATTGACTTTTTGCCACCCGTTTTCTCTCAGGACACGCATTCCCTTTGATACAGCTTTCTGCCTGATTAACCCCGCACTTGCTTTCTCAAGAATTTGCTGCCTTATTTCCTCTGTCATAATCATTAATTCAAATATACCTGTCCTGCCTTTATAACCCGTATTTCTGCACTCTTCACAGCCGGTACCATGATAAGTCTTGGTATGAATTTCCAATAGTTCTATTTTTTCGATGATTTCCTGGGGAGGGACGAACGGCTCCTTGCATAACGGGCATATTACCCTTACCAGTCTTTGAGCAAGAACCCCAATGATGGATGAAGAGACCAGAAAATTCTCTACACCCATATCCAGAAGCCTGGTCACCGCGCCCGGGGCATCATTTGTATGGAGGGTGCTGAAGACCAAATGCCCTGTGAGCGCAGAGTTGATTGCTATATCGGCTGTCTCGATGTCTCTGATCTCACCGACCATAACTACGTCAGGGTCCTGACGCACAATACTCCTCAGGCCGTTTGCAAAAGTAAGTCCGATTTTGGGCTTTACCTGTATCTGATTTATTCCTTCTATCTGATATTCAATAGGGTCTTCTATGGTAATAATCTTTTTATTGAATGAGTTAATCTGGCTTAAGGACGCATAAAGTGTTGTTGTCTTTCCGCTGCCTGTAGGCCCTGTAACCAGAAGCATTCCGTACGGTTTGATAATCAGTTTCCTGTAGTCATCAAGTGTGTCATCGGGAAAACCAAGATATTCCAGAACAATCAGCGCACTGCTGCTGTCCAGTATCCTCATAACCACGCTTTCCCCGTAAATAGTCGGCATGGTTGAAACCCTGAGGTCTATGTCCCTGCCTGAGACCCTTAATTTTATCCTTCCGTCCTGCGGAAGCCTTCTTTCAGCAATGTTAAGCCTCGACATTATTTTTATTCTCGAAATAACAGCGGCCTGGATACGTTTCGGGAGAGGGTCGAGCTCGTTCAGGGCACCGTCAATCCTGTATCTGACTTTAATGTTGTTTTCAAACGGCTCTATATGTATATCGCTCGCCCTGCTTTCCACAGCACGGGTAATAACCATATTTACCAGCTTTACGATCGGAGCCTCAAATGCCATGTCCCGCAAGTGATGGACATCCTCCTGAAGGTCAATGTCTTCCGATTCTATTTCCTCTTCTCGCATGCCTTCCATTATAGTTGTCATCTGGACGTTGCTTCCAAAATATTGCTCAATTGCCTCCATAATATCCTTCTCGCTGCTGAGAAATAATTGCAGTGATTTCCCGGAAAAAACACGAAGTGCATCAAGCGCATACTCGTCAAGCGGGTCTGAGATGGCAATCTTGAGCACGTTATCCTCTACGCCAATTGGAACGAGTTTATACTGTTTCATAAACTTTATGGTTGGATAGGAGTCATCAGGAATAACCTTTGGAAATTCAGAGAACGAAAGGCATTTAAGGCTGAGCTGGGAGCTTAAAGCCTTTAACAGGTCCTGCTCTGATATGAAACCGAGCTCAACAAGGATCTTTCCCAGCTTGTGGTCTTTGCCCAGGGCAGACTGTTCCTTTAAGGCCACTTCGATCTTGTCAGGGGTTATTACTTGCATGTCAAGAAGGATATTGCCTAACAGGGCGGGTTTTTTTATCTTTGATGCCTTACTGCTCATTATTCTGGTCTGTGCCTGTTTCTACACCGGTATCGTCCTCATGATTTTGAAGAAAACTCTTTACCGCCTTCAGCTTATCTATAAATTTTTGGGTCAGAATATCGCCTTCGGAATTGTTGGATATTACATGAGGGGTAAGGATCATAACCAGTTCTGTTTTAGTACTTTCATTTACGGTGTATCGGAAAAGGTTCCCTAAAAGCGGGATGGCACTTAAGACGGGAATCCCCTGATAGTTCTTGTCTTTTTTCTTAGTCATAATACCGGCAATTATTATGCCCTGCTTATCAGGCACAATGATCGATGTTTTTGTTTTTCTGGTAGAGAATGCCGGGAAAGTAAAACCTTCCTGTCCGACAGTGACATTCGGCAGCGTGTCGGAGACTTCCTGCTCGATATCAAGAACAACTGTTTTCTCACTATTGATGGTGGGTTTTATTTTTAACTTGATACCTACTGTCCTGTATTCAATATTCGTTGTTAAGTTATCAAGGGTGGTCGCTGAAGTTGTCGTGCTTGTAGCTGTTGGAATATCAGAGCCAACCTCGAAACTTGCCTCTTCCTGGTTCCTTACAAGGAGCCGGGGACTTTGCAGAATATGCACTTTCCCCTTTCCCGCAAGTGCATGAAGCATGGCAAGAAACTTGTCAGTGTCAAATAATGCATATGATATTCCAGTCACGTCAGCGCCCAGGGTAAGCGGTGTTGCTGGAAGGACGGGTCCTAAGGTTGAAAAGCCCGTACCCCGCTGTGTAAAGTCGGGGTCATTTCCTATTTCACCAAGAACCGACCACTGGATACCGAATTGTTCAGATTCAGTGAGAGTAACCTCTGCGATTATAACCTCTATAAGCACTTCCTGAGGATAGATATCAAGCTGTTTTATGGTTTCCTTTATATTCAGGTATAAACCGGGCGGGGCGAGAATAACCAGTGAATTAGTGGGCTCAAAGATAACGATTTCCACCCTGCCCCCGGAACCTGACGCGCCCTGTGCTCTTGCGGTACGGGCCTGGCGGGCGGGGGTTTTTCTGCCTGACTTTGCAGTTTGCGTGGCAGTCCTTGAGGTTGAGGTCCCGCCTTGAACTTCATAAATAGTCCTCAGCACGTCTATGAGGCTCTCGGCCTTAACATTCTGGACCGGATATACAAATATATTCTGGCCAGTTGCAACTTCCTCATCAAGCTTCTTAAGCCAGCCTTCAACTATCTTAAGAAGGCTGGGGCTTGAGCTGAAAATAATTAAACTGTTGATCCTTTCAATAGGTATTACAGCCATGCCGTCCTTGGTGAGGTTTAATCCTGCGAGAATTTCTTTAATCTCTTCTGAAAGGGTGCTTACGTCGGAATATTTCGGTTGAAAAAAGCCTATCCTCGTATTACCGAAAACATTAACGTCAATCTCCTCTAAAATGCTTAAGAGGCGTTTTAAATTTGAGGTTGTATCATTTATTATTAGAAGGTTGTTTCTTGGGTTGGAGATTATACTCCCGAATGAAGAGAGCATGGGCTGAAGAACCTTGCTTATTTCGTCAGCAGGAACGTATTCCACCTGAACTATTCTGGTTACGGGGCGGTCCTTGGCAGGAGCAGATTCGTATTCATTGCCTTTTTGGACTTCAATTGGCTTTTGTTTTGCAGTATTGATTGAGACTATTTTATAAAAATGCCCTGCCTTCACAAGTGCCATGTTATTCACCTCAAGGACAGATTCAAACACACTCAGCACCTCGCTGGTTGGAATCTTTCCTGAAGAGTAAATAGTAATCCTGGCATCCAGCCCCGGGCTTACGATAAAGCTCTCACCCGTGATAGAGCTTATGGTATTGATTACATCTTTTAAAGCGGCATTGTCAAAATTGAGGACTATGTAATCTTTTCCATCCTGTTTTACCGATGAAGCCGTTACTTTCCCGTTAACAGGCGGTGCTGCAGGCAGCAGCAGAGGTTTTTCAGGCTCTCCCTCCAGGATGAGCGGAGCGGTTCTTTTTATGTCCTCTTCTATAAGCGAAGGATGGATTGGGGGCTCTACCCCGGCCGGCCCTTCCCCTTCAAGAGGTATTTCCGGGGCGTCTACATTGCCATTAGGATCCATCCTGATGTCCTGCCTGCTTCCCTGCGTAGTTGTGTTATAAGCGATATATCCCCATGAAGGGCTTTCTGTTACATCAAGCCCCATGGCCTTTTTATATAATGTTTCATGCGTATTTTTAATCTCAGGGTTGGCCTGGTCCGGCGGGGTTTCCCCTTCTGATACATGCCCTGAAGCCGCAGTTAATAGCAGGAAGGCGATTAAGGCAACAAAAAAATTTTTCATAATTAACTCTATCTTCATCAGTCTTTAAAGAATTTTCAATTATAGCAGATTAAGGGAACCATATCAACTTTCAGAATAAAACATTAAGCTGCATAAAAAGCATAAAACCATAAAAACTTGTTTTTACCCCGTTAGAAAGCCCCGTGGCTTGTGCCACGAGGATGAAAATATTCAATTCCTTTATAGTGAACACGGGGTTTAATGCCCCGTGTGAGCCTGCCTGTTAGAAGGGCAAAGGTCTTCTAACGGGGTTTACAAAATATATATACTGTATTTACTTGTGCTTATACCTGGTAAAAAGCAAAAAGGTTGCCTTATTAGAGTTGAAATTATATAATATGCACATTTTACTAAGTGTTCTTTAATGAATTTAAGTGGTTCTGATTTTATTTAGACAGTTTTTGAGGGTGAATGAAAAATGAGGCTTAAAGACAAGAATTCCTTTATCACCGGAGCTGCCCAGGGCATTGGCAGGTCAATTGCTTATGCCATGGCAAAGGAGGGGGCAAATATAGCAGTTGCCGATACAAATATTGATAAGGCAGTTTCCACTGCACAGGAAATTAAGGCGAGCGGTGTAAAAAGCCTTGCAATTAAACTAGATGTTTCAAGGCAGGATGAAGTTGAAAATGCTTTTAAAACATTTATAGAAGAATTCGGAAGCTTAGATTTTCTTGTGAATAACGCCGGTGTTACAAGGGACGCTTTGGTGCTCAGGATGAAAGGTGAAGATTGGGACACGGTTCTGGACATCAATCTTAAAGGTACGTTTCTATGCAGTAAAGAGGCAATAAGACTGATGGCCAAGCAGCGCTCCGGAAAGATTATCAATATATCTTCAGTTGTTGCGTTTATTGGAAATCCCGGGCAAATGAATTATAGTGCTTCCAAGGCGGGGGTCGTGGGTCTCACAAAAACTATTGCAAAAGAATATGCCAGCCGCGGGGTAAGGGTGAATGCTGTTGCCCCTGGTTTTATTCAAACTGCCATGACCGAAGCAATCCCTGAAAAAATCAGGGAAGAAATGAAGGCATCCATCCCCCTCGGTCATTTCGGTACCCCGGAAGACGTAGCCGGTGCAGTTATTTTTCTTGCTTCAAAGGAGGCAGACTATATTACAGGCCAGGTTTTCCATGTAAACGGGGGCATGTATTAGCAGGGAAAATTCAGATTAAGTTTAAGTGCTAAATTACATATTGAAAATAAATACGGAGGTGATTAATGGAGACTGAAGCAAAAGTAAAAGAGATAATATCCAAGCAGCTTGGCATTGATATGGAAAAGGTTACCCCTGATGCATCTTTCATGGATGATCTTGGCGCAGATTCTCTTGATACAGTAGAGCTTGTAATGGCCTTTGAGGAAACATTTAACATTGAGATTCCAGATGAGGACGCAGAAAAAATAGTTAAGGTTCAGGACGCTGTGGGTTATATAAAAAACAAATCCGGGCAATGATCCTTTGACTCTTTCAGGGGTTTGGCAAGATGAGTAAGAGGGTTGCAGTGACAGGCGTTGGAATGGTTACCCCTCTTGGAACCGGCACAGAAAAATCGTGGAAGGGACTATTGGAGGGGCGTTCCGGCATAAGAAAAATAACAAGATTTGATGCTGCAGGATTTCCATGCCAGATAGCGGGGGAAGTCCCGGATTTTGAACTGGACCGTTTTATTGAAATCAAAGAACAAAAGAAGATGGACAGGTTTATCCACTTTAGTCTGGCTGCAGCTATAATGGCAATTGAAGATTCAGGTCTCAAAATTACAGAAAGCAATGCTGACAGGGTCGGGGTACTCGTTGGTTCAGGAATGGGAGGGTTGCCTGCAATTGAAAAATACCATAAGGTTTACCTTGAAAAGGGCCCGAAAAAAATCTCTCCATTTTTTATACCGATGCTGATAATAAACCTGGCCGCCGGACAGATTTCCATCCGCTTCGGAGCTAAAGGGCCAAATTCATCCGTGGCGACAGCCTGTGCCAGTGGTACCCATTCTATCGGTGATGCATACAGGATAATAAAGCGCGGTGAAGCAGACGCCATGGTTGCAGGCGGGACCGAATCTGTTATAACCCCCCTTGGTATCGGAGGATTCACTTCCATGAAGGCTCTGTCAACAAGGAATAACGAGCCTGAGAAGGCAAGCAGGCCGTTTGATAAAGACCGGGACGGCTTTGTAATGGGAGAAGGTGCCGGAATTTTAATCCTTGAGGAACTGCAATCTGCCTTAAACAGAGGCGCAAAGATTTATGCTGAAATTATTGGCTATGGTATGACCGGAGATGCATATCACATTACAACTCCTTCACTTGACGGTGATGGAGCTATCAGGTGTATGGATATGGCTATAAAGGACAGCGGTATAAACCCTGAGGAAGTAGATTATATAAATGCTCATGGAACATCTACAAAGTACAACGATGAATTGGAAACAGCAGCTATCAAAAAGATATTTGGCGGGCACGCTTATAAGCTTACGGTCAGTTCTACAAAATCAATGATTGGACATCTCCTCGGAGCTTCAGGCGGTGTTGAAGCGGTTGTATGTGTCTTAAGTATTTTTAACGGTATAGTCCATCCGACTATCAATCTTGAAAATCCTGACCCTAAGTGTGACCTTGACTATGTACCTGGTAAGGCAAGGGCATTAAATGTTAATGTATCGATGTCCAATTCATTTGGTTTTGGTGGGACTAATGCATGTGTCGTCTTCAGAAAATATCCGTCTTCTTGAAGCAAAAATTGGCTACAAATTTAAAAAAAAATCCTTAATAAAGGAAGCCATAACTCATAAATCTTTTTCCAGGGAAAAATCAGCTGACACCAAATTTTCCAATGAGCGCCTTGAGTTTCTTGGCGACTCGGTATTGGGCCTCATCATCAGTGACTATCTATTCAGTGTCTATCCGTTGTATTCAGAGGCAAAGCTCTCAAAAATAAAGGCTTATACCGTACAGGAAGCTACACTTGCGGATGTTGCATCCGGACTCGGGATTGGTTCGCATTTGCAGCTAGGTAAAGGGGAGGACTCAAGCGGGGGAAGAAAAAAAACCTCTCTACTTGCCAATGCATTTGAGGCGATCCAGGCGGCTATTTTTCTTGACGGAGGATTTAAGAACGCTAAAAATTTTGCAATCAGGAATTTAGAAGTAAAAATAAAAGAGCTTATAGAAAGGAACCTGCTTTTTGATTTTAAAACCAGATTTCAGGAAGTTGTTCAGGAACAGTACGGGATTCTGCCGAAATACAAAATCTACAAGGAAGAAGGACCTGAGCATATGAAGACCTTTGAAGTTAAGGTTTTTGTTAAGGACGATTTTTATGGTGCCGGCAGAGGTAAAAGCAAAAAGGGAGCTGCCCAAAAAGCGGCTGAGGCAGGATTAAAGAAACTGGAAGGCTCAGAAGCTTAAAGTCAGTTGAAATTGTTTCTGTCTTTCCTTAAAATCAGAGATGAGGGGGATGAAATTCTGGATTCCAAATCCCAATCGCTGAATAAATTCCAAATACCAAATTCCAATTTTAAATTTCTGAAGTTTGTGGTTTGGTCTTTGGAGTTTTAAAGGTTAGGATATTAATTGAGATTGATATGTAGAACTGTTTTACCATTTGGCTGTAAAGTTTAAAGTGTGAGAATTATATGGGACTGACTTACAAGAATTCTGGTGTGGATATTGCCAGGGGAAATAAATTAATCGACATGATAAAACCTGTTGTGCGCTCCACCTTCAGGCAGGAGGTCATTGAAGATATCGGCTCATTCAGCGGCTTTTTCAAATTAAGCTCTTTAAAATACAGGAAGCCTGTTCTTGTAAGCAGTACTGACGGGGTGGGAACCAAATTAAAGGTTGCTTTCATGCTTAACAAACACACTACCGTTGGCATCGATCTTGTTGCGATGTGTGTTAACGACATTCTTACAAGCGGGGCTGAGCCCCTGTTTTTTCTTGATTATCTTGCCACAGGTAAACTTTCTGCTAAAAAAACAGCTGATCTGATAAAAGGAATTGCAGGGGGGTGCAAGACCGCAGGCTGTTCGCTTATAGGCGGTGAGACAGCTGAAATGCCAGGATTTTACAACAAGGGAGAATACGACCTTGCCGGTTTTTCCGTTGGCGTTATTGAAAAAAATAAGATTGTTAACGGCTCCGGCATAAGAAACGGTGATGTTGTAATCGGACTTTCTTCCAGCGGGCTTCACAGTAATGGATATTCTCTTGTAAGAAAGCTTTTTTTTGACATTAAAAAATACAAGCCCAACAGATTAGTTCGTGAGCTCGGCTGTTCAATAGGCGAAGAACTCCTGAAGCCTACCAGGATTTATGTGAAAAGTGTTTTGAAAGTTCTAAAGACATTTAAAATAAAAGGGATGGCACACATCACAGGGGGGGGCATTACAGAAAATCTTCCGCGCGCTCTACCCGGTGCACCCGGCTTAAAAGCAGTTATAAAAAAAGGCAGCTGGCCTGTGCAGAAAATATTTGATATTATTCAGACCTCTGGCAGGGTGACCGAGGGTGAGATGTACAGAACATTTAATATGGGAATAGGTTTTGTGCTTGTTGTACGAAAGTCAGATGCGCCGGGAATCATTAAGAGTCTTAACCGCTCAGGCGAAAAGGCGTTTCTTATAGGTCATATTGAAAAAGGCAGAAAAGGAGTAGAGTACGTATAGTTAGGTGACTGTCCTGTAATTACCCCCATGCTTTCTTGCGAAAGCAAGAATGGGGGTAGATTAGGGACTGTCCCGGAGGGGATAGGGATGTTGAATATAGGAGTTTTAGCTTCAGGCAGGGGCTCAAATTTTCAGTCTATTATCGACAGCATTAACTCCGGATTTATTAAAGCCGTGATAGCAGTTCTCATCACAGATAACCCGGGGGCCTATGCAATTGAGAGGGCAAAAAATCATGGGATAGACGTGCTTATTATAAGGCCCGGGGAATGTCCTGATAAAGATTCATATTACTCGCATATATCAGATGTACTCAAGAACAAAGGGGTTGAACTGGTTGTGTTAGCGGGTTTTATGAGAGTAGTGGGTAAACCACTCATAAAAGCGTTTCCCCATAAAATAATGAATATACACCCTGCCCTGCTGCCGTCTTTCCCGGGACTTCACGGCCAGAAACAGGCAATAGATTATAGAGTTAAAATCTCAGGCTGTACAGTACACTTTATTGACGAAGGGGTTGACACAGGCCCTGTAATAGTTCAGGCTGCAGTGCCTGTTTATGAAGATGATACCGAGGACAGCCTTTCTGAAAGGATACTTAAACAGGAGCACAGGGTGTTCCCTTTAGCCATTAAACTTTTTTCAGAGGGTAAAATTTCTGTTGAGGGAAGGAAAGTCATTATAAAGGAGAACAGGGTGGATGCGGTTATAATAAATCCGCCCATCATGCAACACTAGGCAAACACCGGTAACGGGTCAGGGCCTGTCAAATCAGAAGATAAGCCGTGCTCACTTAATTATTTTTTTGAAAAATGCGATAGTTTCTTTAAGCCCGTCCTCAAGGTTGACTTTTGGATTCCATTTCAGCACTTTTTGAGCGAGTGCAATATCGGGCTTCCTCTGTGTGGGGTCATCAATTGGAAGGGGTTTAAATTTAATTTTAGATTTTGAACGTGTTAATTCTATTACCTTGTTGGCAAGTTCAAGTATGCTGAATTCAACAGGATTGCCGAGATTGACAGGGCCGGTAAAATCATCTGGAGTATTCATCAATTTGATGCACCCGTCAATCAGGTCATCCACAAAACAGAAACTCCTTGTCTGGGTGCCGTCGCCAAAGACAGAAATATCCTCTCCCCTGACAGCCTGAGTAATAAAGTTACTCACAACCCGGCCGTCATCAGGAAGCATTTTTGGCCCATAGGTATTGAATATCCTGGCAACTTTTATTTTAAGTTCATGCTGCCTCAGGTAGTCGAAAAAAAGTGTTTCGGCACAGCGCTTTCCTTCATCGTAACAGGAGCGTATTCCGATAGGATTTACATTTCCCCAGTAAGTCTCTGGTTGAGGGTGGATGGTTGGGCTTCCATAAACTTCAGAGGTCGAAGCCTGCAGGATTTTTGCCTTTATACGCTTGGCAAGTCCCAGCATATTGATAGCTCCGTGCACCGAAGTCTTTGTCGTCTGCACCGGATCAAACTGGTAATGGATTGGCGAGGCTGGACAGGCAAGATTATAAATCTCATCAACTTCAACATAGAGAGGGAAACAGATGTCATGCCTGAGCATCTCAAACAGGGGATTAGAAATTAACTCAACAATATTTGAACGGCGTCCTGTATAAAAATTATCAACGCACAGGACTTCATGTCCTTCTTCAAGCAGTTTACCGCATAAATGCGAGCCGAGAAATCCTGCGCCTCCTGTTACAAGTATTCTTTTCATTTAATTCATCTCCTTTTTTGTTTTCAGCAAGAAATACTTAAGGCTATAGGGGGCTGCTCTAATCAGGGCAACAGGATGAAACCATTTTTCGCTAAAGCTTTTGCAAATATATAATAACATAATCGAGTTGAAGGCTGTTATCCGGAAGAAAGATAATCTTCCAGGGCATTTTTCCACTGCCTTAGTTCTTTTATCCCTTCCAGTCTCAGCATGGCATTTCCAAGCATGGAAGAAGTAGGCCTCCTTGCAGGCCTTTTAAACTCCTTTGATGTTATAGGATTAATCTCTGCTTTAACCCCTTTTATTCTGGCTATTTCTACAGCAAGTTCATACCAGGAACATTGTGATGTGTTGGTTACGTGGTATATACCATATCCCCTGCCAATAATTTCTCTCAATTTTTGTGCAAAGTCATAAGTATATGTCGGAGAACCCACCTGGTCATTGACCACATCTATTTTTTTCTTTTTTGGCAGGAGCCCTATAATTGAATCCACAAAATTTTTCCCGTTTTTACCGTAAAGCCATGATGTCCTTACAATATAATATCTGTTTGTAAGTGATGTTACAAAACGTTCTCCGATAAGCTTTGAAAGACCATATTTGTTTATGGGATGGGTTTTATCCCATTCTTCATAAGGGGCTTTTTTACTGCCGTCAAAGACATAATCCGTGCTGACATAGATTACGGGACAGTTAATTTTTTCACAGGCCATTACCACATTTCTGGTACCTATCCCGTTAACGAGTAATGCCTTTTCAGGGTTGAGTTCACAGTCGTCCACATCGGTATGGGCTGCTGCATGTATTAAATAATCTGGTCTTATCTCTTCAATACTCTTAGATGTTTTATCAAGGTCGGTTATGTCAAAGTCACCGCGTGTAAGGCCGATTGTTTCGGTATCGGTAAAGACCTGATTCAAGGCAAATCCAAGCATTCCTTTTGAGCCTGTTATGGCAATCCTCAAGTCTTTAACCTCTCCCCATACTGTATTTTATAATACTGCATATATTCTCCGGAAATAACCCTTTTCCACCATTGCTTATGAGAGATGTACCATTCAATGGTTTTTTCAATGCCTTTGTTAAAACTTGTTTCCGGGGTCCACCCGCATTCTCTCTCAATCTTTGAAGGGTCAATTGCATATCTTCTGTCATGTCCGGGCCTGTCTTTTACAAATGTGATTAAGCTCAAGAGTTCGTCTTCATTAACATTGAGCTTTTCAGCAATAACGGTAAGAAGGGATTTTATTACTTCAAGATTTGTCTTTTCATTCCTTGCGCCTATATTATAAATCTCTCCTGGCCTGCCGTTATGAAGAACAGCATCTAAAGCCCTGCAGTGGTCTGTAACGTAAATCCAGTCCCTTACGTTCAAGCCGTCGCCGTATACTGGAACTGGTTTTTTATTCAATGCATTCAATATTACAAGCGGAATGAGTTTTTCGGGGAACTGGTTGAAACCGTAATTATTTGAACACCTGGTTATAGTGGCCTTAATCTTGTGGGTTTCAACATAGGCCCTTACCAGTAGATCTGAGGAGGCCTTGCTTGCAGAATACGGACTATTTGGTAAAAGAGGTGAGTCTTCGTTAAAGATGCCTTTTTCACTTGAACCGTAAACCTCATCAGTAGATATGTGCAGGAAATTACACCCTCTTTGCCGTGTAATTTCCAGGAGGTTATCAGTGCCTACGATGTTTGTCTGCAAAAAAGGATGGACATTAAGGATACTCCTGTCAACGTGGCTTTCTGCTGCAAAATTCAAAATTGCATCAAATTCTAATCCGTCCAACAGCTTTTTGTCACAGATATCTCCCTTGATGAATTTATAATTGGAAGAGCTTTCTATTTCTTGCAGGTTTTCGAGGTTACCCGCATAGGTGAGTTTGTCCAAATTTATTATTTGATAATCAGGATGGGCTGAAAGAACATACCTGATAAAATTAGACCCTATAAACCCTGCACCACCTGTTATCAATATTTTCATTTTTATTTCTCCCTGATCAGGCTGGCAAAGGCGTCATTATTTAAATTCTTATAAAAAATAGGGAACGGGGTAAACCCTGGTCGCCTTCGGTGCCGCCTGAGGCGGGTAAACCCCGCACCTCCAGTAACGAGAAGTCTCATTCTTTAATCCTGAAGGGGGAGGAAAGGTCGTTTTCATACCTTATCTCGTCCACCGATTCATTTTTTCCATGGCCTTTGTAAAGTCTGTCAGGCAGATTTATCACACAACTATTGCTGTTGCTGATGTTTTTATATGCATGTACTATACCTGGAGGAACAACGGCTATGGTGGGGATATCAGAAGTCTCTATTTCCTTGTATTCTTTATAGGTGTTTGAGGTTTTTCTGTTGTCCCACAGGTAAAGCCTGAACCTGCCGATAAAACAAAAATAGTCAGTCTGATCCCTGTGTTCATGGGGCCCCCTGACAAGACCTGGTTTCGTCAAAGATATATAAGTCATAAGGGGCTTAAATTTAGTCTGGTCAGCCCTGATTATCTCTCCAAGCCAGCCCCTCTGGTCCGTGTGAATAATTAGTTCTCTTAGTTCAAAGCCGTCCATAAAACATTTTATAAAATATTTATACCTCTACTACGGAATCATCGCCCAGCATTAGCCTGAGCGCTTTATGCATAGAGTGATTGCTGAAGATTTTTACCCTGCGGCCTATAAGACTTTCCTCTATCCTTTCTATGTCCATTAATTCGCTTTCATCCATTACAACAGAATGCTCGACAGAGGATTTCGTTATCTTTACTTTGTTGCCGATGCTTGTATGAGGGCCGACAAAAGAATTCTCTATCCTGGTATCATTACCGATTATAACAGGCCCGCGTATTGTACTGTTTTTTATAACCGAGCCTTTTCCGACAGCTAACCTTCCGGTAATTCTATTTGTATCATCAACCGTTCCGTTAATGCTTTCTTTTAACCATTTATCCAGAACAATAGCGTTTGCTGTAAGGAGGTCATCCTTTTTCCCTGTATCAAGCCACCAGGTATCGAGAATAAAACTCTCTACATTACGCTTCATTTTAATCAGCTCCTGAATGGCATCTGTTATCTCAAGCTCTCCCCTTTTTGAGGGTTTTATCTTTTCAATCGCACCGTGTATGTTTGATGAAAATATATATATCCCTACAAGCGCAAGATTAGAAGGGGGAACATCAGGCTTTTCTACAAGTTTTATGACCTTGCCCCCTTTTGAGACCTCAGCTACACCAAACTGTTTTGGATTGTCCACTTCTTTAAGAAGAATAAGGGCATCGGGAGAATTGTTTCGAAATTTTTCTATGAATTCACTTATTCTGGTTCCAATCAGATTGTCACCCAGATACATAATGAACGGGTAATCCTTGAGGAAGCCCTGCGCAGTCTTAATGGCATGGGCAAGTCCGCCCGGCACGTCCTGTGTTATATATTCTATTCTGATATCCCATGTGCTTCCGTCGCCAACGGTGTCTTTTATCTCCTGCCCTGTTTCAGGGGAGATAATAATGCCCAATTCCTTTATGCCTGCCTGGACAATGTTTTCTATACAATAAAAAATAATCGGCTTGTTAGCTACGGGCACAAGCTGTTTTGCGCCTGAATATGTCAGAGGCCTGAGACGGGTTCCCTTGCCCCCGCTGAGTATTAGTGCCTTCATAAGTATATTATGATAGCCGAAAAACCAGGTAAGTTCAAATGATAGTACTTATAAAACTGGACCTCGAGAGCTGTATGTATTTTATTCTTATCGTGGTTTCCATTTTCTCAGTTCATTTTTCTTTATTTTTCCAGTCCCTGTTTTTGGGAATTTTTCAATAAAAACTACACGCCTGGGCATCTTGAATTTTGCAACATTTCCCTTTAGATGATTCCTGAGCTCTTTCTCATCCAGAACAGCATGGTCTTTCTTTTTCACAAAGAGTATTGAAATTTCAGACCCCCTGCCGTCAGGTATGCCGACCATGGAGCACTCCTCAACTGAAGGGTGTTTTATTGCGGCATCCTCGACCTCCCGTGGATAGACATTCATGCCGTCAACAATAATGAGGTCCTTTTTCCTGTCAACTATGTATATATAACCGTCTTCATCTATCTTTGCCATGTCTCCTGTATAAAGCCAGCCATTCCTTAAGGTGGCCTCTGTTTCTTTTTTCCTGTTAAAATATCCCTTCATCACATTTGGTCCCTTTACAATGAGTTCGCCTGTGATTCCGGCTTCAGCTATTTCCCCGTCTTTTCCAGCAAGAGCCACTTTAATTCCGGGTAAGGGGGGACCGACCGAGCCGGGTTTTCGAATGCCATTCAGCGGGTTTACCGCAACGACAGGGGAAGCTTCTGTCAGACCGTATCCCTCAAGAAGCGGGATCTTAAAACGTTTTTCAAAAGCATGAATTGTATCCTCTGGAAGCGCCGAAGCCCCGGATACACATACCTTTATGCTAATAAGAAACCTTAATATATATCTTAGTAATAACGGCACCCTCTTTCTGGAAAGTATGTTATAGATAGTAGGTACAGCAACAAAAAGGGTTATCCTGTCCCTGAAAATGCTTTTTATGACTCTTGAAAAGGGTTTTACGGATTCCAGCAAAACTATGCTTGCTCCGGAATATACAGGGACTAGAACGCAAACGGTAAAGCTGAAGGAGTGAAACAGCGGAAGGAAGAGCAGGACCTTGTCCTTATGAGAAATGTTCATGACTTTTATACATGCCTCCACATTTGATATAAGATTGTGGTGTGTCAGCATTGCTCCTTTGGGAAACCCGGTGGTTCCGGAGGTATACAGCAATACGGCAACTTCGTTATTATCACAAATGCAGGGTTCTGCTTTTTTTTGTGGAATCTCGTCGAACATCAGGGCCTTTATACCCGGTATATTTTTTTTTATCTCCTCTGCGTGTGTCTTGAAATTACTTCCGTAGATAAGTATCTTGCAGCCGGAATCCCTGAGTATAAAGGAAATCTCCTCTGCAATGAGAAAGGTGTTTACAGGGACCGTAATGCCGCCGGCACGGAGTATTGCAAAATAAGAGATTATGTATTCCGGGCAGTTTTCCATGAGAATTGCCGCCCTGTCTTTAACATTTAAGCCAAGCCCCTGAAGGCCTCCTGATACCAGGCTGACAAGACCGTCCATCCCGGAGTACGTAAGTTTGTTTTTTCTAAATGCGATACAGACTTTTTCAGGGGATGTTTTTGCCCTTTCTGAAAGCAAAGCGCCAAGAGTCATTATTTTTATGCCACCTCCATTTTTAACCGGAATAGTCTAAAAGAACTCAAATAACCTTAAGGTAATTTCCAGAGCGGCAAAACATACTAAATTTTAAAGGAATTATAACACAAAGTCAGCGCAGAGAGGTTTGTGTTGAACTGCAGGGGCAAGCCAAATGACTGCTTTTTAAAAATCTTCTTGACTCTATTCGGCATAAAAAGCAAAAATATTTTTTATATTGTTTCAGATTTAATATAAAGATTTAGTTTAATTGAAAAAGGCAAAGTACTTGTAAGACATGGATTTAAACATTTACATTGAAAAAAAACAGGAGCTTGTGGACAGATTCCTTAAGGAATATATATCCAGCAAGACGGGCAACTCCTGTGCAAAGAATCTGCACAAGGCAATGGCATATTCGTTATTGGCAGGGGGGAAGAGGCTGAGGCCTATCCTTGCAATTGCGAGCTTCGAGATTGCAGGCCGCAGTTCAAAAAAAATTCTGCCTGCGGCTGTATCCCTTGAATTAATCCACACCTATTCGCTGATACATGATGACCTTCCAGCCATGGATGATGATGATTTCAGAAGGAACAAACCGACCAATCACAGGGTATTTGGAGAGGCTGTTGCAATACTCGCAGGGGATGCCCTGCTTACAGATGCTTTCGGTATCATTACAAGGACATCTGCGAAACCCGAGATTCTGGTTGATATAATCAGGGAGCTAACATATGCGTGCGGCCCGGAAGGCATGGTTGGCGGCCAGACCGCAGACATAATTTTTGAGGATAAGAAGATTAAAAAGAAAGAGCTTTTTTATATACACACACATAAGACGGGTGCTCTTATAAGGGCTTCTGTGCGTATTGGTGCGATAATGGCGGAGCTTCCCCCGCGCATGTTACGCTCGCTGACTGAATACGGTGAAAACATCGGGCTTGCATACCAGATTATCGATGACGTGCTTGACGTAGTCGGAGAAATGAAAGAGATGGGAAAGCCGACAGGTATGGATACCTCGAAGGGTAAAAACACCTACCCTTCTTTATTTGGTATTGAGAAATCAATGAAAATAGCTGGAAATCTCATAGAGAATTCACTCAGGGCACTTCAGAGGTTTGATAAAAAAGCAGACCCTTTGAGAGAAATTGCAAAATATATTATTATGAGAAGGAATTAATTTTGGTTTTTTTGTAAAATATATAAAGATGAAATTATATGGAATCTGGATTTGGTATTTAAGGAATTAAAGCCATGCTAATGAAAAAAATAAAGAACCCGGGGGATTTAAAAAAACTCGGCTTTTTAGAACTCAGACAGCTCGCTGGTGAATTAAGGAAAACAATTATTGAAAGGGTTGCTGTAAACGGCGGGCATCTGGCATCCAACCTGGGTACCGTAGACCTTACAATAGCATTGCATTATGTCTTTAATTCCCCTCGAGACAAGATAATATGGGATGTCGGCCACCAGTCTTATGCTCACAAGCTTCTTACCGGAAGGGCAGACGTTTTTTCAACCCTCAGGCAGTTAGGCGGAATTTCGGGTTTCCCGAGGATGAACGAAAGCCCGCATGATGCCTTTGGAACAGGTCACAGCTCAACTTCAATATCGTCAGCACTGGGTATAATAGAAGCAAGGGACCAGCTCAAAGAGAAATTCAAGGTTATAGCGGTTATCGGCGATGGCGCGATGACTGCCGGGCTTGCTTTTGAAGGTCTGAACCATGCAGGACACCTTAAAAAAGATCTTTTAGTCATATTAAACGATAATGATATGTCCATATCCCCCAATGTAGGTGCTTTATCTGCGTACCTAAGCAGGATAATGATAGGCGACCTGTACACTAAATTAAAAAAAGAGACTAAATTTATCCTTGAGCGCATTCCGAAAGTGGGTGAGCCTGTCCTTAGAATAGCCCAAAAGGCTGAGGGTACGGTTAAGGGCTTTTTTGTCCCTGGTATGCTGTTTGAGGAACTGGGGTTTGAATATGTCGGCCCCATTGACGGTCATAAGGTCGAGATCCTTGTAGAAACCCTCGAGCGGTTTAAAGACTTTCCTGGCCCTGTGCTGATCCATACAATAACAAAAAAGGGGAAAGGCTATTCACCCGCTGAAAAGAGTCCCTGGATTTTTCACGGGATAGGGCCTTTTGATATTGAAACAGGCAATCAGGTATCTTCTGATAGTTCAACATTCTGTGAGGTGTTCGGCGACTGCCTGGTTAAACTCGCAAGGGAGGATGACCGTATTACAGCCATCACCGCAGCCATGACAGAGGGAACCGGGCTTTCAGAGTTTGCCAGGACGTTTCCAATGAGATTTTATGACGTAGGGATTGCTGAATCACATGCGGTAACCTTTGCAGCAGGTCTGGCAAGCCAGGGTTTAAGGCCTGTCGTGGCTATTTATTCAACTTTTCTACAAAGGGCATATGATGAGATTGTTCATGATGTCTGCCTGCAGAACCTTCCCGTGATTTTTGCTGTTGACAGGGCCGGCATTGTTGGTGAGGACGGGCCAACGCATAACGGCGCTTTTGATATCTCTTATTTAAGGCACATACCAAACATTGTTGTGATGGCTCCAAAAGATGGAAGTGAGCTAATAAGGATGCTGAAGACAGCTGTCTCTCATAACGGTCCCGTTGTCGTGCGGTACCCGCGAGGAACAGCTTCCAGAATATCTGATGTGACTGATACAGGTAAAATCCCTATAGGTGAATCTGAAGTCCTTAGAAGCGGGAATGATATCCTGATCATAGCTCTCGGCAGCACGGTCACCCCTGCTTTGCAGGCTTCACAGATTCTTGAAGAAATGGGAACGGATGCCTGTGTAGTTAACGCAAGGTTCGTAAAGCCAATTGATACAGGCTTAATCGGAAGTCTTGCTCAGGAAATAAAATATGTTCTCACTGTTGAAGAAAATGTGATCAGCGGGGGATTTGGAAGCAGCGTACTGGAGCATCTGTCAGAACTGAATATCCCCGGTCTTAAAATAAAGAGGCTCGGACTGCCTGATGAATTTATAGAGCACGGACCGCAGAACCTGCTCAGGAAAAGATTCAGCCTGGATGCAGAGGGTATCGCAAGAGAGGCCGTAGCGTTAACAGGCGCAGTTCGTTTCATAGCAGGAAAAAAACAAAGAATCTGAAATCTGGTTTATAAACCCCTTTTTGTAAAACCTGTCAATATGTCACTTCCTAAAAAGGAAAAATCCCGTCTTGACAGTCTTCTGGTTGCTAAAGGGCTCATTGAAAGCATGGAAAGGGCCAGGGCACTTATTTTAGCAGGAAAGGTTCTTGTTGATGGTATCAGGGTTAACAAGGCCGGGACTTTTGTAAGGCCTGCAGCTTCATTGGAGATTGTGCAGAAAATGCCGTTTGTGAGTCGCGGCGGATTAAAACTTGAGGGTGCATTAAGAAATTTTAATATTGATGTCAAAGGTAAAGTTGCGTTGGATGTAGGCGCATCAACAGGGGGGTTTACCGACTGTCTCTTGCAGCGAGGCGTTAAAAAAATTTATGCTGTTGACGTGGGTTATGGTCAGTTTGCGTGGAAGCTCAGAAATGATCCGAAGGTTGTAATATTGGAAAAAACAAACATAAGGTATCTTGACAAAAAAATCAGGGATCGGGGGCCAGGGGACAGGTCGGAATCGACCTGCCTACCGGTCAGGCAGGCTCGTACAGAGGATCAGGGAACAGGGAAAAAGGAACAGAGGTTTGAAGACCTTGTAAAAAGAAAAATAGACATTGCCACAGTGGATGTCTCTTTTATTTCACTTCTGAAAGTGATACCCGAGATTATAAAGTTCCTTAAGAATGAAGGCACAATAATCGCTCTTATAAAGCCTCAGTTTGAAGTAACGAAAAAGGATGTGGGGAAAGGCGGGGTCGTGAGGGATGAAGCCAAAAGGCTTGAAGTTATTGAGAAAATAACAGAAAAGATGAGTTATTTGGGCCTTGAGGTCAAAGAGGTGATAAAATCCCGGGTTGTCGGGCCAAAAGGCAATATAGAATACTTTATGTATCTGGTTCGTTCCCTTGACCAGCAATCATGATAACTGTATCATAATATTAATGGATGAGCAGATATTATTATCCCTGGATCTATCTGTTCTCTCTGAAGAGGTTATAGAAGTTCTTTTACTTGATAGTAATGTCGAACAGTCTCTGCTGGATGAAATAGCCCAAAAGAACATCCACAGGCCAAAAATCCTCGAATGGATCTTAAAACACCCCGGAACCACTGAGGCTACAAGAAATTTTATAGCACAGAAACTCAACATTCCCCTTCCGGAGAAGGTGGAAGAGGCAGCAGATGAGTATAAGCATCAGAGAGTACAGAGTATGTTTCAGAGAATCCAGAAGATGAGGGTTGGCGAGAGAATCCAGCTTGCCATCAGGGGCAGCCGTGATATAAGGTCAATTCTTTTGCGTGATTCAAGCAGGGAAGTTATGTTAACGGTTCTTGATAACCCCAAGATTACAGAGAGCGAGATTGAGATTCTCGCAAAACAGAGAACTACTCCGGATGAAGTGTTGAGAGTCATTGCTAAAAAAAAGGATTGGCTTAGGAACTACTCGATCATGTTTTCACTTGTTACAAACCCCAAGACACCGGTCGGAATAGCTTTACAGAATATAAACGCCCTGAAGTATAAAGATTTACTTCCGCTTGAAAAGAACAGGAATCTCCCCGAGGCTATCCGTGCTGCAATAAAAAGGAAAATAAACTTGAGGAGACAGGGATAAGTATTGGAGAATTATTACGAAATACTGGGCTTGAGCAGTCATGCCGATAAAAATGAAATAAAAAAGGCCTATCATATCCTAGTCAAAAAATACCATCCTGACAGCCACAGGAGTAAGGAATTTCCAGATGCCGATGAAAAATTCAAACTGGTAAAGGAAGCATATGAGACCCTTATAGATGATGAGTTGAAGAAGAGCTATGATAAATACGTCCTGAAGGTGCCCTCCCGCTTGTTTAAAGGACAGGAAATAACCAGGGCAAAAAGGTCAGTTGAATTCTATGAACGCGGAATTGAACTTTACAGGGCTAAAAAATTTCATTTTGCAGGCAGGATGTTCCAGACCGCTTTAAACCTTGATAAGGACAACCCCTTATATTGTTCCTGGCTTGGCCTGGCGCTGTCCAATACTCCCAGCGAACTTAAATATGCTAAAAAATGGTGTGAAAAGGCAATAAAACTCTCGCCGTATGAACCTGATTACTATATCAATTTAGCCATTATTTATAGAGATGCCGGTATAAAGTCTATGGCAGAAAAGCTTCTCAGGAAGGCACTTAAGCTGGATCCAAATAACCGGAGGGCATGTTCGTGGCTTAAAGAAAAAAAATTTAAACCTTCCTTTAAGAGCAGGGTAAAAAAAATATTCGGCAGGAAGAAAAAATAGTATTTACAGGGCATTTTCTTATCAAGTGTCTTAAAGTACGGCCTCACAGCCTGTTTTTAGATGCCTGATAAAAATTAAAAACATTAATACAGGGACCTCGGGTGATCAGAACATTTCAGGTGGAGAAATTTCATACAGACCTTGTTGAAAAGTCAACTTTGTTCAAGGCCTTGAAATATGTCAATAAGAAGACCGTTAAAACCCCCCTACTCCTTATGGATAAAGAGAAGATTAATGAAAAGGTCTCAAGGATAGGTAAAAACATAAGCAACTCCAGGGTGTTTTACGCGGTAAAGGCAAACTCTGACCCGGGAATAATAAAATTTATTGATAAGCTTGGTCCTGGATTTGAGATAGCCTCTGAAGGTGAATTGAGCCTGCTGTCATCAATGGGTACCGCTCCCTCAAGAATAATATCGAGCAATCCTGTAAAGTCTTTTAAATTTTTAAAGATGGCCCGTTCATACGGTGTGAATTATTTTTCATACGATTCTAAAGACGAAATAGATAAGCTCGCAAGGTTTGTGCCCGGAAGTAATGTATATGTAAGGCTTTCTGTCCCCAATGAAGGAAGTGAGTGGCCGTTGAGTAAAAAGTTCGGGGTCGAACTTGATGAGGCGTCTGCGCTACTCTCATATGCGAAAAATAAAGGACTGGACCCGGTCGGTATTACTTTTCATGTCGGTTCGCAGTGCACGAACACGTACAACTGGAACATAGCACTGGATAAGGCTCAGGCCCTGTGGAAACTGGCGGAAAAAAAGAATATCAGGCTTGAAGTTCTTAATATAGGCGGCGGTTATCCTATAAATTATACAAAAAATGTAGTAAAGGTCGAGGCTATAGAGAAGAATGTTAATGAACTCATATATGAAAAATTCCCTCCCGATATAAAGATTTTTATTGAGCCCGGAAGGGCAATGGTCGGCGACGCGGGAATATTTGTGGCTTCGGTTATTGGTAAGGCCAGAAGGGCTGATGAGAACTGGCTTTATCTGGATGTTGGTGTTTTCAACGGTCTAATGGAAAGTGTCGGCGGCATAAAATACTGTTACATCGTTGAAAGCTCAAGGCCTGCGAGGAACAAGAAAAAATGGACAGTTGCGGGGCCAAGCTGTGACAGCTTTGACATGATAGATAAAGGACTCATGCTTCCTGAGCCGGATGTAGGTAACCTGGTGCTTATACTTTCGAGTGGAGCCTACACAACGTCCTATGCATCAGAATTTAACGGTTTTACAATCCCCAGAATAATACTAATTTAAAAGGAGAAAAAACTATGGCAAAAAAATTCTCGGAAACCGCCCCTTTTGTCCCTGTTGAGTATAGTTACGAGGTTGACAGGGTTCTTTACAAAGGTAAAAGCAGCTTCCAGCAGATTAAGGTCTTTGAAAACCCGTATTTTGGTAGAATGCTTATTCTTGACGGTATTGTTCAATTGACCGAAAGGGACGAATTCTTCTATCACGAGATGCTTGCCCATGTCTTAATGCATGCCCACCCGAACCCTAAAAAGGTAATTGTAATAGGAGGAGGTGACGGGGGTACGGTCAGGGAGGTTTTAAAGCACCGGACGGTTGAAAAAGTTTATTTCGTGGAGATTGATAAGAAGGTTATAGATATCTCAAGGAAATACTTCCCGTCAGTAGCCTGCAGTATTAATGACCGGCGTGTTGAGATTAAAAATATGGATGGCGCTGAATTTGTGAAAAAACTGCCTGCGGACATTGATATTGTTATCGTAGATTCCACAGACCCTATAGGTTTTGCAACAAGTCTTTTTACAAAAAAATTCTTTACTTCAATAAAAAACAGCTTGACTGCAAGCGGAATGTTCGTTACGCATTCTGAGTCTTTGCTTCTTCATAAGGACATTGTATATGAAGTTCAAAAAACGCTGAAAGGGGTCTTCCCCAGGGTTGACCTTTATACAGCTCCTATAGCAACGTATCCGGGTAACTGGTGGACCTTTGCTGTTGGCTCCAAGAGACTCAACCCCCGGCATATAAAACGTAAAACCAGGATTAAGACTAAATACTACAGTGAAGAAATCCACCAACATGCCTTTGTTCCCCGGGGATTATACAAAAAACTAATGCAGAAAAAGCTCAAATGGTAAGTTAAAGACCGTTATTGGTTATATGTTAACCGTTATTCGAGACAACTCTATAACTTAGTACATTTATCGAGGTTCTACCTCGATAAATACTGACTGGCAAAGCAATATTCGCGTTAGCCTAGTGTTAAAACATGGAAACATTTGATGAGGTACTGAAGACAATCCAGACTGAAATTGTGTCTGACGACCCTGAGGTTCGTTCAGAATATTTGGCTCACTTCAAAGCCGATATAGAGAAGTTCACCCCGGCAATGGCTCGGGCTTTCATCGAATGGCGGTTACTTGATAATGAGGTTAAAGGGGATGAAAAGCGCGCATACGTCTCCGGGTTAGTGTTTACGGCTATCATTCTCCACATTCTTTCGTTGAAGCTTTTTATATCTGGGCATACTGTTGCAGCTGGAAATCTCATGAGACAAGTTCTTGAATCAATTGCAGTTGCCCTGTTATGTGCGGGCAAGGACATTGGTATCTTGGAACAGTTCATGAGTGGAGAATATATGACCAACGCTGCCATTCGCGATGTCACTAAACATTCATCTACACTTGGGCTAAAGGAAGATGGGGTGAAGTCTCTCGCCGATGCACAAAAATTTTATCACAAGTACAGTCATCCGACTATGCTTACGCTCGCAACTGGAATATCATTGTCTAAGAAAGGGCTTTTTGTTGGTGCAGGCTTCGATAAAGGCAAATTAAAAGAGTACTCAAGGGAAATTAATGGTCGAGTTGTTTTGCAGAAGTTTTCTCTAACTTCATTGATGCAGTGAAAGCTAATCTCAGCAAATGGTGAGAGACCATAACTATACGCTAACCGTTTACTATTCATTGGTCAATTTTGTGCGGTTTTTATTCCCCCCTCCCCCTTTGAAAGCTTCAGGCGAAAGAAGGAGGCTGAAGGGTTAAAAATTAATTCGTGTTTGATGCCGATGCTTCGGCAGAGTTTGAATTAATTTACCTGAAGTCGACTGATTGAGCCGTCTCGGAAGTTTTCGAGGGGCACCTTTCTTTGCCTACTTTCTTTAGAGGTAAAGAAAGTAGGTCGGGTGTGGGACGAAATCCCACAAATATTTAAATAATTTTTTTCTTTGAGAGGGAGACTCAAAAGGGTCACAGCTTAGCTAAGGGGATTATTAGAGTTAGGAAATTACGGACATTAAAGCTCTATCTCTAAAAAATCTTCTGCAAGGGAAACATCACCATTAAAGACCTGCCGGCATTGTTTTATTCTGTCAGAATCCGGGAAAGGCAGGGAATGGAGATGTGACAGAAGAAGTTTTTTTACCCCGGCTTCCCGGGCTATAAGACCGCATTCTTTAGGGGTCATGTGGCCCCTTGCCTTCATGTTATCAGGAAAAGAGCAGTCTGCAATTAAAAGGTCGCAATTTTTTGAAAGTTCGACCAGTTCACGGTCATAATCAGCATCACCCGTGATAACTACGGATTTAGACCCGCATTCAAACCTGAAGGCCAGGCTGTTTTCAGAATGAACGGTGTTTGCTGTAAAGACCCGGAAAGGCGGGTAATCCATTTTATCTTCAATCTCCTGTATCTGTATTGAGAATGTTTTGGGGCTGCCTGTTACAGGGATAATGCAGTTTTCATAGAATTTTTTAAGGTTCTTAGGCCCTGCAAGCAGCAGGCCTTTTTCCCTTTTAAATAAGGGAGTGGCAACAAGCGCGTGGATAAGCGGCATGATGCCGGCTACATGGTCAGGATGAGGATGAGTTATAAAAACAGCGTCTAAGTCCTTATAACTCCTGCCTGATTTTTCAAGCTGCAGAAGCGTTCCGCCTCCGCAATCAATTAGTACCTGCCTGCCCTCTTCCTCCAGGTAATATGCAGGCGCACTTCTTTTGAATGACGGTACACATGTTCCGCTTCCTAAAATAATCACTTTCATCTGCTAAAATTATAACTTATTTCGGTTTTTGAATCATCTAATGGTTGACAGTTCACAGTTGACTGTTGACAGAAGAAGAAAAACCGGAACCTATTTA